>JAAUXT010039230.1_pt1 | contig 20842 bp, 31 predicted proteins | sample 7278171 | NCBI WGS metagenome assembly JAAUXT01 (sample SAMN14350112, study PRJNA611818) | marine sediment metagenome | isolation source: surface marine sediment (1.8m) | place: French Polynesia: Moorea | collected 2018-08 | reverse complement strand
CTCAAAACTTGTTGTATCACGTTTATAAATTAGGACACCTATTGTGCGCTAATTTGTCGAGACGGACGATCGTCCTGATATTTGCATGTAAAGGGACGTCAGCATTGCAAACCTCCTCGTACATTGCACAAGTTCCCCTCTGAGAATCGAAGGAATTCGTCTGACCTGTGATTTCAAAAATTAAAAAAAATGAATTCCCCCGTGGTAAAGGGTGGATTCAGGCTGATGTGTCTTGTGTGCTGGAGTTGCCGGGTGGGGGGGGGGGGAGAAACTGAAATTTTAACTCGTGGGAAGAAAAGTGTGCCAGCACCGCAAAATAAAAGGTTCCGTGATTTGTTTTGGAGGACTGCGAAATTGCCACCCAAATTTTTTCCCAATGACTCGTCAAAATCCTTATTGGGGGAATGGGCCACGGGTCGGGACCGCCTTTCGGAGGATCGACACCCCTTCGGTCAAGTCCTGAACATACCCTGCCCCCTTCGACCGCTGTTGGTACGAGAAATGTATGCTACGAGAACACATAAATTTCAGGCCTGTGCATCCAGTGCTACCAGTGCGACAGCAACGAGGATGCGTCGTGTCCGTCAAACAGAGGCTTCGACGAGGAGCTCAACGCCATGATCGACTGCAATAGTTTGGAGGCGCACACACCGGGAACATTCTGCATGAAAATTACGCAGCAAAGTCCAGGCTGTAAGCATGTGTTCTTTGTCTCTCCGAAAAATGTCTTGATTGCCTCAAATTAATTTTTCTCTCTGTGCGCGATGTCTCCGTTGTTGTTATCTCCGTTTGCTATCTCGGAACTGCATGTGCGATTGCACATTGTGCACATTGTCCTTCATCAGCGTCTGATCTGCTTATCTTGATTTGAACTGCAGGGAGAGGGTGGAAGAAGGAGACAAGAAGGTGCGGATCCCGGTCAGACACAGGCAAGACAAATTTTATAGGCTCGTGCGTTGGTGCCTGGGCGTGCACAATTTCTTCGTTGACCTTCAGCGCCGTCTTTGTGTCCAAAAAACAACAGACTTTCAAGAGAAACCTGCCAAACCTCGTGGTGTCAACATCGAGTTCGTCGCCCTTCCTGAACAAGTTCGTTTCATTGACAGGTGTGGCGTGGGGATGCAGGTGGGACTTCGAAGAGAATGGAGTGTGGAAGGAGGTGTGCTATTGTGAAGACAAAGACGGGTGCAATTCCAGTTCATCGTTGATCGCTTCCGTATTTCTTGTGATTCTTTTGTCTCTGTTCCATCTCGTTCGGTAGCGAAAAGAAGTGGGAAAACGCGATTGTTTCAAACAAAGCGCTCGTATTCACAAGCGTCCTGCGGATTTACAAGGGCAAAACGAATTTTCATTTGGCTGTTCGTTCTTGAACCAAAATAATTTCGACAGAACAAGATTGCGGAATGACACTGTTGAGAAACAATATTTTCATTTGCCAATCTCGCTGAGGAGCGGGTCTGATGGGGGTGGAGCAAGGTACCGTGACCTCTCTGGCCCTGAGACAATGAATTCATCCTCCTTGATTTTGTATCGCCAGTGCACCTTGCTTTTGTTTTTACGTGCTTCTTGACTGTCGCCCCAGCCTCGGACAAATCCAGGTTCCACCCCTGTCTGTATACGATGTGCAAAAGACCATGCAGCAAAGACATACTGAACATTCCAGACCTACCACTTGTACATATCAACATGTGAATACAGAAGTTTCTTTGTTGAAAAGAAAATCATTAATACAACAAATGATGTGCGACAGAGAAGCGGTGCCATTATTTTGGAATAAAAAACGAAAGATTGTATTTTCTAACACTGCTTGTCAGCTTTCTCGCGGTGTACTGTGTTCTTGTTCGTCACAACAAGATGCTTCCGTAAAACGAGCACATGTTCGGGTGTCGGGACAACTTGTGGTCCAATATATCCCTTGCCATGGCAGGAACTTTTGTTTCGCGAAAAGCACGTCGCGACTTTGTGTGCAAGTCGTGTAAAAAATAGCGAAAGTGACCAATGTTTGAGGCAAAACTTTTTTTTTCTGGGAAACCGAGCAGGATGGAAACTCGTGAATGCTGAATGTTGTGACATGAAACGAAAATCATGGTCATTTTAACACAGGGGAATCCTCTGGGGCGAGCCTGTGTCTGGCAAACTTCTGCTCGAGGCACAAGGGGCTGAAAGGAGGTTTGGATCCACTGATGTCCTTGGGGGCCCTGGGACTTCACACCTTTGAGTTGCGTCCCACCGCATACCAATTTCCTCAGCACAAAGCTTCACCCTTTGGAGTGAGCTTGTGTCGTATATTGGCAAAATTCCTCAAGACTTGTGTTCTTGGGGGGAGCAGGTTCTACCCCAGCACCTACCTCAAATTTTTGGGTAGGACCTGCCCCACCAGAGTCCAAGGGATCCCTGCTGTGCAGGTTCGAAGGGGCCCCCAACTGGGTTGGTCCCCGGGGTGGGGTCTCCTGCTGAGCATCATTGCCTTTGTTTTCTGGTGCCAACGTCCTATTAAAACAGTGAAAAACTCAAACCCTTGTGAGATGCACCTCTTCCTTTGATGCAGAATGTTTGGGCTGGTGCATCTTTACATGTGCATGGAAAATACGGTGGGGCCTCGAGGCCCTGCCAGGTGGGTTCGCGGGTCCCCACTGGACAGTATAAGGGCCCCTGCATGCATGGTGTGTGGGAACTCCCCCAACATTTATCTTCCGGAAACCGGCGTGAACGGTTGCGGCCAACAAGGACACACTCTCCCACACATAAATGGTAGCTTTGAGGACACGTACGAGCTCGTACACATGATTACGGATGACATATTGCACCGCATGTATGACGTTCTCTGTGAGCTGAATCCATGGCAATCGTAAAGGTCAGGAACCAAATAATTGCGCTTTTTATCGTCTGAACAAACACCGTCGTTGTGTGTACTGGTGTCCTGTAGGACAGGTATACTTCGTGGTTGCATGTACGAGTGCTGTCAACTCATGGAACCAAGAGACATTGAGTCGAAGAACGAGTCTTTGTTCAAGGTTCAATGGCAACAAGAGGACTCGCAGGACTGTATTGGCTTTCAGACTGAACAAAGTTTTTGACAAGGGCAAAAACTTGTCACCAAATGTCAATCTGTGTATGACGGGGAGAATTGCGATGCATGACGCGTCTACAATATAATTAGGAGATTACAGATGGCAGAACCCGACAGAGTTGCAAGGTCCGTGACACATTTGTAGAATCTGCGCCGTTCGACAGAACAGGATTCAAAAGGACCAAGGTTTGTTTGTTAGAAAACATTTATTGCTTGGACAAAGACAACGTGTGCGTTGTTCAAGAAAATTTCATGAATTCATGCTTCCATGACTTTTTTTTCATGGGATTATTGGAATAATTTTTGAGCCCAACTGTTCTCAGAGGGGACACACAACCATGCACTTTCGGTTGGCCTCACTGTCGTTCTCAGCAGCAAAATTTTTCAAAAAGGCTTTTCTGTTGGAGGTCCAGATCTAGGGGGAGTCGAACCTTGGGAGGGGCCCAATATCCAACCAGAGTCCATGGTCCCCCGTGAATCCACCAGAGAGCTGCATGTTGTTCCGCAAGCCCAATGAATGAACAAACTGGGTGTCAAAAATCCAAGATCTTTCTGGCAAAGCAGAGGGCCTTTGGCCACCGCAAGAATTCATAAATGTCAAACACGAGAGTGATATTTATCTTCCTAGGCTCCCTGAGCAGAAAGATTTGATGGCATATCTTGACCCATCGGTCCAAGGAGCACAGAGCAAAAAGGTTTCCGGGCCCACATCCTTGGCTCAACAGAAGTGCGTCAAATGCCAACACTCTCTCCCTCAACCAATGTCAGACTGATTGTCGCCAAGGCAACTGATCGCGGTCTGATCAATGCATTGACCACCATCGTGCACGTTTCAATTTTTTCCAACGAGAGTTTCGTTGCCTGAAGCAAGCGCGATCCCGAATCCAGTCTGAAAAGGCTTGTCCGCATCTCGTGCTCACGGCTTACTACATAGAAAGTACGAAGTGTCAGCTTCCCGAATCCTGAACCACAGGTGTCAACAAACACAAAAACCAGTCGTGTGGTGTGTCCAAAGTGGGTGGGGCCGTGGGGCCCGCCCCGGTGATCCACAATGTACATTTTTTTCTTCACCTCTGTATGTTTGGAGGGAGACACAGCTGTCATTTGTGAAGCTATTGGCCCTCAATTTGTACGCATCCATTGCAACAGTCCGACTCTGTTCGAGGTCCTGTCAGGGTCACCCCCGACCCTGGAACTGCATGCCAGAGACGTGTCCATACAGGGAATGATCCAGGGGAGCGTGAGCGATCCGGCACTCCTATAATCCCCATTTGATTGTGAATTTACTCTCCTTAACTCGTACTTTCGCGCTGCAGGCACAAAACTATTCCGTGAAAACAAAAAAGTTGAATGTGTGCAAGGCGAAGTCGCCCCATTCCCAGGTGGTCAGCACATGTCCCACCTCTTTGAGCAGGCCCTTGATGTGCCCCTGTGAGTCAAAACTGTTCTGGTTCAGCATGGTTGACAGTGGCTCTGCGGCTTTCGTTGCACAACCGAACAGCACATCGAAATGACTGGTCGCCGTGTTTGAAACTGCAGTGCAAATGACCTCTTTTGGTGATCTTGTTGCGGCTCTGAAAGATTCTGCTCTTGTTTCTAAAGGGAACGAACTTTTCAGGTCACATTTGAACGATTGCCGACATGGACAAACAGGATTCTTCGAAATCGTCGCCTTTACCAGTTCTGCCCATTGCTCTGGGTATCGTGGGAGGACTCGTCACTGCCGTCGTGCTGTTGTTCCTGGTGTACTTGCTCAGGAAAAAATACAGAGCAAAGCGCACTTTGAAATGGCAAGAGTTGGGTGTGGATTATTCCCAAGTGCAGAACACGAAAAGGAGGAAACCAAGGGGGTTGCAGCGTCAGAAAACGATCGAGTTTGAGCTGCCCGTTGCACCGAAACTTGTGACCACTCAACTACAGGTGAACCACGACTCGTACGACGCAACAGGTAAAGCGTTTGAAGTTTTGTCGAGGCGGGTCCAGCCTGTGGCGTTTGGGGAGGCAATTGGCGGCATTAGTTCTTTTGGAATGGTTTCATGTTATTGTTGCACATGAAAACGCGGAATGGTTCGGAAAATTCCAAAACAATCTTTCACAGGTTGGGGGACTCTATAAATCTACTCGTAAATTGAAACTGTTGCGAGATTCTGTAGGCGGATCCAGGACAGGGTGACGCCAAACTGAAACCTTTGAAAAGCTCACGCAAGTCTTCCCCAAATTTCCTCCAGTCAAGAAAACAACACTTGCGCTCAGGGAATGCTTTGTCCGAGTCGCAGGAACTTTGGAAGTTCAGTTTGGCGGGTCCGTTCAGTCTGCCACAGATGGCCCAAGTGGTTGCACTCTAAAATCATTCTCCTCATCCCACAGGTTGTACGCCCACCGGCCACTTCCTCGCGCCGCAGGTTGTGTCGGAGCGACGCGGGTCGGCGGCGTCGGTCGACAGCTCGGGGTCGGGCAGCAGCAGCGCGGGGGGGCGCCGCGCCTCCATGCGCCGACAGAAGGCGACGCTGGGACAGGACAGCGAAGCCCTGCAGCCGCCTCAGCCTGCGACACCCGAACTGTTGCGCAGACAATATCTGCGACGCGGATCTTTTTCCAGGTGACTGTTTCAGCTCCAGAAAATACTTCACCCATCTCGCAGGTTTGCACGAGGGGAAAATCACATGCAAAGTTGAACTATTTCACAGCCACCACACAGCAGATGCTTCTCACCGGACGTTTCACGCCACCTTGGTATTGCCTGTTTCTGCAAATAAACTGAAGTGCACAGTTGATCCACATCGCATTTTCCTTTTTGTGTCACTGTTGTTCCACCAGGTCGCCGTCGGTGACGATGGAGGAGGTGGAGATCAGCCTCTACACGACCGGCGGCTCGGCGGACGACGAGCTGAGCGGCGTCGCCTCGGTGCGCAGCCGCGGCCGCCTCCACTTCTCCCTGTGCCACGACACGCGCAACAGCTGCCTCATCGTCAACGTGCACAAGGCCATCGCGCTGAAACCAGTCAGAGCCGGAAAGGTGAACGAAACTTCGAGATCTTCCTTTGAACACCACAACATCACTCGAAAGCCAGATCCGACGTTCTTGAACTTTAGAACACTGAAAAGGGAAGGGAATGAGAAAAAAAGACCTCCCCTAATGCAGGTTGTACCCAGGATGTTCGTGGGTGTGACCCTGTGGCCCGTGACGGACAGAAAGCAGCGCTTTGCCACAGCCGTTGCGAAAGCTTCTGCTGACCCGCAGTTCGACGAAAGCTTCTGTTTCATCCTGGAGGAAGGCAGGTATGTTTCATTCGCATTTAGTTTTGCTCCTGGCGAAGTTTAACATTTTGTTTGTTTTCAATACGTTTGTGTGTTTTCAATAAAAAAAATTCACACTGTACAGATTGTTTAAGCTCAGCAGACCTTTGTTGATGTTCTCCATCTTTTTCAGGTACTCTCATCAGGAAGTTTACGCCAAGTTCTCGCTTCAAACGGCGGACGGACGACAGCAGCAGTCGACGACGACGACGATGGGGACCGTGCTGTTCGACCTGAAGCTGCTGGAGACGCTGGACATCCCGGGGACCGCGCTCGACGTGTGGAGGGACGTGCTTCCAGAAGACGTGGCAAGCTCGTGTCATTTTTCGCTTCCATTGGTTGTCGCACTTGACATTGAATTCAAAGCAAGAGAAGGGGACGGAAGAAATTCAGGAATGTCTTTCAGGTGCCAAAGCCCCGAGGAGAAATAAACATCTGTCTGTGTTATGAAAAAGCAAGACAAAGGCTGCGGACCCGAGTCATCAGTGTGAGAAACATCGATGTCTACGACCAGGTGAAATTCGAAGTCTCAGGTGCGTGATCAGAAAAAAAAATTCTCGATTAAACGTCCACAAACCATATCGCAGTTTTTCATCCTGAAGATTTGTGCGTCTTCTTTCCTTGTTCCTGAACACTCGTTTTTGGCATTCAGACTTGACCGTTCTGTCGGCCTACGTCAAAGTGCTGCTCATCAGCGACGATCAAGTGCAGAAACGACGCAGATCCGGGCTCCAAAAGTGTTCCGATGTCAGCGACTTCATCTTCAACGAGGAGTACATCTTCCAAATCTCGGCCACAGACACTCTGGACGAAGTGACCCTCACGTTCACTGTGACCTGCAGAGACGCGCAGGGTCACAGCCTCACCCTCGGAAAAGTCAACGTGGGGTCTCTCTCCTACGCTGAGGGGCCGGGGCTTGCTGCGTGGCAGAAGATACAAGACTGTCCAGGCGAATGGATGTCACAGTCTCTTGGCCTCACCTAAGTCCTATGTTGAATGCAAATCCCCGGTTGTAGCTCTGTTGTTTTTGGATAAAAGTGAATTTCATGTTGCACCTGTTAATGTTGTTGTTATCTTTGGGTTTCCTGGCGTGAAAAATGTCTCACTGGGCTGGGCTTTCACGCGGTGCGAAAGATTTTGTCGCTGCATGGGTCTGTTTCCCCAAAGTGCGATGTAGCCCTTTCGCAGTGAAGTCACACGCGGCGCACACACCAAAAGAAACTGACGAGATGACAAAGACGCGTTTTCAAAATTTGCACCCGGACAGCCAGAAACCCCATGCAGCTGCGCCGTGGTAGGGATAACGAACGTCAACTACATTGCTTGAACTGAGTTTGAAAGTTCACTGAGAGCTGCATTGCAGCTCACTTGACTTGCCTTCATTCCTTTGAAAAAAGTAAACCACCAAACTGATGGTGACTGTGTCTTTGCGCAAAAACAACTTGAACGTTTTGATTTCCACAGCGAGCGCGAGCTGAAAAAGTTGTCCAAGTTTGCTTTGGTCGAATTGATCCGTGATCTTTGAAATTGTTTTCGCACTACGAGAAAAATTTCTGGTTGTTTTCGCATTTTTTCCGAGAATTTCTGCCGACCAGTCTCGGTAAACTCACGGCAACGCGCAACATGCATGCAGTCGGTGTGTCTTGACTCGTCCATCAAGTTTCACTGAATCTGGGGATTTTTTTCACAAATGTACGTTTTCTGGAAAGGTTCGCTCTTCGTATCTGCAGGGTGAAAAAGCTCTTTGGCTTCTTTCAACAAACAATGTGCAATAAGATCTAAGTACTGAGCTTTTACGTTTCCTCTTGCCGCTCCTAAATTCATGAAATTTAACCGTGTTTTGTCGTCCAAATATGGGCGATTCGAATAACTATTTGCCAGGCGTGATTTTTCAACTTTCAAGCCTGAGTTGGATCTGGCGAATTGTTGTTTGTATTTTCACAACCATGGTAAAAGATCTGAAGCCCACGAGACGAAGTGGGTCATCGCTCGTTTGCGTTGGCCTCGCTGAGTGATTCTTGGACCGCCCAGTTCACCACTGTCGGAATTCAACGCAAGAAAAGCTGAAAAATTTGCTTTGAATTCTTGATTCAATGGAAGCTTTATCCTGGCTTTCAGGATGCATCAAGAAATATTGCAGCCGCTGTTCAGATATTTGTTGCTGGCACAAGAAGGAAAACGAAAGTTTGTTGTGCGGGCCGACGACGTTTTCAGACAATTTTGTTGTGAAAAAAGATGTGGAATTTATTTTGCCACCAAGGCCGTCAATTGTGTTGTCCACATCCTTGGTACAGACAAGTCCTTTTGCTCAAGGAAAGAGCAGGAATCCAGACAGTGAGAGGACAGCAACGTTGTTTCAAGAGCCCGAGGAGCATCATGAGGCTATACAGGCATCGCCAGCCGACAAACTCGGACGACACTCACGAAGGTCAGTTGATCGCGAGCCGTGATACGAGTGTTTGCATGCAAAGGCCCATCAGAACTTAGACGTCTGAGCGTACATGTGTGAGAATTGATGACCTGCAAAGAAACACTCTGGAAAGGATTTACGAGCAGAAGGTCAACCGGATGCACGTCTGTTTGGTGCTCCTTTTTGCGACGAAACACGCAACGAGACCTTGCCAGGAATCGTCCATGGTTCACGGTGATTTGATTGGTCTCACCGGAGTTTGAATTCACGAAGAATTGCTCTGTGATTGCTCATGCCACACGTTTTGTTTGTGTTTTTTTTTCAGACTTTCGAGGAGCATGACTGACCTGTGTGAATACGGAACGTACAAAAGTAACAACACGCGTCTCCGCAGAACTGTTTCCCATTGCGACGACCTTCACAAGATCCGCACCAAGCGAGCCGGAATTCGTCGTCAGTCCAGGGTCGCGGTCTGTTCGCAGGGAAAGAGCCCTGCAGATGTCCGCAAAACCAGAATAGCGCTGAGGTCCCTGGATTTGTGTTTATACGAACTGTCCAATGAAGCTGATGTCTTGCCGACATGCCTCGAAAGCAGGGACAATCCAGGGCGGTTGAACTTCTCTGTGGCGTACGACTCTGAAAACATGTGTTTGACCGTGTGCGTTCTTGATGCCAAATTATCGACAGAAACAATGGTGGAGGAAGGGGTGGCCTCGCCGCACCCCAAGTGGTGCTCGGCGATGAAGATGCGGAAGAAGTTGCAGGATATTCAGGGTCCGGACAGCTGTGTCGTGGTGCGGATATGTGAGAAGGACGGCAGTGTGGTGGACAAGTCCACCAGAATCTGCAAGAACACCTTGCAGCCCTTCTACGCGTAGGTTTCGTGGGTTTGAAATGAACGTTCAAAAACCAAAGACGATCTGCAGAGTTTTTCTGCATGTTGATGACGGACAAAGTCTCAAGGTCAAACCGACGTTTGTTCTCGTGCACCATGGTTGACGTTTCCTTGTCTTTTGCTTTGCAGATTCAGCTACAGCTTTTCGATCGACGCCAGTGACGTGGACGACGTGCGGCTGGAGCTGATTTTGTACGAATGTGGCGTTGGCTTCGCGAGGCAGAGAGAGATCGGGGCCGTGAAGCTCAGTCTCTCCGACATCGCACATCTCCTCCGGCAAAACAAGTTGGTCGAGATGTGGAGAGACATCCTCGTCGAGAACGTGGTGAATATTTGCGTTCGCCTGGCGAATCGTGCGTGTGATTCACTGCCGCACATCCTGTCCACATCTTGAGGCGGGTCCTTCGAAGCGAGCCTGTGTTGGCAAAGGCAGTAACGAGAGGCATGATGCCCAAGGGTGTTGAATGGCTGATGCTCCAGGGGTAGGACAGGACCTACTTGATCAAAATTACATAGAAAAAGAGGCAGTTCCTACCCCGTGGAACCCACCTCAAGGACAGGAAAACAAAGGTCCTGGGCACAGTCGTCCTCAAAATTTGAAGGCAGATCCCCCCCCTTCCCACCGGGACCTACCTGCTGCACGGGCGGGTCGTTGCGCTTGCGTCCGTCTCTCTTTGGGGGATTCCTCTCTTTGGTTGAGTCAGCTTTGGGGTGCCCAGTAATTTTCAGCACAATTTAGCCAAGAAAAAGTGTCTTTTCTGATTGAGAAATGTGTCCTCATCTTGACCACAATCGAGGACTTCAGTTTTCAAGCTCGCGGCCTACCGATGCTGCGGGTCTGGTGTACGTACTCACCCTATGCGTATGTGTGTGAGGATTGAAACCAGGTTGGTTTGCGGGATGGAGGGGGAGGGGGTCCCCCCAAACTAAGTTGGTTTACGTTTGACGAGAAATACCAGGAGCAAACTGACTTGGTTTGGGGGACCCCCTCCCCCCTCCCAGCCTAAAAATCCACTTGTTTTTGAAACCCAAGTTCACCTGCGTAAACCACCACAGGAAGTGAGGCGCAAGGGGAAGATTGAGTTGTCCCTGCGCTACCGGGCTGACCAGGAAGCTCTGAAGGTTGGACTCGCAGCGGTCCGGAATCTGTGCTATGCCAGCGGTGAGTGCAGCTTCAACCTGCCTGGTTTGCTTGACGGCTCGACATTCCTTGGGTGCTGTGGATATCGCGCGATTTTTGCTATTTTCATGGCGCAATGACTTCTGAATGGAACGTTAAAATTCTCCTGCATGAATGGAACGTGGTGAGAGAATCAGCCCGCCTCCCTCAAGACCCGAGACGGAACCAAGACACGATTCATGTTTGTGCTGGATTTGGCAAAAGGGTTGTAAGGTACACGAGGGGAGGAGACACGAAGAAGCTAATCTGGCAACTGACTTTGTTTTCTTCCGAAATTTCAAACTTTGACACGGAAAGATCATGCAAGTGCGGCAGACTCTTTCCCGTTGGAAACAAAGTAAATTTTTGAAGACTTGGTGTCTCAACGTATGATGGTGTTCTCGATCCACAGTTTTATTCTGGCCTTGGAACAGAATCTGACAAACAGCCTTGGCTGTCTGGCTATAAGAAATAAAAACCAAACTTGAGGCCTTGAGATCAGAGCACCCGTGAATGTGCCGAAACTGAAGTTTCAATGTCGACGGCCTCGGACGCAAACTGACACCAGTGCGGCAACGTGAGTACTGCATGGAACTGAACGGTCTTCCAGTGCAGGAAACGCTATAGTTAGCACCTGTTTGTTTTTCACGTATTTTCTTTCTCTTTTGGAAATCTGTTTTGTCATGTTTCACTTTTGCATGATGTTCCTGAGTTTGAGTGTCACAAGCTTCTCTGAGATGTCCAATCGGAAGATACGGCTTTGCTCCGTGCGCTTGAAGCGCCGTTGAGTTTACATGTACAAAGGGTCCGTATCCGTCAAAAGTGAACCAATCTTTCTTGCGTCACTCAGATTGAGAATTATATTTGCGTTTTCTCTTTCAGATGAAACGTACGTGAAAAGTGTTGTTTTGTCAGACGAGAGAATATTGTCCCGAAGACAGACAGGCTTCCACAAATGCAAGCTGGATTTCACTGACTTCAGCGAGACGTTTTCAATTCCACTGAAGAAGAAAGAACTGGAGAGGTCAGCGTTACTGCTCCAACTTTTGACGCACAACACGGAGTCTGGGCTCAGTGGGGAGGTTGGGCGCTGCTGCGTCGGCGCTCTCGCGTATGCGCGTGGCAGCGGTCTGGCGCACTGGAGCGACATGGCGCTCTACAGAAACAGCGATATCCTGCGAACTCACAATCTCTGCTGACTCGTTGTTCGTGGCGTCAGCCAAATCCATGGCACGGAGGTTCACGCACACCGTGCGCGGTGGTGGAACAAAACGCATGGAGTGGCGCACTGCACTGATCAAATTGCATTTTGTTGGAAAGTTTCTTGGTTGCCTATCTCACCCAGCATTTGGTCGACCACACTTGACCGAATAAAAGCCAAACAAAAGCGACATGTTTGTGAATTATGCGTGCATACATTTACAAACAGTTCTTCACACACATTATGTACACACACAGGTTCTCGGGTTTGGGGACGTGTCAGGTTCTGGGTGAAGACTGAAGGACAGTATGAAAAGAGCACTCGAAAACCAAAGTCCCCATATTGAAAGATAAGCGCTGGAGGTGAACACTGGTTGTCATAAGCAACAACCTGAGTGCGCCCTTCGCGATTGATATGCACACGGACTAAGATTCCTTGGGCTGGTTGATAACTGCTCTGATCCACTCCACAAAATTGGTCACTCGAGTATAAATTCCGTATTTTCCTTTGTCGCCACATCCTTCCCCAAAACTAGTAACACCGTAGACGTACCATCGAGACACTCCGTCTTTTTCAATCTGGCACATGAGCGGGCCCCCACTGTCCCCGGCACACGTGTCCACACCTCCATTGTTGAAACCAGCGCACATCTGGTTTGACGTGATCTCGTAGTCAAAAGCATCTGAGCATCTCTTGTTGCTCACCAAAGGCACTTGGGCCTCTCTCAGTACGTCAGCACCAAACAGATGGGTGTCCTTCATTTTTCCCCAACCAACAGCATAGCAGAGGGTGTTGGGAGGAAGCACATCGCTGGTGTCTGGAACACAGGCGAAGTTCACAGAGGCCGACGGCGGGATTGGGTTCCGCAGCTTCAGCAGCGCGATGTCGTTGTCAATTGTGTCGATGTCAAATCCGTCATGAACGAAGTCGGTTTCGATGCGCTGCGTCGTCTCGGAGCCTTCGTTCGTCGACAAGTCGTATTCGCCGGTCCGCACCAACACCCTGCGCCGCCGAGACTTTTTGCGGACGCAGTGCGCTGCGGTGAGGACCCACTCTGGAGCAATGAGCGCACCGCCGCAATACTGCTCCTTCCACTTGGTCAGGACTGCGACCTGCAGCAAAAATAATCAACCAACGCACCTGTACACGGTTTGCATTCTCAATTTCAACATCAGAAAGAAACTGTACTATTTTCACTGCGGAACCACGACAAATTCAGTGCTGTCTGTCCTTCTAACTATAGCGCTTGTCTGTAATGATGCAGTGCTTGATGTGGATTTTCACCTGCCAAGGCCAGCTGCCCCTCCTGGATTCGCGTCCGCCAACGATGCGGAACGATCCGGTCACGTTCCTGCGGCCGCACGTCGCTGGGTCCCACACGACTGGCTCTGGGCGCGGCCGCGCAGGCTTCTTCTTGCTCGGCTTCTTCTTGTCGCTTTTGCCCGTCTTGTGTTGTGACTTCCCATTTTCATCTTGAAAGCAGATTGTGTTACTGTTGTGTGTTTGAAAAACATTGCAATGGAACACCAACAGTGCATGCTCATTTCGCTCTCAGGATTTCCAGTTGCTACTTTTGGAGTCCTGCATGTGTGTTGAATACCATGGAATGAGATATTTTGCCGTTCTTTTGGTGGAACCTCACCTTTTCCCTCTTCTCTGTGCTCAGAGCTGGCATATTTCTCGTGGTCGTTCCGATCTGTGAACATGTACCGCCGCTCGCAGTCCGTTCCCGGTGCGAAGCATTCCTTTTCCTCCAGAAGAACTGTGTGTTTGCACCATCTCTTCAGCGCGCACGTTCTGTACCGCCTTTTCTTGCAGGTGCGGGTGCAAGCTGACCATTCTGACCAGTCATAGTATATCAGATCATACACGATATCCTCGATAATACTCTTGGTGTTGGTTTGCTTCTTTGGGAGTCTTCGGGCGGAACATCTGCCCCTGGCTCTGAAACAGGTTCTTTCTGCAGTGAGAATGTTTTCGGCGCACTGCTCGGCCTTGCAGCGCCTAAAGCGTTGTTGTGTGCAGGATTTGGAGCACGGGGTCCAGGCTGACCAGGGCGAGTAGCTGTCTTCCACTCGTGTTATCACTTTTTCTGCTGTCATTGCTGTGTCCGACGACTGTGACGTCAGAGAGAAGAGACCATCCGTGGGATTCACCTGGAACAAGCACAGAAGTTTTCAGAAGTGCTACAATGCGTCCTTTTGGCGCGTGACTTGTGGCTTGTTGCACCTGGACCATCTGATCAAAGCAAGGGACCTGGGTTGACGAGAATGCATGTGCATCTGTTGAGGCGGCGAATCCGTTTCACATGGACTGAATTGCACGATTTTGATTTTGTGCTTTTCAATGTTATTTTCGCGATGTTTGTTATTGCGTTTCAAAATTTCTTTTTGGTGTGTGGCTGAACACTGCAGCACCATGGTTCGTTGTCTGCTGTGTAGATTACGTTTAAATACCATCTGTGCGGGTAATTGCGCCAAATGTATTTGTAATTAACCCGCGAGGAATGAATTTCAGACAAAATACAATTTTTTGCACGGCGAACGAACTTCACTGTGTGAAAAATGCGAATTTGAAGTGCGAACTTGTGTTGAACAACTCCGATGTCTTTTTGTGCATCGACAGTGAACATTGAATTTGTTTCCATCTTCGAGATATTTTCTACAAAGGAATGTGGCAAGCAGGAAAACAATTGCTTGTTTTTCTTGATACAACGAGCATATTTCTGGGGGATGCCAGAGATTGTTTTTACAATCAGTTGTTGCTAAGTGTTCATCATTACGTCTGATTGACACATTTCTATGCTTGGAATTGCAATATCTTTGCCAGTTCCTTCCAATACCTCCGCTGCAACAATTTCATCACAAGAACAAAAATTGCGTTTGCTTCGATCCCGGGCGCGCGCATGCACTTCGCGTTGCCGCGCCCGTGCACACGGGGTGCGAACAATGCAGCAGTTTTGCTCAAACATGCAGATGAGCACAGGGTGCAGAAGCAAGGTAAATTCTGCAGGGATACCACTCGAGATGCTGAGAACACACGACGTATATCGTACATGATGATAATTTCTCGGATATGTTGGAACTTCAGGAATGCAGTCAATGGTTGCCACAGAGTTCGCAACCTCCCAAATTTCTGGCATTATGATAGGCCACTAACTTAATCCTTGTTCCCAATAATAGCTTGTATGATCGGAGAACTATCACATCGGAATCCCTTGCATTTCGCATTTCGCACATTTCGCATCCAATTTGTGCAACACGCAACTGGCAGATCAAACCTTCCGCCAGACTGGGATGGGAAAACACACGATGTATTTTCAGTCTTTTCAAAATTTGTCAAACAAGCCTGTTTTATGGCTACGTTTGAAAACCGTGTGCGAACACTTTGAAAGACGAGTTTTCTTTTCATCAGAACAAACGCGAACCAACTTCCGGTGCCGTGTGAACAGGTCTTGCGCCAAGGACTCCTGAGCTTCGTGCCCACGCATGCACTGGTGCACCTGGCTGTGCAACGCAAACGCATTCTACAAGAGTTGCGGTCTCCGCGATAACAGAAGTTCAAACACATTGATTGAACTTGAACTGAGAGAACCATTATCAAACTGACCGTTTGAACAAGACAAAACCAAAAAGCTTGATATCCACGACTGCTTCCTTCCATTGCTGGCTGCAGTCTCAGGCAGCCTGAGTCTCTGACAACCCTGCATGCGATCTCTGTTTCTGTCTCTGTCTCTGTTTCTGTTACTGTTTCTGTCTCTGTCTGTCTGTCTGTCTGTCTGTCTGTCTGTCTGTCTGTCTGTCTGTCTGTCTCTCTCTCTCTCTCTCTCTCTCTCATCTGTTGACCTTGGGTCACTTTCTGCTGTTTGTCTTGACATCTTCACACAGGATTGCTTTGTTCCTTCGCTCTGTGTTTGGGTTGTTGTGCAAACTTTTTTTGTTGAAAATATTTTCAAGTTGTTGAGGTTTTGAGTGTGTGTTGAGTGCATTTCTGAAACATTTAAAGAAAGGTGATTTTTTTGTTGCCAAGTTGAAGTGAGTAGTGAAAAATGTTTTTGTTTTGTCGGTTTTGTTGGAGGCAACATAAATCCAAGGGAAGACAATGCAAATTTGTTCTCCCTTGTCCAAAACTGCAAAAAGGAAATTTTCACCAAAACGACAAGATTATCACTGTTGCACGTACTTCAATGCACGTCAGAACATGTTGGTTGTCTTTTAAATTTTCACACTTTTTCACGATATTTGGTGAGGTTTGTGAGCAACGAAAGGTTTTCTCGTTCACAAACTTTCAAACAAACTTGTGCTGGTGATGAGAACAGGCGGCACTGAATCCTTGGGAATCTTGAGGAAAACAGAACTTCCTTTGCCCGTCAAACCTGCATGTGTCACAACTCGTCATCTGATCTGACAAACTGATCACCTTTGTGGTGTGACTTCTGATGGTGGTTCCGGCAATGGTGAAAGATTGACAACACGGACAGTATCGTCATCATCGTGCAGGAATTGAAGCGTCTAGATGCGCATCAAGTGAATAATACGCTTTTGCCTTCTCATTTGTGAGTTCAACCATCATTGCAAACTTGCCTTGTGGGCTTTGCAATTTGAAAAAGGGGGAAAAACATTGAGCTTGATGAATCAGGGAAAGGGCAAGATAAACACAGGATGTAGGCAAAACCACTTAAAGCTAAATTAGTGGTTTTGGGTCTTTTGGGGTCGCTAAACTGAATGCCACCATTTACACCCGTCTCGTGAGGTGGAGGAAGTGAGGTCTCTGCACGTTACGCCAGGTGTTGCAAATTTGCATTCGAAAGTTTTTGGAATGCCAACTTTTGGCTCTGTTGAAGAATTCACCTGAAGAAAGGATCTAGTGAAATCTTTTTTTTACATCTGAAACACCGCCTCCTCGCCAAAATTGGAAGTCAGGAAATTTCCAAGTGTCGATTCACTCCAAAATTTCCTTCATAAATTTACAAATTTCCTGAATCAAAACACTTACAAGTCAAATTTTCCGGGATATTTTGAAGTTGTTTTCCGTCAAAGGCAGTTCTTGGCAGGACACACCACTTTTGTGCGAGCTGAAACTTAGTTTTTCGTGTCGGGTGGAATTTGCTTGATTCTCGACTCTCGTGTCCACGTGTGATTGTTCACATGCAGCCTTTCTCGACAGATCTGCAATGATGTTGTGGTTTCGCTGCTGTGTCGAAAATGAATTCTTAAGAAAATGAAGAAAATACATTGCTTGAAGATTGGCTTTTGCACGCGAACAAATTGCGAACAAATTTTTGTTGGTGCAGCGACGACGAGTTGCGAGAACACAATCGTTGACGCACTTAACTGTGTTAACTTTTGTTTTCAGGCTCATTCAAACCAACAAGAAACTTAAAAGGACAAAAACAAGGCAAACTCGGCGTGCATGCGTCACAGCTCTGCACACACGAGTACTGAAGTATTTTTTGAAGAAACACTCACCTGTTTTGCTTGAACAATTTGCTCTGCAAAACAAAGTCCCAACAGCAAATTGGACAACAACATCATCTTTGTTGTCGTTTTGTTCAGTCCATCCATTGAAGACTCTTTCTCAAGTTCACGCCAAAAAAAACAAACCTGCACACTGCGCTAAAGTCCTGAGCAAAATGCAAGTTTCTTGGTTGTGGGTGCAGCGAAGGCGTGCTTCAGTGAGTCAAGAGGAAATCCGGATTGCGAAGATCCGCTTTCGGCGATGCACGGTTTCAGGTCCAACACTGGATGACTACTGCATCTGTTGTGAGTTGAAAGTGTCCGTTCCAGTTGATTCTGATCTTTATTATTGTGTGTGGCTTCGTCTGAACAAGTGCGTGTTCTTTCTGATTTTTCGGTTTGCAACTTTTTTCAGAACATTGCTGCACACCAGATGTTTGTTCTTGTGGTGATAACTGCACTGTCGTGAAATAACTTGTGGTGAGGATACCACGCAAAGGTGTGCACGAAAGAAAAACTGCTGGCATGTGGAGGAGGCACATCTGATCTCAAGCTCCATACATTTGCCGTGCCACTTTGCCCAATGACGGTGAGTCTTTCTCCCGCCCCATTCTGACAGGCAGGAAGTGCACTGGCAACTTACAAACTCATTAGGTTTGTATTTAAATAAAAGCCTGAATGAAGAGGAAGGAAGAGTGCGTCAGGGTTAGCATCTTCAAACTTTGAGGGTGAATAAACATCCTCCGATAAGATGTACTTGAAACCCACTGGACGTTGAAATACACATGGCTGTGTACATTTCTTTCTTGGCAAATCAAAAATTTTCGAATGGTGGAGTTCGCTACATTGTGATTTCACTTTATTTGTTGAACGTGTTTGTTGTTCGCAATTCATACATGCGCGCGTACGAGCGTGAGCTGTGAGGTGAGAGAACAAGCAATATATACTCGTATATATCGGTTTGAGAATCACGTGCGTTTGTGCTCACATGACATTTAATGGACTATTCAGTGAGTGGTATAGCTATGGCAAAGATACTTGGTTTTAGTACCCCTCAGTTTCTCCCTAAAATTTACAGCATTTTTGGTCACTGCATCCAGCCATGCACCAAGGGCCAATTGACTTATGGCTCAACAAACCACTTCTCCACGCATTTTGCTCTTGATTTTAATTGGTGAGTTATTGCATCTCAAGGATTGCCAACCCCTCAGTTTGAACCAGCAGGAAATGTCACTTGACTCTCGCAGTGTTGTGTACCCAGATCCACTTCAGAACATTTTTTCTACTTGGTGACTCCAACTTGATTTATTTGGTCTTTGTACTCAATTGATGGCTTGGCAATGACAATAAACATAACATAATTGTGCATTGTAAATGCTGATTACAATGGATTCAGTGAACAAATCCACCTGTGACATCAAAAACAGGGTGCACATGTTCTTTTGAGTTCAGTGGTGCATTCAAGTTTTTTTAGCAGAAATAATTTGTCTGCAAAGTTTGCCAAGATTGCTAAACAAATTGAATTGTCAGTGTAATGCTTGAACAACGGAGTTCAAACAAAAAATAAACCCCGTAAACATTGTTTCCCCTGTGTTCTTCAAGTTCAATTTCAATTTCAAGGTTTTTCGTACAAATCCACATCTGATTTTGGATGCACGTGTGGAATTGATTGACCATTCCTCCTGAGATATGAGAAGGAGAGACGAACCTCGGACAGTTCTGGCGAAATTATTTTGCCGTGATCACAAAACATTCATTCCGAAGAAAAGAAAAGTGTCAATGAAATCCGATAAATTTGCACTGTTCTCCGTCGCTCCACTGCAGTGCATGCATGCAGGAGCTGTGACTTTATCTCAAAGCTGCATGCGCGTTGCACTCATGAGCTGAGAACACTTCTCATTTAGGATCTGCATGCGTCCTCGCACTCTCGCACACTTCCAACGCATTTTTTAAAGTGTATGAAACTGATTCTGAAATGATTTCCACATTTATTCCCACACAGATCATGCAAACCTGCACATACAGATTGTCTTCCAAGGTCACACGAGAGAGTTGAAATGACATGTATGCATCGAAGAACAATTCAAAGTGCCTTTCAAATCACAATTCCTGTTTATCGCGCTTCTTGCGTCTTTTCCCCGAGCCGCAGCTGCATGCTTTCTGCTGAGATTCGATAAACGCGTTGCACCCCAAGGCCGTGGTCCCTGTGTACATCAGATCTGCAGTGCTCTTGCAACCTGTTTGAGCAAAAAGAGACAGAAAAAAGTGCGCGCATTGTCAATTTATCCTGTGTTGCTCTCATCCAACTGATTCAACCTCGATTGGGAGGGAGAACAAATGTTTCATTTTCAGGGTGGGGAGGCAGACCCTGGAACCTTTGCCTCGGCTGAATGGACTGACCAGTATATGTCAAGACAAATCTTTCGTACCATTCACTTGTTGTTTTGAGTAGCCAGCCTTTACTTTCATGTCTTTGCACATCTTCTTGAGGCACTTTTTGAAACGTCTGTCGCATTCCGTCCGCTGTGTGCCGCAGGTGTCGTAGCAGATATCGTGGGTGTCACAACATTTGCTCATCCCAGGCAGATCGGCGGTTTCCAGCTGATTTAAAAAATAAAACAGCGCTGTGAGGCGCGGGTTTATACTGGAGCTGTGCGCACAGACGCACAAGGTGCACAGGAATATCCTGGCGCCCTGTGCACCCTGTGTGCCAGGCTTTGCCTGTGTGCCCTGTGCGTGCACCCTGTGTACCCTGTCCACCCTGTGCGCCTGCAAGGACATGTGCAGGGGTAGGGGCAGTGGCTTTGACAATGGCAGGAGCAGGGGCAGGTGCACAGGGTGCACAGGGCACACAGGGATAGCCTGACACACAGGGCACACCGGGTGCACATGTGCAGGGCGCACATGTCTGTTTATAGCATACTGGTTTTAAATAGCACAAGCATTCAGTGTGGAAGAGAACAATTGTAACAATGCCCAAGGTATTGAATGTTTTTATACGTACATCACTTGTTTTGGGGTTTGGTGGGGACAAAGTCCAACTTTGGTCTTTTGTTGAAACAAGAATGCTACGCATAAAAAGCGTGTGGTCACACAAACGTTCGTTGTTCATAAATGGTCCGTGACCATCCCTGATCATTTTAAAAAAAAAAAAAAAAAATTCCAAACCTGGGTCTGGGGGGGCGGGGGGTTGGACCCACTTTGGGAAAAATGGTCAGTGACCATCACTGATTATTTCTGGCCATTTTTCCCAAAGTGGGTCCCACCCCCCCCCCCCCCCCGGCCCCGGGGGCGCCGGGGGGTGGGTGTAGGGGGGCCGGGGGGGAGCGGGCCGGGGGGGCCGCGGGGGGGGCG
>JAAUXT010101522.1_pt1 | contig 20846 bp, 26 predicted proteins | sample 7278171 | NCBI WGS metagenome assembly JAAUXT01 (sample SAMN14350112, study PRJNA611818) | marine sediment metagenome | isolation source: surface marine sediment (1.8m) | place: French Polynesia: Moorea | collected 2018-08 | reverse complement strand
CCAAATCAATCCTCATCTTGACCATGAAAGTGCTGCAGACATACTTTTGGAAGAGGCTGCCTATAGGTGCTTCGATTTGGCTCACACCGATTTGGCTCATCAGCCCAAATCACGCAACCCACCTCAAATCACCTAAAAAGCACTTGGACTCTGCCAACTTTTCGTTGCAAAGTAGATCTTTGCACAGAAAAACGAAGTTTCAAACAAATGTTGGGAAAACCACAAAAGGTGTTCTACTCTGACCCATTGGAGACACTGTGGTTTCTTACCTGAGGTTCCAAGAAGTCAAAACGAAAAAAAAGAACAACAGTCCCCCGCAGTACGGACACTCCCGTTGGATAAAATCCGGTCACTGACGGGTGTGAGGAAAACGTAACCCACGCAGTGGAATCCCATTGCGCGTCTCAACACAGACAAGTATTCTCGTCAGATTTTGATTTGAAACGGGATGTTTTGCAAATAAGATTTTTGCGTTTGTAAATTGGCAGTTGTTTTTTACCTGCTTTTGTTGAGAAGCGACTTCTGCAATTGATTTTCACAAGTCAAAAGGGAACAAAACTGAGGGCGAAATGTGTCCAAATTGCCTTTTCCCTTCCAGTGAACAGAACGCGAGGGTGTTTGTGTCACGCACAGCTTGTCGCGTGTGATGAAATCCTGGGAGACACCGACTCGAGCGCAGTGAAGGTGTCGAAGCGCCCGCAACATTTCCTGCGCACTGCACTCAGTGAAGAGAAGTAGCGACGTTGATTTTGTCGCTGAAAATGCTGGTTGTCTGCTCAGGTAGATCGTGCAGAAGTGACGTTTCCTACATTTGAAGGTCTGTCCACCAGGAAACAGATGTGCAACTAATAATCCACAAGAGCTAGAGTGGAAAATTCTCCAGATGAGGAAACTGCCTCAGCATACAAGCCTGATGGTGTGATCCTCACGATCTGCCAGCTGACAAGCGAAACCAAAACGAAAGAAGCTGAGCAGAAAAGCAAATACAATTTGAATTACACAAGCAATATCGAACCGTGGAAACTTGTCAAGGAACAACATTTTCTTTGCTGGTATCTCTCAGAACTCTTTGCTTTGTCAGTGTGACGTCCCTGTTTACCTTCTGGGCTCAGAAAGATGGTCCCAATATTTGAGCTCCTCCTGGGATGTTCTGCTGCATCGAGACTGGTAAAGTAAGCGCTGCTCAATGTTGCATGGAGACGGACTTTGTGACGAAGTGTAACGCACGAAGGTCTGTCCGGATTTGCACATGCAATGCATTATTGACCAAAAGCCCTGAGGACGGCGCTGCACGAACTTCACAAAGAGTGTTGCTTTCGCTGCGAAAAACAACAGATTCACGCAAATAGGCTGGCTTCTCTGGGGACGTGTGAGTGGAATTTGAAGTTGTAGAGTCCCAAAATGCCGTCTTGTGTCTCCACACTGGGACGAATAATCGTGTTATCTCAGCTCATGTGTTGTGTGTTATGTCTACTTGCAGGGATCCCGCTCGGAAGCCATCTACGAAAGTGATTCGTCGACCGAACCTTTGTTGTTCAGGTTCAAAAAGCACCGACGGAAAAAGGTGGGTGGAAAAAAGCAGACGAGCAGACACTCGCTTCCACCGAGCGATGCTCACAAATTGCCTTCATCGCGAAAACACCGTCTGTCCCGTGTTGCGTGTTATTGCGCCGTTCATCGTATTACAACTGTCGAGCTGTGACGATCAACTTGTTATTCCCGCCTCATTTTCTGACAATCTGCCGCAAATCTGAGACGTTATCACCCTGAATTACCAGACTCGAAACTCTGTGCGAGTGTGTGCCAGTCATGTGCCAAGGCGCCGCCTGCAAGACTGTCTAACTGTCCTTTCTGTATTTCTCTTGCAGGCCAAATTGAGAGTGTACAACTCGAAGTGGACACGATCTTTCTCGATGGACACTGTGGGAAGCAATGGAGTCATTATCTGTAATGACAAGGAGCGCAACAGAAAATACCAGGTATCATGACCAGTAGATCATGGCGTTCACGTGGGACTCAACCCAAGCTCCTTCAGGAAGCTCCAGCCTTTTACAGTTTGTGCACATGTGCGTGACTTGGATTCCTCCTTCCCAGTTTCCATTTTTGTGGAACTGCATGTTGGAGGATCTGCGAGACGTATAGAAAATTACCTCACGCTATTCAATTTCTGCTTAATTGCACTGTTGGAATAATCCGGTGTCTGGAAGCCTAACGCAATTAGGTGTCATGATATCTCCTGTGATAGCTATTTGCTTCGCTGTGTCATCCAGTTGGCCTGATGAAAACTCTTCCAAGTGACAATTTGATTGAATCTGTCCATCCCTACGCGAGATCATGGCACTTGCGATACACGCGTCATTGTTCTAATTTCTGCTGGACAAGCAACTCTGAAATCAAATTTGCTGCGTTGCGCTCAGTCTTCTCCGACACACTTTTCAGAGAAGGGAGGGAGGTACACTCGAGCTGATCAGAAAGCAGGTGTCCCATGTGCAGATGCGAAGCAAACACCTTTACTAGTGTGGACGCCATGTCAAAATTTCGTTCGTCCTGACAAACTTTTAAGATTTTTTTTTGTGCTTCGCTACCCACAAAGTTGACGAAAAACATCGCTACATTCACCAGTGAAACAGCAGAGTGTTTCTTGGTTGGTTCCAGTTCATGCTGCAGATCCAGCTGTCGAAGCTGCGGCTGACGAAAATCGTGACCATCATGCCGTACTTCCTGGTGGTGAACCGCACGCACCACCAGCTGCGCTTCATGGAGGACGACGAGGCGGCCGATCTCTGGCTCAACCTCGGGCCGCACGAGGTGCGCGACACAAACCCGCAATTCCTTTGCTGACCGCACACTTGTTGAGTTCATCAGAGCACAAATAAGGTAACGATGAAAGAAGGCGCAGTGCACCAGTGTCAGTTCTCTGTCTCCGTCTTCAGACGCAGTCGTTCTGGCCGGTGACGGACTCAATGCGCATGTACGTCAAGTACGAGGACAGCCAGCACTGCTCACAGCACTTCTTCTTCCACCAGCCGCACATCACGACACTCCGCATGGACAAGGGCGTGAGTCTCGTGTTTTCACACACACACACACACACACACACACACACACACACACACACACACACACACACACAAACACCTAGGCGAGTAAGATTCACTGAACTGTTGAAGAAATGGTGCCTCTTGGTGGATTTTTGAGTGTTCTGAGCACCCACCCAATTCTTTATCAAACAAAACTGAGTATGTTCGCTTCTGACCAATCCCTTCGCAGAAGCTGCTTTCGAAATGAGGTCTGATGACGAGGAAGCGAACCTGCGGAGGTGGCAAAAAGCTCTTGTCTCACACACGAATCTTGATTGAAGCAGATTCGATGAAAGCGACAAAGTAACCTCATCTGTCGTGTCTCTTTGCGGGAGCGTGTGTTTGACTTTCTCGTGGTCAGCTGATTGAGCCCTGTGTTTATCTTCCTCCCCCGCTGCGCAGACGGCGCTCGTGGTGGAGGTGGGTGGCGGCACCGAGACGCCCGTCACCATCACGTTCACGCCGTACGAGCACGGAGACTCACCCGCCCGCATCGACAACTACTGCGAGGACGTCTTCATCAAGATGCACCAGAAGTGAGCCACTTATCCCGTCACTTCAGTCTGTGGAATAGAGCGAGAGGCATTTCTATGTGGGAGCCCTGTTTCTGAAGTTGAGCCGAGTTAGTGAAATGATCGATTCTTGTTCTGTCGCTGGTCAAAAGTTCACATCACGTTTCATGTGTGTTTGTCGGCTCCACACACTCATCGCCTTGTTTTGCAGGAATCAGAGCCAAGTAACGCTGCTGTCACCGAACCAGTCGGTGCTGTACACGTGGGACGACCCGACACACGAACGCACTCTGATGTGGAACGTCTACAACAGGAAAAAACCCAGCTACCCGGCGTTCATCTCCAAGGTGACCAACCGGGTTTTGGTTCGAAAACAGGAAATACAATTTCAGGAGGAGGAAATTGCTTCAATCCACGAGCCCCTTGAGCTGTTGGACTTGTATTTTGACCTTGATGACCGCGGGGTGTTTTCTCGCTTCAGGACGGGTACGGCGAGGTGCCGCTGTCCATTCAGACGATCCGCCGCAGCAGCGTCATGTCGCCGGCGCCGCCGAGCCGCAAGGAGCGCGACAACAAACAGCGCAAGAAGAACGGCGGCAAGCGCGTCGACAGCAGCGAAGATGGTGCGGGTACCTTGGATGTTGAAATGAATGATTCGAGGAAACAACGAAGGCTTGTGTTTGGCAAAGCATTCGCGAATTGCAGTTTTGATGTAACACTGGTTGAGCAGGATCGATTCTCGTTCAGGTGAAAGCTTTGTGAAAGAACTGTTTCATTTTCAAACGCCTTGTTTCCAGACGACAGCGACACCGAGGCGGCGCCGGCGCCGCCCGCACCGGTCGCGGCGAAGATCCCGCTGCTGCGGCCGGCGCTGCAGCGCGACAACACGCTGAGCACGCGCACCGACAAGGTGGTCGTGTACTGGGCGTCGTACCTCGAGGGGCAGCAGCGCGTCCTGCTGCTGACGCAGGACGAGCGCGTCGCCGCGAGGGCGAGGAAGGTACAGAGCCGCGCCACCAGCTCTCCATGTGAAGTTGAGGGAATTTGTCTGAAAGCATCACAAAGAGCCCCCTTCTCTCGTGCGTTTTCAGCTGGTCAACTGCGCGGAAAAGGCGACGTACGCCGTGTTCATGTCTCTGAGCGGCATCGGCGTCTCGCTCATCAACGGGCTGCTCGAGGAGGTGGCGTTCGCGACGCTCAGCTCGGCGCCCGCCATCTGGGAGGTGGAAGTGAAGAACAAGTGGAAGATGCTCAACATGGAGCTCGCGTCGTGGCTCGAGGAGAAGTGGCGCAACGACGTCCACCGAGTTTTCCTCGACGACTTCATGGAGGTAGGCTGTCAAATGACTCCCCAGAGCGTCGAATGTAGTCGTGTGGCGTTTCATGCTTGTTTGAGGCGTGTACAACAAGATGCCAGTCAAAATGTCTGAGTCAGTGCTGTTTAGATTCGTGTGGACAGCGTCGCTGTTGACTGATGCACTTGTCTCGCTGCATCGTCAGGCGGACCTGGAGGCGATGGAGATGCGGAAGCCGTTCATGGGCGCGCTGCGCCGCACCTACCACCCGGCGCTGTGGCTGCAGTACCGCCAGTCGGACCACCACACGCTCGTCGACCTCCGCATCCACAGGCTCCAGGTGCGGCGTTCATCGTGATGTTCTGGACTTGAGAATATCACCGTTTGTCGTCACGGTTTTCATGTCTCAGGTTTAGTTTCAGTTGAAAGGTTTTCGTCACCAGGTGGACAACCAGTTGACGGACGCGTACTTCCCGACGGTGCTCTACCCATCTCCCATCCCCTCGTACATCGTGAAGCAGTCGGGCCCGAAGCCCTTCATCGAGTTCACCATGCTGCGCAGGAAGGATCCTTCCACCAACGTGGACACCGTCAAGTGAGTCTGCTCAGCCTGTTGAAATTTTCCTTCGATGAACGCAGCTTTTGTGTCACGGGAAGTTCATTCGTCGTCGTGACATGACAGTTCGGATGTTTTGTGTTTGACTTTTTGTGTACCATCTGAAACTTTTTTTCAGGTTCATGAAGATGCTGGTTCAGGAGTTCAACATCATGCTTGACAAAGGTTTCATGCTGTCCGTCTACGACATATTCGCGCATCAGCAAGCGGAGGAGAACAGAGTGAGGCTTGGCCACGTCTTGTTTGGGTTTTCGCATGAGAAGTGTAAAAGTGCATGATGTGACTTGAAATGTTTGATGAATCTAACGAGAAGTTTGAGGGTTTTCAACGTGAGATGCACGCTCAGCATGTTTGTACAAAAGGGTTCGAAGGCTTTGAAAAGCATGTTTGACTTCTGGTCAAAAACTTTGGGAAATGCTTTTGTGAAAAGGCTTCCGAAAATCGAGTTGTAATGTTCGATTATTGTGTGTTGATGAATGTGTTGTGACCGGTTTCTAACGAGAATGTGGTTTGCTTGGTTTGCTGCTCCAGGCTGTGCAGCTTCAGTCCGATCTCGTCGCCATTCACCGCAATTTGAAGGAACTTGCCGCTGTTCAGGTACAAAACCAGCTCTTTGACCCGACTGAGAGCAAGTGAAAAAGAAGCAACCCTCAACACAGACGAGAAAAATACACACCAACAAATCCTTGTTATCGCTTGCACTGGGACGTGAATTTACACACCGATTAGTGCAGCGTGTTGATAGATGTGGAAATGTAGAGTCTCGATGACAGACTGCTTGTTCTTGCAGGTAGCTGCGAGGCCGGAACGCATTCTGTTCGAGTTCCTGCACATGTCACCTCTCAAGGTCAGTTCTACAAATGAAACTCTTTGAAACAAACAGTCATGGATTGTCATTGTTATGTGCAGCACATTTAATGTTGGGAAATCGCATTGTCAGATGCACGTGAGTTTGTCTCTGGACGGGCGCGTGCACACGGTGGAGAAGCAGAAGCCTTCACTCAAGGCGGACGTCGTCGACTTCTTCCTCAGCTCCATCGGGGCGACTCTGACGGAAATCAAAGAAGTGGAGCTCAGGTGAAATCTCGCGATTCGTAATTGTGAATGCGCAGCTGTGGTTATTGCCGGGCCTGTGTATACGTCCTCCCGAGTCACACACAGACGAGGAATCCCGAATTCAGTGAGAGATGCTCACTGTAAACATTCAAGTCAGAGTGTTCTGGTTGCAAAACACTGACTGGTGTGTTGGTGCCCGTCCAGGATGGCGTACTTCGAGCGGACGGGGGCGCTGCTGAGCTGGGCGCAACTGCAGAGCGAGGTGCAGGCGCACTACACGTCGCAGTGCATCAAGCAGGCGTACGTGCTGCTGCTCGGCCTCGACGTGCTCGGAAACCCGTACGGACTCGTGCGCGACTTCACACAGGGACTCGGAGATTTCTTCTACGAACCGTTCCTTGTGAGTATCTGTGCTGCATGGTGAGGGTGGAAGAAGGTTTTTGTGCTGGTTCCACACAGTGTCTCTGCAGGCTGATTTTGACGTGAGAGCTAGCAGATGGCCTTTGTCGTCCACGAAGTTTGTTTTGTTTTTGTGTCCCAACATCAAGCGATGCTTCCGAGTGTCAAGCTTGTTTGTTTGTAGGGCTCCATTCAGAGTCCCGACAAGTTCGGAGAGAATCTCGTCCGAGGCGTCAGAAGTCTGTTCGGTCACACAGTAGGTGAGAGAAAACAGTCCGCGCACATCTGACCTCTTTACACCAATTGCTGCCAACAATTCGGTGTCCGTTTATTTGCTTGCTTGATTGTCTTGAGTTGTTTGAGAAAAGTACAAGTTAATTTCTTTGCAAGTTTTGACGAACACTCACTTTGTTCAAAGTCTGTAAATTTTGTTTGCAACTAAATTTAGCTGGACGAAGAAATCGGAAGAAAGGTACATCTTTAGTGGAAATCAGCAGTAGAGTTGATTTCAGATTGTAGATTTCAGCACCAAATGTTGAGTAAAATCTGTGCAGTTTGAGTGTTTTTGCTGTGTCCGTCAGACCAGTACGAGTATTTTCCACACATGACGTGGTCGTCTTGCACTGTTGCCTTGTACAGCTTTGGTTGTGTTTCCGCAAATCACAAACCGAACACCTGGATTCTGGTTGAAAACGTCTGAAAATGCGTCAGTCCAAATCGTTTTGACCACACAACGAACTTTCTGCATTTCCGCCAGTGTCAAAAATTCTGGACACTCGGACTCTTCATTTTGGGTCTGGGATTCAGCAGCCTCCAGGTGCATTTGAAAGATCGCGTTTTGAATCAACAACATCTGGCGTTGCACAAGAAGTTCTAAATTCACTCACGCGTGAACTTGTTGTTTCCAGTGTTCACCCATGTCAGTTGTGGATGAATTGAAGTTGTCTCCAGTCCAGGCGAAGTACGAAGAGACGCATCTGTGTATTTTACTTTTGCCGTCAATTACAGGAGGTCTGGCCGGCTCAGCTTCTCTCATCACCGGGTCCCTGGGGAGAAGCCTCTCGTTGCTGTCGTTCGATGACGACTACAAAAAGGTTTACTTCATCAACATGTCACTGTGGTTATGCTGAAATTTGTCTCACGGGTGTGTGTGAGATGAACTGATGTTTTTGTCTATCTTTGCGCTTGAAACAGAGACGGAGATCGCGCATGTCGCAGCGCCCGAAGCACCTTCCGGAGAGTCTCTATCTCGCCGGCAAGGGGTTCGCGATCGGAGTGGCGACTGGGCTCTCCGGGGTGCTGGTCCACCCCATCAGAGGTGCGCATTTTCGACGCATCTCAGAAATAGCTGACTCTATTTCTGCACAATCTTGTTGCAGCGATGGCATTTCCCCCAAGTTTTGTGTTTGACTGTTGGTTCTTGCAGGTGTTTACGAAGAAGGTTGCGAAGGTTTCTTCAAGGGACTCGGGAAAGGTCTGCTGGGGCTGATCACGAAGCCGACTGGAGGAGCCGTCGACATGCTGAGCATGGCGTTCGACGGAATCAGAAGGTACGCTTGTGCTGACAGTCTCTGTGTTGGACAAAACAATTGTCGTGCCATTTGGCACTTGCTGTGACAAACCTCTATTCTTTGGTCTCGCAGAGCTGCGGAGATGGGTGACGACGTGGTGGTCAGGATGAGGCTGCCTCGATATATCCACCCAGAAAAGGTGCGACTGTGTGAACACACACAAACACACACACACACACACACACACACACACACACACACACACAGAGAAGCTGTTTCGCTTGTGCGCCAATCTTGTCGCGTTTATCCACAATGACAAGTTGTGTGCAAATCCGAAACTCACACAATGACCAGTGCCCGTTCACCTTCAGGGAGTGAAGCCTTACTCACCCTTCATGAGCACCGGGATGCGGCTGCTCAACAACCTGGCGAAGGGCAAGTACTCGACCAGCGACGTGTACTGGGCGCACGCGCCGCTCTCCGCCGAGGACAAACCGGACGTCGCGCTCGTCACGGACACGTGCGTACACCTGTCTCCCCCTGGACTCGGACATCGATGCAACGGCTTTTGTGGCTGCTGGTCTCGTGGAAAATTTTGCAAGAATGCACACGATCATGCTGAACAAGCTGACAGTGACAGGAAAACTCTCCCCCTGCACATTGGTAGTTGTGCAGCAGTTGCTTTTGTTGCAGTCGGATCCTGTACCTGGAGAAGTGCAGGTGGTGGGGCGACTGGGACATCGAGTTCGACGTGTTGCTCGACGACATCATCGGCATCCCTGCGGTGCACGAGAACAAACTCGCCTTCAAAGTCAAGAAGGTCAGTGGGCACACACTGGACGTCTGCGTAGATCAAAACTGGACATCGACAAAAATAATCTGCAGGACGTTTGTCGTTGCGCTCTTGAGATGTCAGTTGCATTTTGGCCGTTGCAGGACGAATCTGGGACCAGCCTTTTCACCAGTGATGAGAAGGAAATCGAGTGCCAAGACGTAGAAACCCTCAAGTGGCTGCAGAAGAAAGTAGAAGAAGCTATACAGGCCAGTCGAGCCTTCTAGTGACCCTTACATCAAAACGCAATTTTTCTTTCCATTTCATCTGTGACTGAGCGAATAGTCCCATGGTGTGGCGTTTCGTGTTAGCGCACCACATAATTCAATTGTTCAGTCCTGTAGATACACCGACTATTGTCACTGTGTGTGGTGTTGGGTTGTGGTGACAATATTTTTGTTTTTCATCAGAAATCACCGGAGGTCTCTCTGTCGCAAATATCTTTTGTTCCACACAGCAAGTCTGGTCGTAGTCTGGCTTGTTCGAGTCTTTTGAGAATAAATTTCTTCGATCGAGATCTCAGGCCACGTGCTTGTATCTGTGAGCAGGTACTCGTGGCATTGTGAGACGCGAATGTCGGTGTAGGAGAGAATGTGTTTACCGGTGTGTTTGGTGCGCAGAGAAGTGAAATTCTTATTTTTGATAAATAGGGTAGGGTGGTGTGAATAATTGGTTTGAAGGCATTTCTCGAGAATTCTTCAGCTTCGCATTGGATGCACAGATTTACGCAGAAACGTGCACGGCACTTGATTTTGATCTTTGAAGTCTGGTACTTCTTTTCCATCTTCAGCACAACTGAGAGATTGAGCACATTTCATTTGTCCCTGCTAGATTACCTTGTCCTGCAGAATGAACTGCATCACCCCGATGCGTAGATCTAACTGGTTTGGGGCTGCATGTTTTGCTTGATATTGATTCTAGTCACGAAACCTCGCCGGCTCAAAACCTGCAATGCTGTAAATTTTGAGTTTTCCCCACTTGTGTTGAATAATCTGAGCTGCAAACGTTGTGATATCTGTGTTAAAATTTTATTGTCGATACAGTATTTTGTTGGACTTGTCAAAGCGTTGTGTGTGCATCGCAACTAATTTTGGTTGTGTACTCAGAACCGTTTATTTTGTCCTCGCAACAAATGCAACGTCATTCATGACTCGGCTGTTGACCTGTGGATCTGACAAACCTGAGCAACAAAATAAATTGTACATATCGTGAAACGCAACTCGATGTCTGCTCGCTTTCATTCCCCAAATCTGAGCGAACGCAAGTGTTCTGGGATGATTGTGAACTGAAGCTTGTGCCTTTGGAAATTCAACTGGTAAATGAACAAACAGCTGCCGTGTCGCTGTAATCGTTGCTACGTTCGCTCTTTTCGACGCTTCCGGCGATGCGCGTCAGAGCGAAAAGGAGTCACAAGTAACTCCGCCACGGAGACGTCACCGTTCCACAGTTCCGCATCGGAATCTGCACCGGCGTCTTCTCCCGAGACGGTCTGTTCTTGATCACCAGAAACTTGCTCAGATGCTGAGAGTTCATTGTGCCCTGTGTCGTCGGAAACAATTTGCGCGCGAAACGACGGGTTCTGAAGCAGCTGACTTTCTTGGCCATCAGCTTCGTGTTGCCATGACGTGTCACCGTCATTCTCACTTTCTGCTGTCTTGTTGGTCGGAGTGACCACGGACTTGCTCTGATCCCAATCGGAATGAGTTGACAACATAATGGTGCTCACAGGCGCTGACACAGGTGTGTCCATCTCCAGTGCACACGGCGAAGTTGATTTCCACCTCTGTGAGAGATCCTGGTCCTGAATGATAAAACTGGTCAGGTTGTCCAGGAGGGAGTCGTATTCCGCTGTGTTCCTGACAGGTTGCCTTGGTAACCTGAGGGGCGTTGGCGTCACCTGGAATCTCTCGTACCAGTCGTCGTCATCTTCGTCGAAGTCCACTGCTGAATATCTGGAGGCCGAAGTACTTTGACCGCTGGATCTGGTGACTCCAAGGGGTCTTGGTTTCGTGCTTCGTTTGGCAGTTGCTGCAGGCCCACGATTCAAGTACTCCGAAACACTGTTCTGTTTCACCTGGTGATGTCTGTGCCAGGTTCCGCTTTTGTTCATTTCGTCCTCCACCGTGGGTGTGTCCTTCAAGAACACAAGTTTGGTTTTGGTTCTCCGACGTTCCTCTTGAGTTGCAAAGTCACCCTCGCTCAGTTCGTTTTCCAGGTCACAAGTCTTCCCCGGCGCGACTCCAGTGTCCTTTGGATCTGGAACGGTCCAGGAGCGAAACTGCTCCCGAGCTGGTCCGTCGTCGCGCCGTCTGTGAATCGGGCGGGCAGCCAGTCGCTTTTTCAAGTTCTCATCGATGAACTTTTCCCAGGTCTCGTCATGGTTACCTTGTTGACTTCGTTCCATCATTGATGCGATATTCTTCTGTTGCCACCGCATATATTGAATTTCAAGGGCAATGTCTGCACATTGATTTACCAAACTGTGTTGTGTACTCGAAATCCAAGTGTTTACGTTTCATATCGGTGAACATTTTTCTCACCGGTTTTGGCCATTGATTTTCCACCAGAGATGCTGCAGTGATTCGATCCTGAAAGCTTATTTTTGTCCGTAATTCAATTTTCCAATCACATCCACTGTATCCTGAGGGTCCTGGACACAGGTTCAAGCAAATTGAGATCCACAGTCGAAAACTTTCAGATCCGCAACATTGGAATTGCGATTGAGTGCCTGTCTCATCGTTAGTTTGTCCTTCTTGATCAACAAGAGTCAAGCTTCATCCAATCCACATGTCCATGTTTTGCAGGATACAAATTTTTGTGCGTGTGTCACGTCAATAAAATCTGTGAACAGCACTTTCTTCAGCGTTTCGTGAGAAGCATCAATTGCGATCAATATCGATTCAGCGGTGCGTGTCATTTTCGCACCGAAAGCGGCGGGTTGATCTGCAGAAACTGAACTGCAGAAACACGAGAAGCCACTGCAGTTTAGTTGCAACCTTCTGTTGGCAGAAAGCAAACACTGAAGCAACCGCAAATAAATTATTCACAGGTATTTCCAGGAAACTGGGATCATCTTTTCGGTTCCATGGGTCGCTTTGGTTGGATTGCTTGCGTTTTGGCCCGGAGCAATAAATGGAATCCCAGATTCTTGACACGCCCGCACGAGACACGACCAACTCCACAATCACCAACACGGCTGCAAAACAATCAAATGCACTTTCGACCAAAACGGGACTGTTCCCAAACTTGTGGACACAAGCAGACGATACACCAGAACCACTGTAGTGATTCAATTCTTTCAGGGTGACAGCTTTGGACGAACCAAGTTTCCACTTTTATTCTGAGAACTGTTGAAGCTTTTCCGGAATGAGACCCAATTGGGTTTGAGTATTTCCCCGTTGTTCTACCGCGTTGCGCTATTGAACTCCGCACAAGGCAATCAAACTTTTTTTTTCACCTGGAAACACAAACAAACACTATTTTGTGACTGATCAAAACCTCTTGCCACAGCAGTTGAGACAACAAATGCAACTCAATGTCAATCACTGATAAGGAAAAGCGTTCACTGCCAGTCCGCACAAGATTGTCCGTCCGTTCTTTCTTGCACCTGTATGCTGAACACAAAACGAGGCAAACGTTGGTTCTTTCTTGCACCTGTATGCTGAACACAAAACGAGGCAAACAAACATTGGAACACCCAACCAGCAAAAAGCCACGGGTAGAGCATCCGTTGATTTTCCTGGTTCATTGATTCGCCGAGCTTCCAGGCACAAACCAATCTGGCTCAATGATGCACCAAACCGACAGGACGCCGGAAAGGTTTTTGTCGCGGACGCAAGACTCATCTGTCCTGACAGCCATGATGGTTCATCAAATTCTTCCGCACATGACTGAATCAGAAGCAATGGACAGAATGAAGGATGGTACCATCGCGTCAGGCGATTTTCGGTTCTGGATTCAAAGAAGCAGAGCAGCACACTTGGCCAGGCGACAAACGCAATCGCCACAAATTCTTCGCTTGCTCTCATCCAAGTCACCAGAGAACATATATTTTTCCGACATCCACGATTTGAAGGACAAAATCTTCAAAGGGGAAATAGACGGACGGTTGTCAAGACGACAAGGAACCATGAACGAGACTGAAGAGCGCATTCCTGGACTGGACAAACTTCTTCGCTCCACGTCTGGACCACGAAGCCACCCAGGAATCAACAGACCTCCACAACCCGCCAAGGAAAGGACATTGTCTCGGTGTGAACCACCACTGCTACCCGTCATCTATCAAAACACCGAGCCTACATTCTTCGCAGGAGTGAAGAAACCGTACAGACTTCCTGAACAGTTGCCTGAACTTCGGTGACAGCAATCGAACTTGGCAATTGCACATCCTGAGTAGCCACGCAACTTTCTCACAAGCGATCAAAACTTGATTTGCCTTCTTCACAGGAAGGCTCGGTGCTCCCAAGCTTCACACTTGAGACATTGTTTGCTTTCCTGTTGAAACACCTGAACTTCACACTGAGCACTCCGTTGCTCAGGGAACTGGACCACGCGATGAGATCAGAAGCGACACTGAAGCACACACAACCCGGTAGCGCTCTGTACAAATTGCTGATGAATTCTAGAGGCATGATGATCATTTTTGGCTTCAAACAACCAAATCAGGAATTATTTTTCTGGGAAGCGTGGAACACGAATGACTGGGGAAAACGACTCGTGGCCTCTTGGCGTTGGTTCTGACCACAACCAGAGCGGTCGACTGCACAGCTCAGCGCGAGAGCACGTCCGTCTGGAGCCAACGCGAGTGAGCACTGCAACCGCGCGACGACAGCGACACGTTCACAGCGGACACACAGCGTCGGAATCTTTCCCGGCGCTTTCAAGCAACTCGCGTCACACCCTGCGACGATCAACCAGTCCGAGAGCCACAAAAGCTGCAGAGGATAATGAGAAGCCACGACTCATCATCAGGAGTGTGTGTACAAAAGTGGAAGATCTTCAATCGCTGTCACCAGTCGTGTGGGTTTTGCGATCGCCCGCCACTGACGGTACTTTCATCCAAGAGTCAAAATCTTCAAGAATCTCATCAACAAGAATTTCCAAACATTGTGAAAGTTTGGGCGATCGGTCCGTCGAACTTCTTCGGGTGACAAAGCTGAAGCTGAACCCCAAACACACAATACGTGGTGTGCAAACTCGTCGTTCGCATCCGCAAGCAAATTCAACTGTTCACCGAAAGCGAAGAATTGCACAGAACATTCACGATGGGACAGGCGCGAGCGATAAAACATGTACAGAACGAGAGGTTGGAGGCTGTGGTGTTCATCGTCAGGCGAACAAAATCACACTCATCCTCGACACAAAGCCTGTAATATCTCGACAACTTCTCACTGGCAGAAGACAAAACCTCAACTTTTCGACCAGCGAGGCACGATCTCACGATTCCGGAAGACCAGAAGAGCAGAGACGCTCCAAGGCATCGCAAGTCCCACTGAGGAGTCTCCCGGTGACAGAAAAGCGGCAGCGACGCACGGATCCAACACATGAAATGAAGCAGACGCCTCCTTTTCGTGTTGTGCAAATCTGGTCACTTTCACAACTGCACCCAACCATCAACAAAGACGACGCTGTCATGCCACACCACTTGCCGAACAGTTGTGAACAAGTGACAAAACGATATCTCTCCAAAATTTCTGACAAGGTCAACGAAGCGCAGAAGCTAACAGTTTCCAACGCTCGACATACGGCAGCGCACTGCGACGCTTCAATTGTCATTCCTTCTGCGTGAACACCGGACCTGTACAATCAACCCGATGGGTGACAGATCAAAGTAACAGATCAAAGTGACAGGTAAATCGGTTCGCCACTGTCCCGTTTGTGGGGCAGTCAGGCTGGCACTTTTTTAAAAATAAATTGTGTCACACAGAATGAAGTTCAGTGGCATTTATTACTTGCACATAACTAACAAAACAAAGAGTGAGAAAGATCATTTCCCCAACTCACGTTTTGATACTCAAAATGGCTCGTTTCTTCTGACGTTTCTTTTTCTGTTTGAATCGATCTGTAGCGTCGGAGAAGAAGATGACCTCATCTTTCTGCTCCAGCTGCTGCTTCAGGAATCGCAGCCCCGCCAGGTTGAAGCCGATCGTGTCCTGCAACAGGAAAATCGACGTTCTGAACACTCGACGAAATTCTGGCCATAAACTCTTGGAATCCACGATGAAAGTTTTGGTTGTGGCTACAAAGCAGCAACCTCCGATGTCAAATTACAGAATCCTTTGAGCGTTCTTCGGTTCAATATGGACCAAAGAGCAAAATAGTTTTTTGCTGTGTCTTTCAAATTCACGCACTCGAATATGGGTGACCGCATTCGTTGTGTTGGTGCGTAGTTTGGACATGATCGGCAGGAGCATTTGGTTGGACGTGATCTGCCCCTGATGAATCCTGGAAAACAAATCAACAAGAGTGATCGTTCAGACGACAAAAAGGAAGGGTTCCGGGGACCAGTTTCAATTTAGTTTTGCCTCGCCTGGAATTGCAAAACAAACACAAGAAAATTCAGTATTGAAACTCACTTGAGGAGGAAGAAGAGGCATCTGCAGGAAAGCTCCACCTCCCACTGATGCTCCACGAAGTCGTTGAGCAGCTCGAGCAGCCGCCCCACATATGAAAATGGCAGCACCAGCAGGGACTCCTCCAACTCGCTGCAATCACGAGGTTCCCAGTGAAAGAACCAATCCAGACCTCAATCCACAAGGAGACAGCCCACGTGAGAGTGTTCGACATCGGGCAACACTGCAAGGGTTGCGACTCAAATGATTCGCTGATGACAAACGCGGTTGAAAACTGCAGATGCACTCACCTCGATTTTACCCGCTTGAGAATTTCCAGTACGTATCTCGTCGGGGTTGTCACTTTGTACGCTTGGAACAGCGGGTGCAGTGGAACTGGAGGTTGCTGGAAAACATGATCCACACGTCAGCAAGGAATATCCTCCAAGTTCTTCCGATATATAACGTGTCAAATACCTACAGCCAACTGCGTCTCATTTCCAACAAACCGACAAAAAAATTGAAGTGACTGTGGTTGCTTATCTTGCTCACACCGTATGTAAACTTTTCTGTCGCAGAAATTCAAAAAGATTTCACACTGGTCCCACCTTTTTACCCGTACGAAGTTCGTCGTCTTCAACTTCCTCGCGTTTTGCGGTTTCCTCCTTGTGCAGCTCTAGCGCCTCCATGATTCGCTCAGCCTGGAACAACACACAACTGGGTCACGCCCTCCAGTTTGTTGTGCCAGTCCACAATTCTGCCGTTCAACGATACAATAAACTGACCGCTTTCACAGTTTCAATTGTTTTCCTGCCAGCGACGCCAGTTTCCTTGTTGGTCTCGCCAGCTATCTGGAAAGGAGATTCAGAGCGCGCACTCGAGACACTGAGTTCAGGCGAAATCGTGTTGACTGTTCACAGCTGGAAGCCACACTCACCACAGGTTCACCACCCTCTGCCACAGTTCCTTCGTACTCCTTTTCTCGCTCCTGCAATGTCACGGAGACAAAGAAGAAGGAAGTGACAGCTGGAAAATGAAGCGCTTGAAGTCAAACGTAACTGTCCTCAAGCAAGCTCACCATTTCCTTTTCCTCATCCAGAACCAGCGGCTCGTCTGTCTTCTCCCACAATCTGAGCGACCTGTCGTGGGATCCGGTCACCACAAAATTAGCGCTTGGGCTCACTGCCAGACACCAGATCTCTGCACGGTGACCCTGGAATATGCCGTTTCAAGAATGAAACATCCACGTCGATTGTTTTTGCATTGGATTCTGGCGTCTGATGTGTTTCGCAAAAAAAAAAAGATTGAGCCAGTCACCTTGAGTGTGAGAATGTGTTCAAAGGTGTCGGCATCCCACTGCTTCAAGAGTCCATCCTTCCCTCCAGTGAAGAACATGTGAGTGTTGGGGATAAACTGGATGCACATTATGCTGCAACAACACACAGTGTGAGTGAGGCTGAACTGAACACAAAATGGTCAACAACGACACGACGTGACAAGACCACAGCAAACCTGTCGTCATGTGCAAATATGGACTTGTGGCAGTCTCCGAAGTCCATGCCCCAGATCTTCACGTTCCTGTCCGCCGAGCCCGTCACCAAGAGATCAGAACGACTGGAAATGTCCATGCACAGGACCGGGAGTTTGTGTCCGTACATCGACAGAAAGAACTGAAACATGAGAGCCCAACGTGAGCCAAGAATCCAATGGTGTCACTGTTTTCTGTTGTTGACGAAATGGTGCCTCCTCAGTAATTCTTAGAGGTTTGATAAATTTCTTCAGTGATTTCTCCGAGTTTGAGGTCATCATTGCAGACACGATAATCAACTATACACTCTTCATTCGGCAGTCCTTGCTGAGCGCACCTTGAGAGTATCAGCAAAGAACACTTTGACAGTGTTGTCCAGCAGAGACGCAGCGATGAACTTCTGATCAGCACTACAAGGAAAGGAAGAAACGAACTCGACATTTCGCAGTCCAATCCTTCTGGTGCCATTCACCTATTTTTTGACGTGGCAAGTCAGCTACTCACCTGTGCTTCACACACAAAATGTCCTCGGACATCTTCAGAGTTCGAGTGTGAACCAAAGTGAGACGTTTGCTGAAAACACACGGAGCAGATTCAGGGTTTATATATCTCCGACAAGAATCTGTGAGGAAACGTGGCTTTGGTGTCAGCACGACAGATCAGATCTCCAAAACGAACGCGTTCGGTACCTGGTTGAAGTCACTGATGCAAATGTCTCATCGCTGATCAACTCGAAGTCCCAGAATTTAAGATCCTTGTCGGCACTCCCGGATACGATGCTCCTCTGAAATGACCATCCGAAAGTGACATGTGTGGAATGAAATTAGTTTTGGCTCACGAGTGATTTCCTTCAGATGCAGAATCGAAGCCTACCTTGTTGGGCGCCAAACTCAACGACCAAACGGCACCTGCATGAGCCTCGATACTTTCCAACAGCAAGCCAGCACCAATGTCGAATATCTGAATTTTCCCGCTCTGCAAAGTCCCAGAAAGAACGTTTTCGTGTCGGCGAAAGACAACATCCACGCTGGTCTGGCCTCCACAAAGAAAAGAAAACGTAAATCACGCCACCTTGGTTCCCACTAACACGTGTCTGTCACCTGGCGCGAACAAGGAGCAGAGAGCGTAGTCGCACTGCGCTGTTCTGATGCAATGCAACGTGGCTCTGAAATCAACATGACCAACTGTGTGACAAAAGTCCCCTTTGACTGTTGCACTTCTTCCACACACAAATCTGCCTTTACTGAGCGTGTCTTTCTCACCTGTTCCAAATTTTCATTTGATCTGCACTGGCCGACAAGATGGCAGTGTTATCTGAACTGAAGCACACAGTTCGCACATCAGATCTGTGGCCTGGAAGTTTCAACTTGAGACTTTTCACTTCGGCATTTTTCTCACTGACATCCAACTCATTCGTTTCCAGACTATTGTTGACTAGAAGACACACAATCTGAAATGAACGTCACGAAGAAAAATAAGAAACAATAAGTGTTTGAAATGGACACTGGCAATACATTTTTCGAACGCCAAAAACACAATTTCGGTTGTCGCTACCTTTGCTTTCCCTGATTGCTCCAAGAGACAGTCGAAGGCCTTCACTTTGGAGCTGCTCGTCACTGCCGGCAATCTCTTGAATTCGTCTTCAAAATTTGTCTCCACTGTGACTTCAGTATCGTCCAAACCAGCCTCTCTGCAAGTGGTAAGAAGCAGCTTGAAAGACGCATCCCTCCTTCACGTCATGTCAGTTGCAAGCTCAATGTCCATCCAGCTCGCGTGTGATTGTCCAGAGAATCTTTTTCGTGGTTCTCAGCCTGAAATGGCAGACCTCAACAAGCAGCAATTTTCCTGCAACTGGCAGGAGCGATGTGTGCAGATACTGTACCTTGCTTTTCGTTTGGCCTTTTTCTGTCGTTTCTGGATGTGTTTCTTGACCTCTTGTTCAGTGTTCACCCGAAAAACTTCAAGCATTCTGTCATTTCCCTGCAGAAAACACAACTGGCAAGTGAGCTTTTGTCACTTTTTCGATGCGGCACTCGACCACTGTGCTCGTATGGTGGTGCAAGAAATCGGTAGGAAAACCCACATGACAGGCAAAAATTCGCCCACTGTGATCGGCTGACATGCTGACAACTCTGTCTTTTCCATGTCTGGGCAAACTTCCCAGCCTCGTGCAAGTCATCAACACCTGGCAGACGGGAAAAAATAACCAATGAGTACACACGAAAACCTTGCCTTCTGCGCACGTTCCTCAAATGCTCAAAAATTGCTGAACTCACACTGTCTCCATCCTCCTCCTCCTCATCTTCACTTTCCTCTTCTTCGCTGGACCTGTCATCTTCGCTCAGATCCAGTTTTCGCCTTTTCTCTGGATGACCTTGTTTCGAATCCTGAGACTAGAATATCAAAATTGTCAATGGAATTGAAAGCAACTTTTCCAGTAGTTTCTTCCAAACAGTACGCGCTGGAATAAATTGTAACTGCATGACGACTCACCTGTGGTGAGTGATCAAGGATCCAGACTCGCAGCTCGTTGTCCGCCGACCCTGTGATCAGTCGCCTCTCTCCGTTGACGACGACAAAATCCCAAACTTCCGTTTTGTGCCCAACGACGGTTTTGAAACAATGTTGAGTATCCAAGTCCCAAAATTTTACATAGGTATCTTTGGAACTGCGAAAAAATCAATCAACAAAGAGTTAGCCTGCCGTGGCCTTTTCTTTGGGTTACCAAATTGAGATACGAGCCAACTGAATGGTGTCACCAAAGCAAGCCGATTAGCTTTTACCTTGTGACAAGAATGTTTCTTGTTGTCAGGAATCTGGTTTGAGTTACAACTCCTTTGTGCCCTTTCAATCTGAACAAACCAGACTCGTTCACAATGTCCCAAACGATCACATCCGTATCCTGGAATGAAAAGACTGCACTAACACAAAAAATTCTACCACTTTCTTGTCTTCAATTGTTCGAAGATAAGGGCGCTGAACATTACGCTTTCACTGCAATTACCTTGGAACCAGACACCAAGCGAACGCCATCGCAGTCATAGTTCAAAGCGGTCACGGCAGATTTGTGACCACTGAAGGTCACAGCCACCTCTCCAGTGAGAATGTTGAACACCCGTATCGCACCGTCTGCGTAGCCAACGGCCAGATGGAGTTTGTCTGAACTCGCAGCCAGAATTGTCACTTCATGATTTTCTCCTTCCAGTGTGGCAAGCTGCAAGAACAATGACAGTGATCCTCGAAACATGCAATCCTTCACAACAAGACCCCATCGCAAACTTGCTGCACAACACGGGTATACTGGTGTGTGCTTCGCATCGGTGCTACAGAAGTGCGTTCCCGACAGCGCAACGCCCTGATTTTTTTTTTTTTTTTTTTTGGGGGGGGGGGGCGGGTGACAAACTTCCGAATACTGTCACCCTCCACCGTAGATGGTCATAAGGGTGACAGTCATCCAAAGTAAATG
>JAAUXT010011438.1_pt1 | contig 20852 bp, 15 predicted proteins | sample 7278171 | NCBI WGS metagenome assembly JAAUXT01 (sample SAMN14350112, study PRJNA611818) | marine sediment metagenome | isolation source: surface marine sediment (1.8m) | place: French Polynesia: Moorea | collected 2018-08 | reverse complement strand
GTGACACCATAGAGGAAGGTAGCCTAAACCACTGAGCTCCAACTCATACTCTACAATAAACTATACTACAACATCACTACTGGGGCTTCACTCATATATACAACACCATCCAAGACCAAACCAGCAACACCTGTAACAGTGGTGCCACCAGTTTCCCATTCCAGCGAGCAGATCCAGCCCACAAAGAAAGCTGACTCTGCCCACCACCTGAAGATGGATTTACTTTTGGATAAATTCCAGATCAGCAAAAGTCAAAACGGTGTTCATTTTCAAACGATGAAAGTCATTTTTAGAGCCACCACGGACTAAAATAGGTTTAAAGCTCATTCAAAGGGGTAACAGCAAAAGTTAGATTCTCTGCCATTTCAGAACAGATACGAAAGGCCCAAATGAGCATGCTTCAAATCAGAACCAGATTCGAAAGCTGATTCTTTCGCTAGACCTTGGAATTTGATGTTTACATCCTACGGGCATGGGAAATGTGTAGGGCGACACTGAAATGAAGAATTATTCACATCAGGAATTCAACAGCCGGACATGGGATGGGTTTAGATCTGCTTGCGTGATTGCTCCGACGCCGTGCAGATCTATTTGCACGCTAAAATAGAGTTTTCTTTGATCTGATGAACCCATCGAAATGAATTCTTGGTTCCTGACACCAGGAAAGGACAGCTTCCTGAGTTCTCGTAAATCGAACCACAACTCCAAATTCACCTTGTGTGGAAGTGGGCTTTTCGTTTGTCAGGTTCTTGCGTCAATTCTAATCTCTCAGAAGAAGCTGAGATGACTTGTCCACTACAGCTGGCAGTCTTTCTGTTGGGAAATGAAGGATGTCAAGTCAAATCGCAAATCGTTGGCCTCAAAACAAGTTAGATCTAAGAACACGTCAACTTTGGCCTGCAGTTTGTCGTCTGCTAGCGCACGAAACTTCCGGGCTTTAGGAGTGAAGATGTAATGCAATGAATCACAGGGAAATATCGTTCCGACCTGTACAATGAGCTAAATGCCTCATTAATTCGGGAGCACTTTGTTGGTTGGTGTGAACAATGATCCAAACAGTGTAGATCTACCAAAGCAAAAAGCAAATTTTCCAGCAGCAATCCCGCAGTCAAGGATTCCAAGATGGCTGCGCCCTTAGCGAAGAACGCCGTGGTAAGATTTTGGTTGTGCCATTGTCTGTGGTGTTTCTACCGAAACAATTCGAACATTTGTGTGTGATCTAGTGTAGATAAATATAAAGGAATGGCAAGTTGTGAGTGGGCTTCATTTACGACACTCACACGTTTGGCAGTTTCATTGGTCCTACTTTATCGCCCACAAGCGTTCAGTCCAGTGTTTGAGCATCGTCTCATTCTTGTGAATTTCAGTGTATTCAGGTGTGTTTTTGTAACGGAGGAGGAGGCTCACGATAGTTTATTGGATGTTCAGAGGTTCACGATAGTTCCTCGACGGAGTTTTTGATGGTCGCGTAGCGGCCATCCTGGACATCGATCTCTAGGTGCTGCTCTCAGCTCAAATATCCACACTTAGGAATGTGTGGAAAGAAACCTCTGTCCCACCCCTACCCCTTTACCCCAACTATGATATTTCAGATTTAGACTCTACCTTTTCCAATTTTATCCTCACTGGCAACTGTGGAAAACACTTGTAAATTTATGACCAAACTTTCAGAACATCTCCTATAGATTTTTAGTAATGGCGGCAAGACCGACGCGCGACCATCGGTTCCGATTACCGGACTTCCTTGTTGAATAGTGAGACTATTTGATTGAAACGTCGCCTTTGATGTTTGAACCTCAAACCTCAAATTTGACTCGTGGTCCAAAAGAGCACCTTTTCACAGGCGCCAGTACCACTTGGTCGACGATGAATTTTGTTGAGCGGTATGTTTTCGAGTCTGCTCACCTTGTGTGGGCAATTTTCACCTGGGGGTCAGATTCTGTTTCTCCTGAAGCATCTCATCTGCCACTGTCTATGGGTTTGTGGGACTCACCATGGAGTAAACATGGCGGTTTGTCCGTGAGTGGGACAACCAAGTCAAAGCCTGCAAATTTTGACAAAGGTGAGCTGAAACCACTTCTTCACAGTCCTTTTCCTCAGGCACTGATTCCACGCTCCTCACGGCCAAATAACTGCCGTCATGACAAAAAATGCTCGAGTACACTTGACTTTTTCAGTCGCCCGAGCGCGACTTAAGTAATCGGTATCCGTCTGTCTGTCTGTACACACCTCAGTTTCCATGACGTTATGACCGGGGTTCACAATGTTGTGGAAACGTGTGAGGGTCACAACATCTGGAAAAGTTGAGCTGCATTGAGAAAGAAATCTTTGTGACCCTCCCCCGGTCACAATGTCATTGAAAAGTGTGAGGGTCACAATGTCATGGAAAAGTTGAGCTGCCCTAACTTTTGAAAGCTTGCCTCCTCAGTCCTCACGTCCATGGGTAAATCGACTGGAGGGTGTCTGTATGACTTGTGATGATTCCTGCCCCCAGTCCCAATGAGGGCTCAATTCAACACATACAGGCACTCTCACACGTGCTCACACATGCCCACACACATACTCAAACACACTCTCTGTCACAGACACATGTGCACACACTTGTGCACCCATGTACGGATAACTGGAGGGTGCACCACAAGATTTTCGCAAAAATCACAACTTGCCGTACTGGTTCGTGTATGTGACACCTTCATGCATGAGACGCACCTCAACATCTGGCCGTATTTCTGGTACAGCTGTACCGGGGCCTTCTGGTTTTGTGATTGGTTTCGGTGAGAAACTTTCCGTTTGCAGCTGAAGGGCCGCACAAAAAAATTGCATCGGGTTCAAGAATGTTTTTGCTGAGGGGACGATGAACATTTTCCAGCCTGGTGGTGAAAGGTCCCCACGGGGTCGTTGTGTGAAATAACGTCCATCATTCCTGGCAGTTATTCCAAGTCAGGGTTGATTCAGAATTTGACAGATTTGCTGTGATCGCAATCCATAAAATCTACCGAACTTTGGAAATCGAACCTTGTACGGTGTTTCTCTGCCCTTCCAGTGCAGTGCTTGAATTGGAACCGACTTTTTCCTGCGCACGAGACCGAATCACGGATTGTTCCGCGTAATGTTGACATTCATGTTCATACAAATTTTGTATTCCCTGCAGGACACTGAAATTCACGTGACGTATGCGGACCAACAGAAAATAAACAAATTTGCGCGATTCAACGCTCGACTGCACGACTTCGAAGAAGAACTCAAAGAAAAGCAGGTGTGTTTTCTTTGAAAGCCTTCAAATATTTTAAATCTTCACTGATTGTCAATGAGGAAACAAGGTATTCATAATTGTGTGCAAAGTGACCAGAAGCAAAACATGCGCACGTTTGGTCATTGCCGTCTGTTCTTTGCTGCGGCTTCATTGACTACTTTCATTGCTTTCATGTTCACAGAAAGAGAAAGAAAACTTGGAAGAGGCTGGACAGCAGCTGGAGGAATTGTTTTTGTTGGATGACGAAATCAAAACGGTGCCGTATCCTTGAAAAGAACTTTCCGGTTACTGATAGGTTGTCCATAAAAGTTTAGACCGAAGGAAATGAGGTACGAGTACGTATTTGTGAATGTGGCAAACATCTCTTGATTTGAAACCCAGGTCCGATCAACTGGGTGTTGTTCCCCCCCCCCCGTCCCTCAACACCGATCAAGGGGCAGCAAAAAGTTTCACGCAAAAACATTCTTTGACTGGTGACCACAGATACCAAGTTGGAGAAGTTTTTGTCCACGCGAGCAGTGACGACACGAATGAGATGTTGGAAAAGGCAAAAAAGAAGATCGATGCTGACATCGCGGAGCTGGAAGAAAAACGGGCAGCCCATGTAGAAACTCTCAAGGACCTTAAAGTGCAGCTATACGCCAAATTCGGAACAAACATTAACCTCGAAGCTGACGACTGAGACAACACCATTGGGCACCTGTTCTGAAACATTTTACTTCCGCCAACAAATGTCTTGCGCAATCACAATCAGTGGAAACCTACGGAGGTTGAGTGGCGTTTCAAAAGCAGGGTCCGGTAGCGAGTGGCAGACGTGAGTCGCCTTGAAGGGGCCGGGTTTGGAAAACAAGGTTTGCGCACCGTACAAGTTTAGTGAGTGAAGGAACGGATGATTGCGAAAATAGGAATTATCATTGTTTGTTTCACTCGTCATTGATTATTCATGCTCTGTTCGCCAAGCTTGTTCAGAATTGTCTGATATGATCTAATTAAATACCTGTTTTGGTGATCGAACGTTGTTTGCGCAAACTCCCCGGCTGCTGAACTGCGGCTCTCTCATTCACAGGTCAGCCAGTTTGAGCCGCGGCTTGGGTACGACCGGCTCGATCTTGTTGAAGGGGCAGTAGGGGCTTGTGAGGGTCACTGCTTTGGACATCGGGCTTTTGTGAGAGAACATTGGCGTGCCCAGGTATTCGCTGTCAGGATGCTGTCTGAAAAGGAGTGGACAGAAAGTACAACAGTGCCGGTGTGATAGTTTGACGACTTGCACCTGCATTGTACACTTGTGGGGAACTGGAAGCTGTTCAGGAGTTTTCCTCTGAAGTCATCCGTGCTGAACTGCACAGATGTTTGGCTGCACTGCGCAGCCATTTTGGTGGAACATGTTGAGCGAATGCAACCTGTAGGTCAGAGAAGTGGTGGTGTGTCTGGTGTCCGTCGGTGCTGACTTTTCAAGGCTGCTTTCGATCGGTTGTATCGGGACAAATCCTGCATAGCCTTGCAGTGGTCTTCTACTGCAAGGCGGGAATGTGTTTGGTCAAGAAAGATTGAATGGCTGAAGCTCTGAGCAAGAGCTTTAAATGGCATGGCAGCGCTCACAAAGCTCGGGCCAAGTTGTCGTCCTGCATCAGCTCCCTGATTCGTGATTCGGTTTCCTTCTGTTCGGGAGAACTTCGCCTGAAGAAAGGTCATTGTCAAACGTCAATCGGCTTTCAATCAAACGAAAGAACACTGCAAGCCCATTGTATCGGTCGGAACACGATGCCGAATGGTTGCACACCCTGTTGACGGGTGTTCCATGTGACTTGGCCAGTTTGTGGTCAACGTCTGTGCGGAGTTCCTCGCTTTTTCGTCGTCCGGTGTTGACTCCATCTTGTACTTATCGAGGAGATGGAGATTCCTTCGAGCCAGCAGATCCAGTCTGTGAGCAGAAATTCATTCAGATTTACAACGAGAAAGACAATGCACTGAAAGGCACTGAGTCCACTGCCTATCGGCCCACCCGCAGGCTTATTGTGTTTTCGTATTGTTCTGTAAGACAAGTGTTCCATGCAAGGTGCCCCCTGACCCATTTCCACAACCCCCCCTTCCCGAGCCTCCTGACCATACCTGAAAAGTCCTCAGAATTTGTTCCTGGTCACTGCACATTTTCTGTGACTTTTCTCGTGAGAACAACCGCCAATTACAGTATTGCTGGCCATGTGCAGCCGCGGATTCTTGGACCTTTGGATCTCTTGTTTCTGTGAGAGCTTCGCTGGTGTTGTCGATTGTGGTCGCAACTTGAAAGAACACTCACTTTCTGTGACCATGTCGGAGCAAATGAACATGAAATATCTACGTACCGTGTACTTTTGGCCATTTCTTCAGGTTTGTGCCACAGATGTTTTGTTTGTGCGTCTAAAAACAGACAAGAAAGTTCAGAATAGGCCGCAAAGCCTGATTTCCGCCGCTCAGGCCTGACCAGCAAATGAGTAAAAACCGAGCACTTGAAGACATGTTGCAGTGTGTGCCAAAAATGGGTGCGAGGTGGAGGCGAGTTTACGTCCTTGGGCGAAAGAACAGAATTTGATTCTCTCTCTGCTGGAACTAATGCCACTTTCTTTTGCATTTCTCTTTCGAACAAACGTTATGTTCACAAACACTCATTTGTTGCTTTTGGTTTGAAACAAAAACTCTCGGAATGTAAAACTGGGTGGAAGAAGTGAACAAACTTGCAAACGAAACGAGGTTATCCAGAGGCTATTTCAGCCTCCATGTTATTTTGTTGTACTGCCCTTGTGCAGCAGCCTTCCGTGTGCTCGGGCTTTCACTCCATCTCCTTGAGAAGCAGATCCTCGTGGGTCAAACGGAAAAACAAGAATACTGCGCCTTTTTGGCTCGAGAGTGCCTGAAGGTATTGAAGTCCAAATCTTCGGGGGATGACTGCAGATCAAACTGCACGTTTTTCGTGAACTTTTGTGTTTGTTTTCCCTTGTCTTCAGACTGAAGTTGTGCGCGCTCGTGCACTGCTCAACTCAAAACGTGGCGATCAAAGGTAGAAAACAAAAGCAGCAGCATCTCCACATAGAAAAGAGATTTGGAGAAGTTCTGACCTGTAGGCAGTTGGCCGTGACGTGTGATTTGTACTGCCGTCGAAGAACTGCGTATTCGGAAGACGAAAAACACTTTGCAAATGTGCCTGCACCTTCTCAAACCTGCGATGAACTTTGGACACGTGGACGGAGCAGTGTCAGCTCTATGTCTCAACAGGTAGGTCTTTGATGACAATACCTTACCGTGAAAAGGTTTGTAGAAAGGAGCTGCACACAAACTTTGCACCAAGCTGTTTTCAAGAACTCAACAAGGACATCTTGTTTTGAAGAATTTGTGTGGAATGAAAAGAGCACCTGCCTGTTCGACAGTATGAATCACGGATGCCTGGGTGGCCGATGCGCCAGTAAATATTTCATTACTATTGTTGAGTTTATTGCGTTTTCAAGCAATTAGCTTGCTGAGATCTCAGGCAGTCACATGCAGAGTCACAGCGTGATGCAAAACCTGGGTTCCGCAACCACACGCAGTGTACCGCGGAACGAAGGTTGTCCAGGATGTTCAGCCGCTTTCAGCAGGAGCGTCAAAAAATTACGGGAAGGTGACTTTATGATGCCGGAAACAAGAGTGTGAAACCAAGATTCCACAGGGCGACTTTGACTGAACATAAAGTTCGCGTGTGGCTGGCGCAAAAAATGTGAAATAACGAAGATGACTTTCAGAATGCGGGGACTGAAACAACAAAATATTTCCGTAAATCAAACGGCATTTATTTCTCCACGAAGCGACAATCATTCTGTTCCATCATTGTGTAAACTAATTGCACCTCCAATTTGCTCAAATTGACAGCAGTGAATTTCAAAGATTCTGCAGAAGCACGACCCTGTGCCTGTTATGTCCCTTGAGGCACAAAAGTTTGATCGGGCCCTGTGCGAAGTATCTTTTCCGCCCTTGTGTCGGCAGAATTGAGGGATGACACGCAAAAGCAGTTGCACAAAAATATCTGTAGCGTACCACAGGATGTCCTGTTTGCTTTGATGTGTTCTGTTGACGATTCCAGTTCAGCACGCACACAACCACAGTAGTGTTGGTGCCCGATCTGAATCAGGAATGAACAAGTGTTTCCTCACACCGCGCGGAATGTGTGCTTGAATCTCCCCTTCCCAAAGAAAGTTGAACCTGTCCAGTTGCAACAATCTTGGTTGTGGTGACGAGGGGGTAGGTGAGAGTGCCTTGGGTCCAATCCCCACTGGAGATGCCCTTGTTCAAATTCTGCATGGGCAAATAAACTAACACACCAAAAACCAGAGTCTCATGGGAATCCCTTCAAATGTATGATTTTCCAAAACCTGGCAAAGTCGGTACGTTCGAAATGAGAGTTTTCAGCTCTGCACAGACAAGAACGTATTCAAAGCATGGGCAAACAACTTTCCCACCATTCGAGTGCAATGGGACCCCCATTGCAGAAAAACAACACGCACTGTTTTCTGCTTGGACGCCAGAGAGGAGACGTCTCTCGGTTCAGTTCACGAGGGGGGTGTTGCCGGCTCGGCGCGTGCCTGCACTGCTGAGTGTTCTTGTTTTGACCAAACTTCATGTTGAAATCAAGGCCGTGCCAGGAAGTGCCGTTTTGCGCCTACGAGCACAGGTTGGAACAAGGCACATTCATGAGAAATGAAAAGTGAAAGCAACACAAGTGTGAAAAGTATTTGCAGGAATTCTCTGTGAAGGCACTTGAGTCGCAGCTCAAAAAACAATCACTCCTTTTTTGCGCACTGGCTTGGTGTTTTGTTGTAACAATTTAAGAGACCGGTTTACGTTGGCACAAAGTTTCTTTCTGCGGGACAAAAACTGAAAGTGGTAGGCACACGAACCAATTTGGTCCAGGACACCTGCGCAAAGGTTTGTCCCCATTTCGCAAAAAAAAAATCTTTTGTCCTTTGTTGCTTCAAACAAAGCTTCACTGCAGGAAAGAAAGCTACGGTATCTGCATGCATGTACGCAACTCTTGGTGCGTTTGCCTGCGCACATCTGTAAATTAATATGCAGAGTTCAAACAGTTCCCCCTGTATTCTCCACACGGCTTGTGTTCACATCGGACATCTTTGCATGCAGTCATTGCCAGTTGCATTTGCTTTACAGGCTGAGGGGCTCGCCTGCTTGTGACCTCAAAATTCCCTCCAGTTGACTGTTTTTATACGTCGCTGACGGCGTCCACACTGATGACACCGACATTCGGGATGTAAATTGTTGTCATTTCCACTGGCTTTTCTTTCGGCTCTTTGCTGTCTGCGAAAACGTCCACGTTTCCCACGTTGGCAATCCACTGTTTGAGATTTTCATTGGTTTCACTGCTTTCAACGTGGTCATTTGCTACTTGAATTGCAGCGTCAGTCTCCATGATAGTCTGAGGCTTTTGGCTGTCATTGTCCTCGCCAGAAGTCTTTCTTGATGCGTTGGTATTGAGTTTGAGGGACAGCTCTGCGGAAGTTTTTCTGGATGCACTCGTGCTGGGTTTTAGAGAGGTATCCTTGCTGGTTGGGTTGGACCCGGCCCCCGGGGGGTGGAGCTGCTTGGTCCCGTTGGACTCAACAGGGCTGGAGACCTCGCTCTCCTCGTCCGCGATCATACTGAGCATTCTGCTCGGCCACACTCGACGCGGCTTCACCAACTTGTGCGAGTGGTTATCGTGGAAGTAAAACCTGGAAAAAAGGACAGAAAAAATGTGAACAACGGCACAGGTCCGACATGAAGGGGTTCTTTCTTGAATTGCTCCTCACAGACGGAATGACCCATGAAGGACTGTGACACACACAAGGTTGACGTCCCATGGGTACTGTGCCTGTGGAGGTTGACACAAGACTGTCGAATAATCGACATTTTGATTCCTCACAATTTCCTCTGTTTTGTGTCTGAGAAACACTGTTCTTTAGAACGGAGAACGGATCTAGTTTCAACAAAAATGAAATTTGGTTCTGTCCCACTTTGGGACAATCACTCCATGAAAATTTTGAAGTCCAAGATGGAGAAGTGAAGAACGACACACCCTTCCAAATTCAAGTTTTTTCTTGCTGCAGGCAAGCAACACAACAGAAAAGGCACTCGCGAAGAACGTACGACTTTTCAGCATTCAGTCTGGTTCTCAATCTGCAGCAACTCTGGAGTCTCTTCGCTCAGGGTAAAACAACTGAAACAAAGGACATGGAGTCACAACAACAGTTGCATAGAGCCAAACTGAGAACAGATGAAGCTTAGAAAGATACAGAAATCACAGACAGCTGAACTTGAACACTTCAGATTACATGTAGAACAGATTTGGAGAACACTTTATCGAATGTTTCAAGTGCACCGACCTGTGTGTGAGAGGAGTTGAAGAGGAATGATCTCTTTGTAGAAATTTCAAAAACCGAACACATGCAGGGAATTTTTGGAGATGAATTTACAATATTTACTTGATATTCTGGTCAATGTCTTCTGTTTGCCATGCAGAATGTCACACAATATGTACCAGAGAAACAAAAGAACAACTGAGAGATAACTATGGCCTGAAAAGACTCACATCATGCCGTTGGAATGTTTGCTGAGATGCACCATCGGCACTTCTTGGCTGTGGGGTCTGTGGTCTGTTCCCATCTCCTGAATTGCCATCAGTTTCCTGGCTGCCAACTCCAACTGGTTCGTCACTCTTCTGTCTTCCTGCCCTCTGCAACAAAGAACAGCGCGCACTTTTTGCAGTGTTTCAAAAGTGGAAGAACCTCGCCAGGCTCACAACTCTGAGGGTTCTGCAGCAAAGGGGAATTTGGATTTTTTACAGCTCAATTTTTCGCACAAAAAAGAGCACTCTTCGTCACCCGAACATACTTACTTCACTGGCCTGAAGTTGTAGTGCACGTTGGAGTCGTCGTTGGACCGCGGTTTGGACAGTCTGCGGCCCAGAGAACTGGACGTCGGACTCACAGATTTTGATCCTGTTTTGGATGCGGTTTTCTCAGTGGATTGCTCGTGGCTTTGATATGCGGAGTCTTTGTTGGGGCTTTTCTTGTGCGGGGACGCAGGCCTGCTGTGCTCCCTGCTCGACTTTTGACTCCCGTGACTGCTACTTTGCAAACTTCGTGTTCTCCTCCCTTTGGGGTGCGAGCGGTGGCTCGGGGAGGCCCCTTCAGAACTGGCTTCGCGAGAAAGAAAGCGATGTTGCTTGTGAGAGAAACCCGGTTCTGACGCGCGTTCGTCATCGTCCAGAGAAATGTGATGAAAGTGACCAGAAGGAGTCCTTTTGTACAACTCTATCTGAGCGGAGTTTTCCATTTTATCTGCGCTCACTTTCAAGTGATCACTTTCCGCTGGTATCTTGTCGTCACTGCTTTTGTGAGTGTCTTGAGAAACAGCGTCAGTGGAGCTAACTGACATCACAGATTTGACTTCCTTTGCTTTCTCCGAAGGCGCAGCCTCAGGCTGCACGTGATTGGTTTCACTGGGCACCGCGGTGTCGCCCGAGGGCATTTGGAGTCTCTCCGCCACTGCCTGCAAGGAGGAATGCTTCCCCAATTCTGCTTCAATCAGTTCAATGGCCTTTCGTTTTATCACCTCGGCGGGATCCACGAAGTGCGCTTCCGGACTCCGGTTCCCTTGCTTGGGGTTCTCCACGCTGGGCCGGTGCCTGGGTCTGCGACCTGCAGACACTTCCATGTCATCCGGCGAATTCTCTCCACTCTTTTTGTAATGACCCTCAGGCTTGAGATCCAAACTCTTCACCTTGTAAATCCTGGGTTTGGGGCTGTAGTGCATTTCACTGCTTGTGTCAGAACGAGTTTGCTCCAAGGGTTTGTGACCGCTGTACATATCATAGTCCGGGTGATCCCCGTGGGTTCCTGGGTGAGCAACCGACAGGCGGTCCATCCAGTCGCTGTTGGTCCGGGAGAGTTTGCGGTGTTTTCGGGATTCTTGAGACCGAGCGCTGCGGCTGCTGGCCCCGGCGCGGTCCGCGCTGTGCTCCCGGCGCTCTCGCTCCCGCCTCTCCCGGGCGTCTCGGTCCCGCGGCTCCCGACGCTCACGGGCCTCACGGTCCTTTTCCCGATTGCGGTGGTGTCTGCTTGAAGATCGCTCTGAGCGCCTGGAAGACCTGTGCACGACGAAAAAATGTTGGTGAGAAGTGTGGTTTTGCTCGTACTCCGTATTCTTTAAGATTTTGGATTCGTGGACCTGGACTTGCAAGCACGTATGCAATCGGTCAAATTTTTGTTGTTTTTTTTTCGATTTGCCAAAATTATACGCTTGATAATCGTGTTGCAGACAGAAGACACATCCACACGGAAGACAGCAAGTTTTGTGCGTTGTAATTGATCTTGTGTTCTGGTTGAAGGTAAATTAAAGCACGAACCTGGATTCGGATCTGTGAACCTTATGGGGAGTGTTGCTGGAGCCGCTGCTGCCGTAGTACCTGAACAGTTCATCATCAACATAGTCCACAGACAAGGAGTTGTTCTCTCGCAAGGACCTGAAAATCATGGAACAAGTTCGTTGGAGAACAAGTGTGTTTGTTTGTCCTGCCACGTGTGAGCATCAGAGGCGATCCAAGACAGAGTTGATGCAAGTGGAAAAGAGCTCTTGGACTCAGAGGTGACCAAGATTGAATCGAAAGGTGCTCACCTCCAGCCAATGGAGTTGTGCGGAGAGCTGGTGTGGTGCTGCGAGTAGCTTCCGCTGGACGTCCGAGTTCGGCTGTTGTGCCTACGTTTGCTTCGCCTGTGGCGGTGGTGGCGGTGGTGATGATGGTGTCGGCTGGCGTTCGAACTTGGGTTGTTGTGAGCCTGGTGTCGGTTGCTGCTGCTGCGGTGGTGGTGGTGGCGGTGGGAGCTCAGGGACATCGTCTCACTATTGCGGGAACTCGCGAAGTCCATGCCTCCCAACCCCGTCTCGTCACTTTCGAGACTGCATCTAGAGCACATTCTGGACCTGGCGTACTCCACTGATTCGTAATCCACGGATCTGGAGAATCCACTTTCTTTGCTGCTGAGCAGGCGTGGAGAGCACGTGTGGCAAGATGTCAAAGAATCCCTGTGGCTCTCTGATTGAAAAGAAGCCAATGAACACCAAGACCCGCACGATTTACACAGACTTCCGCTCGAGTGAATAGAGCCTTCCATCTCTTGGTTCAAAATCTGTTTGGCTCTTCGAACGGAGGTGGCGAAGTCTTTGCGTCTCTGTGCGCTGTTCACTCTCTTGTGTTGAAACACCGGGCTGTTCAGACTGTCCGTGTCATTGCTGTTGGATCTGTTGTTCGACTTGATGGAGTCATCAACAGAGTTTTGAGGCGCCTTCAGTTTGACTCCTTCTTGAGAGTCCTGAGCCTCGAACATGGCCCTGTCGTCATCCGGATCTCCCACTGGCCCGTTGATGGCCACAACGGTTCCCTTTTGTCCGTCTCTGAATTCAATCCCTTCTGGGTATGCCTGGCCCTGCCGCTCCTCGCTGCCTTTGGCACCAGTCTGTTTGGAGCCGTTTTTCGGCAGCACGCTCTCGAAGGAGTCACTCTTGATGGTGAGTCGGATGTCGTCTCTGTTCTCCTGGCTGAACTGGCGGCAGAGACGGGCGGTGGAGCTGAGGCTGCGGCGCATCGGCTGTCGCTCCTCCGGTAACTGCAGGGACCGCGGTCCACTTTCTCCTTGCTCAGACCCTGCTGCCCAAATGACATGAAACTCAAGGATAAACTTGGTCCTGGGGAAAGATCGTCAGCTTGTTCTCAGAACATACTGCCTGTTCAAACGAAGTGTTGTACGAGGAGTCATGTTATGTTCTTCTCGAACGCAACGTTCGGTCAACGCTGGGTACAGACTCCTCGTACGAATATGCATGCATGGCTTTGAAAGACAAGGGAGCAAGCTCACAAGAACATGCACAGTCTCTTCAAGCTCTCACTCACCGGTGTCACCGGTGTTTGGAGACGGTTCGATGGTGACGACGGTGAATTCGTGTCGCCCAACGCGGCGCTGTCGAGACGCGCTGCCTCCGCTGAGGCTCGCCGCCGCGCCGCCGCCGCCGCCCGGCCCCGCGCTCTCGTCCGCCGACGTGCCCTCAACGTCCGACTCGACATTCACCTGAGAGGAACAGACGGTGATATTTTGGTCTGTGTGAGAAAAACATTGAAAAAATCCGAGTGTCACAGTCGCAAACAAAAGATCTTGTTGACGTTTCAGATTGTCGATACGAGATTCAGACTTATGTCTGGGAGGTGAAACGATTAAAACATTTTCCCTTCCAAGACCTGGTTTATGAAGTTTATGAAAAGACGTAATTGCGTTTCTGTCATCCAAGACACGTGCTTTTACAGTTTGTGCACTGAACTCACGATTCTGATATTTGTTCGGCACCTTGCAATCAGAGTCGGTCGTCAAAACAAATTGAAAACGGGATGGGTAATGACGTGAGAAAATCACACAAAGAAACGAAACACAAAAGGACGTCAAGTGGAGTGAATGACCTCCAAAACCTGTTGGCTCAGGTTTGTTTCCTCTTTTTCAGACTCCGGCTTCCAATTGCCTGTGAAAAGCGAAGGTGTGGTCGCAGTAGAAGGGGAGTCGTCGCATATCGATTTTCTGTACTCATAACCACTCACTACACAACTTGGCCTGTCTTGCTGGAAGTGTGTGCACGAGAGTGATCAGGTCTCAGATCAGCAGCAACCAATGACGAACCTTGATGACGGGCACATTGATGTTTGCGATCAGCCTGGGCGTCGTTTCCCCAGATGCCAAGTTGCTGGCGTCGCTTCCGAACGCGGCGTTGTCGTAACCAAAGCCTTGATCCAGGGCAGTCGGCGTCGCCGGCTCACTGTACGCTTTTTCTGAAAGAAAAGAACCAACAATATGTAACAAGTGACACGAATATTCAGAGTGGAGGTTTATGCAACAACAGGTCGGCAAAAGAATTCTGAGATGCATTCAAAGGAAATTTGATGCAAGCGAAAGTCTCCAGCAAAGGAGGTTCCCAGTTGCTTTCTCCTTGTTGGGGAACGAGAGAGGATTGGCAACACAGGCATCATTGCCCCCGTTGTGTTACTCTGTTGTCTTGTTTTTGAAGAAAATGTGAGGAATTGTTTGAGCTTTCCCCGTGTGCGACGGCATGTGATCAAAAGGCCTGAGTTTCCACAGAAAATTACAGCAAGCAAGAAAAATTGAGAAAGATGTTTGACTTTGTGTGCAACCCAGTTTGACTAGACCACTCGATTCACTTGCTGGCACTTCCTGCACTTGTGACAGGCATCTCTTCTCAGGTAGAATGCCTTTTCAATGATGCACTGCTTCAACGTTCAACACAGAGAATTTGAAGGTAAGTTTTGTGCTGAAGATCGATCACAGAAAGCTGTGAAAGTCTCTTTGAATTTACTTTCAAGGTGTAAAACTGTAGCTGAAAAGCCTGATTCTCGCAAATTAGTTTGCATGATACGACTGTGCAAGAAATTGGCACTTGTACATGCAGCTGTCGTTTGTGTTGCGCACTGTGTTCATGCACTGCAGGTACTGAGATATGCACCAAAAACGTTGCAACTCTTTTTTTTCTTTCCAGCTGTTTAGCATCTTGTTGTGATGACCCTGCTGCAGCCGGTGTTCCCGGCCGTCTTTTGTGAGTCGTCGTTCGCTTTCAAAAATGCACGCATGTTGTGGGCAGTTGCGTGCAACGATTGTTCAGTTTGACGTCAGAGTATCAGAGCCAAAGTACACAAATTGCTCGCAGTACGTGGGCCGCAGCACGAAGTATCAGAGGCGAACAGAGTTTGAAAGCAGACGCCCATACACGGTCAAGTCATGACGCTCAACGAAATGTCACATTCAAACTGCATGAAATTTGACACCTCTGTTATTATCTGACTTTCGTAAACAAAAAAAAGACAGGTGGATCCAACACAAACTTTGAGTCAGATCTCAAAACCGTAGATCTGTTGAAACTGAAACATTTGACAAGTAGCAATTTGTGCTCTCCCTTTTTAAGCGTGTGGTCCCGAAGGGTCGTTACCACCACACGCTTAGTGCAATGACCATCAGTCTGTATGTATGTGTGTCTGTGTAATATGTAACCTACCAGGGGGTAGGTCACATAATAGTCTCAGGGTACGCAGAATTTATCACTGATCTTTTATAAAAAAAATTTTTTTGAAAATTCCAATCTGTCACCTACTAATCTATCACCTTCCCGGGGGGGGGGGTAGGTCACACATTGGTTTTAAACTGATCAGTGACCAACACTGAATATTTTAAAACCAATATGTGACCTACCCTCCTTCCTGCTCATAGATCACAGATTGGATTTTTCACCTAGGTCACACATTGGATTTTTTTACCAAGGTCATATATTGGATTTTTCACCTGGGTCACATATTGGCAAAAAAAAACCCACTATGTAACCTACCCCAGGTCACATATGTGGGAACTTGGAAGGTGTTTATGAACGGCGAACGTTTGTATGGACCACACCCTTTTTATGCGTAGCATTCTTGTTGGCGTGTGCCTTCGGAAAAATCATCCATCCATCCGTGCGTGGTTTGGACACAAAGCGGTGGGTTTTTCTTGTGTCCACCCACGAACTCGAGAAAAACACGTTCCTCTCAGACAAACATCACCACGTACCTTTCTCCTCCTCATGCTTGGGATGGTAGGGCATGCAACATTTGACGTCGAAGTTGGAGATGCACTTGCGTCGGATGAAGGCGACGACTCCAATCAGCGCGACGACGGCGAGGATGACGATGATGCCGATCCAGAAGGGCTCGCGCAGCAGGTTGAACCCCAGTTTGTTCGGTGGCGCAGCCGTCGGGGCGCGCATCAGCCGCCCGCACGACGGGCCTGCGGGGTGGAAGCAAACATGCTGCACAACGTGCAAAATGACACGTGTAGAGATTTGCAGGAGACACAGAACACTGCGTCGCACATTCCACGTGTCACACAGCAAAGTCTGTGCACCTGGAATCTCTGTGTTGTCATTCGCCCACTTTGTCACTTTGTCCCTCTAGGATCCCTTGCCCAGCGTGTTCTTAGCATGGGGCTTCCAGCTCCGATGGCCACACCGAAACAAAGGTAGAAAATGACTTGTGCTCGTGTTTGAGTGGGAGTAAGTTTTACAAATTTATGCTTTCGACTGACCGGTCCAGCCCGAGTTGCACACGCAGCTTTGCGTCCAGTTGGTGTCGAAGATGCACGATCCCCGTTGCCCACACGACTCGGCCCTGCAGCGCTGCAGGTCCACCTCACAGCGCCGCCCTGCGAAGCCGGTCGCGCACGAGCAGTTGAAGTCGCCACCGCTGCCGCTCTTGGCGCCCGGAAGGTCGGAACAGGTGGCGTTGTTGGCGCAAGGGTCAAGCTCGCAAGGAGTCCAGGCACACACCAGACCTTCGGAGAGATCAAGCACAACTGCAACTCGCAGTTGCAAAGAAGCAAATGTGGGGAAAGGTCCTTTGAGAAGCAGTTTGGGCAAAACACTTTCTTTCACATGCATTGCTGTTTTCCTTCTCGTTTGCGAGGTCCTTGGCTCCGACTTGGTATGCTCTTTGGGATTTTGGAAACCTTTCCCCATGCAATATCCTGCACAAGGATTCAGTGTTCTCTCATGATACAACCTCCTGCCTCAATAACAATAGAGCTGTAGTGATGTGCAGGCAACAGGACACCGTCATTTCTGTTTTCAAATTATTTCTGTTTCCAAAATTGCAGGTGATGCGTCACTTCTTGGTGCCAGAATCAAAACAACCACAACCACCATTTAACTCAGTTTCGCGGCAAAGATCCAGGTTCGGGAAAAGAGATCGTGTTGTTCTGCGCCGTGCGTGTGAAAACGCGTGGTTCATCCACAACCATGTGCGCGATACACCCATCAAAAGAACCAAGTTTGCTTTGAGTTGTGTACATCCTGTTTGTTTGCGTGCCAGTCATCAAGCCGGAAAACATTTGCATTAGCCGCCTGTGTGTTGAATGACGTAGCCACTGTCATCACCAAATTGCCATTGTAATGTTTCCCATCAGTTTACTTGCTTTGCTCCCTTCCGGAACAGCACCACGAATCCTGATCTGATTTGTTCACAATTTGAAGTTGATTGGAGAACCCTGGATTTCATGTGGCACAAATCAGAATCTTAAACGTCCGAAATGTCTGACTGCATCTATTCCCACTTTGTGTTCAACACAAGTGCTTGTTGGCGCGGATGTTGAGCGAGTTCATCACGAACGTCTCCGTGGAGTCTCCATGGATGTGATTCTTGTCAGACCAAACTTCATGTGCCCGCAGACCGAAAAGCGAAAATTGGTTCGTCGCAGCATCAACATCCCTGACCAGTTGCACCAACTCTAGATCTATCCACTGAGATGCGTTGAGCAGAAATATCTTGTCCTTGCCCCCAGAGATTTCCATTGGTTCGCTGTCAAGGACATTTTTTCAAAACTTTATGTGCGTGATGATCCAGGATTTGTTGAGAAGATTTGAAAAAGACAAAGTTCATAGTCACTGAGGCCCAGCTATTGTGCCTGTCAAAACTTGTACAGCAAGGCACATGCAAGAAAGTCCTCAGAAACCAACTCTTCGGAAAATTGGAAACCAATGTGGACTGTGGTTTCAGGTTGCAAACACATTTGAACAATGCTTTTCAATTGACCTTTGTCGCCTCCTACCAATCAAACGCAGTCATCGCAGAGATATGCCGAGTGCAGGACAAGCAACCCCCACTGTGTCAGGTTCCCTTCCCATTCGGATGAAAAAAAAATTGACTTTTGTGCTTGTGGAATTGAGTTATCAAATTGAGAGTCAGGGTGAGATCTTCTTCACCTATATTCCTGAAAGCAACCTACGGCTTCTGGGATGAACATGGATCCCAACAACGTTGGTGTTTGGAAACAATAAACGCACCACGGTTCGCTGCGTTCAGAAACTTTCTTTCGCTCACGATGGACAGAGACATGATGGACGAAGACACCAGAATCAGCACGATCCGTCGTCGCTGTGACGTCAGTAGATGAAACGTGACACAAGCACGGCACTGTGTCACGAAGACGATGCACATAGGTCATCATGCAGCACAACAAAGTTTGGTCTTCAGTCTTCGAACAGGGGAGTTTTCGTGACATTTGCAATGACTTCAGTGATCAGAGATTCCCTCGAGTTGTTTTTTCGAGTTGATCCTGTTTGGATTCTGACTTTGTCCATCCCAAACACACTTTGGAACTTACGCGGACTCGTCAAGTTCTCTGCACGCAGCGCCAGAATTGTGTTTGAAAATAAACAGCAAAGCAATTTACACCAGCGATAACCAAGCAGCGTGCAAAGTTCCTTGTTCCCCCTCTGTCTTCCATTCTTTGCTGAAGGGCAGAGCGTCTTGAAGTAGGTTCTATCCTTCCCCAAAAACAAGTTTCTGCTATGCGTGCGCACGTTTGCGGTCCGAGTCAGCCAGCCACCCTCCGAAGGTAATACAAGTGTGGGAAAAGGGTAGAAACGGGAATGACGCGTAAGCTAGAGGTACCCAGATAGATATGAGTATACTCACGGTGCACAGAAGGGGCTCTTCGACTGTACTTCGGAGCTGAGGCTAAAAGTGTTTGTTTGACTCTATCCTGCAAATGTGACGTGCGAGTGGACAGCATAACTGCTCACCGACGAGCAAAATACGCAAGGCATGAAAAGAACGACAGGAACCAAGGGCAGACCAGCAGAACAGTAAGTTTCCCGAAATGGACCCACCTTCTCCACATCAGACATTGCCAGAGCAAATATTTCTCTATTTTTTCCAAATTTTGCCCAGGAACAATCACCTTTCTATTGCTGCTGCTTTGGTTTGCCTTGACGAAAGAAATCCAGCGGCAGCCAAGCAAACTTTTTATGCTGAAGACCCTCGGAACGAAGCGGACTTGCGCAAGAGATATCTCCTTACCTCGTAATCACTGGCAAACTGCTGTTTTCAGGTAACTCCGATTGGCAAAGTTCCAAAAGACTGCAGAAGAGAACTGCTCGACAGCCTGCTGTCACGTTCAACTGCCCTTTAGAAAATGGACAGTGTTTTTCCCACGAAGCAGCTTGGAAACATGTTTGTTTGAAACTTCCAGTGTTTCCTTCCCTATAAGCGCTGACGCCATACGAGTCTCCACTGAAGCTGCAACCAAACACACATCGTCCGTGCAGCGTGGAACACACGATGTGCCTTTGGTCTGCATGTGGTCAACAAAATTTCAAACACAATGTTCAATGCAACTTTTCGTTGCTGTGCCAAGGTTGCAGTCCCCTTCATGCATATGCCAGGGGTTTGAAAAGGTTTTTTTGTGGGTTCGCAACTTGGACTTTGCTGGGAGGATCCGCGGCTCTGGCGCGAAGACGGCAGACATGAAGCTGCGGACACCAGTTGTGCCTCGCAGCCACAGAGCCACAGGTTGTCAAGGTAATGCAGCTGCTGTTTTGCACCTGTTGAACTGTCAGTCCCAGTCTCAACACGATCTTTACATTCGGTCTTCATTTTATCAGCTTTTACAACATTGTCCACCTTTGAAGTTGTGCCTGCGATATGTAGTGTTGCAAAGTGCAAAAGCAAAACGCCCATTCCCCTCCTTTGGGTGTGACTTGATGGCAGGGTTCCATCTCTTTCATGCTGGAGAAACAAACATCGCGACACAAAGGCGTCAGTTCTGGCAACTGTCTGAACCTTGACACTCAAGCACTGGCACAAGGGTGGGTGAGTACGTTCTTCTCGTTCCCTGCCAGACCGAAATGTTGGTGAGGAGGCAGATTCGAACAGAACGCGCAGATGCATGCAGATGCGGTCCTGCTCTGAACATGAAATTAGTGTCTCGTTGCGTGTGTTATGACACACACTGCAGGTTTTGGGCACCTGGAGACTCACAAACAACAGGTTTTGGTCACTCCTCAGTACCTGTGTATGAAAGAGTTGCAGAATACACGTGTGTGTCAATCTGACACCTGCTGGGTGTCCGTGTGCCCGAAAGGGGCTGTGACTCACCCTTGTTCCAAACTAGAATTTGGAGACAGAAAACAGACATGCTCCTTCACCTTCATCAAAAAGTCGTAGAACACTTTGTTTATTTGCACAGCTCACACTGGCACAGCCTTGCAAGCCATTGTCGGTGTGTGAAGAGGTGTCTGGAGTCAAAAGTACACAACACCCTTTTCCTCTCTGCGGTCAACCAGTCAAAGGTGCCAAGATTCATCTTGTCAAAAGGTGCCAATATACCTTCTGACCCGTATCACAAGGTACCTTTGAGTGTAGAAAGGTGCCGTGATACCTTTTCACACGGATGATGTATAGATTATTGAACGATGACGAGACTTTTCACATGGATTACTGAATGAAAATGGTTACTGAATGAGTGCGCAGCACAAGTTCAGTAACCAATTTGAGTTCAGTAATGGAGTGTGAAAGGTTGAGTCAAGTTCCATAACCTACTTACAGAACAAGACAAAGTTAATGAGGCATGATATGTTTCTTTGTCAGTTTTCTGTTCAAGGGTACTGAAAAAGCACCAAAAGAGACTTTTTCTGTCACACCTCATTGAATTTGCCATGTTGTCCAGACAGTTCAATTCACATG
>JAAUXT010037619.1_pt1 | contig 20853 bp, 16 predicted proteins | sample 7278171 | NCBI WGS metagenome assembly JAAUXT01 (sample SAMN14350112, study PRJNA611818) | marine sediment metagenome | isolation source: surface marine sediment (1.8m) | place: French Polynesia: Moorea | collected 2018-08 | reverse complement strand
GGGGCGCCGGTCGTGCCCGTCCCGACCCCCGCCGCGCCCGCCCCCGCCACCCTCGCCGCCGTGCCCGCTCACAACCCCCGCGGCGTCGTGGGCATCTCTCCCGGTAAGATGTGAGGTCGCCCCCGGGGGGGGGGGGGGAGAGGGGAGCCCTGACCCGGAGAGGGGCGCCGTTCAGAGCAAGGCTTCCTTCGACCTGACCCGACCAAAATTTGTGTCCGCTTCCCGTTTTCGCAAAGGCGCGTCTTGCCCGTGTGGGGGGCGCTATATCTGCCTCCCATCGCTGATTTTTTTGTCCCCTCTCCCAAAAACATAATCTCAGGGAGTCGAGACCCCTGTTCCAGCTCCACTCCCCCCCCCCAACACCACCGGAAGTTGTTCGCAAGCCTCGTTCTGGCACGGCCCGCCCTTTCGCTTCGGGTAAAGTATGTTTCACCAGTGTGTACAGGTCCCCCCATCATAAACTCACTGTGTCACGTCACTGGCAGATCCAGCACCCTGCGAATCAAGTTTCGGGTGGGGGGTCAGAAGAGCTACCCTGGATCTGGCATCATCCTTTCCCTGTTGAGTCACTGTTCACTGCCATATGCTTTATTCTCATCGAGTGGCAGATGTGATCTTCTGTGTCCCTCTTCATCGTTGACTTGAGCTTTAGAGATGTTGTGGCGGTACCTTAGACACAGTCCATTTTCTCTACATTTTGACTGTTCTCTGTGTGTCTTGCGGTACAATCAGTAGATCTTAGCGATTTTAAGGGAAACGCAAGGTCTCGTCCAATGACGCAACGCGACACGACTCGAGCTGCTCTGTGATTGGTTGTCGCAGCGACGAGCTTTCTGATTGGCCGACAGACAGAGCCCGACGGCCTTGAAATTCTGTAGTTGTCTGTGCAGTATGTGAGTGGTGGGTTGGTTTTGCTTTAAAGTCACCGTCACCTTAGCAACAGTCTTGGCTTGTCTGTGTCTCGACCGGTGGTTTGTACACAAGGCCCCAAATCCTGTGTAATTTCCTTGTGGTTGGTTAGTTAGTTCAGCTGCAGAATTTCGTCGATGTGGGTGGCACGAGGTTGTGTTTTGTTCACAAGAGGCAAAGGTCTCACTTCCGGGCTCACTTCCGGTGGGTCAGGTGTTCCCAAGACTCGCAGCGGGGTCTTTTTGCGCAGTTCCTTCCGGTACTCACGCATCACAACAAACGAACAGGGAGACAAGATTCCAGCTCATTCAAATGCACGTGATTTTTCACACAGTTGGGTTTCCTTATGAGACGCTCCTGTGGTTTGCGCTGTACACTGAAAAACTGCTACTGCTAGTTGTGTGTAGTTCGTGTGGTACTGAACCATAGAAACTTTGCAATCACCATCTGACGTGTTTGTTTTGTTAATAAGATAATGAATGTGTTTCATCATTGTTGCTGCAGGGGCGTGGTGGAGAGTGCAAGAACCCTGGGGGTGTCTGGACCTACCCTCAGGAGGGTCAAGTCCGGCACCCCCCCTCTTTTGGGCGTGCCCCCCAGGGCTGCATTTTCCACCCGCTCACCTCATACTACATGTTTTAGGAACGGCCGTTACTGTGCTCGCACTGTGTGCCTTTTAGAAAATGCATTTCTGACACAGTTCACACGACGTTTAGTTTAGCATACAGAATGCAAGCACAGCTGTCGTCATGGAGGATTTGCAGGTGCGTTGCAGTCATAACCCTGCAATGGGTCTCCATGGCAACACGGTGACTCTGCTAACAGCAGTCTCCATGGCAACAGCAGTTACCAGGGCAACCTGATGGTCATGTGGTTGCCATGGTATCAGCAGTGACCACCCCTGCCAGCTGACCCCTGGGCTGTGTTCCTGCAACGCGCCTGCAACTTTTTCGTAGCGAGTTCAACATCGTTGTCTTTGATACATTCATGACTGGTAGATCATTCATTTGTTGCACTTTGAAGGGACTCATATTTTTTTGGGTTTCCTGCAGTGATAATTTTTGTTTCTTTGTGAGCGATAACTGGTCTAAACCCTGTGGACCGCACCACCGCTGCTGTACAGACTAACGTCCAAAACACGCTTCAATTGGAACCCAACTCGTTTTGCTAAAATGCGTTCAGTGAAGCCCCTGGATCCAGGGGTCATTCTTTGGCCTGTGTCCTTGTCCCCGCCCAAATACCCACCCACCCACAGCCACAACGCAAACAAAGGAAATTTAGTCTGTAAGCGCAGTGTGTGTGAGTTCCTCGGCTGAGGACCAGTTGGCTGCGCGGTGCGTCCCTCGAGGCAGCGCCGCGCATGCGCCGGGACATGCGCACTCCTCCGCTTCCGAGTTTTCACTCTGAGCAGCTGTGCGCAAAGATTCTTCGGGGGAATGACAAAAAAAATTGTGGAATGATAAAAAAACACTTCTGGGTGAGGGTGAAACAAATTTTGGGGGGAGGATGTCGGGAGTGGGGTGGGGAGAAATTCTGGAATTTTGCCTGGAACTTTTCTTGGTGCAGCTGCTCAAATGCGGAAAATTTGATCGTGCTTTTTCACAGTTTTAAAGTTGCCGGAATGATGGAGTGTGAAGTGTTTGCAAGTAGAGAAAACACTTCGCCAGAAGCGCGTCACTGGGTCGTCCACGTTTTCAAGAGTGCAAGGCTCGATTTTCGAAAGGTAGAAAAAAATTGGGTGGGGCGTGTCAAGAAAACTCCGAAAGGCCTGTCACCCACTGGATGCGACACGTGATGTGTTCACTGAACATTGACGCAATGTGAAGAACCAGTGTGAATGAGCAGGCCCCAAAGCACGTAGTCAGAAACACGGGACCCGGAAACACGTGGACACACAGTGGAGCGCTGTATTTGATTAACACGTTGGTTTGTTCGTTTTGTATGAGATACGTAGCGTTGGCCCGTGCCGCAGTCGCAACGTGAACGCCCACTCCGGATTTCTCCCATCATGCATCTCGGCATTTCACTTCTTCCGCCACTTCCGGAAGTGAACGCACAAAATCCAGACTTTTGGCGCGAAATCACGTTGCGCATGTGTGCGTGGCGTCGCTACGCATTTCCGCTATTGACGTCTTGTTACTACGTGGACCCAAGACGCCCCCTGTTGTCTCTGGCTCGAAGCGGCACCAGCGTCTCCCCCTATAGGAATCAAGGTCCTTTATTCCTCCTCAAATCTCTTACTTTCCTCTCTCTACATAAGGTGCCACGACGGCGGCCTTGCCCGGTTACGGTTATATCCCCACCACGGCTGCCGCCCGCGCCCAGGACTCGTTCACTGCCGCGGCGGCCGCCGCCGCTGCCGCGGGTTTCTATACGGACTTCACGGCGACGGCGGGCGGGACTCCGGCGGGAGGCCCCGGCGCGCCGCACCCTCATGCCGCCGGAGTCGCGAGTATCGCGGCCAACGCGGCGGCGATCCCCCGCAGCGACCCGTCGCCCATCCCCCAGCTCAGCTCCTCTCCCATCTCCCAGCGCAGTGCAGGTACTCACTCACTAGGGAGCGCGCTCGCTCGAGGAAGCGAGTTACTCACTCACTCAGTCGCCCCTCATGCAAGCGAAGGGTCCCACGATGCTGTTCGTTTTCACGCTCCAGAGTGATCGGGTCACTCCGTTCCACGCGAGTCATTCGAAGCGCAAAATCGAACGGCAGCCAAATTTCACTCGACTCGGCACCCATCCCCTGGTGTTTCATTCTCGACGTCACGTGACCTCTTATCATGAGTAAAGATTTTGGTCCTTTGTCAGTCCTGTCTGTTTTGAAATGGAGAATTTTGTTCTGCACCTTCCATTCATGTGTCGAGTTGAAATTGACCTTCAAACTACACGAGGAGACTGGTTGTCAAGACAACAGAAACACAGTGAGGCAAATCCTTCCCACTCGAGTCCACAGAGAGTCAGGCCAAGAGAACCATCCGTGGTCACATGTGAGGAGCCCGCTTCGAGTCCTAAAACGCCAAGGGAGTCAGTCATCTGTGGGGAAATGTGCCCCTTTCTACCCCAAAACTAGATCGTCACACAAGGACATCGTCACCCTCGACCTGCAGGCACTACACACTGGGCCCTGTGTCACGTGACGTCACGCGCTGCGTCCCGGTGGGTGCATCCCGGTGCAACTGGTACCGGGACGTAGCGCGTGACGTCACGTTTCCGTGGACGCGACTCTGATGACGTCACGCCCCGCCCCACCCCCCTCTGGTGGCCGCTCCAAACTCGCGCTTCTTCTGTTGGGGCCACAGTAATAACTCACTCACTTATCGGGGACTCTGTTTGCATTGTGGTACTGAGACTCACTTAATTTTGGTGCTCAATGCTTTCTGAGGTAGATTTCTAACGCTCTCAAACATAACGTAACGTGTAAGAAACAGTTTGGACTGTGAGTGCACGTACTGCCTGAAATGACAACAAGAGACCGTGCCCCCTACCCGTGGGAGGCTCAATTCTGAGTCAGATGAAGTCTGACTTTCTGATGGCGACTTCTTGTGTGCGTGTCCTTTTTGCCCCCTTCCTTCCCTCCTTCCGTAGTTTCTAACGTAGATCCACGTGCATCTAAACATCGTCAGTTTTCTTCGTTCATGTTCACACGGTCGTGGTTGGTTGGTGTTCAGAGTAGACGCTTTTTACAGTGTTCAAATTCATCTTGTCTTTGTCGTAGTGGGTGGGTGGGTGTGCGTGCACCCGGTACTCGTTCCGACGTGCTGAAAAATTCTCAAAAATGAGGAACTGGGTCGGCTGTTCACAATTTGTGAATTGGGTCAAGGTGACCTCAATTTGGTGTCATCCGGCTGTGACGTCACAAGTTCATTGCGTCGGTTTGGGTCAGATCCAGATAATGAATTTGTGACGTTCGTACCCTGGATTATATGGTGAAAACACCAGAAAATTACGTGCAAACAGCAACGGAACAGAGCGAAAACGTGAACAAGATAAGAATACGGGTGCACACACGTTGGGCGTCCTAGTTGTTCAAACAAATTTCACAATTCTTTCATTTGTTCTTCGTCTCTGCTGTGTGTGGTGTGATTTGGGGGTAGATTCCCATGTCAGCAGCTGTTCTTCCTGGGCTTCTCCCTCCCTCCGTTTGCAGTTCGTTTCAGTGACCAAATTTGGTTCTCACTAAGGGAGGCGAATACAACAACTTTCAACGAACAAAAACTCGGCGGGGGGACAAATTCTTCTTCAGACCATGAACATTCAACACTGAAAAACTGTGAGGGGCACCACGGCACAAAAGTCAACCCTGACCGCGTTTTGGAATCCCATTGTGGACAAAGAAAAACCGCGTGACAGTGCAAACTCAGGGAGGAATTTTCAGAGCCCGAAGGGAGGGGGAGGGGGTCTGAATTCTCAGCAGCAGGTGTGCCCTTCCATCTCCGATTATTCAGGCTTCCCTTGTTGGGTGTACACCGCCCCCCCCCCCCTTTGTCTTTTCGTCCACAAGTTTTGGGGTCTGTTTTACCCAAATCGCAACACGTGAGATTTCCATTCTTCTTTCAAACAAGTAAGATTTTATAATTTCGATGACAAATGTGTCAAAATGACAAAAAACCCGCATCGCTCTCCTTCCAACACCACACAAACGCGCGCACACACACACACACACACACACACACACCTAGCAGCGACTGAAGCGGGATCAGATCGGGGGGAGGGTCAACCCCCGAGGGCAGGGTGGGGTCTTTTCGTCCTGCTTCTCCACATCCGTGGCCTCTGAGCATCAAAGTTGCGCGTGGCGAACTCCAGCGTGTTCGGAGACTATTCCAATCAACATGTGTTGGCCTGCGTTTTCACTGAGGTCTCGAATGGGAAGTTTGCCTCGAGTGTTCTCGTTTTATCGCTCGTTTCTCGCTTTTTAACTCAATAGTGCGTGTAAAGCGTGGGCGCGTTCGATTTTCGCGTCAAACGCACGCCAGTGGGCGCGTTCGATCGCCCGCGGTGCGTTCTGCGCGGAAAAAGAACACACCCAAAGAGTTTATTGGCTGCATCATGGTGCTGTATCCCGCAACTAAAACTCAGCCAGTTCGCTTTGAAATGTCGAAGTGGAAAATTTTAGCCTGCAAGAAAAAGAGCTTTGGCAAAACTTATTTTCTTTTCTATTTTTCTGTTTGAATTTTTGCCGGAAAAGTCTGTCAGTTCAGTAGCTGTTCATTGAACCACACGAGATCCACAAATGTCTGGCATTTCTGTGACTGCTGAAAACAGGCTTTTCCGCAAACAGTCGCGAATGAAACCTGAAGGCAAAGCCGCGTTTTTTGCACTTTTCTCCATCTCCATTTGTGGCGCCTTGTGTTTTCAGTGGTGACGTCTGGCGGTCTGATGTCGGTGATGAATAATCACTACGCGCAGTCGGCGTACGGCCCCCCGACGTCTCCCGCCACGACGCGCGGGTTTCCGCCCGCAAATAGTCCGGGCGCGCTGGACCTCTACAACGGCACGTCGGCCGAGAGCGTCGGTTACGTCCAGGCAGCCAGCCCTCAGCCCTCAGGATTCCCCAGTATTGCTGTGAGTATCGTTGTGATGCGAGGATAGACAGACAGAGGGCGCTTTGTGTTGGAAATGATGTTTTTTCTCAACGTTGCTTGTCGTGAGGGGGCACCACTGGGGGATGTGGTTTGTGATTCGTTCGCTTGTCGAACGGTTGGGTTGTTGCTCAGTTTCGCGACTTCCGGAAGTTAGAATGTGCTGAGTACTTGCAAACTCAGAAACCGGTGGTGCCCCCTACACTGAAAAGTGGTGGTTTCTGTTTCTAACTTCTGTGTTTCTATTTCCGTGGGCATGGTTGCCAAGCGACGAGTGAGTTTTGGACCATTTAGCACATTTTGTGACGTCAAGTCCATGGAAACGACAGGAACATTATAAACAGCGCTTGTTGCTACGTAACCGTCGCCTGGCAACCGTCTCCATGTGTACAGAACAACTGGATCGCATTGATGTTGACCACAAAGCACCATTTTCTGTATTTCATAACTGAAAAATAACAATTTATGTCTCTGTGTGTGTGTGTGTGTGTGTGTGTGTGTGTGTTTGCCACAACAGCCTTGGTAGACGTTTCCCTAGCAACCAGTCCGTAGAATATCACAGCAGAAAATTTTGAGTGTACTGTACTGTACAAAAACTGCTTTGCAACGGAATACCGAGCAAGTTTTTTGACTTTTTTGGCCGGTTTCTTAGATTGCCTGGCAACGCATAGCAACCTTCTGTTGTGCTGCGTAGCAACGCATAGCAACCAACTGTTGTGGTGCACACAATACCTCATCCGTGTCGTGGTGAATTGTTCTGATCTAGATGTGGATTACATTTCAAATTAACGAACTGTTCTAAGCATAAGCACTGAGGTAGATCGCAGAGGTGGATCCAGGATATATTCGTCGTTGGGGGGGGGGGTCCGACCTTCGTCCAAGGGGGGATGCCACCTCAGTGGGACAATCAACTCAAAATTTCCACGGGTTCGCTCAAGGGAATTTTGGTCCTGATATTTTGGGTGTCCGCCCCCTGGATCCATCCCCTGTGAGAAATAGTGACAAACATTATTGGTGGATGGCTTCACCTTGGGGGTGTGTTTTCTCTGCTTCTCGGCCCGTTTCAGTTTGAATCATGTTCAAACCCCCGCCGTGTGGGCATTTTTCTCGCCACGCCTTGCCGCCACTGTCGTCGTGTGCATTGAAATCGCATCGAGACTCTCGTGAAAATACAAGTAGAATTCTACCCCTCCTCCACACCCCCACCCAACACCCCTCCCTCCAACCCAACAGTACTGAAAAATGTTCCACCTTCCTTTGGCAATTTAGTGTTTTGAATTCTTTGGTAAGTCTGTCTGCCTAAACCGGAAGAGCAAAACCCTGTTGCAAGCCCCCCCCCCCCGTCCTGCCCCCCTCACACAATGTGAGAGCGTCCTCTTCCCAATCCCATTTCACACTGAATAACTAGAGACAGGTCTCTCCAGATGTACTCACAACACGCAAAATTGAGTCACTCCAAACACGTGACCCCAAACACGTGACAAACTAATGGTGACTTGTATTTTCCTTGTTTTTATTTTCCTGTTGCACTGATAGTACGACACAGACCTGTACTACAGAAAGCATCTTCAGGTTGTTATTACCATAGCAACGTTACCATAGCAACGTCAATGACTCAGTAACAGTCGCAGAGTCATTCAGTTCAGTTGAGTATCGTGGTCCTTTTCCCTGCAAAATCAAATTTTCTACGCGTTGCCTTCCCTGAGGCGCGAGACAACACTGAAAAGTGTTCTTGTTTGACTTCTGAGTGGAAAAGGACCTCGATCTTGAGTGCATTGAGTTCAGCTCGCTCCCCAAAGTAGAAATGTGCTGTTTTTGGAGTCTAGTCAATTTTGTCGTCTAAAAGGGAATTTGTTTTGGCCAAAAGTTTTGATTTCGAAATCCCAGGGTTCAAGTTTTGCAAACACAAAAATTTGGCCCCCAACGTCCAGTGTTGCTGATCTTGTGTGTCCCTACCTGTGCAGTAAAGCGTAGTCATAGCAACCGAGGCTTAGTCCCACCAGTTGCGAGTTTCGTTCGTTTCCATCATTTCCAAAAATAATTCCCCTTTTCCAAGTTATACATTGAAGAAATCTAACGAACCCGAAATCACATTCTTTTTGGGTAGAAAACTCGAACTGAGCCCAACAAAAAGAAATAACGCCCGTCCTTGTTTTGTTCGTTCTTTGGTTTTCACGTCCTTGCAGTGAAATAGATGTAGTGGAGTTGTTTCAGCATCAGCCTCAGTGAAACAGTTTCCGCCCCAAATCGAACGGCCCAAACCGCAAGTGACGTGAAGTCAGTTCTGCTGTCCCGGAATTCCGTTTCCCTTTCATTCACCGCAAATTTTGAGCACTTCGAGTCACTCGGAGCGCAGAAAAAGAACTCCATCTTTGACTCAAATGGTTGAAAAAATCAACGAAATACCGTCCAATGGGGCGTTCGATTTGGACAGGAGTACATGTAGCACGATCGCGCATGCGTGGGGGGGGGAGGTTATCTCTCACGTGACTAACGTCGCTCTTCGTTGAATGGATCTGTAGCGTTAATCGAATAACACGAACATCCGTCTCGATCTCCAATGTGGTGGAGTTTGGCGCTGTTTGCTGGTTGCTAAGGAATGCTGGTTGCTAAGGAAACCCACCGATCAGGATACGTCATCCTGAACGAAAACAACAATTTCTGGGGTTGTTAACACCATTGTAAAAAATTTGAGACAACGAAAATTTCCAGTTTTCCAAAAAAAAGATCTTTTCGTTTGTTTCCATAGCAACAGTTGGGTCAGCATAGCAACCAGTGAGCAGCGCGCGTTGATCACGTGGCCGCTTCACTCTCACGTGACTCTACTGTCGTTATCCAGGCAGCGACCTTCGAGGCGAGGTTCACACTGGATGCGTCACGTGTTGCGTCAAATCACGAGTTCTCAGGCGCAGCGTCGTCATTTGCGACGTTGCGTCCGTTGACGTGCGTTTGTGACGCAACGCGTGACGTGACGCTCCAGCAGCAGCTCTTCGAGTGCTGCGGTGAAAGCGTTGTTTCACACCGGACGCGTCATGCTGTGCCACGCGTCACGGCGTCTTTTGACTCAAACGTGGACGCAGCGCACGACGCGCCCGGTGTGGACCCGCACGACGGCAGAGTTGTCACGCTGACGACTGAAGAACGTCACAATTGTGTTTTGTTCTGTTTTCTTCTCGGCACTGTAACTGAATGTAGCTGCCCTCTCCCCCTCTGCAGGGCACTCTCATTCCGACGGCTTTCCAAAATGGCTTCCACTGAACGTGCTGTGTGCTCGGGGCCGGCCGAACTCACGTGGCGGCACGCAGGTACTCACTATATTATCGCTCGCTGTCTCTATTATCGCCCACCCACCCACCCCACACACAACCAATCACGTCCTGTGTTGGTGGCACGCCGGGTTTTTTTGGCTTCGTTTGGGCTTTCATGTGGACGTCACGATGTGGTGGCCCAAGAACGTTGGTGACATCAGTCGTTGTATCGGTGGAGCAAGACTGGCGTTTTCAACAGGCGTTCAAGAGTTTGTACCCGAGACGTCACGCGTTTTGTGGCCTCAGTGCAAACCTCAACGGACAACGCGTGTATTGTGGCAAAATGGGAAACGCCCCCCCCCCTTCAAAAAACTCTGAAAATGGTGCCACACACACAGATCCCACTTGTTCCCGGTATTCTCTTGAACGGTAAATTTTCTCAAAAATTTGACGTGTGGAATAGTGTATACTTGTGGCTACTCCGCCGTACTTTGGTTTGTGTAGGTGTTAAGTCTTGTTCGGCTGTTCATACTGGATGCGTCACGCGTTGCGTCTGCGGACGTTGCATTGCGTCGCAAATCGCAGCGCCCGTTGGGAAAAGGGAACGCTTTGCACGACGCATTTGGTGTGAACGTTGCCGTTAAGTTTTCTCGTTGATTTGATGTCGCCGAGCAAGTGATTTTCTGCTCGGGTGACTAAACATTGATTCACAGCGTTCAGCGGGTTTGTTCATGATGCAACGTTCAATGTGACACGACACGGTTTCACACGCGTCACGGTGTGGCTGTGCAGTGCGCATGTCAGTCGGCGCTGCTTTCGTTGCCATGGCGACGGAAGGTGACGCGTGTTGCCATGCGCACGCACAACGCATGCGGTGTGAATCCGGCCCTTTTGTGTTGATTTGATTTGTTTCGCGACTCTCCGCAACGAAACAAAGTTCCGCGCGTCTGCGCGGGGATTGGTCCGCCATTTTGTGCGTTGTCTCGCTTTGACGCGCGTGTGTGCGCATGCGTTCCGTGTGCGTTCGCTTTTGTGTGCGTTACACTTCTGAGGCGCGAGTTCGATTTTTCCCGCCGCGGAACGTCCGTACCGTTCACGGCCGCGGTGCGTTCGTGGTCGGGAAATCGAACGCGTCCACGTCCGTTTCGTTGCGCTCGGGTCTGTGTGTCACATTGAAGTTGGGCGTTGTTCGTTGAAAGAACAATCTGCATCGTGTTGTGCGTTTTCGAACGCGCTGCAGCAATTTCGGCGGAAATCGAACGTGAAAGAACCCGAGCATTGGGCACGTTCGTTCGCCCCCTCGAACCATTCGCGGTGCGTTCCGCATGAAAAACGAACACGCTACCTCCGTCATTTTCCAACGAAACAAACACGTGACTTTTTCACAATTCGCTTGTCTAATACAAAGTTGTTCTTTTCTTCTTCTCTTCCGCAGGGTTTTATGAGCAGATAGAAATTAGTTCTACAGCGTTTAAATTAATTAACAGTGGTTTTAATTGACGAAGAGTAACGAGGAAGATAATCCACAGATGTCGCGGCAGTGGACACTTCTACAGAAACCACGCGACGACAGCAAATTCTCTGTGCCGAAAGGACTTTTTTTTCAACAGTCTCTGTTCTACAATATTTGAGGATGCAAAAGAGAACTTTTTTGTGTTTCCTTGGAAACAAGAGACGTCACCATGGAGATGATGATGACAACGAACCACCAACAGGGGCCAACACTCTTGTGTGACCTTCACCTCTCCTCCACTAAAGTGTCACCGAGCTAAAAACGCAGCAACCCTCTGGTTGTTGTTGTAGCCCGTCGTTACCATGGAGACACAGTCCGCGTGACGTCATCCCTTTTATTGCTGCATCAGCCGACTGAAGATGACGTCACCATGACCTGCAATGACGTCACGTCACGACAGAATGACGTCACCGTTTTTGTGCACGACTGTTTCTTTTTTAACACGTTGACTCAATTTTCAATCGAAGCCTCCATTTTGGCGCACACTCTGGGCGAAATGACTGCCACCACCAATGCAATAGAATATTTTGGAATTTGTACACGATTTTATTCAAAACGCAATTGCTCTGCATTTTTACACCATTGTTGGCCACAAAATTCAAAGGACTTGTATTTGTAAAATTTTATTGCTTTCGACGAGTAGCAGCGTGTTGCGGTGTCTGGTGACAGAGGGCGCTTCAAGCGGCCCTCGTGCAAAATGGCTTCTTGTGGCTATTTTATCAGTATGCGCAGTACATGTACATCTACTGTGTTGGTGACAATTTTGCAATTTGTATTTTGAATTTGGGCGCAATTTTCAATGACACCTCGACCTCACTCACCAGAGGGGGTGACGTGTTTATTGTGCGTCGCGTTTGAATGGGCTGCACCAATCACGTTCATTCACTCCGTGTATCCAAGACAACGCGTATCCAAGGGAAACGATGACACTGTCCAATCAGGTGGGCATCCACATGAATTTTCAAGCGTTTCAAATTTTTTCAATTTTTTGTGTCATTCGATGTGTGACGTCTGTCTCCAACCCTGTCTCCTTCTATTGTTGCAAAAGAAGTGACAACAAAACCATTGTACCATAGCAACGTGCGTTACCAAGATGCGAGTAGTTTCCGTATGCGCGTGCGCACTGTGTATATTATTGTAGTTGTAGCTGTTGTAGACATTGATCAATGATAACAAGTTATGTATGTAACCATTGCAAAGAAAATGTTCTCAATGTGTCACGTGGTGATGATCATCTTGTTGTTACATGGAATAATAACAATAATAATAATATCAAACTGTACCATAAGTGAAGCCAGGGTTGTCGTCCTGGCAACCAGACCAGACGCGGTGTTTGTATATGTGAGAGATGTGTTGATGATGATGATGCGAAAAGTACGAAGAAAAAGACTCGGGAATATATTATTATCACTATGGTAACAGATGTATTGTTGTGCAACGTTGACATGTAACATCGAGTGAGTACTTGTGTTTTCACACGCGTATTATTATGTGCCGTGGAAGGAAGGACTTTTATTCCAAAAAACACACGCATATTTTGAGTTTGGATTTTCTCCCTTTGAGTTGCAGGTCTGACTTTTTCTTGCCCCTGTGCCGCCCCCCCCCCCTCGGTCTCATGTCGCTCAGATGCCATTCAATTCTGGCGGCCCGGGGACCGAGTCCAGTTGATTTGATTTGTTCCACAACTCTATTTTTGATATCAGTTAGATGCGACGAGTGATCGCGAGCGGGCTCACTTGGTCGAAAAGCACGCATTTCATTGGCTCCCGCTGTTCCCCCCGCCGACCAATCAGAGACGCCCCCCTGTGGCGTAGAGGAAACAAATGCTCAAAAACTAGCTTAGTGTTTAGTGTGACAAGTTATACAGCCAACTAGTTGGTTTTTATACAACGAAAAGTGCATTCTGAGTGCGTGCATTCCACGGGGGGTGGGGAGGCGGGTGGACGGAAGGGGGAACAGCCGGACGCCGAGGAAAAGTCACGTGTTTTCAAACAAATCCTCTCTTCCATCGCCTAGTTGTTCAACAGTCGCGAGCATCAAGCCATTGCCAGGGGAAAGTGGGCAGGTTAGGCACACGCTCCCGTGTCCCGTGCAAAAAACATTTTGACAAACATTTTCTTTGAAAAATTTCGAGGTCGCCATTTTTCCAGACGTTGAAGACAGAACGAAAAACGCGCGGCGGCGGCTTCCGGTGCACAGAAAGGGAGAAGAAACCAAACCATGATGGGTAACCCCGTATACCTCAGTAGTTACAACGAAAAGTCAATAGTGTCCAAGTTGTTTGAATTTTAGAACGAAGATTTTGTTTTAGTTCGCGATTTTTACGAATGCCGACGACGAACGAACGAACGCTGGTGACTCGCAACGCAGATTGTTGACTAGTTTTTAGGGTAACGACTGTATTACATCGACGAATACAGGTTTATCAAAGCGTTTTAAAAACTCAAAATCTTCGTTATTGAAAGTAAAAAAGCAATACTATACTATACATATTATATACATGTACATTTTAAAAACATGTACATTCTGTCGTTAAATATATTTATGTGAAATTGGGTATATACAATTGAATTATTTTGGTGGCATTTGCCCTTGGGTGTGCGTGTTGCCTTTTGTCCAATCAGCAGCTGAGGAGTAGAAACGAACGGGGACCCGTGCGCAAACGTGTGCGGCGTCTTCCTGTGGTTTTGGAGCCGGCGCGCATGCGCGTTGCTTTGTTGTTGCCCGAATCGCGGCGCGTCCGCAGTAGGTAGGGACGCGCGCCGCAGTTCGGGAGACGCCGAGTGATGACGTCATGAGCGTCGCTGCGCAACCGCGTCACAAATGAAGTTGTCACAACCTCCAAAGTGCAGGTCACAATTTTTCCTCTGTAACCCAGGGTGATGTAACGCCAAGCATGGAAAGCGTCGGCTACTCTCAGTGGCTACAGTAGAACCCCGAGCCTACCGTCAGAGATTGTTGCTTGGTGAAACTTTTCTTTGGGTGTTGACCACAAAATCCCCCCATAACAGTGGCGTTTTCAGTGAATGTTTTGGGTGAAGGCAATACGCACGCTCAGTCTCTGTATTCATGACGTCCAGTTTTTAACCTTTTCTCGCGTACACCGGAAGTGGGGAAACTGACCCGCAATGCAGCTTCCGGTTTGATGGGTGTCGCAGCGTTGTCGTCGCGTCGGTCTCTGCAGACCAGACACATCGGGACGACAATTCTCAAGCCGTAGTTAGACCAACGCAAGAGAACGTCGTCCGAATTATCAATGCAACGTAGATGTACGCGCACGCTCAGAGGAACGACGTGACGCACGACGCTGCGTCCCTGTTCCGACGCGACGCTGCTTTGCCCTTCAGATTCCAACCCCGTGGGGCGAAACTTAGAACTAGACGCTCTTGCACTGTACAAAGGCGCCACCTTGTAGCCAACGACGCGACGTAGTACTCACGCTGTACAGACTTGTTCCCCCACCCTGTGAACATACCCCTCAACACATGATTGTTTGCACGCGTACATTTGGGTTTAAAAAAAACATCTCGAGTTTTTGCTATAATTTCGTGAATCCGAGTCTGGAAAAGGCAAAGAGCGGTAACAGCCTCGTTTGTGTCTCACAACGTGACGTCATTGCTATTTCTGATATTTATTTGCACCTGAGGGACGCCAAGAGACGACGTCGCGTCGCAGACGTCATTGTTGTGACGTCACAGACGCGTCGTCCAATCGGAGCGTTTCCCTCGACGAGTAAATACCAAAAGATTGTGTTTGCACGGTGGGCGGGGGCGGGAATATTCTCGACGCCCCCCCCCCGCTGTTTCTGTCTCTGCGTCATTGTACATACCATTGCATTATGTTCTCAACGCCTGGGAAGCACATGTATGTACAGAAAGATCTTAGCCATTGTTTTTGTGACGTTTTGGTTTCAATTTTGTGTTCTGTATTGTGGACTTCTTCACTCTCTCTGACCTTTTTGGCCATTTTGGGAGATATGTTACCGTACAACGAAAACGTGGTCAAAACAGCGACGCCATCTTTTTCCTGTGTTTCCGTGACAACCGATTGACATTGTAATGAAGGAGAATTATAAATATTGAGTGTGTAAATGTTTCATTGCGCCACCTTGTGATGATGAAAGGAACGAATTTCAAACGACGTTTTTATTGTAACATATCCGATGGGGTCCGAGGCTGAAGTGTTGTCTGCAGGAACTTTTTTGGCGCCAAAAGCAGCAGCTCCCCCTCGTGGGTGTTCACCGAACTGAGCAGCGTTTCAGAGCGCACGGGTGTCAGCCAATCAGCGTGCGCGACGCAGCGCGTCTGAAAATGTCCAAACTGCGCATGCGCGTCAATGTCCAATCGCGCAGCCAATAAGACGCGCTGACAACACTTCCTGCGGGCCCTTTGAATCTGTCAAATGCTCCAACGAATGTAATACTTCTTTCAAACGATGACTGTGGTTGGTTGGTTTTATCGTTTTAGTTAGGTTCGCAAAAATGCAAAAGTCCAACTCAACTCGAGGTGTAAAAAAATTGTACAGATGTCCAAATTGTGTGAGAAAACGACACAGAAATGACAATTTTATTGAAATGAGTGAGAAAGAAAGAAGTTCCCCAAACTGAATGTCGTAATGCTATTGGAAACGAAGTCCCGTTTATTGTATGTACGCTGTATCTACACGGTACCGATTGCCACGTTGTATGTAAAATTTTGCCAACATTGGTTGCTATGTAAAAATACTCTCCAACACCTTCACAGATGATAACTACATGTTGTGGCTATGACTGCATTATGATGAATGCCATGGAAACATGGTATCCATGGACGTTTGGTTGCCATGGAAACCTGCTATCCAGTGACGCTCTAGGGTTTATTCTTGGAAGATGAATGCAAAGCAAAGGATCTCAACCATTGTTTTTAAAAGTTATAAAGAAAAAGACCAATACTCTCTCGTAGCCGCAAATTTAGAGGATTATTTAACACAGGAATTTCGAGCCAAGCTGAAGGCCACAGGTAGATAGGAAGCAGCACACCGTAGTCATGGTGACGGAATCAGTTCCCGCGCAACCGGGAGCAATGGGCGTGTTCGATCTACGCGTTCCGCCGCCGTTTATCGGACACGCCCAAGTTGATTCTTGAGGGTCACAAGTTGCATTGTTTTCGCCGGGAACCCGTGGGTGGTTACCATAGCAACGCAGCGGGAACCCGTGGGTGCCATAGCAACAGCGAGGAAAAAAAGTGAGCTACACACACAACCTCCTAAGTGCCAAATTCCTTCCGAATGCTTCCTTCTTCCAATTCTACGTACATTGTTCCACTCAAAATTTCTCTCTAGTTTAGGCTCCCTTTTGTTGATAAATCCCCCCTTTATCATCTGAAAGCAAAAAGTGCTCAAGCAATGAAAACGTGTTTCAATTCACTGTAAAAACAGCGTAGAAAAAGAGCTTTTGTTCACGCTCTTCTTTTTGTAGTGCTAGAAGCAGTTGACCCTTGTTTTTTTCCAAATTTTTTTGCAGTATTTTTTCACGGTACTATCTCGTCTCGATCGAGCGAAAGTACGACAAGTTAAAGGCAAAAAACCAAAGAAATCGAGCTGTAGCCAAGCACAAGTTTAGACGGGTTATCATTTCCTGGATATCCATCCATCCTTTCATAAACTGCTTGTTGCCAGGCAACTCGTCGCTAGGTAGCCTGTTGCTGGGCAACGTTTTGCCAAGCAGCTTGTTGCAAGGCAGCTCGTTGCCAGGTAGCTCGTTGCTAGGCATCATCACTACTACCGCAGTTTTCAACCAATAACAGGGCAGAGTTTTGACTTGGTTCAGTAGTTTCTCTTCTCCATAGGACTACGCATGCGCCTCCAACACTCGCGTTACCAAGACAACGCCGGCGGCGTAGGCATTTCGTTGTTATCGGCCTGTGATATCAGTTTTACCTTTCATTGAATGATCAACGATCAATATTAATCGATACCCAATAGAGTACGATACTAAATTGTGTCCCGGATTGTGTCCTAGAAACTGGGGACACAGTATGGCCAGTAGAGGCGGTAGAAGAAAGCATGTAGTAAGGTGTTGGGAGTATTTTCTAGCGTATAAAAAAAAAACTTATTTCTTTGCCTTGATACGATGCTTCCTTTTTTGTAATTCAATAAAAATATACCCATCAAACAAAAAAGCGATGACAGCCTCCATTTTTTGTTTTTTATAAATTCGGATTTGCGAAAAATTCAACGGAACCTTGTTTTCTTATGGCACTGAAAAAATACCCCCCAGACAAATATGGACACATCCAGCTCCTGCTCAGCTTTTGCCTTTTTTGATGCAAGTGCCAAAAACAATTTTGTTCACTTTTCACACGTCGGAATTTCGCCGCCTCTCTCAGTTTGGCCACCGCCCTCCCCCTCCCTGCGACCAAATTTTTGGGTCCCCCCCACCCCCCGGCAGAATCAAAGGGAAAGAAATAAGTTTGACTTGATGGAGCGTGAGCAAGGTTCTCTACAGTGGGTTCTTTTTGCTTGAGCGTCACCCAGTCAGCAGCGAAGTTTTACACGCGACAGTGCTTTGCTTGCCCCACCCACCCACCTCGTCAGTGGACCCTGCGTCTCTGCACAGTACAAAACCCAACCTGTAGTGGAGTAAGTTGCCCAATTTTTTGCATTTTGTTCAGTTTGCTTTTCTTGCCCAATGGGAGAGAAAAATTCAAAGGTTTTCGAATCGAAACGAATAATCGGTCCGGGGGTGCGAATTCGTTTTGGCTGCAGGGAGTGGTGGGTGTCAACCAAGTATTCGATTCGGTTCGGAAATCGAGACAGTTTTCATTCTGACTCAAAAACACTGACGCAAGAAGCCACGAGCCACGACAAGCCAAACGAGCCTCAACCTAAACTCTCTTTTTGCCCGTCACAACAGCCTTGCATAGACGTTAATTAACTTAGGCAGACCAACGTTGTCATGAAACAAATTAGGCAGAACGTATTTTTGACAAACTTACCACGGGGGGATGTGAGAGTCACCAGGGTGAGAAGGTCCTGCAATCTTTTTCCTACTTGAATCAAATCACTGCCCGTCGCCAAACTATGCAATTCCATTTTTCAACGTTCAGTAGCGTGAGACACGCAGTGTGAAACAGGCTGTTTGTTTGACGCAGACGTTTTACGTTGAGGCTCGTGTGGCGGGTTGACGTGCGACGGGCTAAACGTCCCTAGTTGTCACGCAGTCACGTGGCGCTTCTACAGCGTCACGTAGCAACGTGGGCGTTTCCATAGCAACGGTGTTTGAAGGTCATGCTCAGGTCACACGGCGAATACAGGGTGGAGTAGGAGGAACATAGCTGCAGGACTGTTGCACATTTTACTCACATTTTGTCGCTCGCATAAATTTGCGTATTTTTGCACCCCCTCCAATCCTTTGACCGTTGGACGTTGCCATGACAAGAAGGTCCAAAACACGATTGCGCATGCGCCACGGGTGGAAACGTTGTGTTTTGGTTTCATCAGTTCACCTCCCCTTCCCCTTGTGTACAGATGTGGGGAAAGTGGCAAAACTCGGGGGGTGAACCGAACCCATTGCGAGTGAAGTTGTAGATTTCATGAAATTGTCGTCGCCATGGTGACAAAAGCACAGTTGGGACTGTCCATCCGAATTGACTTGTATTGTTTGATGCGTGTGTTGGTTGGTTGTGAGGGGGAAGCTCACGTCAAGCGACTTCCGGCAGTGACTTCCGGTGAGCACGCGCGTGTACGCGCAGACGTGCGGGCATGCGTGTAGTGTTCGCTGCGTCTTGGACAAGTTGGAAAGGTCCATCTGGAACTTGAGGCGTCGACGTAGAACTTGCGCGTCCACGTACCTACGTCCACGTCTTCACGTACACGCGTCGTGTTCGCCGGAAGTCGCTTCTGTCGTCTTCCTGTGTTGAAAGACCCAAATTGTATTCAAAACGCTGCGAGGCTGAGTGGAATGTGACTCTGGCTTTACATCGCGTGCGCACGTGCAACTTCCTGTGCGCGTCAAGAGCGACGTTTAGTCAGCCCCACTTGTTCGTGTGGACGCACACGCTTGGTACGCAGGGAATCCTACGCTCTCGAGCAGTGCGGTCCAAACGTAAAACATTGACGCACACACCCATGGTCACGCACGTGTTTGCCGAACGTCGCGTCGAACACGCATGCGCGCGCACAACGCGGTGTTTCCCCAGGGTCGCAGGTGCCATTTTTGCAAAAGCTTCTTTTTCTGCTGTGTCATCAATGAAGGCTCAACTAGTTCATAACAAGGAAAGACTGCTTGCACCACAATGAGATGAAATTCGATCGCTGTTCGCAATGCTAGTTGACCCAACTGCTCTCACTGTTTTTAGGGCCTGGATTCACACAGGGTGCGTCACGCGTCGCGTTGTGCAATGCATGACGCACGCAGTGGGAAACAGGTCTCAGGAAAACGTCTCTTTCAACGGCATTTCACGGGGCATTTTTCAACAGGCAGTTTTAGCATCTCGTCCGTGAACGTCAACTCTCGCCTGACGTACACGTGACGTGGGGTCTGAGCGCTCTGCTTTTCTGCCTACGTTTTGGAATGACCCCGGAAAATGCAGTTTGAAAATGGCACGAATAATCTCCAAATCGATTCAAGGGTAAAATGACTGTTTCACAGGAATAGCGAGACTGAGGTCTATGCAATGGTTGACTGGGCGATAATACAATTGTCTCATTTGCGATGAAGCGTTTTCACGATGATGTTCACGTGTTGTGCGTTTTGACGTTTTACTATTGATGTTAATAGGGAGGTTTAGATACCACCCGGCTCGGTACGTGGTCCGTGGTGTGAAAGGCTTCCAGACTCGCAAAGACGTCACGTACAAACCTCGACGTGGCACGCGTGCGTCGTGACGTCAGAGGCTTGTGCCGAACGTTTCGTATTCGCACGGACTGGGCGTCCCAGTCGCGGGTGTGCGGCTAAACCTCCCTACTGACGATGATGTTGCGATGACTGTTGCGATGATGATGTACAGCGTCTCTATGACGATGATGTGTAACTATGGTGACGGCGCGGAGGCCGAATAAACTAATGTTTGACATGTACAAACGAAATGCTGTCTTTGGTGGCGGTGTGTGTGTGTGTGTATATGCGTGTGTGTGTCCGTGCGTGTGTGTATGTGTGTGTGTGTGTGTCCGTGCTAGTGTGTCCGTGCGTGTGTGTGCAGACACCGGGACAATTCAATGAAAAAACAAAAGGACTGGGGCGAATCGGAACATTTGGGAGTGGGGTTCTGATCTCAAAATTTTGGGACAGCCCTCTTTGTTCAAACTGCCGGCCTTGTTCAAACTCCAAAAGTCAACTGGGGCGATGCAACACACAAAAAGCGCAAAATTGTTGGCAACTTTTTTCGGGGGGATCTCATTGGGGTCCCCTCCCCCAACACTGAGTCCAGTACCGTCTCTTGTCAGAATCTCTGGCATTGACACAAGGAAGGGAACGCCAGGTGAAGCCCCCTCTGGCACACACACCCGCGATTGTGAGGGTCAACTGTCAGCTGAGGCCGGGATCCTACACACACACACACATTCTGACGCCGTCCACTCTCTCTCTCTCTCTCTCTCTCTCTCTCTCTCTCTCTCTCTCTCTCTCTCT
>JAAUXT010055016.1_pt1 | contig 20859 bp, 18 predicted proteins | sample 7278171 | NCBI WGS metagenome assembly JAAUXT01 (sample SAMN14350112, study PRJNA611818) | marine sediment metagenome | isolation source: surface marine sediment (1.8m) | place: French Polynesia: Moorea | collected 2018-08 | reverse complement strand
ATTCTTGATGCGATGATGCTCAGCATCAGAACTTGGACAGAAGTACGCCACTAAAAATTATCCTAGTCAAGGCACCCAAATTTGCAAGTTGCACGGCCCTCGCATAAAACCCTTCGCACTCAGTTGCTACTCATTGTGGAAACCAAAACAATTCTTTCCACCAAGAAAAATAACTATGTCAAACTTGATCAAGACCAAGGCTTGATGGGCACACTTGGCTCAGATAAAACCTTTTGTGCCCTGACGCCCCAGGAGGAGAGGGTTTATATCTGTCAAAGTGAACAGAACACAACCCCGAAAATGCGAACTTCACTTGCGACGAAGACAGGGTTCTCCCATAGAACAAAAGTGGTTCCTGTGAAATAACACAGTGACTTTTTCAAGACCTTTGGTCGAGAAAAGAGTTGTGTGATGGAACAGGAACCATTTTTGATGGTGAGAACCCATTTCTATCACGATGCAAGCACACACGACAGGATTTGTGATCACAGAATTGTAGAAGAAATTCACAGTGCACTTACCTGACCACAAACACGTTGCAGGGTGTTTGAAGACATTCAAACTTTTTCGTTGCGACAACAACGAAAATGTTTCCCACAGTGCAAGGTACGAAGAACAAAAGCCTTCCAATGTGGTACAAGAAAAAATACGTGTTGGCCATATTGACCGCAAAAGTAAAAAGTTGTTTGTGTGTGTGTGTGCTGAACACAGAAGTCGACAAAATGCTGAAGTTGCTGTCCGACTGCACTGACGCTGATGCCGCATCCAGTGAATCCAGCGACTCCAGGTGAATCCGCTGTCACTGGTCCCTCGCTGATCAGCAACGGTTCAGACAGGCTTCCGCGACACAATAATTTCCGCGGACTAAACTCGCAGTGATTTGACCAGAAAAACAAAATTTTGGTGGAAGAAAAAAGGCGTGAACACCTGGCAGTTGGTCTGAATCTCTGAGGTCCAGACCACAACCCATTCCTTGTGGTACCAAGCACTGTTGGTTGGGTCCACAAACCCTGTTGCAGGCAGCACGTCAGTGGTGGAGTGATGGGGTATTTTGCTTTGCTAATTTGTGCAAAAATAGTGCAAGCAAGCCTCTTATTTTCGTCCTCATGCACTTTGTTGACTCTCAGATCTCAGCACTGATCTCAAGTTCCTGCTAAACTGAGCCTTCTGTCTGGAGGAAGGACAACGGTACCCATGGGGTGAAGATGGTTTGAACTGGGTTTTCCCAGCAGCGACACAGCTAAATGTCAAAGCGACACTGTTCTCAAAAAAGCTCCTTGGAGCTCGCAGTGATTTGAGAAATTATCGCGACCTTTCAAGAAACTATCACGAGCCTCCTCCTTTACAAACAACTTCATTTCAAAGACTGACAACAAAGGTTACCTTCCACCAAATGAACAAATCGAGTTCATCGCAAGCTGAGGAACTCATCTCTGCCAAATACCCAGAATAAAAAAAGTCCCAAATTTACACCCCAACTTTGACACACCACAACACAACGTGGAAATGTTTTACCACTCAAACAACCAACCAAAACACTGTCCAAGCTCAATTCTGTGGATCAGCAACAACAAGGAAGGGACGGTGCCTCTTCAAAGGTGGCAAAACGCTTTGCCCTTTCTGGAAAACAAAGCTTTGGTGCTTTCCTGACCTCACTGGTTGCCACTTGTTTCAGAGAGACAAATGTTTGAAATTGCATGTACTTTTTGGTGCACAAATCAGCCCAAGCTTGAGCCTGAGCTTCTCTTCCCATGAGCAGAGTGGGAACAAGGTTTTGGCCCAGGTTAGTTGCTATTGCTGGGACTGAGCCCTCAAGTTCAATGGGACACATACGAGTCATTTGGTGCCAGGTCTGTGGTAAATCTCAACCACATGAGAGGTGGAGACTTCGCGGTCAGATTCACTGTCCTGAAATCCATTCCCGAGTGGAACCTGTGCTGTGTGTGACAGGCACAGGAGCTCCAGGGAATGCAGATTCCCATCGGATTCGGTCTTCTGCCCTGCAAAACAATTCAGTCACTTTTCAGTGTCCGATCCATGGGCTCCCGTTGCAATTCGGGATCCGCTGGTGGTGACAAACATTTCTGTTTGTTTTGTGTTCTGCATGTTCAACTGTCGGGCGAAGAACCGCATGAAGATATCGTGTTCACAACCTGACCTGTGGCCGGTGGTGTTGCATTCAGACAGACAAAAGGAGAGAAATAGACAATTGGGGGACAGCAAGAGAAAGGCTGGAACAAAGCAGAAAGACATCCTTGCGGAATTGGAATAGGAAAGCTTCTTGCATTCGACAGACCGCACTGAAGCGGATTGTGGAGCAAAATCCCCAAATCTGTGCGCAATGGTCAGAATTGTCAAGACAATGTTCCAAATGTGAAACATTCCAATCACACAACAAAACTTCCTGGAGACTGTCCAAGCGCATCTTGTTTGAACAAACCAGTTCGTAGACACGGACGGCTGTCAGGAAAGACCGTTTTCGAAAAAAAAAGTTGCAGCTGGTTGGACAGGAACACAAGCCAAAAGCCAAATCCAAAATGGTTTCAACGTTGGACCCAACTCTTTGACCATGTTCCACCTGCAAACCAAAAACATACAAGCAACACAAAAATTTATTTTTGTCGTGCACCTTTTGTTCGTCCATTCTGAGGTAGAATCTAAAGAGTGATTTTGTTTGTTTTCAGGTCAAAATGAAAACACTGCTCTTGCTCCGAATTCTCCCTCAGGCGAACGGAATTTCTTTTCACAAAGAACCATCTTTCTTTGCATGACATATTCTGCCAAAGATTCCGACGCAGAGACAACCAACGCGGTGCCTTGCTTCATGCTTCTTTTCATTGAAAAAGGTAAACTTTTGTGCAATACAACAGTATACACCAGTAATGTGTTGCTTTGTTCTCGGTTTGTGCAGCACAGTTGACACCAAACGCACCTACAGCATGAGGCAGCAAAAGAAACACAAAGAACAGAGAGAGAGAGAGAGAGAGAGAGAGAGAGAGAGAAGAGTCAACAAACAAAACATGCCGAAACCAAATCGGGTGACCAATGGGAAGGTGAAACGGTTGAATGTGATAGAAAAACAGGCAAATTTGATGCACAAATCTGGGTGCAAGGGCGTGAGTTCTGAAACATGCCCCCGTGCCGAGGGTGGAACGGTAAGAAACATCCTGAAGGTGAAGCCTCTGCTTGTCAACAGAAGAATCCTGTCGCCCTGAGTTTGATGTTGAGCGCAAGCGTTGGTTCTCTTTCATGTGAGAGCGAAGCACAGGGGTCCACCCGGGACCACAGTGGCGGAGTCCCACTCGTGGAACTGTCACATTGCAGCAGGGGTCCCTGTCCTGAACAAAACAGTCACGAGGACGCGCAAGCGGACTCTTTCAAAGGCTTCACGAATGCACACACAGAGGTACTGTACGGTACGTTTTATCTCATTCAGGCAATTGAACAAACAAACAGAAATGGGTACAAAAGTGAGACGAAATGTCGGCCGGTATGAGTACCTTTGGCAGAATCAAGAGACACATTACACCGTTGAAGTGGACTGTTTGAATTTAGTGCGACGGCCACAAAAAGGCACTGGACGGACGTCCTGTTACGTACTTGGTCGCGAGGCGGTTGTGCGCTGAAAGGATGAATGTGTTGTGGTTTCTGAGTCTACTCGCCTTTGTCAGTCTGGCTCATGGCGCCAAGATTCTCCTGGTTCCCTTGACGGCAGGAAAATCGCACATGCTGACAATGAACACATTCGGACAAGAACTGAAAAGGAATGGCCACGAGGTAACTGTACTTCAACACGAAGTCTTTGTGCATTCTCAGAGACAATGTTTTGAGGTTCCAGCATCGAGGTAGTTTGTCTGAGCCCAGTGTAGATCGCCAATCCAGAGTGTTTGTGGACCAACGCAGGACAGCAAAGTTTTAGTTCCCAGTTTCCCAGTTACTTGTCTTGGCTTGTCTTGCTGCAACACATTCCATTCCCAACACCAGAAGCACACTTGAAAATCCAGAAGCTCTGGACAACAGTCCAAACAGTTCCTTCCAGGGGACCCTTGAGGCACGGGTCTCTCAACTGCCCAAAAGGTTTATTTATCCTTATGTCCTGGAGGCGTTGGATGCTCGGAAATCTCATCCACATACTGCCCACATTTCACACAGTTTGCCTCTGGATGCAAAGTCTGACCTGATTAAAAGACCATTTCTTCGGGATTTCTTCGGCCACGTGCTCCAGTTGTACTCTCTCCAAACAGATCTCTTCATTGTTTCAATGGAACCTCAGTGACCGCCAAATGTTTCTGGCGACGAAATCCAGTTTCAGAATTGTCTTTTAGGTGGTCACCATTGCAGACGACGTGTTTCGAGGAAAAGCGGGCACGTTTGGTGCTCAGGGACTGGAAGTTTTGTACTACCAAATGGGAGAGGGTTTTTTGAGCCCTGAAGAAGTGGAGCAGGAACTTGTGCAAATGATTGTCGAAGAGAGAATAGATTTCTCAGCTGTCAATCAGGCAGTGTTGGAGTGAGTGTTATGTTGCCCAGGCAGAAAGACAGTCAGGCGGACTTCTGAGACCACGACCGCAGCAAATTTCTGAAAAATCTACACGAGCACAACTTCTACTTTCAGTTCATGCAAGGCCATGATGGCAGATCAAGATCTCCTGAAACAGATACGAGAGGCCAACTTTGACCTGGCTGTTGTTCAGGCGTTGATATTTCCACCATGCAATTATCTTTTGCCTCATGTTTTCAAGATACCTTTTGTCACGTAAGTGAAGCTTGTACAGAAACATCAGGGATGTTGACCTGTCAGCGACACAAGAAGATATCATTTTGAGATGAGTGTTCTGTTGCAGGGTGACGCCCTCGTATTTTCATCACCTGTTTCACGGGGCTGTGGATCTGCCCAGTTACCAGGCATCTCCGCTTTTGGCTCCGGAAAATTCTCCAATGAGCTTCAAAGAGAGACTCATCAGTACAATTTTTCACATCATTACAAAAAAACAGGTGTATTCCATTCTCTTCGAACTTTTGAAACTTGCAGTGTACAGATGTCTCCTCTCCGAGAATCGGGACTCACGTTTGCAACGTGCGTGACAAATGCTCTTTGTGCAGATTTTGCCACAATTTTTGCACTACACTGGGGTGACGCCGTGCTTCCGAGACACTTCGTTGATGGAAGAGTTTCGCAACAAAGGTGAGGTGATCCAGAAGCTTTTCTGAGCTTTACTCGTAACAATCTCAACCAAGAGGAAATAGAAATTTGTTGTTGGGTCAGAAGTTTCCGTGTGCTGTTGAAATTCACGTTCTGAGTTTGACATACCACAGGAACGAATTTGGGTTTGCCTTGTCTCACCGTGTTTCACTGTCTCATCTCCTCCTGTCAAGGCCACTTGAGTTGATTTGTGACTCCTCTCCCGCAGGCATGGTGGCAGACCACATACGACAATGGACTGATCTCGTGCACGACTCTCTGCTCTACATTGTGGTGAATGCAGACCTGGCGTTTGACTACCCAAAGCCTTTGTTTCCAAACGTGATTTCGGTGGAAGCTCCGACTGCACAAAATGCAAAACCTTTGCCAGCAGGTGTGCGTGCGTGTGAATGTTTTTGCGAAAACCGTGCTTCACCTTTTGACAAACATGTCAAACTGCTGTCATCCTGGGAATAGTTTCTGTCCTGTTGAATACACGATGTTCCTGCTTTTGGATAGATTTGGAAAAATTGATGCAATCCACCGCGGACGGAGTGGTGGTGGTTTCGTTTGGTTCCAACGTGAAATATCTTCCGGAGGCCATCGTCGCAAAAATGGTGAACATCTTTGGGAAACGCAAGGAGCTGTTTCTTATGAGGTTGGTATGCAAGCAAAAAAAAAATTCATTCTTCGTTTTGGCTGTTGAAACCTTTTGTTTCATCTAATCAAAATGAATATCTTTGTGGCACGATTTCAACAAACAAAATGATGACGAACTCAACAAAAGTTTTGCCCAACAGGTACACGGGCAGTTTGACAGAAAGTGAAGTTCCGAAGAATGTGAAGTTCATGTCGTGGTTGCCTCAGAGCGATTTACTGGCTCACAACAAAACTAAGCTGTTCATCACACACGGTGGACTTTACGGTGTGTTGTTCATCTCTGGTTCTTCAGTAACATTCTGCATCATTTTGAGCAGGGAAAGCAACCGACGTGACAGACAATACTGAATGTCCAGAGGCACGGTGGAAAATATGCAAAAAAATCTTTCTTTATTTTTTAGGTTTGCACGAAGCTCTTTTCCAGGGCATTCCCATGATTTGCGTTCCTATGTTCGCAGAACAGTCCACAAATGCACAGAGGCTTGAGGTATCAATGACACTGTCTGACAGGCCTTGTCTTTGGTTGATTAACAAACTGCAAAGAGGCAGAATAAGAATTTTATGCAAACTTGCAGAGAAGGGGGTTCGGGTTGCACATCAGACTGATGCACTACACTGAGGAGGAGCTTCTGGAGAAGCTGGAAGAAGTCATCTCCAACCCCATTTACAGGTCATTCCAATTTCCAGCGGCTTCCAATGATCAAAATCTGTCTGCTATCACCACTTGCTTCTTTCTTGAGAAAACAAGGAGAAAATGGCAGACCCTGTCATATATTGCAGATTCACAAAATGTTGTGTCGATGTCAGGAGTTAGTTTTCCTTTCAGGCGGAACACCGAACGGGCCAGTCAGATAATGAGAGACAAACCGATGAACGCGGTGCAGACGGCTGCATTCTGGATCGACCATGTTCTGAAGTTTGGAGGCGAGCATCTGAAACCCACCACTGTGAACCTGACTTGGTGGCAGCTCTATTGTCTGGACACGTTGGGATTTATCTTCCTGATTCTCATTGTGTTCCTCTATGTGTTGTTTCGTTTGTTAAAGTTTCTTGTGAAATCCCTCTTGAAGCTGATTCGGCCACAAAAACACAGGAAGGAGGAGTAAGAAATTTTGAAAGTGAATAATTTTCGAGTTGTGTGAAACTTGTCAGATTTAGTTGCGCAGTTGTGTAAAGCCTTTGTGATTCGACTTGAAATTCATTCCTCTTTGCGACTTTGCCTGCTGCAAATGTTTTCAATGTTCATATGGCTTTCAATAAAATAGAATATGAATAAAACGATGCTGAATCCCCCCCGTACGCCAGTAACAGTCTCGGCAACACACGTTTCTTTGAAGGTGCCGCGCATTTGATACTGTCGCACGAGACGCTCTGTGACGAAACCAGCAGATCATTTTCGTTGCAACTTCTGCACGTCTGTAGATACCCAGTTTTATTCATAACACACAATCGACACGGGCATCAGAAAGAATGTATGTTCAGACTTTCAGATTCAGAAAATTCAGCCACACTTTTCAATGTGGTTGTGGGTTGGTGGCGCGACGCCGAAACCGACGCCAAAAGTTGCCAACGTCATAATGAGGTGGCGCGTCAGAATTAAAATTCACACCTGAGGTGGGGGAGTACGGAAGGGTTGCAAACTCAAAAACGTTTGTTTGGGAATTACTGACTGATTGTCACCCATCCAGGCGGCAAGGACATCGATGTGTGTTCAAGCGCCTGCACGCAGTAAAAAGACTGAGTTTCCAGGGCTCTTCCTGGGATGAGCTGGCACGTCAACAGTGACTGACAAAGTGCGCCTCCGAAAAGTCTCCGCAGATCACCAAGTGCTCCGTTGAACACTATCATTTTGCCAACAGCCACAGTCGACTTTTGCAAAAACCTTTTCAGCTGAAATTTGCAGGCTTCCGAAGGCGGTCTTTTTCAGACTGGGAGAAAAGGTTTGCTTCAGATCTCGCACATCGAGACAAAAAGTTTCAGCTGTGGTGTTGTGTTCCCGGTGAGTTTTACAGCAGTTGAGTTGCTCTTCTTGCATACCGTGTAGTCTACACCCTTTCTCCTCTGCGATTACAAAGCCTGACATATGTGCTCGTATCGTGGTAGAAATGGGTTCTCACCTCACAAAAGGGTTCCTGTTCAATCATACAACCCCTTTCTCGACCAAAGGCCTCGAAAAGTCATTGTGTGATTTCACAAGAACCATCTTTGTACAGAGTGAGAACCCTGTCGTATGATCTGGTGGCCTATTCGTTGATGTTGCTCGGTGCAGTGCACCAGTCTCACCCATTCTTGTCTGCAGGAGACTCCTCCTCTACGCAGCTCTCCAGTCCCTTTCGTGTTTACAGTCATGTTCAGGTTTCTGTGTTGGGGTGTTTGCTGCGAGTTGGATGGGGATTCCCAAGTCTCTATTCCAGCCGTTCAGAATGATTTCAAACAGAACCTTGTGTGGAGCACCATTTGTTTTGTGGATTCATGGCAGAGCGTGTTTGGTGCTTCAGCACACAGCAACAGCCTTTTGCCTTCCTCATACATGTCTCCACGGAGAAAGGCGATGTTCCATTGCTCTAGCCTGTTTGATGGGAATGGTGTCTGCGCACTTGACACAATCGATAGTGTCAGGATTTGTTAGATCTACAGGAAAGTGTCACGGCCGACAAACAACCATTTGCATTTCGCGTGCATAAAAGTTCCAAGCTTTGCAGCAGTGGAACAAAAATGCTTTTCGGAGAGAAGGGTAATCGGAAATTGATGTGTGCCTTTTGAAGAACTTTCCTGTGCGAGATGGAAGTGTCGAGGCAAGAAAATTGCCGTTTTTGCTCAGACAGGGCTTGTTGCGTTGTTGCATTCCGAGGAGACGAACAAAAACTGGCTCAGCTTTGATCCGTGAGCAGCTACTTTGTGTGGTTTACATTCCATCACACTTCAAAAGAAGGTTCAAATTAGTTTCAATCGAGGTAATTGAAGGAAGGGGTTCCAAGGAAAAGTTTCTTCCTTCTAATGACGTACTGTATCTTGAGCAGCTTTGGCACCAGACGCGCAAAAGCGGTTTTCGCGAGCTGCATACGAGCAGCTTTTCTTGAGCGAGCTGCGTGCGCTCCCACTGTTCCTCACGTCTCGACTGCACGTGGTGAGGTAACATTCAGGGCGGGCTGAAATTCTACTCCGTGTAAATATTTTACGTTCGCTTTACCTGAAAGGGAATCGTCCTCAGAACTTTCAAGGGAAAAGAATGCAACAGCACAAACACATTAGATCTGTTTGTGCAGTGTGTCGCATCACCAGTGACGCCGATGAAGACTACATGCAGCGAAACCAGAAGCTGGCTCGTTATCTCCAGAGAATTTAACACGATAAAATGCACAAGTTTTGACGCAGCCATTTTTTCTGGATATTTTAGAAAAACAAACAACAAATTTCGTATTTGTGTGGTGTGCATTCAAACACGCGATGGAATCTTCTTTCAGCCCTGGAGTAGTTTGAAACGCTGCAGCAATGAATTCACTGAAAGAGGAAGGGGACAGGTTTCTCAACAACACGTCGATCAAGGGAGTGGGTGAGTAAGTTTTGTGTCTCATGTCCCAGCTTTAACCAAATTTGTTGGAACTCTGGTGATACTCTCACAGCGGACAACGCTGAAGTGGTTGGCAGAAACCCAATGAGACTTGCTTTGACTGATTGCATTTGTGTGGAACAGCACATTTGTCCCCACTGGACCAGAACCACGCGCGACAGGGTCGCTTTTCACGCCACACCAACAGCTGTCAACTCTATGAACATGTTCTTTGTGCAGCGCGCATCGCAAAAGCGCAGGGCGTGTCGTTCAAACTCCTGTGGATCGGTGGGGTACTGGGGCTCTGGACCATCTGCGGTCTCTTCATCATCGAACTTGTCAGGCAGTACGTCCAGTACCCGACGGTAAGTACTCAAAAAGCCAAAAAAAGACCTTCAGCAACACAGCTCCCGACATGTGGTCAAGATCAAGGCAATGAACACACGTTTGTCTCTTCTTTATTTGGTCGCTGAAAAAGACTTTCTTCATTTGTTTCGTGCAGGGAACAATGGTTTACACCAGGAAGTACAAAGACGAGGAGGGGGTTTCGCTCCTGAACGAGTACGCTCCAGCCGTGACTCTTTGCAACGAGTATCCGTTTCAAAGTCGTCCGAAGGACGGTGAGTTGCGTGTCCAACATCCTCGGAACGTCATCGAATCTGCGCAACTCGGCTTTGAGAAAGGAAAAGTAGAAGTGGATGAAATTGGCAACTGGCTAGAACTGGTAGAAGGTACTTTATGTGACATTTGCTGACCAGCATGCATTGTTGGTCTTCACCTCCCCACCAACCTTTGACGACACTGAGACACCAGTTTGTCTGTTTCTCCCCTTTCCCGTGTTAGCGCACTGACTGTCCTTGGAGGTTGAAAACCTGTCTTTTTCCCTCTGATCATTTTCTTTGACATGCCTGTCAACTGCTACTCCAGGTCTGAGATTGAGAACCCGATTCCAACGCCTGAATCATGCGGACTTTTTCTTGCTTCGAGAAGAACTGCGTGGTTTGGCCCCGTTGGCACAACCCAAACTCCTCGTTGTGCTTGCCCACTCACACGGACCTGGGGTAGATCTATCTTGTCATTTGACTTTGACAACAAGAAACTTTTTTGATACAAGAGCAGTGAGTGCATAAGAGATGTTTTCCAAAAGTTTTTTTTTTCAGCAACTGGATGCAAACAGTGCATCAGTTGGAAACGATTGCAAAAGGTGTGCACCAAATGACACCAATGATCTCGACAGGCAGGAAAATTGGGAAAACTGAGGCAGACTCAGCATCGCGTCTGAAAGTTTTGCTTTTACCAAAGAAGTTCAAAAGTGTAAAAGACCTTTGAGAGGCAGCTGTCGGATCTTGTTCCGTTCAGTTGCAAACGGAAGCCGGATAAATTTCTCTGGTGCGAGTTGCTTCCCTTTAATGACTTCAAAAGTGTTTGAACCATCCAGGAAGAACACACAGCGTTGTGCGTTGTCGCACACTCCGGTGTTGATGTCATGTGGGAAACTGGTGTGCCCTTCAAAACTTGAGGAAATGTTCTGTACTCCAGTGCACTTCAGCTGGTTGTTGTTGCGCAGTTTCACACCGTTGTTCCCCGACGAGAACCTGTCAGGGAAACTTCAGACAGTTTTCTCACTTGTCAAAAAGAAAGAAAAAAACAATCCAACACGAAACATTCTGATGTGGCTCAAGGAGCAAAAGTGGAAACAGCGCGCAATTTGGAGTTTATTCTTTGGCTGTAATTACTTTAATTGAAAAACAAAAGAAACTTTGTTTTGCAATTTCAGTTCAAAGAGAAGTTTGTTGCTTCTTTTGCAAGCAATCCACGAAGCGTTTTGTTCAATGACAGAAAAGAGCAGACAATTGACGACCAATCTTGCTCCCCAGTAACAAGGCCTCATATCAAACCAAGGAAACTTGGGGGACTTGGTGGAGAAGGCTTCGACCTTCAAAGGCCCCGGTCTTTACTTTCAATTTTTGGAGGCCAAGGGGCAGGCTCCCAGGACCCAAATGACCGCTTGTGCAAGGCGCAATTCGGGCCAGGTTTGCATGAGTCTCTGTATTCCAGTGGAAAACATCACAACCAGAGAGGAATTCGCCAGCTGGGCGAAACTGAACGATGTTCCTGACGAAGACTACAGTACAGTCCCCAACTATTATCACTACATCGGTGTGGAAGCCGCACGGAAGCTCGGACACCAGCAGGAGAACTTCATCACTGACTGCACCGTCACTGCGCGGCGAGGATTCTACCCGTACCAGGCCTCATGCCAAGAGATTTTCGGCATCGAATTCACCCCTCACCCAATCTATTACAATTGCTACCACATCAATGTCAACAATGTCATTGGAAAAGATGAAGTTGTGGACACAATTGAATTCGTACTCAACACTGATCACTTTGACTACACGTGTTTGCTGTCGGCACCTTGCGATGCGAATGTGGTCAATTTATTCATCCACCAACAAGGCACGCCTTTCGAGTACATTGGCCAAGATGTTCTGAAGGTCCAAGCGGGTCAAAATTTGCAAGTGGATGTGTCCTTTGCCCACACAGAACATTTGCCAGATCCATACGGGACCTGCAGAGATCACACAGAAGACATCGTGGTGTGGAACATTTACCACAAGAAGTACAAATACACCAGAATGGCTTGCCAAATAGCTGCTTACCAGGAGCACAAGCATCTGTGCTGTGACTGCATAAGTGACAAGGGACCCGTTTTAGGGTTCAGCAACGAGTCGCTGGAGAGTTTCCAGATTTGCCGTGCCATTTCTCGCCACCACGTTTACGACTACAGGTGCAGGAAGACTGGGTCTTGTCAGACTTTCAAGAAGGAGATGGAGTACGCGTCTGAATGCCCCGAGGTCTGCAGATACATCACGTACAAGACTCAACTCTCGGGGCTCCCGTGGCCGAGCTCGAAGCACCTGCTCGGCTTCCACAGGCGCCACATCGAGGGTCGTGATGTCGAGGACAGGTTCCCCGCTCCGAGCCTGAACCGGAGCGATGGAAACGATGAGGCGACTCTGAAGCAGCTCGACGAGCTGGTGAAGGACAATTTTGTGATGATAAAGATCCAGTTCGATCTCAACAGTATTCTCGTGTACAAAGACGTGCAGCAGTTCACCTTCACCTCGTTCCTGTCTGCGTTCGGGGGGCTCCTCAACCTCTATTCGGGAGTCAGTTTTGTCATTCTCATTGAGATCGCTGACTTTATCCTCAGCTGTTTCTTCAAGTGTTTTGAAGCGGGGAAAGTCATTCAGAGAACGTAATGTGTCCCTCTCCGGACATGCAGTCTGGTGCCACAAACTTTCGTCTGTGTCGTTGGTACTGTTTGTTCTGAGTCTTGCCCATGTACGAGTAAAGTTGTCTGTGATGCACCTTGGAAATGAACAAATAAACTCACACCTGCAGTGCTCAAAAGAAAAAAGCAGAAATGAAAAAAAATATTCTGCATTTTCAGCAACGTCAGATGTGTGTCACGCGATGAAGGGGGAGTCTAACTGAACCGGAGATCAACTTTGGCAAAACAGAATGTACAAATCAAGTGCAAACTTGGTTTTTTTCAAAAGACAGAACTGAAACATAATCGCGTCTGCGCTTCAACATTTCTCCAGGCAGCAAGTTCATTTGATAAATATTTTATTCTTCTCATTAAAAATGTTCATAGGAGGCCCGCAAACACGTACACATCTCGTAAGAACAAAAAAAACAAACAAAAGTCATCGGCAGCTATACATTTTCCTTTCTTCATCTTCAAGAAGCAAGAAGCGTTGGATGGGGAGAGCAAATGCTTGAGTTTTCTTTTGTCGGTTTTGACTGTTTAATTTCTTGTACAAAAATAGATCTAAATCTACAAGAACTTTTTTATGAAGAGCGCTCGATCTCTGAATGGACCAGAGTCCACATCTGAACAATTGAAAATGCTACAGGATTGAGATAGTAACAACACAGAACAGTAGTAATAACAGCAAAAACAAGAATGTGTCAAGTATGTTACTTTAGCAAACTTAACAATGAAACAAAAGTACATTTGGTCCCAAAGTGTTCGAAGGGAAATTCATTTTTGGCCCTTCTCCAACACTCGTGAAAGATGTATGATCAGATTGCATACACCGATGAAACAAAGGCGGAAAGAAGGTGTTGAACTCAGCCTTTCAGAAGCAATGAAGTCGCTGACGAATGCGCAAGCGAGCGTGGGGAGTTGGAATTTGAACAAAGCTGATCAATGGGAGACTATTTAGCCGCCGGATTCTACACAAAGTACTTCTACACAAAAGTTGAGCTTCCATCAAATCATCTATGAAGTACCATGTTCATTTCCACGGAATAATACTACGGAGACATTTACATTTTTCCTCTCAAGGTACAGCGTATAAATGTAGACATATTTACACTTCTTGTACGATCCATTTGTCTACCAAAACATGACAGCTGTTCCGTTTCACAGCTTGTTCTTTTGGAGGTTCATGTATGAATGCAAAATGCAAAATGTTTGAAATGCAGAGAAATAGTGACAAACTGTCTTGGCCAAACGGAAAAGTGAAATAAAGCAAGAACACCACGAAAATTGGGCCAAAAGCCAGAAAGCAAATTTGCAAGGACAATTCATATTGTTTTTGTCGAAACAAATGAAATATGCAGAACCACTTTGGTGTGGGGAAAGACACCATTCGCCAAGATAAGTAGAAATTGAAGAATCAAGCACAGAAGGGCACCTTTGAAAGGTGGATTGAAATCTCAAGTAGTTGCCAGGCATACAAAGCCCCACAGACACTCACAGTGGGCCCAAACACAGTGGGACCCTTCAATGGCATCCTGAACATTATCTATGTTTGAGTATTTTCTCAGTTTGGTACAAAAAGACATCTACATTCGCTTTTTTCATCGACATCTTCAATGGCTACATTGTACACAGACAACTGTTTCACCATGAACGTTTTTGTGGACAGTGGTGGCAGTTCAAGGCCGTTGGAATCCTGGTGAAAAGTGCGAAGTTTGTTGTGCGCTCCAGGTCGACATTAAAAGGTGCACACTCTGTCAACGATATCTTCAAGTGGAGCCAAAGCCACATTCACACTGACTGCATTTTTCTGCGTCGATCAAAGATGTGGGACATTGAGACAAGATGAGGGCCACTGGCGTAAGATGCAACCAGAAGCGCGGCTCAACCGGGACTGAAGATCTGGGTCCTGATTTCTCGGAAATTGAGTTCAGAGAAAAATCCACCTCGGCCAGACAGAACAACGAAGCACTTGCCAGCCTTGAGAGTGGATGTGTCGTGCACAGATGATCCAGTTGTGCAATCTCAACACTTTGGCCAGGTGAAGTTGTCGAGGGGTGGGTCACGTGGACTGAGCTCAACAAAGTCAAACCGTTTGAAAGATATCTGCTCCCTTGTCCGAGGAATTGGATTTTGAGAAAAATGTTCAAGGGCAGTAAAAAACGTGTTGTCAGAGTCCAAAAAGCTAGCCTGTCGGAAAGGGAAAAACACAAGGTGAAGCGATTTCTAGACACCATCCAGAAACTAAATCGGACCAAAATGAATGCTTGTTCACGCATTACTCAAATGCCCAACGCATGATGATATTCAGTTTGGTTGTCCACTACACAAGCACACTGGCGCACTGGCTCCGAAGCCAATTTGTTTGAACACTTTCTGGGCTGATGCGTTCACATCACATCGCAATGATCACATCAGAGATCCACGATTCCTAAAACAACTCTGTGTCAACTACGTACTCAATGAAATTGTCATCCAGGTGACAAAACTTTGGCTGGAAAGTTCTGTTGTCTCAAAGCCTACATCTTCAGCACATCCACACTGCAGTTAATTTTTCGTCGCTCGTAGGAGAAGATGGGAACTCATGCAACAGAGCCAGTTCAAGACCAAATTCTGTGTCTACTTGCCAGACAACAATGAAAAGTCTGGTATATCGCGTGCTTTTTGCTCCTTGCACAGAGCGACCGACTGCAAACCAGAGGATGTTGCAGAAATGCAGGCTTTGCAAGGGATCTGACCAAGGCTTGGGGACCGGCACCTGACTGCTCACCGAATTTCCATCTCGGGCTCCGTTTTGGCGGTGATTTTGCTTGCTGCGAATGGAAGCAGCTTTGCCCTCGTCCGAATGTTCAAGTCTCACTGGTTGGCGCCTCAGATGATGGTGGTTCGCAGGGAGATTCTTGTTGAGGAGGAGAAAAGGAAATGAATCTGCATAGATTGTGTGTGCAGGATCTTCCAGACTCGTTCTCTTCTTGTTTTCGCAGTGTCTGCCTCCTTGACAAAGGTTGAGATACTTCAGCGATTGGAACGCTCTGTGGTGACAGGAGTGTTCAAGGCGTTTGGCATTCTCGAATCGGGTCGTGGCAATTTTGCACCAACGAATAGTTGAGGGTTTCCAAGAAGAACTTGGCACTTCACTTCCTCCTGGATGAATCCAGTTGTCACTGTATCAGGACACACTTTACGCTTTCACGAACAAGTAAGTCACTCACTCCACTGCACAATAACAAGTTCAAGTCCTACAGCCCCGTGACAGGTCCCTTGAAGGTGATTCTTTGTCAGGTGAAGGACTTGTGACCTGGTTTGAAAGTGACAGTGGGAGTCCGTTCTTCTCCCGTGCTCACTGTGGAGCCACAGTCCATCTGGATATTGACGGCCTCGGCAGAGTTCGTGGACTCCTCGGGAGTCTTGGACATCTCGGGCTCGACGTGGCTGTCCTCGCGCTCTGCGTGCGACGACGATGAGTGGTGATGCCGATGCTTGTGGTGGAAAGCCTGCGAAAACGATCACACGACCTTCACACAGCGGTCAAAGAGCCGTCCATTCATTTTGGTTGTGCACATTTTGGGATCGACTTGAAAAGATGCTCATTCGGGTGCAGGGCTGACATTCGGATCAAAAATGCAAACAATGAATGGCATTTTGAAGATGCAACGTTGCACCAAGATTTCTTTGAGTTGTGTTTCACAAAAACAAGGCTTTTTTGTGCGCATGTGCCCGCTAAACGGCAAAAAATTGAGACTTGAAAAGGTTCTCAAAGGGCCGATGGCCAGCAAGGTTTGTTGGAACGACGCGATGACACGAAACAGACTTCAACCAGGAGGGGGGGTGCTTTGAGAAACACACAGGGACTTGGCACGGCGCTGGAGTTGGGGACCGACCTGCAGGGAGAAGCGGCGGTGAGTCTGCTTGCGGCCGCCGCGCCTCTTGGAGATGTGCGGATTGTCCTTCCGCATCGTCTTCGTCTTGTAGATCTGCAGCTGCGTGTACAGCCGCTTCAACTCGGCCTGCGGGCGAATACAGGACACATTAGTAGCGAGTTTTAGCAACCATCAGTTTTCCTTCCCTTCGGTGCCCCAATTGCACACACAACCAAACTTGCACTGAGAGCCAGGGACAAGTGACAGAGTGTCTTTCTGTACAATTGGGACACCAAGGCGCCGTTGTGTTCTTTATGTGTTCTATGACAATGGCAGGAGCACTCCTGCAAGTTTCACCACTGGGGCACTGCACTCACCCTGATGTCTTCTGGGTCCATGTCTGACAGGTTGATTTCTCCCACGTCGACATCACCGTTGGAGGAGATACCAACCTGAGACCAAACAACGATCCGGTTCACATCACAAGCGACTGACGATTTGCTCAGAAAAACATTCACATCTTGCTTCAGACTCAGCAGTTGTGTGTGTCCGACTTCAATCTTCCTTTGTTTCTCTCGAAATCGATGGGATACAGAGTTTTGCACGTGTACTCCACATCAGGACAAATTCAGGTGAAAGTATAGAAAGGGACAGAATATTGAAGTCATGAATACCGAATCGAGTCGAAATCTTTCTTCAAGAAGAAGAAAATCAATATGACAAAAAAGAAAGCAACACACAAACCAAACACAAAAGTTTCCATTGAAGAATTGAAATGCCCTTCAAAAGGCCAGGGGATAACAACAGAGGAACAACATAAAAATGAAATGAGTAAATTGATATATTACGTCGGGCTCCCTAACCTGCAGTTTCATCGACTCGGGCACGACCGTGTCGTGCACGTCTGACTGCGAATAGGCTCGGTTCCGGAACGGGTCGTCTTCCGGAGGCCGGTGTGCGTACCACAGCTGAAACATCAACGCCTCGCGCACTGAGATTCACGTCACGAAGATTGGTGTCAACGATCGCGCCTTGTATTGATCGTCACCATTTAGGTCGCAAATGGCCATTTGGGACCCAGAAACCCAATGAGGACTCGATATCTGCTGCTGCGAAGCGAATGGTGTTGCCCCCCATCGCAGCGTGGACCAAGCCCCACACGCCCTCTGATTATGAAATCTATCCATTGATTGTTTGGCTTCCACTTGCACGTGGAGTGAAGCGCTTGATGGTCAGACAGACTTTGAAACAATCTGAAGTGCCCTGTTTTGCAAAGTTTGATCTGTGGAACCAAGTTGCACAAATTGCTGTGACTTGTGTGAAGGTAAAACAAAGTCAGGTCTGCTTTTTTGCTTCCCTCGAGCGCAATAATCAATGCATGAAGCTGTCATCAACAAATACAGCCCCGCTAGACACACACAGATTACAGCACAATGTTTTATGTGTGTCTTTGCAGCTGATATCACTCGGGATCTTACCTTAGGCCCCAATACGAGAAGCAGTGTTACTGTCACAGTAAGCTGACATCGCACAAAGTACATGAGGAAAATGTAATCTGGGTGGAGTGACAACCAAATTACGTGCCTGAAAGACAAAGGAAAGAACAGAGTCATGACTTGATGCAGAAAGGACGATTACGAATGCGATATGAAAGAAAAATTCAAGAAAAAAAAGATTGTGAATTTTCTTTGAATCCAGGTCGCCCAGGCAAGTTCTTCATCGCCACACCCACATCCAAGAAGTGATCCAACGCAACGCGAGACAGAAGTTGGTTTGCTCTTTGCAGTGCCTTGTGAGTCTGTGGTGACACCAGGTTGGATGATTTCAAACGTGCACTTACCTAACTACGTGTAGTAATGCTGATAAAAAGGTTTCAATGACAATGGCCCATTTGATGGAGCGCGTTTCCGAGTAGTCAGAAGGGGCGCTTCGTATGCAGTAACACAGATAGAGGCCGAACAACAAGAACATCAACTCTCCTGCAAGAGAACGACGATCATGAGACTTTTCAATGCGCGTCTTTCCTTCTGACAGCTTGAATTTTTACTGTTCTTCACCTGAAGTTTCCCTGTGTTACTCGAGGGCACATCTGTGTTTTGCACTTGCCTACTTCTATGACGTAGTCCCACCAGAAGGACTTGCAGATGATATACTCGAGGTTGTTGGACGTTTGTCCGGTGTCCAGCATCGTCTCCCCGTCCCGCACGTGGTCCATGTTGATGGCTGTCCACGCTGACATGTAACCTGCACAGAATGCAGTGGTCGTGTGTCAAGTGCAAACTTTACAGAGTCAACATCGGTCAAATCGTGCGTCCAACCTTCATGAGTCTGGTTTCGTGTCACATGGTATTGTAAAGGAAACAAACGCGAACGTGGAAAATAGCTGGAACCAAACCACGCGACAAAAGGTGACTCACCTATGACGACAAGTATCAGCCCAAGTAAGTACTTGAGGAGGTCCTTGTCTCTCACATGAACTCTGTGAGCCTTTCGGGACTGAAATTCAGCTAGCACCCTGAAATGGAGCAAAGTGCGTTCGATAACAAACCGCAATTCGTGTCAGACAAATTGAATCAAGAAGCAATCAGCAAGTTCTTGTTTGTTGCTGTGAGTACTGCTCATGAGTACTTCTCACCTGTAAACCTTGAGTATTAGTGTGCCGTAGACGACGGCGAAGCCAAGCTCCCGGAACCAGGGCAGTAACAAACAGGTTCCCGTGGTTGGCTCAAAGTACTGAATCACAACCTGAAGACGAAAAGCACGTGTAAAATCTCCCGTCTTTACTGAGCAGGTTTCTGTCATCGTCAGAATCCCAACATTCCAACCAGTTTGTCTGTCAGGACGCTCTAGGGTGGTAGGGGAACGCGAAAGTTCTGGGCAAACAATCACTCAGTACGATTCTAGGCACCGTTTCGTGCGTGCTGTGAAGGAACGCAATGTGTGAAGCGCATGGAATATGTGGATTTGGATGTCTGCACAGCTGATCAGCTGATGAAGAGAGAGGGGAGAGAGGCAAAGAAAGAGGGAGAGCAAGAAAGAAAAAGAGAAAGGGAGAGAGAAAGAGAGAGATGGAGAGAGAGGGAGAGAGAGAAAGAGAAAGACAGAGAGAAAGAGAAAGAGGAGAGAGAAGAGAGAAGAGAGAGAGAGAGAGAGAGAGAGAGAGAGAGAGAGAGAGAGAGAGAAAGAAAGAGAGGGAGAGAGGGGGGAGGGACAATATGCAGAGAGAAACAGAGAGACTTGAGTGAGAGAGGGGAAGCAGATGGAGAAGGAGAGAGCAAGAGAGAGTGGCAGACAGACAAACAGACAGACAGACAGACAAACAGACAGGCACCAGAAGCAAAACGCCCAACACTTGTAGTTTGGCTGCAGGTTTCAAGACTCAGTGCAAACAACCCGAACTGCCTGCCCGAGGACAACTAAGTCAGTAGCTGCGCTTGTACACATGGAGGCTGTTTCAGCTGCAGCTCTGATCAATAAAATGTTTTTGTGCATTCGTGAGGTGGAAAACAGCTGAACTGTCCTGCTAAAACCGAACCTGACCTCTCTGTCAATCAGCCTCAAACTCTGACGCGCTGTTTTGGCACAGAGGTCTTGAGGCAGATTGAAGTCTTTGTTTTGTTTTGCTGCCAGAGAGTTGTTTTTTGAGGAGAGTAAGGTCACCCGGTTTAATTGCATTTCTCGGAAGAACCACTGACATATTTCTGGAATCTGTGTAATGACAGCTGTGTTTGTGCTTCTCACCGTTGAGTAAAGCAGTATAGCGCCAATGAGTAAAATTTCCAGCAAACACCACATACTGGCCTTCATCACCTGAAATGAAAAGGTTCGAATGTCGTCAACGCTGAATGTCGGTCGAATGAAACAGGAAGGCAACATGGGGAAGTCCAGCTGTATCTGAACTGAAAGTGAAATCAGAAAATGATGTTGGACCCAGCCACACAAAGGACCAGGTCACAACCATGACAATCTTCCATCAGATCAACAGCCGATTCAGTCATAGAAGTGGGCAAAATTGTTCGGAATTGTGCTGGGCAGGAGTTTTCTTTTGTGACCCATTGGAACAATTCATGACAACAGGAAGTTGATACCATACTGTCAAGACTTGCACTCAGAAGGATATTTTGTTCAGTTCGAGGTCCCTTTGGTTGCAGCAAACTTGGAGACTGTCTTTCGTTGTTACGAGGTTTGGAATTTATATTTCCTTCTTTTTGTGATGGCATACCCATTGCTCAATTTTATCAAACCAAAACAACACTCCAACAAAGGTACTGTTGGTATGCAACTATCAGTATGCAAGAGATTTTATTCTGATCTTATATAAATAGCTTTT
>JAAUXT010104475.1_pt1 | contig 20863 bp, 23 predicted proteins | sample 7278171 | NCBI WGS metagenome assembly JAAUXT01 (sample SAMN14350112, study PRJNA611818) | marine sediment metagenome | isolation source: surface marine sediment (1.8m) | place: French Polynesia: Moorea | collected 2018-08 | reverse complement strand
TCCCCAACCCAAAATGAACCAAAAGAGCCCAAAAGGTCCTAAATCAATTCTCATCTTGACCATGAAACTGCTGCAGACATACTTTTGGAAGAGGCTGCCTATAGGTGCTTTGATTTGGCTCGCACCGATTTGGCTCAAATCGTGCAACCCACCTTAAATCACCTAAAAAGGAAGCTCCATTTCACTGAGTGTACGTTTGTTGAAACTCTGCAATTCTGCCTATTTTGTATTTATGTTCCTTCTCAAAAGTATTCAAGAAGTGTGACATGGCAACAGTCTTTTCCCCCTCATTTGGCAATTTCACAACAGTTCTTGAAGAAATGTAGAACAAACTTGTGCCATGAGGTGCTGCATCCATTTTTACTGCTGTTTACTGAGTGTTTCTTGAAACTGTGCAATTCTGCCTGTTTCGTATGTTCTTTCTCAAAAGTGCGCAAGAAGTGTGACAAGGCAACAGTCTTTGCCCCCTCAATTGATATTTTGGGCACAATTGCCTGAAGAAAGTGTAGAAAAGTACCGTGGGGCACTGCGAATCCAATGTGAAACACTACACAGCCAAATAGCCCACCAAAGCCTTCACAATGTCTCTTGCTAACATCAGCAAACTGAAATTCATTTGTTTTCAAGAAAAACAGAACAAGAATTGGCATACTTTTCAGGCTGCATAATTCACATATAACATCATAGAAAAAGTGCCATGAGGTACTGCTTCATGTTTGTGTTTGTTTCCCACTGCCACTAAATTCATGTTAAATTGAAATACTGCAAAATGAAACAGAAACTAGAAGTTCCATTGCAAACAAACACATTGCCCTCAAAAATGAAAACATTGAAAAAGTGGCATTTTATTGTGACATCTATTTCTACCAGAAGCATTTTGTTAAAATAACAAAATTGAAGATGGGTTGTACTGGCATGGAAAATGGAAAAAAAAAACCGGAACATGTTACAGTGTTCCTGCCTTAAAGCACCTGTTTTAATACCCTTATTTTCGCTTTCTGTGTCAGGTCTACCATGATGGACTTTTGAATGCAAATACAGGTCCATTTCGGATAATTCGAACATCCGTAATTCGAGTTTAATACAATTCCACTTTTTTCAGAACAGGTTGAGACTGTCATTGTGGAGATAGGGAATAAAATTCTTGATTTAACTTTCCTCAGTTCAACTTTTACACAATTTGAACTGTTTTTTCTTGCCTCAATACAATGTTGAGCAAATAACAAGCAAAATGAGCAAAGAAACAAGCATAGAGACCACCCTCCATGCAAAAATGTGCACAATGTGCCTCACAGAATGTCTTTGATTTTGGGCTTGGGCCATGTGCAGTATGCTCATCTCAATTCCTGGAAACTGGCCACATGACTGTCTGTTAATTTTCTGCACATGTGTTGAGCAAGTAAAAATGAGCAAGATGCTTTTCATCACTTTTCATCCCAAATACTAAGACCCTTGTTACTTGTTATGCTCATTTTGCTCATTTTTGCACAATTTGACTTTTACATAATTTGACTTTTTCATCAGCAAAAAGGGCAAGCCGAATTGTCCGAAATGGACCTGTGTGTCATCTTATCGCAAGGTCTGTCGGGCCGTACGTAAAGTCAATTCTTCACTCGTCTGCAAAGCAACTGGTGTGGTCACCCAGAGTCGGTTTGCTGCCTTTCCCCTTAAATTGCAGTCGAGCAGATTTTCATTACGCACGATCTGTGTTTTGAATCATGTGCGTTTGCTAAATGAGGCAGTCATCTGTGTGCCGGACGGGCAAGGGCAAAAGGGAAAGGAAAGAGGTCTGTCAAATAACAAGAACAGCGTGTTTTTGGTATGAATGCTTTTCTTTGTTTTCAAATGTATTCACACATCATCGATGGTAATAATTAATGCATAACGTCAACAAGTGATTTTAAGAACAGATTTTTAAAGCTATATAACAGTGATTGTAAGACATCTTGTATTCATTTGGACACTCATTTGGACCAAACTTGGGGTTGAGAGGCCAACTGGGGTTCGTGCTGCACTCTCCCCGAATTGATGTCGAGTCAAACGTCGAATGAGGCAGAAGTCTCTTCTTGAACGTTTCCCAAATGTCTTGAACCACTTTTCACCCATTTTGCGTACGGTACTTTAGGCAACATCTCTTGGGTCGTCTTGAAATGTGTGGGTGTGTGTACATTACACGTCATGTGCTTGAACATCTGGGATCATCACATGACATATTCTGTCCCTCTTCATGTCGTTTTCCTTGCAGGGTTCTTCCAGATTTTTGAGGAATGGTTTCCCTCAATGGGGAGCAAATGGAGTGGTGGATACCATTTTCTTGTCAGCATTGTGCTGCCACCATGTACTTGAATACAGTGACACATGACCACCTTTTCAAATATGCAAGGTGATTTGGATGCCATCTTGACTCTTTGCATATATCTGCTGGACTGCCTGCAAAATTGCAGTAAGTATTACAATTTTTCTGCACTCCATTTCAGTGGGATTGGTGCCCAATTGATGAGTTCTTGCATCTCATTGTGTGCAGTGGTCAGTTGAAACATATTTGGACTCCTCATTTCAATGGATGTGGAGTCTACACCCATGTCTGGCAAACAAAAGTCAACAAAACTTTTGAGGAGAAATAATAACACACAATGTGTCCTACATTTTGCCGCACAGATGCCATACAGATGGCTGGCAAAGGTCACAGATCAACGAGTCCAAATATCTGCAGAAATGAATAAAATTGGGAGAAACGGGAGGCATCCTTGCCAGAGATGGTCTGGCAACTTGCCTGCTTCAGCTTGTGCACAACCTTGCAAGCCTTTGCGCTGCTGTCTTCGGCTGGACTTGGCCAGACCCCTTTCCTGACTGCACGCACACTCACGAGGGAGAGCTGGAGAATCCTCAGTCTCCTTCTGCAGCTTCCTTTGACCCAGCAGGGGAGTGCAGGGGGCACAACTTAAACAGTGGAAGTTCAGACGAAATACGACTTTTCATAACTGTTTTGTCAAGGAAAGATTTGCCGCAAGTGTGAGCCAATGAAGTTGAGATGGGTGGTTGGAGAGATGTCTTCAGTCAATTCCCTTGATAAAGTCAGGTATAATGCAGGATCAAGGAATGCCGTCGAACATGAAAGCTGCCTTGGAGAACCTCAGGAAGCTGCCCAGGTTTTGGTTTTTTTCGCAGACTCAGATCCTGAGACATTCAATGAGACAGATCAATGGTGAGGAAAACTCAAGAACGAATACACTGAGATGTGCTTGGACTGTGACCTCAATGGGTTCAGAAAACTGCCGTCAGGAATGATGGGTGCAAGAGCTGCAGCCCAACTCTTTGTTTCTTGGCTGCACAATCTCAGATGAGCTGATTGAATTGCCTTTATTGCACGCCTGCAGGATTCTGGTCGTGCTTTTGGAGAACATCCTTTCTGGCTGCATGAGAGAGAAACACACACGCGTATTGAGTGGACACGACATTCCATTGAGGAATCTCAACAAGCGAAAAGTCATGATGTCACAACCACATGTTCAGGGTATGTCAGTGGAATGTTTTGTCCAAAGATCCAACCACCACCGACTGTGTTCCATAACATGGGCAAAATGTTGTGCAGACGCACAAAAGAGCGACGCGAAGACAGCAGTGAGAATCGTCGACAATGACATTTTCCTCTGAAGGACTGGAGAATGTCAACACAAAAGAGGGTTGCATGTCCCGGAGAGACAGGACCAGTTCCCCGACCAGGACCAAGATCAAGACCTCACACAGGGTCGGCAACATATCCTGAAATTTCATGACTGGTTACCAACCACCCAGGACCTGTTCCTGACTGGTCAGGTTGAGATCCTAGCTATGTTTCAGGACCTGTTCCCAACCCTCATTGCTCAATTTGGGCGGCTCTCAGTCCCAGGTTTTACTGCTGACCAGATTGGGTAGGTTGGTATTATATCTTGGAATTTTTAGGACCACTTGCTGACTTGGAATCTGATTACATTTTTCAGCAAGACAACACACTTTTTGCACTGGCTGACACACATGCGCACAGACAACACACACTTGTTTTGAAGGGGGCTGGCAACTTTGAAGCTCAAAAAATGTGGCAAATGCATTTGAAGCAGAACACCAGGATCCACACACACAGTTATCCTGCCAATGCATTTGTCCACTTTAAATTCAAGTCCGAATTGCAAGGAAGGGTGTGGTGGTCCTGTAAGGAGGGTGTGGAAGTCTTAATATGCGTGTGTCTGTTGTTGTTGCCAATACTTTTGGTGCAGTCCCGTTTTAAATGTATTTGTCACCTTCGAAGAGCTTCAAAGTTGCCAACCCCAACATTTTTTATTCCAATGCTTTTGATGGTATCCCACTTCAAATGGAATGTTTTAAAGTTGCCAACCCCCATGCAAACAGACGAAGTGTGTAAGATGTGTGTGTGTGTGCCACTGAATAAAGTCAACAACCTGGTTACCTGACCAGTTGGTGATTAGACCAGGACTGAGTGCCAACCAAGGTGAGCAAAAATGAGTGGTCAGCAAAATATCCTGTTTTGCAAGGACCTGTTTCTGACTGGTCAGAAACTGACCCTGGGTGGTTGGGATAACATCCTGGGCAAATTTCAGGACCTGCCCTGACCTCACCTCAGGTCGGGTCGTGGTCCTGAAATTTTAGGACCTCTTCCTGACGTCGGGGAAACATGCTGGTCGGGTCCTGGTCCTGAAACCCTGGTCTCACATGAATGTCGCGCACTGTAGTGGGCAACCATTCTTTTGATGCACGTAATGGGGGACGAATAGGGAAAACAACATGAATGTTTTTTGTTCCAGCAATGCTCAACCAGGTGAAGAACAGCGGAATGTGTACAGCGCACGTTCGGAGAACAAGCAGTGCATCACAATGCACAGTTTCAAACACACATTTAAACAATTCAAAGATATTTGTTGTCAAGACTGCCTTTATAGATGTTGACTTCCAATTAAAAAAAGAATCACAAATCGTACAGAACCTGACACCTGTTTTGTGAAAAAATACAAACGAAGACAGCTACGCAGGGAATGCCACAAGCGACGAAGAAATATCACATTGGCAATTCAATGAGAAGACGGACAAGGAAAAGAATTTCTGACCCCAGCCATAACATTTTCTGCACTGCTTTTCGCTTTGTTAGTCAACTGAAAGAGAAACTTTGTGGAATTGTCACATTTTTGCAATGTTCAGCAAAAGCCAAGCAGAAAGATCGTTCAGGGTAGCTGCGTTGCTCTGGGCTTGGACGCAAAACGCATTGAGTGGCGCCACGAGTACGATCAAAACAAGGCAAGAGAGTCTCCTCTGCAAGCTTCAGTCCAAACACAGTCGGAGCTGATAGACACGGAGACAGTTCGACCGGAGCGGACAAAACCTTCCCTTCCATTATTGGTGTCTCGGCGAAAGAAAACTGTTCTGTTGGTCTGTATGCTCAGACCAAAATAGCTCCATGGAGCTCACGGTGATTTGAAGAGCGGCCGAAACAAACAGCGACCCAATTTTTTTCTTTCAGAATGTACCCAAATTATTTATACCTTTTCCTTTTTTCTCAATTATACATAAAGCTGACCAAAATCTTTCCTGAATGTCCATTTCAAACACTTTCTTATACCAAAACTTTGACTCAACCCTAATTTTTTGTAAACTTTCAAAAATGAAAAAAACAAATAACACTAGTCTAACACAACCAAATAAACCATTTTATCAATTTATATCCTGCATCAAATATTTGTATTTTCTCAGACATCACCTACTTTAGGCAACAGAATCCAAAATTGTGTGCCCCCAAAATTTAAACTTTTTGCACCCACAAACCCAAAAATTTCAAACTTTCACATTATCATTGTCCCAAACCAATTCAAAAAGACCCAGAAGATCTCAATTTGAAATTCGTCTTCACCAACAACCAGGTGCTCACATGCTTTCCGTCGACGCTGCTTATAGGTGATTTTTCGGTCGCCCACATTTCGGTCGCTCCATCAAATCACCTAAAAAGGAGATGTCAATCAAACTGGTGCAGAAAGTCCTCTCTTCTTGAAGTATTCACAAGTCAGAGATTGGTTCTATGTACAGGTAACAAAGTTCAACAATTCTTATTTTGTACACAATTCACTGACCATTGATATAAAATGAGTATTTTTTGTAGGCGTACCTTCAATGCGACCTTGCTTCTCTGCGAAGGTATTTCAAAGTGTGCAAGGTTCAGGTCAGCTCAAATTTTAATCAAATTTGACCAAAGGAGCAGCAACTCAAATTTTGTTCACAAGTAGCAGACACGGCCGAAGGGACCATTTCTGGAGAGGAAACAACAAAACCCACAGAGCACAATGCCATGCAGCTGGATCACTGGACATGGTTCTGGCGACAAACCAGGCTGAATTCGTTGAAGCACCATCAAAATCTATGTTCTGTTTGCATAGACTTCAGAATTGGTTGTCATTTGTATTCTTCAAGAAGAAAACGTATGTACAAGTATGTTACATCAACAAGTAGATTGAAGAGAAACAGATGCACTCACAGGAACACGAAGTTCCTTTCGTTTGACGTTGTTCATAGCATCGCAGGCACGACTCACTGAAGCAACTTTTGGGGGCATGCATACATCTGAACCATTTTGTGGAGGAAAGTGCTGGAAAGCACATTCTCCTCACCTATTTGACAACGGATGCCTCTTCTGTACGTGGTTCCCCAGCAACAGAGCAGAAGTCGATATTTGACACATTCATTTTGTTGTCCGTGTGAATCGAGTACCCCTCTCCTTGTTTTTGATGTCACTGAAGCCTCCAACAGGGGGTCACTCCCAAACAGTTGCCAATGCATGAGAAGTAAACAACTCATTTGAGAGATTTGGGAAGATTTTCGCTCTTGCTTCTCGTGGCTTGGGGTCATCGATTGCTTTGTTCCTCGAAGACTTTCCGAAAGGAATGAAAGTGCCTTGAAGGTCAGACGATGAAAGATGCAGGTTCCTCAAGCTCTGGTTCCTCCGAGACAAGAAGCAAACAACGAACCCAATGGACCAACACGCTTCAAGCTCCCTGTGCACCCCAAATTCTGAACTGAGATTTCAGCATTGCTGGACAGTTGCTCAAACATTCTGTCGTGTGACAAGATGTTCCAAATTGCTATGCAGAAATGTCCACACAACTGTGTGTATCCACCCTTACGATACAGAAACGTTAAAGGCGAGGACATGTAGAGGAAGATCACCACTTTGCGACAAAGTGAATCGCGTTCAAAACCTCGAAAAAGTCAGACAAAAAGATTGGTGCTGTTTTGAGGCGATTCACCTTCTCGGTGCGGCGTAAGATCACTTTAAAAAGGTCAAATGCAAAGTTCTGAGCCAGGAATCCACCGGCGCTGTTGACTTTTGAAACATTCATGAGAGCGAGATCCTCATCCACAAAGCAACAACGGATTTCACACATCACCTTGTAAGTCGCGGACCAGTTTTTCTCGGAGTGTGAATACTGACCTTGACAGGCAGATGCCTGGCTCAGAAGATACAAAACAATGTTGGCACAAACATTTGTCAGAAATCACCAGTAAAATACCTGATCCAGCTTCATTCTGTGCGTATATAAATGGTACCATTCTTCACAGTTCACAGAATAGGAACACAATGGACTGTGGACAATGTTTCAAGATTCTGCCAATCACATTAAAGAAAAAGTTCCAGAGGCCAGTTTTTATTTCAAATTCTTTTTCTTGCATTTTCACAAATTTAAACCAAACTCAGGTGTCCACATGATCACACTGGCTGTTCCCAATCCACCGGTAACTGCAATCCGTTCAGTTCCCCCAACGTGGAGCCCAACCCGACCCAAACCTTCACAACAATTCCCACGTCTGACAGTTGGATCTGGAAGCAGACCCGACTTGTAAACATGAAAAGGAAATTCAAACACGGAATGGGACACAACAAGTTGAGTCTGCACAGCTCGACTGAAATCAAGCTTCGCAGAGACAACTGGTTGAAGAAACTATCACGCAAGTGCACGTTGTAAAAGTTGGTTGCATCGTCGCGTATCATGTATCCTCCCTTTTGTCGGGGGGTTCCTGCGGGGGCTTCATCATGGCCAGTTTTTGTTCGAGTTCAGCCTTCTCTTCCAGGGCCTGGCGCAACTGCTGGTTGAGTTCTGACTCGGACACCCTCCACAGGTGGTACACCTGCTCTTTAGTCAACTGATCCAAGTTCACTCCTCCTCCAGGCTCTATGTCATTCGTGATGGTGTCGTCCGTCATGCGGTCCAGGGTGCGACTGCGACTGAAGATGTTCGACTTGACGCGATTATCTTTGAGGGGCAGAGTCTTCATGCTCTGAGGTAAATTGGTTGTGAAGTTCTTGAAGTTGGCCAGGGTCTTGGGTCGGACGAGCACGCTCTTTCCCGAGGCATCCCGGGCGAAGACGTCACCATTGGGAGAGAGAATTAGCACCCCATTTGGCAACTGGCTGCCCATGAGAATATTGTCTTCGGAGCTACTGTTGTTGCCCAGCAGGGGAGCTCCTGGGTTGGAGTATCCTCCTCTGTCACCATCTTCAGAATCAGCAGTTGCAGTACTCAGGAGGTTGTCATCTACTGAAACGTCAAAGTCAAAGGCCCTCTGTCTGTGCCGGGGAGGTTTCAAGGGGGGTCTGTGTTGTCTGCGATGAGGGTGGAAACGATGTTCCTCCCCTCTGGAAGCCCCGTGACCCCCACCACCCACTTGTCCGTCTCCCCCTCCTGAACAAGAGTTTGTGCCAGCACAAATTCCAGCCCCGTTGGGGTTGTTAGCACTCCCAGGTTTAGCAGCAGCCTCCGCTGCCATTGACCCAGCACCATTGTGTGAACTCCCCACTTCCCCTCCTCCTCCATTCGCACCACTTTCCCCTCCAGCTCCACTCCTTGCTCCAACAATATCAGCTTGGCTGGAGAAAGAATGGTTGATGTGTCCGTCTCTGTAGAGCGTCACCCCGCCTTCTTCTGGAGTCGGATTCATCGCGTCCTCCTCACCCGCCTCGTGCTCCGCCTCATCCTCCTCAGAATCCTCCTCGTCGTCTTCATTCCCAGGCCATTCTTTCTCCCAGTGATCGGCCCACTCGCTGTCCTCGTTCGTGTCCGTGGTCGCCACCGCCTCGTCCGTCAGCAGCTGGCGGCCGACGTTGAGGTTGACGGGCGTGGCGCTGTTGTCCGAGTCGAGGCTGCAGTCCGTCTGCAGACTCGGGTTCTGACTGAGGCGCTCCTCGCGCCGCTGCTTCCACTGCAGCTGCTCCACGACGCTGAAGAGGTTTTTGCGGTTACGAGCCTGCCGTTCTTGCTGCAAGAGAGAAAAATCGGACCGTCAATCCAATGGTGTTCAACTCTGGCCATGTTCAAGGTGCGTTCAAAACGGGGTCCGTCGGCACAAGTTCTCTGAAAGCTTATCAGTCCGAGTGTGCACGAGTACTGGCATGCGCTTTTTGTGGAATCAGTGTTAAACCTGAAGCATCTTGTTCTCCGCCACATATTTCATGTTCAGAGCGATAGAGCTCCGCAGTCACACAAAGCAAGCCGTTGGCTCAGATGAACGACAAGACGGAAAATACGCGTCAATAGAGGGAAATAAGTTCACCACGAAACGCCACATTTCGCTGCGCAGAAACAGCACTCTTGAGACTCTTCCTTCAAGAAGTAAACATGCTAAATACGGGAACTACACGGAGACTTTCTGTAAAAAAACTGCTTCCTGCCGTATTTTCTGCCGTGGTCTTTGTTGTGGGAGCGTCCCCATCACAGAAAAGGAGTTTTGGAAACTCACGTAGTTGCAAACAACGCATGCAGGAGTGAATTCCTTGCTCCACTTCTTTTGCCGGCCCGTGCCAAAAGGAGTAAAACAGCATTTATGTGTGTCCGCTCTGACTGTGCAATTTTGTGATTGGAGCTGACCTGATCCAGCAAGATTAAAATCGCAGAGTGAAGAGAAGGCGACGTGTTTGGAAGAAAACAACATGAAGCGGATGACTACCTTCTTGACGGATTTCTGGAAGAGCTTGGTGAAGTCCCTGTTGCGCACGACCTCCATCATCTCGCGCGCCGAGTGGTGCGGAGACACGAGTTCCTCGCTCGTGATGATTCGGTACAAGCGCTGCGAAAAGACACCGTGTTCTGAGCGACGGCTGATCGTGAGACATGTTTGGGGAAAGTGTTCAGACGGTGGAGGTGAGACGCGCAGTCTCGCACAACTTTTAGGAGGGTCAACCATTTGTCCTATTTTTGTGTTTCCTCGCATTCGTGCATACCTGACTCCAAAACATCATGGAGTAGCTCTTCCAGAAGCTCGAGTTGGGCTTCTTTCTCCAGTAGGGCACGAGCCACTTGAAGGTGGCGTGTTCGAGGAACATGAGCAGGATGCAGACGAAGATCCCGACGACGAGCAGCAGGTAGAGCCCGGCGTGCTGCTCGAACACCATCTCGGACGCCTCGCCCTGCAGCTGGTTGTTGTCGTCGTCGTCGTTGCACTTGGAGCGGCGGAAGTAGAGGTCCTTCAGGTCCTCGATGAACCCGCTCTCGTGGTATTGCAGCAGACGGTGATTCAGTTGGCCCTGGTCAGTGAAAGTGACTGATGAACATTTGAGTGTCTTCTCTCTTGACTTGTTCTGAGCTTAGCACGGTCGTGAATGTCCAAACCGCGCAGTGGAATGAAAGACGCAGGTCAGTCTTGTGACGGCAATTCCGCCGTTACCTTGAGCCAAGAGCCCTGCGGAAGCCCGATTCCGTATCCGTCCTCCCCGAAGCCCTCGCCGACCAGACGCAGCTTGCACTCGGAGTCCATCGTGGTGCGCGCGTACTCCAGGATCGGAGAGTCGTCCAGGTACGCGTCGATCCGGTCCTCCCTGCCAACCAACAAAGGTGAACTCCTTCTTTGCTCCTCGCGAATATTTTGTCATCAAAATAAAAGGATCCAAAGCACTCCACTTTGGCTCACTGTGGCTGCAATCCAGGTCTATCACGCTGCACCACGTTGCACTCACAATGTCTTTCGTGTCTCACCCTGGTCAAGATTTCACACTGCGCACCCTAAACCCACGCAAGCAGGCTGAACTTGGTTCAATGGAGGCAGAACCTGATCAAATGCGTAATGGACAGCTTTGATTTGCCAGATGTGGGCTTGAATTCCATCGACGGGTGAATTCCTGCTCCCGCACTCTTAAATCATTCATGATCTACTTGCGGACGTCCCACAACCACATCGCCACTTTGATTTTCGGGTTTTGAATCAAAAGTGTCAGCCACCGTATTGTCCACAAATGTTTGATGTGGAAGAGAAAAATTGTGTTGGTTATTCAGGGAATTGGTCACAAATAATGCCCATTGTATTGAAAATAGATCTTGCAAATTTTGGGTGTTAGGTGGGAACCAAAGTCAAATAATTGAATGGGGGTTGAAAAAGGGGTTTGCAATGTGACTTTGGGTACTTATTTAGAATTTTCTGTGGCTTAGTGTGTTCTATGGACATGATTATTTTGGCATTTAGATTATGTAAATTGGTTGAGACAAACCAAGAGTATTGCCATTTGCATGAGGAGTTCTGGTTTCTGGACAAAAGATGCCAAAATTTTTGTTTGTGGCCAGACTCTTTGAAAAAGATTCCAATTGGTTTTTCTTGTCTGGTATGAGAGGGGTGTTGGTGTACTTGGTGGTCAAACCAGTTCCAAAGGTTCCCATTTTTGTGGTGTAGAGTTAATTTCAGGTTTTCGCCAAATTAAAACGCACCCCGAAAAAAACAAGCCGAATGAGCAACGTGAGGTTTCTGCAGACTGTGCAAAAACGATCCCTGCGCGATTTGATGTGTGCTGTCCTTGGTGAATCACGCGTGCAGAGAAAATGACATGAATGTAAATTCTAAATAATAGAGCGTATTCCAACAGAGTATTTCCCCCCCCCCCCTTCATGAAAAGCTATTTGGGAAAAGTAAGTTTGCCAGAGCAACTCAGACCAGGCAAATTTAGTTCCACCCAGTTCCATTGGACTCCAAATGAAAACCGATTTCTCCAATGACCAGTTCTGTGATATGGAAATACTGCGCACAAATGAGGAGTCAAGGAAAGGACGTTGGGAACAGGCAAAAGCCTTGGACTCGCGCTCAAAAAAGTGCTGGACATCTTGGTTCCGTCTCAGGGCGGGAAAATCAGGAGACAGAGATTGTTCTTCCTCTGAATCACACAATTGCGCGTGATTGCCACGGTCACAAGGTTTTCGTCAACTTTAAAATTTTCAGATGGTCGGCAAGACGAGACACAAAAATTGCTTGCAGTAATTCCGAACCAACCAGCGCTGGACTGACAACGACCTCGACATGCAAAGCAGCGTCCAGTCTGGTTCGCAGAGATTTTTGTTTTGTTTTGTGCCGAGTTCCGGGGATACCAAGACCTGTTTCAGCTCAGCCCGAAGTATTCACGGTTTTGAAGACAGAATCTGTGTTTGAAGTGCATACGCAAAGGGCATCTGCACGGACATGAATGTGGGCGCACACTGCTCAGACTCACAGAGATGGGTGCATACTGGTACCAGACTCACACGCACGTGAGGGCAAGAATGCAAACTCATTATGTGTACTGCCATGGACTCGTATCTGCACACCAGATCCACAGCTCCTGGACTCTGGTTCACACCAGACGCACACTGGACTCTGTGCATACCAACCTCGCAGTGCTCCCCAGTTTGGTACACGTCAGAATTGCTGGCCTCTTGTCGGTTCCGTACAGGTCCAGGTCCAGCGGGAGCTGTTTAGCGACCCGAGTTGAGGCGCCACGTACCTGAGCATTTGCACGGCATCCTTCATCTCCAGGTCGGGAGCGAAGTGGCGTGCTCGCACCAGCACCTGGTAGTTCACCTGCCGCAGGAAGTCCTCCACCGCGTTGCCGTCGATGAGGCCAATCTGCTGACTCGGCGCCACCATCTACAACAAACACACACTGAGTTTGAATGAGTCTTGGAAACACGAAGCTCTTGTGAATCTTTCACAGTCGCCGGTTTTTCACACTGCTTGGTCCATAACATCCAGTGGCACCGTGGTCAACACAACATCAAGGCTTCATACCCATCGAAGGAATGAGCGAGCCCGCTGCCTGGAAAACTGAGATCACAATCTGGGAGCTGAACACGAGGCTTTGAGCTGCGATCTGGACGGGCAGTCCCTGTGATATGATCTGCCGACCGGCACCCAGCGGAGATGTCTCAGCAAAAGAATCAAGAAATCGCATCTGGTGCGGGCCCGATTCTGTCTTCTGCTGAACGGTCGATGGCTTTTCAATCAGCTTTCGTTGATTTTTGGTTCAAGTTTGCACACGAAAGGGTGAAGTCTTTTCATCCAGTTTCAAGAAATTTGTTATGACATGATCTCAGCCTGTGACCAGCAAGTGTGCAGTACCATTCTGTTGGAGTCAAATTATGGCACAGAGTCCTGCTGCCACAGAATGCCCGTGAAATCCTGGAAGAGCGGTGCAATTTGGAGCAAACGCCTGCTGAAAGACGATTGTTGGAGTCTATTGGGAGCAACCACGATTGGACCAGTGAAGACGGGACTAAGACAAAAGGGAGGGTCAACAAACACGTTCGCTCCTTTTCCGATGTGCCCCAAGTGTCAGATCAGTGACACAGAAAAAAATTGGTTCCTTGTCATTGGTTCTCAACTGCTCATATGATGCAAATTTGGTCATCTGTGTCACTGATCTGTTAATTGGGGCACCTCACATGTAAAATTAAGCCGTGCTGATCTTCGCCAAAACTACTTCTCACCGTGCGGCGTGCAAACTTGTAAGAGCTGTCAAAATTACCAGGCGCTCCAGCTTGGTCAATTCGGATTGTTTTGACAGGTGCTTTTATCAAATCAGCCGAATACTCGTATTTGGAGGACTTCGGTTCATGAGTCCTGAAATGTTTGAATGATCCGAGAAAAGGAATAAGCCCAGCACGAATTAATAATCAAGCTTTGGTGTATGGATGTGCACAAAAGCAGACGGCAGTTGCACGTGCGCCTCTGTTTGTGGGTGCAGTGCTCTTACACTCGGCACGAACGTGTTTCCCTTTCTCTTCTTCGTACACTGCAACGCCCATCCTCACACAACAGGATCCGCCGGGATGTCTCCATTGTCTGCTTTCCAAATACAAGCTGATGGATCGGCCCGGAAAAGAAATGCAATGGTGGAAGTGAATGAAAATTCCCTTTTTTGCTTAAAATACAGTGTGGGAACTGCTGCCACTGTGTGACTCGGAGCAGTGTTTCAAGCGCCATCCTGTTGCAGACACAAGCTCGACCAATGTCCCTGGGTCTCAAAAGAAACGCCAGGCACCCGACACCAATAAATTTCCTGCGCTGAGCCTGATCTTGGAGTCTCATGTTGCCAGAATCCGACGCGTCCCAGCACTGTGGATGACGGAACTCTGGCCCAGGAAATGTGACACCAACACCTTCTTCACTCGAACTGCTCCGTTTCACAAACACAAGCAGAAAATCCCCGTGGAACTTGCTCCGCTGTGCAAACTGTTGCAGTGTTCAGAACACTTTGTGGTTCACAAAGAAATGTGCCTTTGCACAAGCAGAACAAATCCCCAAGTTCAACTTTTGACAATCTTTTGACAATCCACGAAGCACCTCCGATGACCGTTTTGGCTCTCTGTGTGTGAGCTGACATAAACGTCAACAGCTAGTGTTTGCGTGCGCATTTCTCTGCCAGATATTTTGCAAGTTCCTGCCTGAGTCGCAAAATGAACCCTCAGCAAAGAGTCGTTTCCTTTCCATGTGGCTCAGATTTGAGCAGGACTTCAGTGAATCTTCAACGCCTGCCCAAGAGAAGTCTCCTTGGCACAACCTTCCCCGTTTTCACAGTGCACAACAGTCAGGGAGAAGTGTGAACAAAGTGAAGCAAATGCAGGAAGCAAATTATCCTCAGCCGGGGTACTTGAGACCCGGACGCTGATTGGGCCGGACTTCAATTAGACGGGTGCTTTTGAGCAGGGCTATTATCTTTGCCGCGGTTTTTCCACTTCGCTTTTACATTTCCATTTGCGCTCCAAACGATGTCATTCGACTCAGCAGAATTGAAAATGTTGTTTGACGACTGAGGCAAAACCTGCAACATGCTGTTCAGACACGAGTGATTTGATACATGCAGTTTGAAACTGGTTCCAGGGAATATCGATCACCGTTGGAGCCACCGTTGGGGTGATAGTTTTCTTGCCATCCCCCAGGTTTCCTTTCCATACGGAATCTTTGAATCTTTCCCCCGTGGACAGACCACGCAACCAGACGCTACCTGCAGTATTTCGTTGCGACAAAGTCCAACATGCGATGGACTGAACGGAGAAATGTACGAATAGACCTGGCAACTGAGCTTTTCATTGGAGGTTGTAAAAAGTTCTTCTTTTTCACACCGCAACCGCCAATTCTTTTTCTCGGACCTCGAGGACCACGCAATCTCGACTACAGACGGGCTCATCGTGAAGAGTTCCCACTTTGATTTGTTTGATCAGCTCTGCAAGTTGATTCCTGCTGTGAGCTTTGCAGAACATTGACAGCTTTAATTCATGCTTCTTCAAAAATCGGGGTTTGCGTCTTGTCTGAAACGGAAACCGTCTGCGTCACGGCGCTTTGTTTCCTGCAGTTTGGGTCCCCCTTACAACTTTGAGCTTTGATTCATTTGTCTTGCCACTACGTGTTTTATCTCTCATAAAGACTGCCAAAGGAAAGAAGAACTATCTTGCGCTGAATAGATAGAGGTCTGGACACATATTGTATTTTTGAAATCAACTGCACTCTTGTGTGCTGCATGTAGACCAAGAAGGAATCGAAGTTTCGGGAACCGATGAAGCATTGCAAGAGCGTCTTGAGGGCAGAAGGTTGAAACTGAAACTTGAACTTGCCCAGACTGACCGTGTAACGCTGTTTCTGCTCTTTCACGCAAGGTGCAATATCTTACCCTGGGGTCGTGTATTCCTGTGATGGTGATTCCAGAGTTCTTGCCCGCCAGAAAGGCAGCCAGATTGGCTGTGTAGCTCGAGTAGATGAATATGGAGGCTCCGGCCCAGAAGTTCTGCGTCCACTTGGACGGCCAGGCTTTGGGAGATTTCGTCTTGATAGTGTGTTGGAAGAATATTGCGTACACCATGTTGAGCGCTGACCCAAAGGTGTATTTGGTCTTGCGTTTGCGACCCCACGGATTTAATCCAAAGGGACTGCGCCATTCCATGGCTGAAACTGCACACGCCACGACGGTTGCACCAACCACAATGGCAATCCACACCCAACCGTCGAAAGGCTCCATGAAAGCGTAGATGGGCGTCTGCCGCTTCCGCTCAGACACGAGTATAGAAAATCCTGAGTAAAAATAGGGGTCTGTGAAGTCGATGACGCGAGAGCGCGATCGCGTGATTGAAAACGCGGTCATTGCCATGTGCGCGCATCCGTTGCGCAAATCCTCGACCAGCCCGTTCCACGATCCGTTTTCCACATTGCCGTACCTTCCGTCGGCCGTGATGTACAACTGGGCCTTGAAATTCAAGTCTCGAGCCAATCTCTCGAGAAGCATGATGGATAATCCTTGACAACAGCGGATTTCGTAGGGTCTGCTCTCATTGTAATCACCATGCTCATAATCATTGAAGATATCATCCAAAGTCTCCTTGTCCTTGGTTTGCACCAAGAGGCAGCGAATGGCCGTGAGGCACCGTCCTTTGACCGCCTCGGACTCCATGACGAAGGGCGGCACGATGTTGGTGACGACCCGCAGCGTCCGCTTCCCGTACGTGATGGGTCCGGTGACTGTGTCTCCCGGCCACACGATCGTCGAGAACTTGAGCGTCCCGTTGCGGTAGCCGCCGATGTTGCGCCACCTTTTGCCGGCGCCGCGGCGCCCATCCCGGATCAGGTTGAGCATGCGGAAGTCCGTCTCGAGCCGCTTCCCCTCGACGTCGAACGACACGCGGCCCGACTTGCCCGTGAACGCCACGTTCTTCAAGTATCTGTGAATACAACGCAAACAGAAATGAGATGTTTTGAAGTCGAAGTGAAGCCACTCAAAAACAAGGTTCGGCTGTGAAAATTCGGCTCACGAGCTAAGTGACCAGTTTGTGTGAAATTAGTTGACAAGGCTCTGGAAACCGAACAAGAGTCCAGTACAAAAATGGAGTGTACCCACTCAAACCCAACATCACCATCATTACTTGCAGGAGGGTCTCAGACACGTGAAACCAATCTGCCTGGACAGGTTTTGGATGGGCTCGCAGAAACTTACACAAACTTTCAAACCCGTCCAGTACCCTCTGTTTTGGCAACTTCTCACGCTGTTTAGCTCCAGACAGGCTGCCTGGAAATTAACTTTTGATGTTTCGTCATAAATTTACTGACAATGACGTTTTTTTTTGGTCATTTTTTCCCTCTTAACATCCATTTTCACACATGGGAGGTGAAAGTTGGATGGGTTTGAAAGTGGACACAAACGAGTGAACACGCAGGTCTGCGACGGACATTGAAATCAGTGGACTCAATCCAAGTGAAACCTCGCTTGCCCACAAGAAGGTGCACGTGAGCCAGTCGAGGCGTTGAAATCCTACGTGTGGCTCAAAACCAGTTTCTGAAACCGTTCTGTCCTGCATACTGAAAAACGCACGAATCTTGCACGAAAAATGATACCTGATGATACGTATCTGTATCCCCTTGTTTTCTTGGAAATGTTTCCTGTAAGTCTGGCACAATCTTGTCTCAAAATCTTTTCCCAAAGCTTCCTTTCTAGGAAGGGCCGGCTGATTTCTCTTGTGATTCTGTTCATATTGTGATCACGGCAGAGATTGGGATTAATAGAGTGAGTGAAAGGTTCAGACTCTTTCGGATATCTGTGCCGTATCGAGCGCTGGTCTCGCTATGAGTATGAATGTCTGAAGGAACACGACATGGCACGTTTGTTTACAATGGAGAACAAGCTTACAACGTTGTTAAACATTTTGTGTTTGCTCAGCGCCCTCCAGCTTTGCTTGCAGTACTTCGGCGAAATAGGCATCAAGAAAAGTTGTATTTTTCCTTCATATTTTTGACAAGATGAGTGATCCATTGTAAAGTGTGATGGATCGTCGATTGTGTTGCTGCTGCCTCTCTCCAAACGCAACACAGTCAGAGATGAATTCTTTTGAAGATGTCTCGTCTCCGACAGGGAATGTATCATGATTCGCAACAAAACATTTCGTTCCCAAAACAAATTTGCTCAAGGCGCAGATTTGGGAATTGGTCTCCATTTACGATCGTGCACTTACGCTTCCACATGAGTGGGTGATTTCCTGAGCCGAATGGCGCGCAGAAATTCAGGCTGCGAGGATGAACTCAGCACGTCGACTTTTCCTGAGTGCCTTGGCTGCTGTCTTCCTAATCTGCTCGGTTGAGGTCACTCAGTGCCAGCGATTTTTCGTTTATTTGGATTCAAATGTGATGTTGCCGAGGAAGGAAGAAGCATGCACTTGGCACTTCAGCTCTTTGTTGGTCGTCCACCACAAACACCACAAGTTTTGATTGGGTCGAGAATATCACGGATGGTTGGAGAGCAAAGATATTTAGTGCACATTCGATGTGTGGTTTTGAAAGTATTGTGACCTGAAGGTGGGGCTGCCTCCACGGCTTTCCTTCTGCGTGGGGCACTCACAATCAAATCTGTTTAACGCACCAAATTGGGCTTTTGTGGCCTCAAGATGTCAATGTTTGCGTCAATCTTCAACAGACGCATTTCAGTAACGCCAAACCCCGAAAACAAGAGCTGCATCTGTCTCACAGTGGTGTAACTGCCATTGGAAGGAACAAAAATAGCAGCAGAGCCTTAATGCAATTTAAAGATGCGGTGTCAGCTTTCTATTGCTTTTCGCTTATTTCTTTGCAATTGGATGAGACGGGTATTTTCTGCTTGCATTATCCAGACGAAAAAGCCGAAACGGGGCTCTAATGTTGCACTGACTATGCATTTTTTTCTTTGCTTTTCCCTGCCAGAGACGTTTCAGCCTCTTGAGGAAGGATATCCAACGAAAGATCCCGCCTATTTCGGCACGCAACCAACGTCAAAGGACTCACACGCTGGTCCAAACAAATACGAGCTCGTTATCAAGGTTCAGAGCTTACAAGTGCAGTAAACTAACTTCGAGGTTCGGCAGAGCCGAGAATTCTCTTTCACAATGGTTCTCCCACCAAGAGAAAACGACGCTATCCAAAATTTGGACTCAGCAATTTGGTCACTTTCTTGCACAGATCTGAGGGCTGTGATTGACTAAGATTCTGACTGAGACCAATCACAGAGCTAGACTGAGGAGCCTCGAGTGAAGAGTTTCTATCTTGATTTGATTATTCGTCAGTGGCAGCATTGGAAAGAAGCTTCTTTTTTTGTTTTGTCTTGTGGTTTTGAATATCTCAGTGAAATAAGAACAGAAATGTATGTGGTAGTCATTTACAAACAGATGTAAAGTAGGTTTTGAGTGAGGGTGTGCATTTTTTTGTGAATTTTGATGGATTTGTGGGATTTTTGTGGGGGTTTTGGTGAGGAGACACTCCAGCCTGTAGTGCACTTTTTGATCACATGAGGGCAGAAATGTGTGTAAAAACAAGCACAAAAGGCAGTTATATTTTTGTTTGTTGTACATGCAGAAAAAGTTTTGACAGATTTTGATGGATTTGGCTGAAATTTCAATGAAAATGACATGGGATTACATGGGAAACATGGAATTGCATGGGATTGCAGCATTTTGTGATCTCATTACCTACGATCACATCCACGGAATCACATGGAATAGCATATTTTGCAACCTTGTTGTGTGGGGCTGCCACCATGCATGTGAGGCAGACCACACGGTGTCAGTGGCGGGTGCAGTGTTCCCATCTCGGTGCCTCGTTTGCACAGTTATCACAGCTCAGACCTCAGGGTTGGCTGTCCTTCCAACTCCGTTCATACTCAGTCAAGTTGTGATGGTCTATTGCTCAGCTGTGAAGCTCCTAATCATGCAGACGGGAGTCTGGCTCAGGCTTTCCAAACACACAAACCCCCTCGTTCTCTTGCCTTTTCACTCGGTCCAAAATGGCGTTTTTATTGCAGTTATGTTCAAAATTATCCAAACATTAATCTGTACTATGTCTATGAAAGATAGAATCTCACTGTATGGGTTACAGGATCTTTTCAAGGTTTGGGTTCAATTGCATTCAAGGTTGGCCACAAAGTGCTTTGGGGAAGCAAAGGCTTTCACCTTTCATATGTTTATCCCTTATTCCTCATTCTAAGAATAATTTCCTCCTCTTTCTGTTTCCCTTTCTGGTGCTGTATGATAATCCTGTGTATCTTTCTTTCCTTTTGATATCAGAAGCTTCTATCTGTTTGTGTATTCACAAGTTGCTCTAAGTATCTCCCTCAAACAATAAAAAATAGCTCCATAAAGCTTGCGGTGATTTGAGGAAATTTCAGTTGCTCTGATTTGGCTTGCTCTGATTTGGCTCACTCTCATTCGGTTCACTCTGATTTGGCTCATTCTGATTTGGCTCACTCTGATTTGGGTGGCCTTTTATTAATATATCAAAATTCTTACTTTTTTTACTCAACATTTACAACTTGGGAACTCATTTAGCACACACCCAAATGGAACAAATTTGACCAAATGGAACTTTTATACATTGTTTCACAACAATATCTATATATTAACTGAAAACATTTCCCAATATCCATCTTTAAATATTCTATTAAAAATGACTTTTTAACCCACCTAAAAACATGTAAAAATTTTCAAAAATAAAAAATAAAATTTTAACACAAAAACCCCCATACAATAAAAAACATTTAATCAAAATAAATCTTTCACCAAAAAATTGTACAGTAAGATTTACAGATAACTTTCTA
>JAAUXT010056207.1_pt1 | contig 20863 bp, 20 predicted proteins | sample 7278171 | NCBI WGS metagenome assembly JAAUXT01 (sample SAMN14350112, study PRJNA611818) | marine sediment metagenome | isolation source: surface marine sediment (1.8m) | place: French Polynesia: Moorea | collected 2018-08 | reverse complement strand
GTTCTCCACCGGAGGTTAACTGGCAATTAGTCTACAGTTGTCACTTGAATGGTTTGACACTGTTGCACTGCACATTGAAATGACTTGTGCCTTAAGTCAGTTAAAGAACAGCCAGCAGGAGATTAATCAAATCCTCAGCTTTGCCTTGGATTTAATTAATCTCCAGCTTTCTGTTCTTTAACTATTACTTCATGACTGGCATTGTCACAAACACTTTCTTGCAGTTTTGCACTGCACACATGGATTCCAAAACAACAGGGTCTGATGCGGGGGAAGTGCTTTGGCCCGAGAAGAATTCTTGACATCCACCAAACTTCGTGCACAGGCACAAAATATTTTCGTAACTTTCGTGGTGTATCTTTTCGTTCGCTGGAGTCATCCTTGCTCCTCTACCATGAGGGTCGCGCCTCCTGACAAAATCCTGGTTCACCCATCCCTGGCTCACATCCGACCAAGTGTGTGTGTGTGTGTGTGTGTGTGTGTGTGTGTGTGTGTGTTGTGTGTGTGTGTTGTGTGTGTGTGGTGTGTGTGTGTGTGTGTGTGTCCTTGTGTAGTAAGCGTGCGTGTGCTCACGGGAGTATTCTGCAAAATTCTAGATGATTACTCCCTTCCACCCCGTTGTGATCTGGAGCGTGCCAACAATTTTTTTCCGATCAACTGCCACCACTGTACAATTATTGGGAGTGATCACCCTTCCCCTTTGTGGCCACCGAGATGTACTGACGAGACAATTGTGCTCTCAGCGACGCGACGCGTCTTGCGTTCCGAGCTCCGCTTTCTTGTTCCGATGGAATGTCGTTTGTCATTCAGGATTTGTCTTCAACTTAAACACGGGCAACCTTTTCGTGCAATTGTTTTTGTGGCAAAAACAAGTGGAGGTATTCTGACATTTCATGCACAGACGAAATTTTTCTGACCAAAAGCCGCGGAAATTCTGGCATTTGACGCGCTGACTTGATTTCCTGCAGGGAACGCATCCTGCTGAGAATTTTTGCAGTGGTCACATCAAGTCTGTTTTTGACGCAAGTACCTCTTTCGGAGTGAACCTGCAGCATGCACATTGCATGGCAACAAGTTGAAGCAGTGTTCTTCAACTCTGCGATCACAAAACCTTTCGTATATATGTTTGCATCGTGGTAGAAATGGGCTCTCACTCTACAAGAATGGTTGCAGTTCAATCACACAACTCCTTTCTTGATCAAAGGTCTTGAAAAGTCATTACAAGTGTGATTTGACAGGAACCACTTTTTGTACAGTGTGCGAACCCTGTCACTATCACCATATCACTGTCATTGGTAAGGTGTCCCACAAAGCAGATCAATCCATTTGATCCAGCAAACTAGCCAGAAAATTGTTTCGTCGCAGCCACGTCATACTGAATAACACAGGGTCTGCACTCTTCAGAGCCAAGAGGTGCGTCGACGAGCCCTCCGTCCCCAACAGATAGATACACTCACAGAGAGTTGACCAATCAGCAGTTGTCCTCACCACTTGGCATTTCTACTTGACATTCCCAGTCCTTCCTCCAATTCTCCACGATCAATTTCGTCCCCGCCCCCACAGAAAAATCATTCTCCGCGTTCACTTTGAACACACACGCACGGGAAAATCATTCTGTTGCAATTGCACATTTCACATTTTGGTTCGTCCGAAAGAAAAGAGACCTGGAAATATAATGTGACCGGGCCACGGTGTCGATCTACTCACCGACGACGGACATCCAGGAGCCGTCGGTCTGCGGCTGGTAGCTGCGGTACGGGTGGAAGCGGCACGAGTACATACACGTACTGCTCTTCATCACAATCCCACTGCCGTACCAGTCTCCGTGCTGAGCCCGGTGGTACCCCACACCTGTCGGAGGAGCGGAGACAAGCAAATTAGAGAGGAGAGTTACATACCTTTGCTGCCATCGCTTTTGTCTTTGGTTGTCGCTTTATCCTTGGTTGCTTCCCTGCTTCTTTGCCTCAACAGGTCGGTCAGCGTTTTGCATTCGGCGAGAGTCTTCACCAAGCTGATTTTGGTTTCCCCAGGCTTCTTCTTGTCAAGTAATTCCTGCACTGTTATTGTCTTGCACAAGCGAATGTTCGGTCTGTTTCTGGCCCGAGCCTCCATGTTGCAGCCCTTGATCCTGAGATTTCCTTGTGAGGCAATTTCCTTGTGAGGTCGCCTGTGATGTGCTGCCTCTCCTGCCTCGCAATGCTTGTGCACCTACAACTCGGTCGGTATCTCGGTGTTTGCATTGATTTCGAGCGAACCTCGCATTCGCGCCACTCCTCCCACTTTAACAAACACACGATCAAAACACTCGTTTGAAGAAGACAGGCCAGGCAGCAAAAACGTGCGCTGCGCTGTGCGGTGTAACACAAAATTTACTGGAACATAGCGTGAGAAAAGAAAACTCGCACCACGTCCAAAATAGCTGGTGCTCGGTCTTTACTGCAGACAAAACTCAGAAAGGAAATACAGAACTATTTATGCCAGTGTAGAGTGGTTTAGGCGTTACCATCGACGCACAACAAGTCAATAATTGAGCACCTCAAGATACGCGATACGCCATTATCATGCGCATAAATCGAACCAGGCCAGATTGGCACGTTCACAGATCTGTAAAGTTAAGGTGTCTCTATATCCTTCACCTTCTTCGCTGTACCATTCCTCCTCCTGAGTTGCATCGGTGAGAACACAAAATGCCGTGGTTCTCGGTCAGTGCAGATCCATCACTGGTATAAATTAAATTTTGAAGAGGTGAACATGTCCGAGACAATGAATCTTGAATCCAGGTGCCCAGCTCTTCCCTCACCCGCGAGGTGAAAATGTTTCATGTCACACGGACACGAACAGTTGTCCACCCCGTCCCACCCTGATCCCCACAGAGGGAGACATCCGGTACAATGAAATGGGGAGACATAGGCTGCCCAGACACGGTCCGGCCGTTTCAGGTCCAACCTGAAATTGCCAGACATCCCCTGAAAATACCACTCTTGTTGAGTGTTTGGCCATTTCAGGTGAGACTTGAAATGGCCAGACACCCGTGCCTCCTCACAGGGCGTCTGGTCATTTCCTTCAGTCAGGACTGGCCGCCCGCCCCCTGATCTCGAATCCGAACGAGGTTCACAACGCGTCACTGGACACATGTGTAAATCAGGATAATATCATAAAGACTTCGTGAACAAGACGGCTATCACTTACACAAGGCGAACGTCATTCGCGATCAGAATATCAAGTCCCAATGAAAACGTTTACGATTTGAAGTTTGATATCAAAGGACGCGGATTGAATTTTTCTTTCCAACGCTTTCCCAAAACAAAGCCTGAATAAACCAACTTCATGTTGATTGTCTCGACAGATAAATATGACACAAAATACACAGGTCTTTGATAACTTGATGAAGACTGTGACTCGTGCGTACGAGCGTGCTTGTTCCAAAAATTCTTCTGGTTTGGATGTGACTGCAATTTGAGAATTTCCCTGCCCTCTCCAAGTCTTCGGCCTTTGGCACCGAGTTCAGTTGAGCCACTTGTCACCAGGCATGGTGAGTGCGCGCTCGTAAAAGCGGTGGAACGAAAAGGGGAAACACCCCAATTTTTTTAAACGGTGCCTCCTCGTTTCAACACACACATTGATATCAATTGACACTGCCACCCGAAGATTGTTCACCCTGTGTCTGGTCATTTCAAGTCAACTGAAATGACCATGCCTCTTCATATTGGGTGTCTGGCCATTTCGTGACACCGGTACTGCAAGAGACTGTATAAATTTCATCTCCCGCTGAGACGGAAAAAGACCACTTCGTGTTTGCACCTGCAGCACAAACATGAAAGGGTTTCTTTTCCGGGGGTCCGAAGGGGCCACACATTGGGGACACGTTCAGAGAAACTTCTGCAAAATCTTTGTCTGGGTCCGAAAAATTCCTGTGTCCTTTTCGCAGCTGCGACGCTTGAGGATTTGAATCCTGATTTACATTGGGAAGCCTGAACATTTGGCTGTTTGAGCCTTGCAAGGGGCTGAACTTGTTTCGTCATGCATGGCCGAAACTCCACGCTCGTTCGAGAACAAGAAGATGCCCAAACTCACTGCAAAGTCTTGGGTGTTGCGTTCGCTTGGTATTGTCTTCCAGCAAGTGTGTATACGTACGAGTACCGTCTCGAGCAAAGGCACTCTCGTACATGAGACGCATACCATTTGGCATTTTTTCTGGCACCAATGCTTTTTCCTTTTTTCAATTTTGGTGTAAAAAGTGTGTCTTTTGCACGAGACGATTTTATAAAACCAAACTTTTAAAGTTTCTGTGAATGTCGTGACTTCTCAATTCTTGACACTTTGGTTTTCTGGCACAAAGTTGGTTTCAGGAAAGTTGTCTTTGCGGCAAACAACATTTCTGAAATGACGATTGACTGCCGCCATATTCCTCGAGCAACCACGAAAGCTGAAAGCGTACGAGGTACAGCCAGCGGCCGCGGCCTCGGGTCCGACGGTCGGTCGCTCGGAAAGAAGCGCGCGGACCACGCGGACTGTTCGCCGTGAACGTTGCTCATTCTTTTCTGCTTGGAGGCGGTCACCCTGCACCTTCTTTTCCCATGAAAAGTACGAGGCAACTTTGGAGAAGGTTCCCCTGCACTGAGCTTCACCCCTCCTATTTCAAGACGCATCTTTTTGGCATCTTATACACAGGAGTGCGACTGACACACGGGCGGATGGAAGTCGATCAGCAACGTTCTGCCAGGACACCTGCTCGTTTCGGGCAATTTTTTGAACTGTGTTGGGGAGGGGGTGTTCCCCCCCCCCCTGCACGTCCCCTGCACCACTGCATTTCGACCACAACAAACACACGCATCGACATGACCGACGCATTTTGTGGTCCAAGGTTATCCACAAAGGCCGACCATATTGAAAAGATGAATTGAAGATCTACGAAATCAGCGCTCCTTCTTTTTTCATTGTCCCGACAAATCTCGTAGAAATGCGATCAGTTCTTGGGCATAGTGATCTGCGAAATTGCACTTTTGTGACCATCTTGCGAAAGAGTCAGCCTGACTGGATTTACGCCTTGTTCCTTGTTGATCTGTCTTGCGTTCGACCGACATCATCGCAATTGTAATGCAGTTCGCAACAACGACCCCCAGCAAGAATGGTTCATCATCATGTGCACTCGCTCGACAAATTTTGTAAATTCGCCAACGACACAATTTGCACACAGATTTAATTAGGGAAGCCTCGGGACCTGTTGGCTTGCTCTCAATAATTGAATTTTCCGAAACAGAAGTTTGCGCAACTTGCCATTTCCAGTGTTGTGGCCTCGGAAACCCAGCTGAGTCTCGGCAGTTCCTGAGTCTGGAAGAGGCATGTCAGGACTCCAAACTGTCCGCTGCCGACAAAGGTCAGTGAATGCGCGCAACTGACTTGACTTGCAAAGCGACAGAATGAAAATGTGTTTTGGCAAGCTTTGTTACTTCGTAGTTTCCACCTGAAGCGACAGGAAACTCGACTCAATTGTCTGCACCACAATTCTCGAGGTACCAGGACCTGTCGGTTTACGCAGGTCTTTGCTTCCTATTTTTGTGCAACTTACGAACAACAAAGTTGGGAAGAATCACTCGTACGACTCGTAAACTTTTGAGGCGACATGCAGGCAAAGTCGCATCGCACCGTCTCAGAACACCAGCGCCTTTCTCAGAAAGTTTTTCTCTTTCGCTCAAACGAAGAGCATTAGTTCTTGTGACATCAAGCACAAACAGAGGTTTTGCCCTTTTTTCTGACTCATTTTACCTCGAAGTTCTTTTGCAGCAAATGAAAACAAGCAACGTTTGTGAAGAGGTCGTTGTCCCCATCGCTGTGTGAAGATTTCATTTGGATTTTGCAAATTACAAGTGCAAGACGGCAAAAACCAGCTCGCGTACTGTGTCAAAGTAAAATCAATTTCTATTGCTTTGTCTCGATTCTTCCAAGTTCAACACGTCTGTCCGCGATCGAGACAACAGTTGTAGAACATTGGCTCCTGAGCGAAACTGAGGAAGCCAATCGACCTCATCGTAAATGTTACGTCTCAGACAAGTGTGAAACTTCAAGTGACTTCAAGAAACATTGCTTTCGCCTGGTCTTGCTGCAGAACCTCACAGCAGTGTCCTGTCCAGACCTCTGGGCAAACAACCGTATTGAATGAATGTGACGATAATCCGTCCAAATGATAATTGTCCCAACACGCAACAAACAGCTCTGAAACGAACAGCAAATGAAAAGTGTCCAATTAACAATTTTCTCACCTGAGTTTTGCGGGTGAAGTATCATGTTCACGATGTTTTTGTCGAGTGCAAATGCACGTGGAAAAATAAATCAGTGCCTTTTTCAGTTGTTTTGACAAAGCAGGTTGTTATCAACAACTTTGTTTAAATACGAGGGCCTTCGATCTGGACAACGTAAAGTACGTAAAGCTGTCAGTCCTTTTATGGAAGTGGAGTTCCGTCGGGCTCGGGCCGGGGACGCACTGCCCGCGGCCTGGACACCACGTGCCGTCCCGTGGACTCCAGCTCCACGCGACCAATGTTGCCGCCGTGTTAAAAGGGAACTTGAAGTTTGGCCTGCATCAGAATTTTGCAAACTTGGAAGTACTTTTGTTCTGACATGAACCTTCAACGTGGAGAACACATTCCAAAATTGACACCGAACGTTGCCAACGTGACACCAGCTGATGAAGTCAATTGCGGAACTTCAATTCACAGCATCAGTGTGGTGGAACAGATGGTCTGACTTGGGATTCACAAACGGACTTACGTTTCAGCTGAAACGCCAAATGAAATGTGAGTGCATTGCAAAAGAGCGGCGCCAGCCTCACTTTCGCGCTCCTTTCTGTCTTGTCAGGAGTACAGGAATGTGTTTCACACGAGGATCAGGGTCCCTGCCGTGGTTCAAGTTCTGACCACTGAAGAGACCGGAACCTGGACCAGTCTGCAGTTGACCACTGGTCGCACGAAAACGATCGTCTGTGAAGACAACCAGGAAGAGAGTGTTGATTGTGTCGCAAGGTTCCCAGTACGAGTACATGACGACACAGACAACGCACAAACGGACACGGGTGATAAGAGTCTCACTTTACATTCTTGAGGAGAATTGAAGCTGCATGCTTGCAAGTTTGTGGGAAAGTCTGCTTGTGAGTGGACTGGACAGAAGTTGTACTTGGAAAAGTTCGGACTCCCAACCAGCACACTGGTACACTGTTTCAAAATTGCAAGCGCGGCGCACTTCTTGAACCCCATCGACTCTGGACCTCTCCCTCTCCAACGGGTGAGGCCGAGCACCGACAAGATTTGACCTGCCAAACGGAAAAATCTCGCCATGTTCGGAAAGGTGACGGTTCTTGCAGAAAAGGGACCGAGTTCACGGACGGACACTGAGTTCCATGTTTTTCGGTCTTCAACCGATCGTGGAAGCCGAATCGGGAGACAATTAGACCTCCTCGTGATTCCGTAGACATGCGCATTGGCAGCTGAACCGCAAGCACGACCATGCAGTAATTTGGAGGCTTGTTTCTGGAAAATTAATTTGGTGTCCCCAGCAACGCTTTGTGATTGTTTCCTGTTGCATCTCACGATTTCACACCTTGTGTGCACACGGTTATTTTTCTCGTGGGTGTACATCTCGATCCTGCAGTCACAGTGCGGACTTTCACGGATTCAAAACTGGTGGAGAACCCAAGATTCATAACTGGTGCCTGAAGCTCGACAAGAAACAGCCACTTCAGGTGTCCCAGGTTGCCTGGAAACAACAGAAAGGGAACAACAGCAGCAACAGGCCAAATTCTTGGGCGGGATCCTCGTATGATGACGAATTTGGTCGGGGAAGGGGGGCGAGCGCCTGACTCTGGGGACAAGCGGCTTTATTTTCTGTGGGTCAGGGGCGGGAACTACCCCTGATATTTCAGGTCAAACTCCCCCGCCCAGAGCTCACAGCTGGCACGCAACATGTATCACACCCCAGGAGCTGTGTCAAGCAGTGAACTTCGAGTGAACGGTCTCCTTGTCGTTTTCCCGATCGAACATTGAACACTTTCGGTGCTGAATTTATCACAAAACAGAAACCATTCTTTCTAATTTGTTTTTGCAGACACGCAGGTGATGACGTTGGTTACAGCTGGATCTATTTTTCTCGATTTGATGTCCAACCTGGTTTTCTCTAAATATCAAAAGTCAAACACAAAATGTCGGGTGGGATCGTACGTGAAAACTAATCCGGTACCATTAACGTCAGTGGACGCGACAAAATTGTCCTTGATGACATCAAGCTGCAAACTCTTTTCAGGAGCTGTTCTCGATTTTGCTGGAAATTCAGCTGAAGTGAAATTGGACACCTCGGACACTTCAGCTGACGCACCTATAGATACAACTAGATGTCGCAAGTGTTCCGACAGCAGTTTGGCAGAAGAGGTTGGAGGAATATGACTGCCTGGGATGGAAAAAATATTTTACCAAACCACAGAGGAGGCTTGGACCACCATGGGAGCATCACAATTTATTTGCCTGTTTCAGCAGCACTGGCAGATAGTTGCATCGAAGAGAGAGGGGGGTGCACAGTAGTCGTGGAAGAGCCTTTTATCAAAGAAATCAGAGAACAAAGAGCGCAATCTCTGGTGCCCATGACAACACTCCACACCTACCTCAGGCCGAAACCAGGAGGCACATTGTTCAAAATCAAGTGCAAAGGGATCAGGAACAAATTCCTAATCTTTTTCGAAAACATCTTTTCAAAACCAAGTGGAAACAAGACTACAAAGTAGGAAGTCAGCCGCATGCCACCCAAATATCCTTCAAAAATCACTTGGCACCAATATCCCATGATTCCAACCCCTGGTTGGACCACTGGTCCTCCACTTTTTTAAAAAGGCAGCTGGTAAATTCAACCATTTCAGCCAACGAGTCCAAACTGACAAAGTTTCACACACCAACAAATACGAGGTAGTATCAAAGTGTTCTGTCAGTCAGCATGTTTTCAGCCAGCGGTCAGCCGATCGACTTGGTCGCACTCGAGCGATTTGGGACATCAACAAACACAGTGTATTTGAGGTCAAGTTGCTTTGTTTTTCTCTGTCAAAATTTTTACACAACAGGACATGCAAAATGACGTCTCCTGAGGCAGTTAACCATCTAGACCAAACTTCATGCCTTCGAAGTATCTGCCTTCAAAAAGGAGACACTTCTCGCATCTGGCGATCCACTGATCGAAGCAGTAGGTCCACTGCTGTTGTGTCACTGTGGCCAGAGTGTCAAGAACAGCTTGCTTCATGTTTTCTATCGTCCTGTACTCAATTCCTTGCATCTTCTTCTTCATCAGGGGAAACAAAAAGAAGTCACAGGGACTCAAGTCTGGGCTGTAAGGTGGGTGCCTCATCTTCTGCAGGTGCATGTCCTCCAAAGCCTGGCGCACTGGGATACTCCTGTGGGTGGATGCGTTGTCCATGTGTAAGCAGTAGCGATGTCTCATTCTCCAGGCAGCTGCTCCTCTGCGCACCCTCAAAGAAGTTCTCATTCTGGACAAAATGTCCCTGAAGACGAGGGAGGTAACTGTTGTGTTTTGGACAAACTCTGCATGCAGTAATCCGGTCTTGTCAAAAAAAGGAAGGAAAATCACTTTGGCAGTGGATCGCTCAATTGATGCCTGTTGGGGTCTGTTCATGTCTTTGGTGAGCCACTGTCGGTTTTCCATTTTGCTGTAGGGTTCATACACATGGAAGTAGGACTCGTCACATGTAATGATCCACTTCTGCTCTTCTGGATGGTCTCTGTAAGTCCTCAGAAAATCACGGGCAAAAGTCATTCTCTGCTGTCTCTGTACTGCATTGAGGACGTGAGGCACAAGTTTTCCCTTCTTCTTGGACATTTTGAGATCTTTGTGCAGTATGGAGTGGACACTCCCATAAGACAAGCCCAGTGATGCAGACAGTTGATGGATACTCACTCTCCTGTTGCGCTCCACTTTACGGCGACAGGAAGCTACCATTGTGGCATTCTGCGCCAGCTTTGGTCCTCCCTTCCTGAAGAGATCACCCAGTTTTGTCCTCCCACTTTGGAAGTCCTTGTGCCAGCGGTAGATGGACCTTTCTGAGTAACTGTTGGCTCCAAACACATCCTGGATGAGTCTGACAGTCTCCACTGCCGGGTGATGGATCCGCATTGAAAACCAAACACACACCCGCTGGACCAGCTTCTGTGGTACTTGCATGGACATCGTTGCCTTCTTACACGCCATTTTCAACTGCAGAACTCTTTGACAGTGCCAATCGATCAAGCAGGAAGTCACCTCCATGTCCTCAAAATGACTAGTCAGCAAACTCATCCGATCGCGTCCAAACTGCCGCGCGGAATCGCTGAGATCATGCTGACTGACAGAACACTTTGATACTACCTCGTACCCGGAATTGGGAATTACGTTTGGCACCAATATCTCTAGTTGGACCATTCGTCTGCTCATTTCATAAGCAGCTGGTAAATTTAACCATATTTTTGTTTACCTAAGTGGGGTAAAGCAGTGAAGTTGAGTTCATGTCATAAAATGAACTCAACTTTGCTGCTTTGCCCCCTCCCCTGGGGGAAAATTAACTCAGTGAAGTTGCACAACAAAACGGACACGCGTGCAGCTGCGCGACCATGCAGTTTTGGACGCACTTGCTCAACCGTGCCCTGCATAAACCACAACGACTCACGAGACAAATTTCACATCACGTTTGTTCTTTATTCTTCTTGCAAGCTGTTGTGTTCGCGACCTTCGGCAAAGACGAGTTGCAATGAAAACTTCCCACACTCTGAAATCCTATACAGAAAACGACCATCGGAGCTCCGGTTTTCACTTTTGTCGAGCGCAAAGCCTGCAAATGTGGCACAAACGTGTCCAAAACAAACTAAAGAAAACTGCCGTGACACGAAAAGTTTGAGACTTCTGTGCAAAAATCCTGCATGCTTCAGGTTATGCGTGGGATCTGCACGAATTCAGGCAGGTCTCTTCTGCCGACAAGGGCTTCCGTGAAGGCCCGGGGGCCTTCGACCTCACATAACAAGCATGAGAGGCACATTTAAACCTTGACAAGTGTAAGGTTCAACAGTCAAATCTGTGATCAGTCTGGGTTTGTGTTCATCAAAATTCTGTGGCCTCGATCGACGGAGCCCCCAAATCCTGCTCCAGTGTTGGATTCACCTTGGGTTGATGTGGACCCAGGATGGGTCTTGACACACAGCCGAACCCAAAAGGCAAGGCATGCGGTCGGATCCAAACATGCCGTGCACGGCCAGCTTGACTTGACGCTGATGCCTTCGTATTTTCCACGCGCCTGGCCAACTCAAACCGAACACCAGCGCCGTGTAGGCAGGGGCGTTCATCGTGCATGATTGAGAAATGGGAGAGGCGAACAACTTTTCGCAACCTGACCCAAACTCATACGTCGCAAAGTGTGGAGCCGAAAACAACCGCGAGTCACGACACTGAAGCGGAGGTGGTTTAGAGGCCGCGGGTATTCGAGAACGTGACCACCTTCATCTCCAGCACGAATTCACACTTTTCACGAGGTGACAGCACTCGCTCCCTCAACAGACGGGAGACGCATAGGAACGCACCCAGGATCCATTCACACTTCGTCAGAACTTTTCAAACTCTCGTGCCAAAGTTGGCGGCGTGCGTGCAATGTGAAACATTTTTCCATGGGCAGGGGGCGCGCGACTGCACAAAAGCACCGAACTCCGGCGACACCGTCCGCTTCATCTCGGCGCTACCGCTGAGCGACACGAAGCAACCGAAGGCTCCAGCGAAACCGCGAAGCACAAGGACAAGTGTTGGTGGTGTTTTCTTCCGCCTCGTCGTCCATCCTTGAGACGAGGTCGGCCGTTTTGCTTGATTGTTTGGAAAGAAAAATGTGAGGACAACAGTAAAATGTAATCTTGATATGATACACGTCATCTCTCCACTTTTTTATATTTTCAACTCTTTGAGACGGAAGGCTGTTGCACAGGTCTTGCACACCTTGAACACACAAGTTGGAGGCCTCCGCGCAGCACGCACACAAAAACGTTTCTCTGGACAGTGGGGAAAGCGGCCAAGCCAGCGAGCCAGCGAAAAATTTAGCAAGGCAACGGTGGGGCAGAAAGACAAGGGCCCCCGTAGGTCCGCCTTTTGCTCCGATTTTGCATTTGTACCTTGAAACCTCCAAAAAACTTCCAACGTCACAGGTTCTGTTCCCTGCCTTGTACACGATTTATTTTTTTGCTGCAATCACAAAGCAAAATTTGAAAACTGTAACATGGGCGAGGGGGAAACAAACATTTTCGGAAATGTTCGTGCAACAACGAGCACCTTCTTTGCACAAAACGCGTGAAACGAGAGGAATTTGCTCTTGGTATGTCGCACGTAAAGTTTACGATTCGCAAAGAGAAAGTGGTCGACCGAGCTCGAATTCTCCATTCCGCACCGCTTGTGGTTTTGCGGTTGAGGTCATGTCCGTTTCAGATGTCACAAACTCAAGACGCGAATGTTGTTTTTGCTTTTCAGATTTCCTGGGTAGGTGTATGGGCAGGTTGTTTTCTTAAAAGTCACGATGAAAGCATGTTTTTTGCCCTCTGGTTTTGTGCAATTTGCATTTCGTTCTTGCGACCAACGCACAACTCTTTGTTTGGTGAAGCAGCACCTCACGAAGCACTTCAAAATGGACACGGCTCAGGCTCACGTCAACTCACGCCTGGTCACCGTCACTGACCTTCGTTGAACAACAAAGCTGCTTGACGTGCAAAACAACAACACGTTTCTTCGAAGCATGATGTTTGCAGACCCAAACCAAACAACAAGAGATCACAGATGAACGAGTCGGCGTCCACAAGCAGCGAGATTTGCGAAACGAGAAGTTTGAAGCTTTTCAAGAAAATTTGTTTGTTGGTTTTACCCAAATACTCTGAAGCTAACCCCACATCAACCCCACCCCACCCAGGAAAGCAACTTAAGTTGGTACGAGGGCAAAGTGATTTTCATTCTCGTGTCAACGCCAAAAACAATCGACTTGTGCGAAAAGTCGAACACTTCACTGTTCGAAAAAAACGTTGCCACGATTTTTTGTGAAATAAAGTTCACAGGCGACAAGGTTCCAAACACCGTTTTGCCCCAACAGATAGCCGTGACTTTTTTCACACTGATTAAAAATACAACTTCGGCAGCGTAATTAACGTACAGGGAGCAGAATAAACGAACCAACGTCATTCTAAATGGGAACGTTTTCCCGAGCGGAACAACAAGGACGCTTTGACAAAGGGCACTGTGCCGATGAGGTGAAGGCTGTTCACCTGATACGTGCACGAGAGAAAGCTGCAGCATTCCGACGTGATGTCAAGGCTCCAACCACGTCACGCGCTGTCAAGTAAGACTTCAGCTGCACGTGCGGCGACGACGAAAGTGCATGTGCCAAGCAGACAGTGCGTGGTCTTGAGCGCAGGGAGGGTGCAACATCAACCTGTGACACGTAGCAGAGAATGACCCGCAACTCTCATTGACTTCATACAGTACAATGTACAGGTGTATTCAAGGAACGCACACTGAATTCACACTTTTGTTTCAAGGGCAGAACAACCTCAGATAAAAGGCTGGGGCAGTTTCTCTCTGCGTGAGAGCATCAACGAAACACGCAGAGGATTCTTTCCGTCCGTACTTTTCCCACGGGAATTTGTGATTTTCGACTGGGCAAAATGACTTGTCTTTGCTCCAGTTTCGAGTGGTAGGGAGAGAATACTCGTATGTCCACGCTCTGCCACTTGTGAAGAGCAGTCAACAACCAAACAACCACCCAGAGGTCAGCAAACTTTCCTGGAGCTCTGACGGGAGGACGGGTAAAACCTTGTGCTTTCCGTTCACTCCACAGCACCCCCTGGCGGTTCGTGTCACCATGGCCTCTCCCAATGAATTTCTGGCTTTTTATTGGTTGCTTCCCGACACCATTCCTCTGTGTCCGTCTCTCAGAGACGTGCACCACAATGCGCCCTCTCACCCAGGAAATGCAGAGGCAAAGAAATGCCTTTGTTTTCAGTTCAATATATTCTTTCAAAAGCCACTTCCCATCAAATCAACATGTGACATTGAACAAGGACCCCGAGCCACAAACATCAACTGGCTCGTTAGCACGACTGAGCAGGGTCCAGGTGTGGGGTGTTCTTCACCGACTGCAACAAAAATCTCCCTCATGATTTGCACCCAAAGCGCAAACTTGTTCGCATTCAGAATGTCTTCACGACCCTGCAGCAGAATGACCAGAACCCCGAGTGAAATGTCTGTGTGTAGAAGGGCTTTCAACCACGTAGCCCCAGAGAAACAGAAGCACGTACGAGGGCTGTCCCAAATCAGTCTCGCTAGGTATCTACTTTCGCTGCTGAGAAAATGTTTCAGGACTGTGTCCTGAAAATCGGCCCGTACACAGCGAGAAGTGACACAAAGCTTCAACGCCTGCACAATGTTTGTGGGTGTTTGCAAGCAGATACCTCAGGCATTAATTTTTTGGTTGACCTTTCAAACGCTGCGTAAAAACAAATTCTGCAGAATTCAATACGAAAGGACATTGTTTGCGAGTGTCATAAAAAGTACCGCAAACTACGAAACCAGGTCTCGGAAAGAAAATAAATCAGCAACTGCGCAAACTTTCAAACGTGCGCGGGTGGCACTGAAGTGGGTGCCGATGAAATTGTTGTTGCTGTGTCCAGCAGATCACCACATCAGTTTGCAGTCCTTAGCAGAGCAACAACTCTTCTGCACACTCGAAGAAATTCTGATTTCCAGACAATGCTTTCAAACGAGCGTTTTTCTCTTGTTTGCAGAGACACGGGATGATTCTGGACAAGAATTTTGTCAAACAAAAGACACGCATTCGAAGACAGTTCGCTAAGTGCATCCTCAAATGTGAACGACAGCTTCGTTTGTGTGTCTAATTTTCCCAGTGAATCACGAACTTCCACGAATGGTCCGAGAAGTCGCATGTCAGAACAGACAATTTGTTCTTGCGAAGTGTTTTTCCTGTTGTGTGGGTGATTGAGCACGCTTGGTTCGTCAAACTCAGATGTTGGAAGATTTCGTTTGGGGCTGAGGGCGACTTTGGTCTCAACCGGCATCGGACCATTCGACCCTTGGAAGCTCCCAATGAGGCGATCATCAATTTCATGTATCACCCCTTATTCCTTTCAAAACAAGGAACTGATGAAACCTTGCAAGATAGATTGCCTCCGCCGTGGTGAGTGCATCACACGGGCTCGCTCCGCAGCGTGTCTGAGGAAAACACAATTTGAGCAACACGGAATTCGGGAGCTAAAAATATTCTCTGACTCCGATGCAGCGCATTTTCTCTCGCGCAATATTCAAACAAAAGAAAATGGCTGCGTGCAGCTGGCACACCGAGAAGTGTATCGGTTGACGCAGAAGGCGGGATTTGGATTTGTTCCCGAAATGAGACAAGTTTTTGAATTTTAATCAGTCGCCCACCACTAGAACGATTCTGCAGATTAAATTCTGCGGACTTTCTGCTGCTGTGCAGATTTAGAAATGTCAAATGTGAAATGAAACTCGAAGCCCGAGGTATCAGCTTGCAAATACTTACCAAATCAAATCTTTTTTCTCTTGTTTGACAAAGAACTCTAAGACACCAAATTCGCGTTTCTTTCAAAATGTGAACTTTATTTCCACTCAAAGGTACCATGATAAAAATAGGTTGTCATCTGAAAGCAAGTGAAATTCTAGACTGTTGCTGCTACAACCCAGACACCGGCAAGCAGAACACTTTACTCACCCTCCGTGAACGTCAGGACGGACAGGGCTGCTTCTTCGTTTCGCGACAACTTCACCGATCATTCGTCCCGCAGCGTGGGTCACGCCCCCTCGGCGTCTTCCTCCTGGCGCCCGTGTCGGCGACACGGCTTCCTGCAGTCGTCACATGAAGGAGGGGCGGATCTTCAGGGGCTCCGCGGCACCTGCGGTGAAACCCAAATGTACTTACGTGCACATGTGTGTGAAATTATCACGTCTTCACGCCATTCACTTCGACTTTGACGATTCAGTCTTGACAATCTCTCTCTCTCTGTGTGTGTGTGTGTGTGTGTGTGTGTGTGTGTGTGTGTGATTGTGTGTGTGTGTGTATGTGTGTATGTGTGTGTATCCCACGGATCGCATCTGCCACAGCACTGTGTGCAGGACCCACCACTGTCCTCGGAGAAGCCCGAGTGAGACGCGACGTCCCCCGCGTTACTGCGCAGCGAGATGTAGGATGGAAGACGCTCTTTACTCATCGGGAGCCTCGTTTCCGTCTCCACTTCCGGTTGTGCCAGTCTCGTGCTGCAACAATTGTCGTTTCTGGTGTGCAAGAAGTCTGAACAATGTCATAAGGCATCAAGATTACAGTCAGTTACATTCTGGCCATGTTTTTGGGCGATCTCTTTTTGTTGGGTCAACTTACCTGTCATCTCCCCTTTCACCAGGCTTCGTTTTTGTGCTGCCGTGTTTCTTCTTTGCTGGTTTTCGTGGGTGGTGTAATTTGCAGTTCGCTTCGTCTGAGCATTTCCCAGTTTCAACGAACTCCAGACAGATGTGAGTGTGCTGCTTTTTGCACTGTAATTTGAAAATTGGGCACAATTTGAAATCAAACAAATTTTCACAGGGAATGCCTCTGGCTCAAATGGCAAATTGAATTAATTTGCCGTAATTGGAGATATTTTTCGAGGAATTGGCCGACTGACCGTGTTTCCCAGCGGACAATGACCGCGGAGAAAGTCGGCGCAGACCTCGGCGCTCTTGGACAGCTTCACGTGTCTGTACGGACAGTTGTCCCGGCTGCAGGTGCCCCGCAGATAATGCAAACACACCGGCATTTTGTCCTTGGCGATTTTGTGTGAAAACGGACAATCCGTAACTTTGCAAGTTCCTCGTAAGAATCTGGAAGAATGAGGACGAGACTCAATTGTCAATGTGTGTTGATTTTCAAAGGTGAAACCACCAAATCGCTCCCATGAGTTCACGCACGCGCCCGCACGTACACGTCATACCTCGTGCACACTGCTACCTTGTCTGGGTCATGGATGTATTTGCAGTTGTTCTTTCTGTAGCATCTCCCGAAACGGTTGAAGTACATGCAATAGCTCTTGTCAGTTTTCTTCTTGGTTAGTGTTCTGTGCACGCTCTTGTGCAAGTACCGACTGCAAAAACACAAAGTGACAACTGTGATAAACTGCACACACATCAGACTGAGCGTTTGTGCACAACAATAATGAGTGACAAGACACACTACCTGGCAACGATCTGCTTGTAGCTGGTACCATGGCCTGGCTGAAGTCTCAATGCGTTGTCCAGTTTCTTCGTGGTGAATACTGCGGATGAAACAAGAGCGTTGAGCAGAGTTGAGACACGCGGTTGTTGTCTGCGCATCACGCTCGACACTGTGTTCCAAAGGCAGGGGGCAGCTGGTGGACTTCGGTGCAACTTCACCAGGGGATCCCCACACGATTCCATCCGATCCCAAAGGGGAGGACCACGGACAAGATTTTCCAAATTCAGCATCGAAACACGGCCTGAACCAACCTGGTCCGCTTCCACCCGACGCTCTCCGGAGAGTGAAGCCGTTCGAGCCCAGCTCGTACCTCCTGCCGCTGAGAATAATGCTTCTTCTACGCGCGATCTTCGTACCTGCGGACAGCCCGTGTGGTTAGCTTGTGTTGGGCTGAGATCCAATACCGATTTCCAGTCAAACAGAGTTCTCACCGAAGGACGCAAAACTCCCACCTCCCCAACAAAAAGACGGTACCATGACACAGAAATTCAAAATATTCTGGGCGTGCTTAAACTTCGATTCGAAATCGAAGAGTAGAATCAAGAACGAACGCACCGAAGATCGAAGGAGACGTTGCCTTCCTGCCGATCTGGGCAGCCCTCAGGTGTCGGAACGCTGGACTCGTCTGTTTTCTTCTGTCAATCTTGAATCTGCAGAGAAATGTGGCCGAGGATCGAAGTGCACAAAAAACTGCAGGTCGAAGGCACCAAAAACGAAAGTCTGCGATTGATGCGTGCACTTCGCACCTTGAGTGCAGTGATTTTCGTGCTGCCTTCCCGCTGGACGGAGTTCTCAGTCTCTTCGCTCTGACGAACTTGAACTTGTTCCTGCTCACGTTGTTCACCTTTCTGCCCAGTAAGCGGTTCACGTCCATCGGATCACCCACTGCGAGCAAAGATTGACGTCCTCAACAAAACACAGAACAATACTGAAGAAACGAACAAGGATCTGTCTGGAATTCGCTGCAAGAACACTGTTGGTGCCGGATTTCGTGCTCTGTTTATCCCCAAAAAGTCCTTCAGGAGCGAACTTTCGAAGACCCGTGCCCACGACAAAAGTGCCTCCTTTTTGGGGTCCTCAGACCGGGCCACCAATGGCGGGCGGCTCCCTGTGGTTGAGCGATACTGACCCTGCGAATTGTCTCTTCGAAGAGAAAAGCGATTCTTAGAGACCAGAGTCTTTGCCCGTTCATCCGCCTTTCGCCTCTCGTTCACCAACTTGTACTTTGATGTTTTAGCGGATTTTTCAACAAAATGCTTCGTCTCAGATGTGCTCGGTTTCTTGCTCGAAGCAATCACTGAAGAAGATGCCGGTGAAGTCTTTGTCCTTCGAATGATTTTGTGTCTGGTTTTCAGTTTGGGAATCGTGGGCGTGTTCGGTCGACGAGGAACAGCTGCTGCCTTCGTGTGAATCGACTTCTGCCTGCAACCCAGATTCGTAGCCGCCGGTTCATCACCAACGCTTGGTTTGGTCCACTTGTATTTTGAAGGAGACTGGTTGACAAGTGAAGATGGTTTCTTTTTTTGCTGGTCTGTGGTTGTGGCTGTTGTGGATGGTTTCAAGACTTTTCTCCTTTGATTCATTCCTGACACTTTCAAACTTTGCTCCAGTTTCAATTTGGAAACGACAGTTCTTCTCTTTTCATCCGGTGTCGGCGCCTTGTTTGGCTGCGGCGCCTGGGCTGACTGTTTCACCAGTTTGTATCTTGAACTCACCACGCGACGGTGGGACCCAGTCAACGACTTCTTTTCCGTCTGTCGAATATTATCCAATGACTCTTGGTTCTGCTTGGCCACCTGAACTTTCTGCACGTTGTCAGCCTTTTTGTCCACCGAAGGTTTCACAAGTCTGTATCTGGACGCGATCACCCGACGTCCAGATTCAGGGAAAGGCATTTTGTCTGTTTTGCTGGCTGTTGGTTTGTTTGCTTCTGCAGTTGAAAGAAATTGCTGTTTTGGCACAGCAATTGCTGAAATTCTCTTGACATCATTCTGAATGTCAGTTGTAGATTTCACCAGTTTGTATTTGTTGATCTTTGTCCATGAACTGTCGTCCTGATGGGAAGGAGCACTGTTCGCGCGGATGAGTTTGAAACGGCTTGCAACTCCAACCTGAATTTGTTTTCCCTGAGCGACCACCCTGTCTTTTGGAGGAGGAAAGTTCTTAGCACCACTTGATGAAACAGGAGAAGAGGAATGTTTTGTTCCACAAACGACAGTCCGACGAGCCCCCGTGTCCGGCTTGACTTTACTGCCCGTCGCCATGGGGACTGAGGGACGGCTGCCTGAAGGGATCACAGTCGGTTCCACCATTCGACTAGAAGCGTCCGGCACAGCTCCTGCTCTCTGCAGAAACTCCACAGCAGCTGCTTTCCGACTGTCTCCCAATTTGTCTGTTGCAATGGCTTTGGGTTCGCGTTGAGTGTTGGAAGACACAAAATTTCTGCCTTTGAAAGCTGCGTGGTCTTTGTTGATGAAAACCTTCCGAGACGAGAGTTTCTCTTTCAGAAATGCGACAGCCTCTTCTTTCCTGTCGCTTGCTCTGACTTCACCCGATCCTGTGGCCTGCACAGCTGGGACCCTTTTCTCTCGACACACATTCGGTTTCGATGTTGCTTCACACACACAATGCTCTCGAAATCCAGAAGCAGAATCGTTCTTTTTCTGTTTTTTGGCAAGCACTTCCACTTCAGTGTCTTTCTGTCGCTTCCTCGTCGTTTGATGTCTGTTGAAGTTTTCTGCTGCAGCGTCTTTGTCTGGTTCTCGCCCGCTGTTGGACACTTTTGCTGCTGCTGCTGCCTTGTTCCTTCGCACAAGATCTGCAAAGAAATTAACTGCTCTATTGTCGTCCTTGAGAATCAATGAAAAACAATAACAACAACAATACATCCTGATTTCAGGCTGTAATTGTCTGACTTTTTGAGTCATCGGTGAAGGCACATGAAGGCACATGAGAAAAATAGCTCCATGGAGCTCGCGGTGATTTGAGGAAATTTCAGTTGCTCTGATTTGGCTTGCTCTGATTTGGGTCACTCTAATTTGGCTCACTCTGATTTGGGTTGCTTTTTTGCTAAAATTCTTACTTTTTTCACTCAATATTCACAACTTGGGAACTCATTTAGCACACACCCAAATGAAACAAATTTGACTAAATGGAACTTTTACACATTGTTTCACAACAATATCCACATATCAACCAAAAGAATTGCCAGGTATCCATTTTTAAATTTTCTATTAAAAATGACTTTTCAACCTAAACTTTAGCCCTACCTAAAAACTATTTAAAAATTTTCAAAAATTAAAAATTGAATGCTACCTCTCAGACCCCCATATAATAACTACATTTCACCAATGATATATTTCTTTCACTAAATGTACCTTCTGAGATACAGAGACATTTATACATCCACACCCCATTTCTTCTGCACTTCCAAATTTGACCTTTTTGACCTCAGAAACCTAAAAATTCAAAATTGAGTAATTCATTCCTCGTTCATTTTCACAAAACCTCAATGAACCAAAAGAGCCCAACTGATACCATCTCAATCCT
>JAAUXT010150766.1_pt1 | contig 20864 bp, 15 predicted proteins | sample 7278171 | NCBI WGS metagenome assembly JAAUXT01 (sample SAMN14350112, study PRJNA611818) | marine sediment metagenome | isolation source: surface marine sediment (1.8m) | place: French Polynesia: Moorea | collected 2018-08 | reverse complement strand
CAGTTTGTGCATTAGATCACAGTGGTGCATTGATGAAAGTCAAAGAACCGCTGAATTTAAGTCTCATTGTGCATTGGGCTTCGCACGCACGTCGCCCATCACACAGAACTGGGCATCTATTCTCCTGAGCCCAGTGCTGTGTGATGGGCGACGTGCGTGCGAAGCCCAATGCACAATGAGACTTAAATTCAGCGGTTCTTTGACTTTCATCAATGCACCACTGTGATCTAATGCACAAACTGAAAGGAAGTAATTTTGTACAAGTGATCGTCACATCATTCACGATGCTAGACGAGAGTCCAAAAGACCGTTAAACTGGTGCGGTGTGCGCTCGTAAAACTCCTTTGCAGCTGCAACAGTGCGCACGTGAGAACCTTGTCCTCGTAGATTCTGGGATTGACTGTCTCCCATGGACGCAGAGTGGGCACTGAGCGGAAATCGGAACTCAAGCACTGGTTCACTGACGCTGGGTTCTTTCAATAGAGATGAAAAACTGCTCAACAATTGGCATGGCAGGTTGTGTCCCGTTGACGGATCTGTGAGGGTTGGTTCTCACAGCTTGGAGTCTCCGTCCATGCCTGAGGCCGAGAGTTTTTGTCATTCCTGCATGATGCAGAACTGGGGTCAGCACAGCAAATCTTCAGTAACTCTGCGACCTTGCGTTCTTCACTTCGGATTTTGTTGACTGCAGGTTGTGCGACCAAATTCATTCTTTGAATTCTTGTCAATTGAGCCACTCAACTTTCAATGACGTCCGTACAAGTTTTGGGGTAAACGTCAGTGGAACTTTACTTGTGTTTTCGGCCCCACCCAACTCGTCGCGCAACAACTGGCTCTGAGGCGCAGCTGCGCCTGATATGTTTCTCCTTGGAACCCAATTGTGAGACGGAATGCGTAAACGAGCCTCCTGTCAGTGGCTGCTAACTAGCCACTTGACGTCGCTCTCGGAATTGCAGTCGGCCTCAGCCAAACGAAGTGCGTCGCCAATTAGTCTATTTCGCGAGCAGCGGAAACTGTCAGATCGGACTTGTGCAGAAAAAAACGTCTGTGAGTGCGCGCGTGTTTGCTGGTTCCGGAACTCCGGGTGGGGGTGGGGGGTGCACGTTCGGTTGGAGTTTGTTTTCCAAACTGACGAGTTGTTCCGACTTTACGCACGAACGTTGAAGTTTTGACGTTTTATCCTGTGCTCAACGCAAGTACAGTGAGAAACAACCACCAACAAACAAAAGGAACTACGGAACGCAGGTCTTCACTCCGGCCGCCAGTCGTGCAGCCTGCATGGTGCTTCCCATTGACGAATTTGACAGTGCGGTGTGGTACATTGCTCATCAACGTGAGAGCGCTGCGTTCTGACGGAAACGCCAACATAATTGCCGTCGTGTCGCTGCTTTCACGATGCTGGTCCGGATCCACGGAAAAAGCCAATTATGCCCCAGCTCCAAGTCACATTCTGTATGCTGAGAAATGCTGAGAAACTGATGATGCTTGCAAATTGCCTGAACAATGAGAAAACAGCAGCCTGTCTGAAGAATACAGGAACGGCCTGCATGACAGCCTCGTACTCGTATCTTGCAAAAAGGCGAACAAAACCGACGGTTTCATTTCTGCTATTTGTTGTGCAAAGCCATATGTTTGATGTCAGCTAAATATTTGGAAATTCGTGATTCTTCTCGTTGACCAAAAACGACGCACGAGCGCACACAGTTGTTGTCAGTGGCCCTGAGCACACGGGCCTCAGACTGTCCCAGGTGAATCCACGTCAACTCAAAGCAAGGAATCCAAATCGAACTGGAAAGTGTGTCAGACTTAGTTTGGGCCACCAACACTTGGGCCCCTTCAGCGAATGCTTGACCCGAATGGCGCTGCTCAGACTGGTGACCCTGCACCATCTATTTTGAATATTGCCTTGTTCACAAGTCAGTCATGGTTTTCACAAAGCCATGTGGCGCTTTGTTTATTGCCAGGAAAGGTTGGAGCCCAGGAGCAGAGACTACCGCCGTTCTGAAATTGCTCCACGACGAATCTGTCACACCAATGTGTGTCAACTCGCCAGACCTGGGATCGTTGGAACAACAAAATTATTCTGTCTTTCACTGATTTTCCACAAAAAGGCAAAGTAAATTGAAAGGTTCGAATTTGGTGGCAGGACATTGTCAACATTTGCTCACAATGGCAGTGTGAGACAGATCCCGGGATGAAACGACTTTTGCGGTCAAAGCCTTGCTTTTCCGATTTTGCTGGAGGTTTGCATTTACCAGGTGTTTTTTTCTGACATGGTTCAACATCCAGCAGAGTGTTTCCTCAAATATAGAGAATCCACTGCAAGGACGATCACATGTAGTTCGCAGAAATGCATGTTTGTGACAAGGACAATACACCTTGTCCGAATGACGAGGGAACCTCAATGACCTTCCGGTCCAGTGCGTCCGTTTTCCGCGACAAACGCAAGCAGGGTCGGGTAAGAAGCCATTTCATGGTTTGTCCCACCTTGCCCTGCTGTGGAAGTCGCACACAAAGAACCACAGAAACATTGAAGTATTGCTTGATGTTTGCATTTCCCTTATCCGCAAAACTTTACGGGTGCCTGGTCGTTTTTCATCATCTCTGAGTTCTGATCACGTCAGCTTGGTGTGTGAGTTGGGCTGGGTGTCAGTTTTTCTTTCTAATTGAGACGGTTAATTTGGCAACACGGCTCCTTTGTATTGAAACCACAACTGGTTCCGACGCTTCTGTGCCTGCACATCTCAATTCTACCCGTAAATGGGCATCTGGAGATGGCAGGTCCACTTGTGTGTAATTGATGGATGGAAGTATAAGTTTGTGGCCACAGATAAAGACAGATGGTGTGAGGCCCAATTTATTTGCGTTGGGTTTCTGCCACGAACCAGTATTTCAAATGTTGTTTGTCTCAAAAGCAAGTATGATACAATCGCGGGAGCAAAATTTTGGGTTTCGCCACTGTTTATGGTGTCAGGTGTTGCCTTGTTGAGCTTTCAACTTTGAAGAAGGTGGAAAACAATGGCTGAGTGGAGCGCCCTCTGGTGGTCAGGCCTGATCTACCACTGACCCGCCTGACCCGCCTGATTCAAACTATTCAAACTCCCTTTCTTACATATGCCCAACTGGAACAGTCTCTGAATTCGAATCTTGGAGTGTTCGGACTGACTTGAGTGTGTCAACGGCCTTTGAACCGACAGTACCAACGCAATCCAAGTGCAACCTCAATCCACGACGCCAAATCTTGAAGTTCGTTTCGTCGTGTGAGGTTAGTGCTGCAGTGCGCGGAATGCTCAAACCTTAGACCCAGTTTAGTTCCTGATCCAACAGGCAAAGTCGATGGACTTTTGAGCCAGGTTGGAATGGGTTGAAGCAAGCGACAGGTTCTTGGATGTGATTGGTGTAAGCGTTGCATTCACCCAGTCCTTTGCGCCTTTGTCCAGCACCGTAGCGCAACACGTCTTGCTGCACAATTCGCTGCACCAAACCACCACGCCCTGAAATGCCCCACCCAAGCTGTCGTTCCTGTCACAGTGTCTGACCCAGGACATGAGCCCGACATGTGTGCGTGTTCATGACACACGTGAGTGCACGCAAACATTATGTTCGGCGAAAAAGCCACCACTTACCACTCTTGGTCGATTCGATGGATCTGTCTTTTGCTTCAGTGGAGAACAACAGGACACAGCTCGCAACTGGAAATCCATCGGAAAGGCCAAAAAAGAAGGGTGAGAAAAAGGCAAATTCAAGCCGTTTACAAAGCTTTACAAGATTTGTTCGCGCACTTCTGTTTGTACGAGGTTGGTTGTTTCTGTTCGGATTTCATCAAAAATTTCTGCTCAGACTAGCAGAACATGATGACAAGAATCTACAGGCTTTTTCTGCTCTGTTGGCCCAACCAAAATGATGAAGGAAAGAACCGAACTTTTTGGACTTCCTGCGTAACACACACTTGCGAAAATTGAGCTCAATCAAGATGTTCACAGGCACAATTTTCTTCGTTGCATGAACAGTAAATATGAAGGCAAGTAAAAATCATTGGTTGGTTTTCGGTTTCAAACAAGTTGAAGCCTCAGCACACACCCTCTCGACATCGTTGAAAACCAATGAAACCTGCAAGCATCAAAAAGAAGAAAAAACAGGTTCATTTCTTGCTGAAACACATTCCATTCGAAAAGGTTTCAGGGCACTGGACGTGAAGGTTCCTTCCCCGTGGCAGTGGCTCCCACAGAAATAGCGTGGGAGCCTGCGAATTGAACAGACGGATGCAAACAAAGCTGGTGAAGAAAACAAACGCGCAAATTGATCTCTCCAGCAGAGGCAATTTGCGCTGCATTGCCGTTTGCTCAAGATTTTGATGCTTTGTGTGAAAAGAATGTCAATTCTGTTCCATTAACGTCACGTTTGTGAACGAATGCACAAGAACCAAACAATGTGGGCGTCGTGAGGCATTGTGCCATTCACATTCCCTGTCGGTGCAGAGAAGCTGATTTCTCTATCGGACCCTGGGTGTCTCCCAGGTTCACCTGCTCGCGTTGACACGTTGCGTCAACAAAACAAAGTTGTTACTGGAGGCGGATTTGAAGAATTTCACCAGTGTATCAAAGGAGCGAGATCCAAAACTCGTGGTTTCAGATTGTAATTTGGGTCCTTGTTGTGCCACATCAGCAAAAGTTTGGTTGTACCCGATCTGATTTTTCGGTGGAATCCGGCTTCTGTAGGTCTGACACTGGTCAACCTTTTGCCTTCGCGAGAGTCTTGGATCCGTCAGAGGATGGCGTGGGATCCTGTTTGTAAACCCGCGCGAAAACAACCGTGTGCACTCAAAGGGACATCTGCGAGGAAGGGGAACCTCCTTGCTTCCGGCTCTGCAGCAGGTGACACTCATACACCTCATTCACGCCGCGTGCGTCAGGCCACAGTGCACCTCATTGCATTTCACCTGTACGAAGGGGTGTGGTAATGGGGTGTGCAAAGCTGTGCTCACACCGACTGCTTGTGCACCATGCACCACCATGAGCCCAAGTGGGCTTCCGCGTTAGTCTTCGGCTCCCTCCGAGCTGGACCTGACCGTGTCAAAATGAGTGAGGTCTGCGAAATTCGTGCGCTGGGCGAGCCTGGGTCCGTGCAGATGTTCACATGGCCCGTGTGTTGCGGAAAACGTCCCGACAGAGCGTGCCCGTGTTGACTGAAGCTGCCGAGTCGGAGCTGTGTGGCGAATACGCAGAGTTCTCAGTCGTTGTTTCAGTGATCCTTGGAGTTCACGCAGCGCTCCGCCTGACAATTCTGCGCTCAGAACAGTACAGGTCTGCAAGAGTGAGGAGACATTCGGTGCGACTCCGCATTCGGCTTCTCAGACTCCCTTCATCTTCTGCAGTTGTAACATGCAAGTCGTGACTTGTCACCGAACGTGCAAAGGAAACGTGCTGGGGACGTGATGGTGAATGCTTCAGCTCGCAGGGAAGGAAACACTGAGTCGGTGTCGAGAAACTTCGGCGTTCTTTGACTCGCATATTCTTTGCTCAAGGTTACCACCCTCTTCTTGAGGTTTGAATGAACAATTTATGTGACGATTAGCGAGATTATGACTCTGTGAGTTTTGTTTTATTTCTGTGCCAGATGTGCAATAGCAATCAACAGTGACTTGTCGTCGTTGTCATGGATTGGCTTTGAAGCTGGAAAATATGTCTACAGATTCTGCTGTGTGTGCCAAACGCAAGACAAGAGAACTGAGTTCGTGATGCACGTCCAAACTGTCACGGCAAGAAAAAACATCGAACGTGCGGCTGCGGAACTTTGAAAGAACCGGGAGCAGCAACGTCGTGAAGCGCGCAAAATGGTCGCGAAGTTGTGTGGCACCTGACTTGATTTGGCTACAGAACGCGTTTCTTCAGTTCACAACGACCACACATCGTGAGCAGAAAATTGCGAATCGAGCGGACTGAAGCAGGAAACTCGGAGGAAACGAGACGTCACCGGTGAGGCAGTGCTCCTGTTGTCTGTGAGGTGAGTGTGAGAACCCTATCTCCAGCCGCGTCCGTCTCTGCTCTTCCGTCGCCCCATTCCTTTCTCCAAGATTTTATCTTGAAGTTTACACAACCCTTTTGTGATCAGGTCAGTTGAGGCCAAATGGGACTGAATTGGAAAACAGCGCAGCCCAACATTTATGTGAGGACGCAAGCGTGACACGCGAAGGAGATACCGCAGCCCGGACTTTGCACGTGACAAGCGACCAAGAACAACCTGCGCCTTTCACTGTGTTGTGGAGAAAAGAGCGCAGGTGACTTTGGGTCAGTCCGGCCATCTCCAAGTTGCAAAACATTTCTTTCCAAAGTTTGGTTCATTGCTTGTTGCATGTTGTACTTTGACCGTGCAGCTCAATTCATGGTTCTGTCACTTCTACAGCACGCTGTCTGACTACCAGAACGCGAAGACAAAAGAATTGCATTCTGCTATGTCACACGAATGAACTGTGCAACAACAGAAGACAATCCTATTGTCTTCACATTCTGATAGTCAGCATTTTGCTGTAGATTTGGTTGACACACTGACAGACTCATGTTCAGAGCATCGCTCAGATCATTCGAGACTTTGTCGAGAATGATCAGCACAAGATCAGTGCGTTAACTTTGTCGGAAAATGTGAGCGAAGCTGAGTCGTTGGAGCTCGTAGATGAACCAGAGTCGCACGCTCAGGTGAGACATCCTGACCTGCTTGAAGCATCATTGAAATTTTCCAGACGCAGCAAGACAAATATTGAATCACATGACAGGAACACCCCATCGTGTGTGTTTTCTCCCCGTCGGCAGGTCAGTCCAGTGATGAGCGATCCGTGTCTCACTCCACCAACCACGGCGCACATCGGATCTGGCAACGAGAGATTTGTTTCAAAAGGAAGTTTCTTTTTATGACAGCGTGCTTTCGGCCTGTTCACCCAGGCTCCATTAGTTCCCCGCCGCAGGGATGATGTTGCAGCCCGTTTTGACGAATAGAGTCTGCCTCTCGGCACACGCTGTCAATCTGAGGAAAGGCTTACATCACAATATCATGAACATAATCGCTGGCCCGGTGCGTGACACAGACAAAACACAGCAAACAGGTGGCTCAAACAAACTCTTCGTTCCCCACAGGATTGCTTGTCACCGCAAATACTCGTACTCGTGCGCTGTAAACAAGCAAATGAAATATCACTGCCTTCGGCAACTTTTGGTGTTTCACAAATGAGTGCAATCACTCCACAAGTCACCAAAATACCTGTGCACTGTTTGCCTCTCAGTACACTTTCAACCAACTCCCGCCAACCCGATTATATTTTCAAACTGCAAGGCTTCGCATTTTTTCTTTCAAAATTATTCAAACTCTTCTTCATCCTACCTCAATATCAGTACCACCCAAAACTCCAACGGTTTGTTGAGCATACACAAACTCGGAACGAAAACGACAAAGACATGACCATCCACTTCATTGCGACCTTCTGATGCAAACTTTGTGTCCCGACCTGGCATCAGAGGCCAAGGCCCAGAGAAGAACCAGAGCAGACAAAAGACCTCCCCTCAGCTGATTTCCCCTGTCCACATCAATTCTGTGGTATTTACCCATGTGGGAATATCTCTTCTTTTATTTGTCCTCTAAGTCAGTCCAAGCCTTGCAGGCTGGTCAAACTGAAAACTCCGACAAAAGGGTGGTCCCACCTCTCTTCTTCAGCATTGAGTACCCAAAGGGTGTGTAGTTGGTAGATTCTTCCTTTCAGCAGGAATTTCTGATGAGCAGATGGCAGACTGCCCTTTGTTTCACATTGCATCAGGTGGCGGCCAGAGGACCTTCGTCCCTCAGTAAAAAATCGGAAGTTAAATGAGTGTTCACCTCAGCAAAAAGCTGCCGGACAGCGGCATGGCTTGTGTCCATGTAACCTTGTCAACAGATCTGAAACACCGAGAAAGATTCAATGAAGCTCATTGGCTCGTGGAGTCTCGGGCGTGAGATTTTTCTCCTTTTTTGCCCCAGATGGTGCAAAGTTTTCCAACACAGAAAGGAGAATGTTTCTCACCAGGAGACGCCTTTTTTTCCGCAAACACTCCAAGCGTTTTGAACGCGACAATACGCTCGACCGTCAGATAATCTGTCTCACGAAACAGTGAAATGCTACGTATTGGCAGTTTGTTCAGCAGTCAGTATTGGCCCCCAGCTGTGGTCAAATGCTCCCGGTGCACCTTATGAATGATCTAATCTCGTCAAAACTCAGAGGAAACAGACAAAAACAGACGAAACAAACAGTGCTCAACCTGAAAGGTCTTCGGCGGTTTTGCAGATGCGGACTCTTCAGAAGGAAAAAAATCAAAATGGTCTGACATCAAGACAAACAAAATCTTCAATCTGACATCAAGAAGACCCTGGGGCAGCTTTCTGTCCGAAAGGATCAGGCCCTGCTAAATGACGCCCGATCACCCGTGCGTTCACCCACCACCACCCCAACCCCACTCTCGCAACAATCAGAGACGAGTCACAGACGAACGAAAAGAGCATAATAACCGCAGCAATAAGTTCTTCAGAGGACAAAAAGATTTGAGGAAAACGTCTCTTTCTGGGGTCATCTAAGCAGACCGGACATGGTTCACTTTCACGAGCCTATCAATCGTCATAAGTGTCAGGTAGAGCCGTCTTCATACTCGGTCTTCACACTCGTACGAGCTGTCTCAGTTATGCAAACCGAACACCTTTCTCTGTCAGGGTCTCATCAATTTGTGACATTGTCACGGAAATGACTCTTCGCATCTTGTGTCCACGCTTTGGACTGTACGAGCGTAAGACTGGCAAACACACCGTTGCCTTGTGGAAGAATTTCAGAGACTCAGTTATGTTGCTCTGAAATTAAGATCAGACCAAACTAGATCTCAGCATGACCAAAATGTCAAAGGAAAGATCCAGGCACGAATGAGAGTAATTGTCGCATTTACCCTCAATTTCTGCTGTACGTGGCCATTTGACTTTCGACCAACTCCATTCCAATTTGGAACTTGTGACAGCGGGTTGTTCTCTGGGATCCAGAACTGAGATCAGGAGGAAATCAGGATGGGAATGACACGCGACAGTGAATTCATGGAACCATTGATCCATGGTTCCGTTGATCAATTTTCCGAGGGGAACACACTGTCTAGGGAGTGCCCTCCTGCATGAACCCACCAGCTGAAGATGTGAGATTCACAGAACAATGTTGTCATTTTCTTGTTTGAGCTTTGGATATGTGTTGTTTCACCTCACAACAGCTTGTCCTGATTACTTCAACCCTGATGCACCGAAAAAAATCGCGATCTGCTGCAGAAAGGGACTACAAATTATGTGATGGTTTCTTCTCTGATTTGTGGCAGTTTGTCCTGAGAATTTGTTCGGTTTTCCAAATCTGCATGTGCCTGAGGTGCCGAATTGGAGTTTGATTCCAAGTGAACTGGACATTTGATTTGTAGAGTGTTTGAGCGCTCGGTAGGGGCGGGGGCGGGAGGAAATCAAGTTCTGAGCAGTGTTAAACGTCAAGCGATAGGACACAAACAGACAGAATTTTCCACGATGAAAAGGGACCGCAGGGGTGGAAACCAAGGTTTGGTCATGGAAGTGGGGGGACGATTCTCAGGGGGGACTTCACCAGAACAGACAGCGCCTACATTGGGAGTAATCTTTTTCGGGAACGTGAGCGAGGTGTCCGCCCCCCTCGTGAATCCGCTCAGGTTCACTGAGCATGGCTAGACGTGAACCAGGTCTGTCTCTACAAGCACAAAACGTCCAGGAGCAACCTTGGCCTGTTTGCAACAGTGGCCTCTTTTGATGCAGGACACAGCCGCTCCACACTCCGTGTGAGGCCAGATCAGTCACGAATGGCTTGTCGGATTCTGGGAAAGCCAAGTGTCAGCTACTTCACCTGGAAGTGCGAAGCAAACTCACACACACGACTAAATTTGTTTGGGCGGACACGGCACGGGATCTACAGGGTGCCTTCGTTGTTCAGAGCAGAGCTGGCAATTCGAACTGAAAAAACTTGCAAGAGGGAAACTGAAAAAGAAAACGTTCTTCAAATTTGGAGGGTTGTTCGAGTGCAGGGACGGGCCCATTGGATGAGCAGACGGAACCTGCGCGGAACCTGAACGCAAGCTGAGAAACGAAACAACCAAACTCCTCTCTGAAACTTGTTGTCCTTGCTCAAGGTCGGTGGCGAGTTCCGCGCTGTGACCGCGAGGAAGGAGGACAAAGTTCTCACGCTCAATAGAATGACGACATCACAGCAGAACAAATGGTTCGAGATCTCATTTTGTGGAAACTCATATATCCACTTCTCCCAAACGATGACAAGGTGAGAAGCAGCGAATTTTGCCTTTGCCTTGCATTTATATTTCTCAATTGTGGATAAATCAAAGGTGGAAAAGAAGAACACTGCCAAAAAAGTTTTCATTGAACTGCTGTGGCTGAAAGATTCATCACTGCGAGCTTGAGTGGGTGTGTTGCATGGTTTTTGCTGCAACCCCACCCTGTTTTTCTGAGACAATTGCCCCCATTTGTGCGGTTCTTGTTACCTCACGCAAGAAAGCGGTACCCTGCGAGACAAATGTGTTGTGTGGTGAATAATTTTCACCTTGAACTTTCCAGATTCAGTCTTCCATCTCGAATCTTATGCTGAGACAACATTGCATCTTTTGCGATCAAACCGATTTTCCATAGTGTGTTATTTGTCATAATGTGTTTTGAAATTATTCTGGGTGATCCAAAAGCCATTCACAAGGACAACTTGAGTTCTCCCTTGCTGTTATGCCCTTCTGTATATGGAGGTTACGTCTGTTGTTGAAACTTCAACACACTGTAGAATGTACAAGGACCCAGCCCTTACTCTCTTTTCCTGTGCAGCACTTTGCTTCCAATGGAGTCTCTGTATCTCAGGAGTTTGAGAAATGGGATGAAAGTCAAGCTTCCAGAAGGGCACAGGATGAGACCTTGGTGTTCTGTTGACATGTTGAGAAACAGGGTGACAGGCTCGAAGCTTTTGAGTGATATGTGGGATCCACCTCACAGAGCAATGCACTGGCGGAGGCCTCAGGTTGCCACACAGCAACTAAGGCGTCCAAGTCTCTGACGTCGCCAGGTCCTGGTTCATTGGGTGGTGAGCCAACTTCTGGCTCGTAGAATCCGTGGAAACACCACGCACGGAGGTCGTACTCATGACGCAAGACTAAGCCAACTGAGTCACGTGTGTCACAATGCACGAAAGTGAACCGCTGCTGAACCTCCTCCATCTCTGTCGGTGTTGATGTTTCTTGGGGATTGTCTTGAAATGGGTCGCTGAGACAATTGATGTGCTGCTGCTTTCATCTGCACCACAGATGCATTTGACCGTCTTGATTCTGTTTCCTGTGTCGAGAAAATTCTCAGGTGTTTCCCAAGATAACATAAAGATGCCAGGCGGTCGTTTTTGTCTTCTGTTCTTGATGCAGGAAGAACTGAACAAGGCAACACAGAGCTTGAAAGATATACAGCTTCTATCCGTCGACCTTTCAACAGCCTACACGTACATGTGGGTGTGGCAATTTGCAAATTAAAGTTTTTGAGTGGATTGACAGAGGAAAGAAACACAGAACCCCTGCAGTCTTCAGACGAATCTGAAAACAGTCTGCCCCACAACATCCAACTGTTTGCAATTTGTGTGGTTTAACATTGTATTTGTTTGGCTAAAAGTGTCCTCAGATGACACACGTGAGACTATTCTGACGAGTAAAAAGTTCAGGGTGGTCCTGAGCAGCACCAGAATTGATGTTACTGCAAGCAACATGGTTGGTGCCTTTGTCGAATCGAGGAATCTTCTACCTTTGCCCGTGTTGGATTTTCCTGAGGAAAAAGAGATCAGAAACAAGAAATCAAAGGTGAAAACTTAGCTTCTTGACTGTACGCTCTGTTTGCTGCAGACAATATTCTTGTTCGTTTCGTGCCCCAGCCAAGAGTCCTCTTGACCGTGGAAGAATTTTGATGTTGTTATATCACTGAGCTGAAATTCTTTGTGCTTCCGAAGCTGACGTTTCAAATTTTGAGGCCGCCCTCTCTTCAACAAAGTCTAGTCCCCTGGAACAAACCTCAGTCAGGTACTTTCGAGGTTTGGCACCTCCATCGGTGCGTTGGGCCCCTCCATCATGGCAGCCGCACCACAACGAAGTGTGAACCATGAACAATGCAGACAATTCAGATTACTGCACGACCTGGCAACCTGTCCACAACGCCAAGGTTTGCCACACGGTGGAAGGTGGTGTGTTCCATTCAGGTGTCTCGGAGAGCCCAGAATGGACAGTACTGCTCGGTCACCTCTCACCATTTTAGGGAAAACAGACAACACGAAATCAGATTTTAACATCAGACGGTTCATTGCTTGGAGTTACCGTGATGCAATTTGGAGCTCAGATAGCCGGAGCATCCCAATGACGGACGGATTCAAAAGACTTTGTGCTTGTGCTGTGGTCGTCGAAATCTGATAAAGCTGCTTGCTATCTGGTCCAATTTGCCACCAGCACAGGATGAACCAAACAAGTGCGCGCCAGACTACGTAATTTGGGTCCTTCCAGGACCAAAGGAGCCGTCCAGGACAATTGGAGAGGCAGCGCTCTCCTCACCTTTTTTGTGCGTGCGTTCGCTTTTTGAAGCTGGAGCCATTGACCAGAGTCCGCGACGATCAAAACAGCTGCATGCTGTCTAGAAATAGATTGATAATTGTGTGTACTGCAGACACGTATGATTGAAAAGCCGTCTGTGTAAGTGTCTCTCAACAATTGTGTGGACTTGTGTACATATGCCTTTGGTCTGTTCAAGCGGGAAAGGAAGGTTGGCAACCAAACACGACGGTCACCCAAAAGAATGTTGGACAGGCATCGGACCTCGTACGAGTATTCCACCTGTATCTGCCTCTCTGTCACTCGCTTTGTGTCGCTATGTCTGTTTGTTCCCGGGGCGGAGGTGTGTTCACGCTGGATCTGATCCCGTTATGTTTCGTGTGTTTGTTCACGAATCGATCGGCCGTGCGTCGTCGCTCTCCAGGCAGCGCTCGTCGACATGAGACCTTCCGGTGTGAACCCGGTTGTTTCGGAACTCCCCGGAGTTGCGTGCGCATCTCTTATGCATGAAGGTCCCGCGGAACAAACACCCGAGCCTCTGCAAACAAGCGACATTCACCCTCCCACCCCACACGCTTTGCTTGCACTGTTAGTGCAGCTTCTTCCATTTGCCCACCTTTGCAGAATAGTGAGAATGTTGGTTGCTCCAAAAAGTTCTTCTGAAAGTTCTGCGGACGCCGTGGTTTGAAAGGTTTACCACTTGTGCTGCTGAAAACATTTCGCCAAAGTGAATGGATCGTGGAGAAAGTCTTGGACAGTCTGACATGGCAGAGTCTTTCAAAGCCGGCACATCGACTCCCTCTGGATTCGCAAGCAGTTGCACATCGAACTCGTGAGAACTCCATGCCCGTGAAAACACTGTGTGGAGTTCGTGGAATGTGTTCGCAACTTCCGTTTTCACAGTTTCTGTGTTCCTGAAAACCTGAGACGTGTTCTGCAGAGTTTGTCAACATTCCACCTCTTCGGCTCCAAACGCCAATCAAACTGGGTGTGTTTGCTGAAAGCTGATAGTTTCAGGTGCAGGAGGAGTCAGGTCAACCTCGTCCAGGTGCATTGATGCTCTGTTCAAACATTGTAGAAGTTTTCCCATTTGAGCAAGAGCGCAGTTTTTTCTTTGTCAAAATTTGATGCAGTGTGCGTTCCTGTTTGTTTTGAAAACAAAATGCTGTCACAAAAGATCAAGGGAGAAAAGGTTTTGATTGTCGTATGTTCCCTCTCCCTGTCTCCTATGTCTGTCTGTCTGTCTGTCCTTGTCTTGCATTGTCTCTCTGTGTGTCTCTCTCCTCTCTCTCTCCACCCCCCCCCTCTCTCTCTCTCTCTCTCTCTCTCCACCCCTCTCTCTCTCTCTCTTTCTCTCTCTTGCCTTTCCTCACCTCCGGATCCACCAGGAACCCACAACCTCAAGTGCAGCGTGACAGAAAAAGAGAAGACGAAAGAACTGGGTTGACTGTGTAAACACAGAAATCCATGATCCATTTGCAGATGTGTGGGTGGTTTGATGGAGGAGATCTTCGCCCACCCAAAACACAGCTTTTAACGTACTCAGAGGCCTTTGAGCCAGCACAATGAGAAATGCCTGCACACCGGTGCTTTCAGGGCAGAGAGATGCAAGTCCACCTGCCCTGTCTGACTTCGATTGCTGGCTGGGTTACATCTGTTTGGCGTGCTCCTGCTGGAGAATCCTGTTGTGCAGTTTGGAGCTGGAGCACGAGTGGATGTCCAGGGTCCAGGTTGTGCTCGTACTCGCCTTCAACGAAACAAAGCAATGTTTTTTTTCCTTACAAGCGGTCATTTCCTCTCCTTGAGTCTGTCTTGGTCCCAATGTGAGGAAAACTATAAGGCCAAGAATATGTTCTTTCCGCCCATTACTGTTTCACTGACATCGAACAGCGCTTCATTATGAACCACCCTCTGTGGAATGGACCCTCAATTTCCGCTGTCGCCGTGCAGGAAAGCCTCTTATGTCCGGCTCACCTTCCTAACACAGTGTTCAGCCTCCGGGGATCACAGTTTCAACTCAGGTGGGACCTGTCAGATGTGGCGGAGAAGATATGGGTTCAGCACGACAGCCATTGCACAAACTACGTTTGGCAGCTGTCGAAAACCATAAAAAACAAGAAACCAAACTTCCTGAATCAGCTCCACCGTGGACCGTTTCATACAGAGGGAAAGCTCAAGGAATCCTGAGCCCGTGATCCTGAAAACAACAACAAAGAACAACGAGCAGAACAAGAAGCACATTTTCCGAGTGGGACTGGAGTCGCCTCTGGGGTTCCGAGGCTGCGAGAAATTAAGCTGGTTGTGATGTACACCGCTCTTCACACAGCATCCTGCCGGGGGCACACAAGCCTGAATTCTTCTTCACCACTCTGTGAGGAGCATTTGATGTTTTAAGAGGTCTCTGTTGGTCGCAGATTTTGCCCATTAATGGGTTGAAGAAAGCAAGTTGTTGAGACACTGTGGAACTGCGGACGGGTGAATCCCACCTCCAGCTCGGGTCTGGGTTCACACATTCCGACATGATAATTTCTGTTTCTTTCCTGACAATGACAGCAGTGGATGACATGAATTGCACAGCAATGTCATTTTTTGTTCATTTAGAACATTGACGTGTTTGTTCATCGTGCATGCATGGTCAACCTTGCGATGCTGTTCGAGCAATCCATGGTTGATCGTGCAGGGGTCGATAAGCATCCGTTACTATCAGAGAAGCACCTGAAATCAGGTGACAGACCGAAGAAAAGACTTCCAGCACTCCGGTGAGACCTGACGATCTGGTTCTATTTGGGATCCAGTACTGCGGGTCATTCCTGCTCCGGTGTGCGCTTGGCCGGGCATCGCACCTGAGGATGAGAACACCTCACTGCTGCTAAAACGGGCCATTTTTCTGACCCCAGTAAATCCAAAATATGATCTGCTGCAGCTCTGCAGGCAAACCAAACTTTCGATCGATCTGACCTGTGCGTGTTTCACAAAAACCGCACTCCAGTTACGCATTTTTGCTGCTTCTCACTGGGTCGGTCACACGAGTTCTGAACGTGGGGCAGCATTTTCAGGAGACACCGATTCCCAGACAGCGACATTGATCACAGGTTCCTCACAATCTCATTAGTCTAATTGTGGCAGCTGCGGATTTATCCGTTTTGTCTTCAAGGACCCGCCTTCTTTCTTTTGGAACACCAAGTGCCTTCCGCAAATGTCAGACGAAAAATCTCTTTTTTTTTCATCTGGCGGATGCAGGGACCTTTTTTGCATTCTGCATTTTGCAGTGTTGCATAACCTTTGCTCTTCAGATCTCCTGTCGAAGAAAACGTTGGGATTTTGTTCCGCGCAAGCACAACACTGGTTATTTCTTTTCCCAAAACGCCGCGTCTGTGCATTCTGCGTCAAAATCTTTTTGCAGTGATGAGAGCACAACATTGCGCACTTGCTTTCTGAGTCCGAAGGAACGAACCTGTGTTGTGCACTGCGAACTGGAGGCATTTCCTCGCTCCCACTGTTATCCTCTGGCGAAGTGGGGTCTGACCTGCCTCAGTTTTGAGGTGTGCCCTGTCCCACGTAGCGCCTGCCCAGGAAGTCTCACCTGCGGCCCCAAGTGAGGGGTAAGACCTGCCTTAATTGATTGTGAGGTGTGTTCTGACCTTGCGGACTGCATTTTGAAGTTTTCCTTTTTTCTTTATGTCCTTATGGGGTTGGATCGCTGTCCTGAAACCAATCACCTAGGATCCAGCAGCTGATATGGGTTTGGAGGACGCTTCTGAAGACAAGCTTGCCGGACCCTTTTGCAGCTGGTCGCGTCCGAGGAGAATGCAGATCTTGTCAATTTGCTAGCAACAAGTGAGTGCCGCCAGTGTGCAAAATGGTTTGAAAATGGATGCGCCGAAGGGCACCAAAGGAAGCATGAGCCAGAAGCGGAACTCAGAGGATTGCGTACACGCAGCGACACGGTGCAAACCCGCTGTTCGCTCCCCCAGGTGGGCGTCGCTCGAGTTCGGTTTTGCATCTTATCACTGCCTGCGCGCAAGCCGCAGCCAACCTCAACCAACCCACCGGCGACCACAAACTCCACGAACCAAGGTGCCAGACCTGGGGACTGGTGGACTGCAACTCGAGCCAACGGCGCGACAAGAAACAAGGCTCCACAAGGAGAAAATGATGCAGGACCCAGACACGATTTTGGAATCGGCTTGCACACGACTTCTACACACCAAGAAACCAACCTTCTGTTTTTCCAACAGAGCAACTAGATCATGCCAGCTTTGTGAAGCGAACAACCAGATAATCTCGAATCTTCTGTTTTTGCACTTGCAGACTGCAGTCAAAGGACGTGGTATCCGGACGAACTTGCTGGGTCCCCGCGCTGTGAGCAGAAACGCACAGGTAAGCCGGATCCACAGCTGCATCCGTCGTCACCCATCTGCATTGCCACAGGCTACACGTACCGAACTGCAGATTTTTGCTCCAGAAAAAAAAATGTCGCGTGGATCGAGATCTGGTCCTTATTTTTTTTTTTTTTTTTTTTTTTTTTTGGGGGGGGGGTATTGAGTGAAAACCTGTCGTTCTGAACATCAAACAGTATAGACTCTGAAGTGGTTCAGGTGAACGTTTGGAGCGTTTTGTGCTGGTGTTTGGTTATTGGACTCAAACTGTCTTTGAACATTTTGCTGTCTTCCGCATTGCTGCTCTTTTCTTCTGGCAAACACAGCTATATCTTCAACGTCTTTCTCAGAGACACGTGAAAAACCGCACAGAATTTTTGGAGTGCAGTTTGAGTGGAAGTGATTTCTGGCGCAATCTCAGAGGCGCAATTTGGTCGTGTTTACACAGGCCGCACAAATTGATTTAGACAGACGAGTCAGCCATCCCTCTCTATTTGCCTGACAGGGTGATGAACATTTTGGAGAGGTGTATTGAAGCCTGTTTCAATACGTCTGGAGGTGTTTTGCTCAGTTCGTAGAAACGGCAGGGCTTCTTTTTTGGCAGTTTGCAGAAGCACTCAACAATTGTCGGTGTCACGCACTCTGAGACGAAAGAACCACGCAATCTTAAACACGCAGGAGTGGGCGAGGAACAAGGGATTCCACCCTGTCGCCGTGGATACTTTTCTGGTGCCAGCACGCGTGTATAAAAATCCAGTTGATGGTTGGGTCTGAGTCACAGCTTGGGGGACCTGCTTCTGTTCGACTCCGGGCGGATTGACAGTGAAAAGTGAAGCAACTCTGTAGATGGTCAAGTTGAGCCAAAGCGAAGTAATGAATGCAGCTGCAAAGCCTTTCATGAGATATGCACAAAGTAATAGGACAATGAACAAATGGGGAAAAGGGAACAAAGGAAAAGGCCCGTGGATAACCAGATTAACTTCCCTGTAACACAATAACAGAAATGGACCTGTGTCCGTGACTGGTCATCTCAAATTAAGCGTCATTTCTGCAGAGAAGCACGTTTTGTGGGCCGCATACAAACTCAAAGATCTGTGAGAGACCGACGGAGGGGGGGGACTCACAGTTCCCTGTGCGCGCCAAACAAAAGGACAGGACAGAAAGAGGAACAAATAGACGACAAATGAACGATGATCATACATCATCAGAGCAACAATGGACGAATACAGGGCCCTTGCATGTGCAATGAAGTTGGGAACTCATCTCCTTCAGATTCATTATTCCTCAATTGAGGTTAAACTGTTGTTTGTTTGTTCTTCACAATATTTGCATCAGTCTTTGTTTGGCTGACGCACTTTGGGCTCACGATTCTGTGGAAACCGAACCGGCGCGGAGAGGTAATCTACGACAAAGCACCCGCGTTATGAAACAAGAAACGAGAAGCTGACATTATTATTTCAGGAGAGAGGCAATATTGAAGGCAACCGTGCTTATGAAACGGCAGATTTACGACACGGAGAAACTTTTTATTGTTGGCTGAGCTGCTCTCTGAAAAGTTCAGCACACCAGGTTGCGGACCTGAATGTGCGGTTTTGGAGCGAGAGTCGCACGTGTCTTCATCTGCCACAAGTTCGTTCCTTTGGCATGGAGGTCTTCTGTGTTCTAACGCAAGGGGTCCCATGTCGCCCGTCACACTGAGGAAAAGAGGAAACGACATGTCAAAACATAATTTTGCCTTTGGGAACATAAAACCAAGGAAAGTTGTTTCGGGTGTTGAGGCGAACCCTCGGACCCTTGGATCCGCAAGAGCTGCAAACCTTTGGGGACATCGCAAAGGCAGGCACTTTGGCCAGGCAATCCACGGACACTCAGGACCGCCTGCGTCTTTCGACATCACGTAAAACCACTCGTCCCAGGTGATGTCAAAATTGCAGCCCAAGTGCAAACCTTGTAGTTTTTTGTGCAGCAATGATTCGTCTCCCAGGGAACGTTTTTAGGGCAGCAACCTTGTTCCCGACTTTGGCAGATGTCGTCGTTCCTGACATCCCAGCGATTTAAAATTTCAAGCAATCCAATGAAAACTTGTTGCACAGTGGTTGAAATAGGAACGAGCGGACAGACACCACCACACTGAAAAGCCGACCAGGTCCCAGCGAACGACCCAGCTTGGCCGACGTCCAGATTCCACGATAACAAATTTGTCTTGTTTTCGATGAGTGTGAATGTAAAAGTCTGCCTGAAGGCCATGGAAGTCGGGACAGAGACGGCGAATTGCCTTCGTCATACGTGCTTTTACCTCTCCCCATTACGCTTGGAGAAGTCGCGGCGCACAATGGTTCGTGTCGGCGGAGCGGCGCCGCGCTGTGAGACCTGCGCGGCCCGCCACACCCACCGTGCGTCCTGCACGTAGGTTCCCCGAGCTGGCTGCCCAAGTGCACCGACGGAAGGACGAAGCCCAGAATCAAAACGTCTGTATCACGCTGGAAATTGTGCAGGTTCAACAAAGACCTGGGGCTCGGCTCCAAAGGACTTGCGACTTCCAGCCACTCAGGCTCCGCCACAGGATCACCGTGTGCTGAACAAAAGACTCGCTGCATGCCTGAAAAGTGAAACGATTCCAGGTCTGTCCCTGTGTTCATGTCTGAGGTCGAGGCCTCGTGCTCCATTCTTCTCGCAGCGTGGGGCTGCGACGCGTCTCGGCGCATCTCCGCGGCGCTACCTGTGTGAAAGCGGAGCCGCTTTGAGCCACCGTAGCGCTTGAAAGCACGCACCGTTCCGCAGCAGGAATGCGGGCGCCTTCTACGAGCAAGCCGGGCTCAGGCAAAGAGCAAAACAACTGAAGTTAATGAAGATGCTAGAATTGCGCCTTGTTTGTGGGCTGGAAAACACGCCTGTGGGTTCCGTTTGGTGAGCAGCCATGCTGAAAGCGTATCCAGTGGAAGGAGAGGCAGAAAATGGAACGGGAGGGGAAAAAATCAGGAAGGCCAGACCCCTCGGTTCCGCTCTTCCATACTGCCCACGTCAGTGTCCTTCCTGAGGCACAGACATCAAAGACACGGGCTTCAACTGGACTGGTGTTAAAGATGAAACGCCTCGCAGCAAGAGATTCATTGGAGATTCTTTGATCCCAATTATGACTCGCGAAATGGCGCCTCCCATTCGGGAACGAAACAGTCTCAGTGTCTGAGCTCCTCCCAGTGGGATTCACACACTGGAGTTTCACACACTGCAGTGCCCATGTGGGCTTTTCCTTTCGCACGCAGACCCTTTACTGTCTTTGCTTTTGTCAGAACGGGTGTTTTTTTTTTGCGCAGAAACGTTTTTGTGTTTCATACGAGAACTGACATGTCGCTTGTGCCAGGGGGACGCATGGAGCCCGACTGACCTGATTTGCTCGGACGTGCCGCATTGAATTGGGTCTCTGACCGCGTTCACTTCATTCACTGGAGACTGGGCAACAAACCAGTCCGTTGCCTGTTTCTTCACTGGGTTTGCAGCCTGCAATACAGAAACAGGAAATGAGGTATTTCGCGGTCAGTTTCAGCCTTCACATCACGTTTCCTTGGTCCAAAGTTGGTCCGAATCTTGAAACACGACACACATCCAACGGAACACGACTTCATCGAACATTCAGGAAGTCGTCGTGCCCATTTGTGGGCCATGGCAGGGAACAACGCACATTGTTTCTGCCGGATGTTTGCTTGAACTCAGCGTGGAGGCAAATTGCAGACAGAACGCACTGCTTGTACGAGGGGGTCTTCAAAAGAAACCGCTGCAGGGGTTTTTTTCGGAGCGATTTCTTCTGTTGTTCTTCATTTCCTGAGGATTGCAAGTGATCTGGTCGATCCAAGCACAT
>JAAUXT010017592.1_pt1 | contig 20866 bp, 25 predicted proteins | sample 7278171 | NCBI WGS metagenome assembly JAAUXT01 (sample SAMN14350112, study PRJNA611818) | marine sediment metagenome | isolation source: surface marine sediment (1.8m) | place: French Polynesia: Moorea | collected 2018-08 | reverse complement strand
GTACCTTTAACGTCTGGCGGTAGCGTATCCAGACGAGCGTAAGTATAGTCCATAAGACCGTTCCAGGCTATGGGTTACTAAGTCATTGATTGTTATTTGATTAGAAATGTCAAGCACTAAGAACTTGATAATCGAGTGAAATTGATCTTATAAAGACGATCAGCTGGCTGCTTGGCAAGATTGCGGACACATGGGGAAATATTTTTCGCGAGAAGACTGTTGAGCTGCACTGGCACGCCGGCCACGAGAAAACCCGGGCTTTGGCGCCCGAGTTCCTCCAGCACGGTTTCAGTCGTCGCTTTTCCGCTTCAACAAAGCTTCGAGATCAGCAAACGGCCGATGGGTAGCGCTCGACTCGCGCCCACGGGACGATGCCCGGGGAGCCGCTGCGGCCGCGTCCATGTAGCGCGAGTGCTCATGATCATGGCAGTACAGACACAGAAGCTCCCAGTTACTACCATCAAGCGGATTGTTATCATGATCGTGGTCCTTGTGGTGAACCGTGAGCTCCCGGAGGTTGCTCCGATCGAACTCACGCCCGCAGCGCGCGCAGACCCAGGGGAAAAGCATCAGGGCCTGCTCCCGATAAGAGCGCTCCCGCAGATCCCGATTGCGGCGGGCTTCGGCCACCACGCGATCCAACCTGTCGGTATCCGGTCCCGTCGTCTTCGAACCCATGACTCTTTCCCCTTTGAAAAACTTGGAAGCGCCCGCTCAGGTGCGCAAATCCCGGGCGAGGCTGGTACCGTCCACCGGTTTACGCTGATCGCGGAGCGACACGGCACTCGAATCCTGGTTGAGGGATTTGATGATGCCGTAGGTCATCATCAACATAACGATACTGACCGGCAACGCCGCGGCAATGGAGGCGGTCTGCAGGGCCTTGAGCCCGCCCGCGAGCAGCAGCACCGCCGCCACAGGGTCACCTGAGTAGTGACGCCGGGGTCGATACCGGCCAGATGATTGAGACCGGCCGACATCTGGCTGACACCGAGCCCCAGCGACGTGGCAACCCCGAACACGGTCCCGAACACCGCCAGCAGATCCACCGCATGACCGATGGGCCCGTAAATCCGGTCGCCGATCACCGGATACAACGCCGAGCGCAACGTCAACGGCAGCTTCTTGCGGAAACCGAAATAGGCCAGACAGACCAGGAGAAGTTGCTGAACTCCGGCCTGCTGTCGTCATCGCCGAGGCGAATGTGACCATGGCGGCTGAACATCAGGTAAAAGCAGGCGCCCAACATGATCACGAGAGCGCTGATGTAGTACCAGTTCAGGGTCGACTCGATCCAGCCCCGAATCCCCGAGTAGATGTCGTTGGCGAACTCCACGTGGAGGGCGGTGAAAACGACGAAAGCCAACACCATTCCCTTGGAGGGGCCAGTCCCATACCCGAGTGTAGCCCGGCAAAGATCCCGGATTTCGCGACTATTGGGGTATTGTGATTCGAATCAGTCATGCATGACTCCTAGTGGTGATGTGATGAGGCTCCAGCGCTTTCCCATGATCGCGGAGTCTTTCTCCGGCAGCCCGACGGAGCTCATTCTCAAAGAACGGAAAAGAACAACGAACATGCCGACATATCTTAAAAAATAGACAAGGCACCCCACCTTTTCAATCCGATGGTGTTACCCCTGCCGCCGAATCCCGCGTGCCAATGTCGATAAGTCGCGGTGGGTTCAACCTCGGACCGGTGACTTATCCTCTTTTCCGATAATTGCCTTTAATTGCCTTGAAGCATATCCTTAATTGTACTTTTTGTTATAATCGCTTCGGTGAAAACAACTCAGTTCAGGATCAACCATCAATCAAAGGGAGTTTGTCATGGCAGACAACAAAACAGGATTCAGTTTCACGATTTTTCCCAAACTTTTGATTACCATGATCATTGTGGCTCTCATCCCATTGGGCGGCCTGTGGTATATCAGCAGCTTCAAGTCCAAGGAGGACTGGATGACCAACATCGCTCTGAACCTGAGCAAAACCGGGGACGCCCTGGCGAACAGGGTCAATGGATGGGTGGAAATGAATCTGAGGGCTCTCCAGCAAAATGCCGCCCTCGAGGACGTAATCTCCATGGACGCTGACCGGCAAAATCCTGTTTTGAGGGCTGTCAGCGATACCTATGAATGGATCTATTTGACTTTCACGATTCAACCGGATGGCCAGAATGTGGGTCGCAGCGACGGCAAACCCACCAAATATTATGGTGACCGATCTTATTTTCGGCAGGTTATGGAAGGCCAACCGGTAGGCCAGCAAGTCGTTATCGGCAAAACTTCCGGTAAACCGGCTCTCATTCTGGCGACTCCCATCGAGGGACCGAACAACGCGCAGGTTGGTGTTATCGCCATGGCGATGACCCTGGTGGATCTTTCCAGGGCGGTTGCGGATAACAAAATCGGTAAAACCGGTTTCGCCATCCTGTTGGATGCGTCGGGCAAGGTAATCGCCCATGGGCAACCGGAGCGCCTGACACAAACGCTCCAGGACCTGAGTGGCCATCCGGCTTTTGCGGCCAGGCGCAGCGGCAAGCCCGTATTTTTCTCCGAAGACGGTAAAGAAGTCGTTGCCCACGCCCGCGGCATCGAACAGGGCTGGACTCTGATCATTCAACAGGACTATGACGAAGCCTTTTCCGCCTTTCAGCGCGCCGAGAGAAACGCTTTCGTGCTGTTGTTGATCACGCTGGGCGTAGTCCTCATCGTGGCCTACGGCCTCGCTCGACGCCTGTCGCTGCCGATTCGCAGTCTTACCAGCGTGGCTGACAGCATGAGTCGTGGCGAGCTCGGCGCCCGGATCACGGAAACGGGCCGTGGGGATGAGATTGGCGCTCTGGCCCGTGCAATCGAGCGTATGGGCGTCAGTATCAAGATGGCGTTCGAGAGATTGCAGAAGGCATAGCGTCTCCGCCCATAACGATAACTCCGTTGATTTCCAGCCTGGCGCGCGCCCGAGAGCATGAATCGGGCGCTGCTGCATGGAGGCATACCCCATGGCCCAAGGACATATTCCGTTCCCGAGTATCGTCGCTGAACTCCGGCAATTGTGCCGGGAACAGCGCAGCGGACTTTTGCTCATCACCACCGACAAACACCGTCTGGCTCAATTCAACCTTGACAAAGGCGAGATCGTGTTCGTCTCCTTCCAAGGCAAGCGTGGCGAACACGTGCTGCCGCTGTTGCGCCAGATCCAAGGGGGTCAGTTCCGGTTTAAAGAGAAGACGGTCTCGACTTTCAGCGATCCCTTACCTCCGACGGAGGCTATCCTGTCTTATCTCGGGGGGGGCAACGGAGATGTTGAGACTGTTGGCGCAGCCACCAGCGCAAAGCCACCTAATGAGGGATTACCTGAGAACATCAAAGCCATCCTTGAACGCGCACTTGCCGAATTCATAGGTCCCATAGCGGCCATTGTCTGTGCCGAGCATCTGCAAACAGCGAAAGATTTGGAATCGGCAATAGCGGTTCTGGCAGATCATGTCCCAAATCCCGAGCACGCGTCCCGGTTCAAGAATGAGGTTCGAGCCAAAATCTGATGGTCTTGCCCCATCCATGGTGATCACGATCATGTCGGTTAAGGTGCTGCCGTCTGCCCAGGAAGCCGGCGATCAATCTACGGTGGCACTGGTTTCTGACCGCATGCGCGTCCACGAGAAAACCGCCTAGATGCTGCGAGCGATGCGGTAAGCACCTTCCTTAGCATCATCTCACAGATCCCAGAGAGAATCCGTTCTCTTCAACTCCATTGCTACTTCATGGGCAGTCGTTGCTACGCCCGCCGGGGACGAAAGTCTTCGCTCGTACGGACGATACGACTTTCATGCCGCCACGGGCATCGGCGAGTGGGTGAAACACTTCTTGGGACAGACGCGGGAGCAGGCCTCGCAACCGATGCAGTCCAAGGGATTCGCCAACACCATGTAGGAATTGTCGCTGTCGTCATCGTCGTCGTAGTCATCGTCATCCATGTCGTCGAAATCCACATCATCCATGGCGCGCTGCACGATTTCCAGCACATCCCGGGGACAGACCTTGAAGCAACGACCACAGCCAATGCATTTCTCCTCATCGAGCTCGGTGACGAACTGGGGAATCCACGTTTCGCCACCGCGGGTCAGACTTGTCAACACATCACCCATTTTGGATACCTCTCTCGTTAGTCTGGTTTGGGAATTGCGGCTGCGCTGACCGATCGACTGCCGGTCAAAGGGCAGCCACATCGGGGTATTGTCGGATCAGGGTCACAGCTCGATCTATCACCTTGTGGGCTTCCTCTTCCATCTTCGCGAGGCTGCGGAAACCAAATCGATGGACATCGCGCAGATGACGGTCCATCACCACCAACTTACCCACTGTGATGAGAACCCGGCCAAAGCCCTCATAATTCAGATGTACCAGGGGCACCGCCATCAACCCGGATCGTTTTTCGATCAGCGTAGCAATGGCATTGAAAAAGGCCTTGACCCTAGCGATGACCTCTTCATCGAGATCGGCGATCAGCGGGATCTCCCGCTTGCGCTCCTTGGTCAGCACAAAGGGATCGAGTATCCCGGCCGGCGATGCTTGATCGTATTCGCCATACGTGTCCAAGGCCCGCACTTGTCTGACCATCTCCCGGATCAGATCCGATACCAGGATCGGATCGTCCTCCGCCACCAACCTGGCGCTCGTGCCCATACGCTGCTCCTCATCTCGAATGATCATCTAAGCCGTCGTTATTCCCGCCAGCCTTCCTCCTCCATCGCCTGGAAGCGGCCCGCAACGCTCGCCTGGCGCCGCTGCATCGCTTTACCCAACCAGGCGAGCGAACCCTCGCCGACAGCCATTGTCAATCCCCGCAACACCGATGTGATCAAGGTACCCTCATCCACCCGGATGGGTTGAATGTCCCGGGCAAGCAGCTGTCGGATCGCAGAGCCGCCCACGGCGGTACAGTAAATCGCGACGCATTCCTCCAGCACCATCAATTTCGCAGGCAGCTTTTGCTCACGTCCGTCCTGATCCAACTCAACGAACTGGGCCACCTCTAGCAGCGTGGCCTGTTCCGGGCCGATGGCATAGATGGCGAACGCCTCTGCCGAACCGAAGTGCTGATTCACGTGCTTTCTATCCGTCGTAGCGAAGGCTACCTTCACGATTCCACTCATCGGGTTATCCTCCGCGCCAACCAGAATTCGCAGACGCCGTTGTAAACTCATGTCGGGTTGCCTCCCGCTGATAATCGGACTTGGGCGAGTACAAGGAGTAATAGGGCTCGATCTCGTGACTGCCGTGGCTGAGCAACGTATTGGCCAGGTCGAAGAGGGCTCGTCGTGAACCCCGATATCCGATCCAGGTACGTTGATACTCACCCAGGCGGTCGTACAAAGGAAAACCGGCACGCACCAGCGGCAGACCCAACCGCCGGGCTGACTCCGCGGCGTGGGAACTGCCGATGACGATCTCGGCTTGGCGGAGGCGCGCCATCATTTCCAGATCCTCAAGATCCCCGATCTTGACCTGATCGACGGCTATCCGCTCCAGCACCGGCATCCGGCAGGGCGCCACCGCCGCTACGACCTCAGCGCCCATTTCCCCCAACAGATCGCAGAAGGCGCTGAGCAGATCCCCCTCGGCGGCGATCGCGAAGCGGGATTGGCTCAGCATGAAATGGGTATCCAGCATGGCGTCCTGGAGCTGGGACCGCTGCCGTTGCAGACGGGCCGGCACGGGTTTACCGGAAATGCCCGCCAGGGTCATGACCAGCCGGTCCATGGCCTGCATCCCCATGAGATGGTCCAAGCGATGGTCGGGGACGCCGGTCCGCTGATGCAGCAGGTCGGCGGCGGGGGCCATGCTGGCACCCACCACCAAGGTGGCAACCGCATCGCCCAGATGGGTGAAGGCGGAAACAGAGGTACCACCGCTGGTCAACGGGGTGAACTCGCTGGCATTCAAATGACCGTCCAAGGACTCGGAAATATCAGGTATCACCACCGGATGCAGGTCGAAGCTCGCGACCAGATCCTTCAGCACCTCCAGATCTCCCGGAGTAAGGCTGGCATTCGTGAGCACATTGAGCTGACGGGGTCGGCGACCGGGACGGGTGGCGCCGGTGGTGACCGCGGGTGTCCAGGCATCGATCATGGCCTGTACCGCGGCGGCAAAACCCGTCTCCAGTCCACCGTCGAAATCCGGTGTATTGACGGCTACGATGTGGGTGGCCTGAAATTCGGGGTGACGGTTGCGGAAGGTCTTCAACAGCCGCTGGATATCCGTGCCCTGGACCTCGGAGAGACCGGTGGTCAACAAACCCAGTACCGCTGGTTTCGATTTTTCGCACAGGGTTCGCAGCGCCTCGATCACGTTGTCGTCGGCGCCCATGATGCTGGAGACCAGATCCATGGCCGTGGTTTGCAGGGGAATCGGCTCCCAGAAGTGACGCACGAAGTACACCTTGGCGAAGGCGGTGCAGCCCTGGGAGCCGTGCAGCAGGGGCATCGCCCGGTCCAGTCCCAGCAGGGCCAGGGCTGCACCCATGGGCTGGCTGGTCTTGAGCGGACTCACGGACAGGGGCTTACCCCGTTTGATGATCTTAGCCATGATTGAGCTCCAGTGCCCTTTCCCAGGGAGCCGGTTGACGCACAGCGTCCCACACCGGGCATTCCAGGGTGCGGGCGATTTCCCGGGCCAGGGTCACCATGCCCCGATACCCGGCATATCCGTGCTCCCGCTCCTGATTGATGTCGAGGAAGGGACGGCGGGCCTTGAGGGCCGTATAGCGATTGCGGCCGCCGGCGACGAGAATGTCGGCCCGGTAATCCCGCATCAGATTGAGCAGTAGACGGGGATTGCCCTCCTGGATCATGATGGCCTCATCTCCCATCAATTCCCGAATGCGGGCTTTGTCCTCCTCGGTGGATTTGCGGGTCCCCGTGGCCACCACTTCGATGCCCAGATCCTGCAGAGCGGCCACGATGGACCAGGACTTCACTCCGCCGGTATAGAGCAGCGCCCGCTTGCCCTGGAGCCGCCGGCGCCAGGGCTCCAGATCGGAGTGAATACCGGACTCCTCGCGATGAATCAGCTCCTCGGTGCGAGCCATCAAATCCGAATCATCGATCAGCCGGGCGAAACCCCGCAATGCCTCGGACGTATCGGCGATGCCGTAGAAGCTGCCTTCGAACCAGGGAATGCCGTACTGCTCCTTGAGCTTACGGGCGACGTTGATCATGGCCTTGGAGCAAACGACCATGCTGACTTCGGCCCGGTGCATGGTCTGCACTTCCCGGTAGCGGGCATCGCCGGACAGCGAGCACAGTACCCGCAGCCCCAGCCCGTCGAACAGGGGCATGATGTGCCACATCTCCCCGGCGATGTTGTACTCGCCGATGAGGTTGATGTCATGCACCCGTAACCCCGGCCGGTCTAGGTCGACCGGTGGCGCTGTTGGCTCCCGGGTTCCGACCACGTGCTCGAGCATGGCCTCACCCGCGATGCGATTGCCTAGGTTCTTGGTGCCGTAAAAGCCGGCGGCATCCACTGGCACCACCGGCGTTTGCCAACGTTGTTGGGCCGCCTTGCAAACGGCTTCGAGGTCGTCTCCCGTCAAGGCCGGCACACAGGTGTTATAGACGAACACCGCCGCTGGATTATGGCTGTCGATGGCCTGCTTGATGGCGTGGAACAGACGCTTCTCACCCCGCCCCATAATGATGTCCTGCTCGGTCAGATCGGTGGTCATTCCGATCCGGAACAGATCGGGACCCGTGGTACGGGTCCCTCGATTGTCCCAGGAGCTGCCGGCGCAGGCGATGGAGCCGTGGACGATATGCGCCACGTCGGCGATGGGAAGGAGCGCTATCTGGGAACCGTCGAAGGCGCAGCCGCCCGCGGTGGCGCCGGGCTTGGGTCGGGCGCAGCCGGATTTCGACCCTGCGTTGTGCACGCAGGCCGGTTCGTTGAGCAATGCGGCAATGTCGTTGGCTTTCATGGTAGGTGGAGACCGAAATCTACGCCACTTCGGATACGGCCAACAGCGCGGGCTTGACCAAATCCACCCATTCCTCAATCCGCTCTTCGGTCAACTCCGCCTGATTGTCCTGATCGATCACCAGCCCCACGAACTCGTCCTCCACGACAGCCTTGGATTTCACGAAATCGTACTCGTCCACGGGCCAGCTGCCGATGGGCGCGGCGCCCAGCTTTTTGAGTTTGCGGTAGAGAATACCCAGGGCATCGACGAACTCGTCCGGATAACCTGCCTGATCGCCGAGGCCGAAAAGCGCTACCGTCTTGGTGGAGAAATCCACGGATTCCAGAACCGGTAGAAATTCCTCCAGGGTCTCCGGTAACTCACCATCACCCAGGGTCGGGGTGCCCAGAATCAGGGCATCGTAGCGCTGCAGATCTTCTGCCGTGGCCTTCTTGACATTAAAGAGATCGACCTCGCCGTCGAACAGCCGTTTGATCATCTTGGCCACCTTACGGGTGTTGCCGGTGTCGGTGGCGTAAAATAAACCGATGTTTGCCATGTCATGGTCCTCTTGTACTGATGCGTTGAAACTACTCAGTTCTCAATCTCGAATGGCCGCGCCTTGACCTCCGCTCCCATCACCCGGGCGAGCCAGGGAGGCGGGGTCTCGGCCAATGCCTGCTGCAACGGGGGTAACAGAGTTCGAATATCCGCTTCTTCCGGGTGCTTGATGGGATGGACGCCGGCCTTGACGACCTTGGCCGCCGGTGGCCCACCAATGGACACCACATAGAGGATATGGCAGTCGCTGACCAGGTTGGCGCGATACGCGTTGACATCGTCCTTGATGGCGGAATCGGGCTCTGTCACCGGACGGACGGCGATCAACCGGGCCTCGGTGGCCGACACCTGATAGATCAGGAACCGGGTACAGGAGCCGAAGTGACCGTCCAGCCGCTCACCGGAGTTGGAGGCGAAGCCCACTCGCACCGAGCCTTCCATATCGCCGTCCTGGTAAGGCTCGGGCTGTAATCGATCCTCGGCGACAGCCCCCGCAGGAGCGTTCTTCAGATGATGCGCCGCCTGTTTGAGGTGGATACCATCGATATCGGCAAACTGCCCGTCCATGGCGGTCTTGAGAAGCTTGGGGGTAATCCCGGCCAGCTTCGCCTCGGTCAGCGGTAGCCCCAGGGCATCGGTCAGTACCGCCATCAACCGGCCTGGCGTCGTTTCCGGAAGCGACCGGGCCGCCAGGCCGATACGCAGGGCCAGCTCAGGGGACAGCCCGGCGCTCATGACAGTCGCCTCACGCGGACGGTAAGCGGCAGCTTGGGCTGCTGGCTCAGGGGCTCGAGGTAGAAGCGTTCGCCGTCGGAGAGCTCCATCTCCCCGCCCCAGAGTCCGGGTCCCTCGTGCTCCAGGGAGACCACGATCTCCTCCAGATCCTTCTTGGCCACGTAGAACACCAGATCGCCCGCGTCGTTGTGGCGTAACATCACGTTTGCCATCGGTCTACCCCCCTAGCGAATCAGATCCAGGGCAAAGTCGGTCTCGCCCATGGCCATGGTGTCCTGATCCAGGCGTTCCATCACCCCATTGACCAGGGTTTTCAGGATGTACATGGCACCTTCGTAACCCAGCGTGGTATCCCGGTGCAGATGGTGGCGGTCGAAGATGGGAAAGCCGATGCGGATCAGCGGCACCTCGAATTCCTTGCCCTTGTGAAGCGTGTCCCGCTGAATGTACTTGCCGTAGGAATTACCGATCATGAAATCCGGCTTGTCGCTAAACACCAGCGAGCGCAGGTGCCACAGGTCCTTACCCACGTGGACCTCGGCCTGCTGACCGTAGGGGGAATCCTGGAGCACCTTGGTCATGGCCTTGCCCCAGCGCTTGTTGGCGTTGTGGCAGAGCACGTGCAGCGGCTCGGCGCCCAGCTCCATCAGGAATTTGCACATCCCCATGACGAAATCCGGATCGCCCCAGAGGGAATAGCGCTTGCCATGGAGCCAGGAGTGGGAGTCGGTCATCATGTCTACCAACCTACCCCTTTCCTTCTCCAGGGATTCCGGGATGGGCTTTCCGGTCAGTTCCGAGACCTTCATCAGGAAACCGTCGGTACCGGCCAGCCCCATGGGAATATCGATGGTGGAGGCGGGCTGCTTCCAGACGTCACGGACCAGCTTGCGGGTCTTGACCAGCTGCCAGGGCTGCAGCAGCAGGGTGTCGACGGCGTTGGGCGCGTCTTTGAGCTCATCCTGGGTGGTGCCACCGGCATACATCTGGAAATTCCCATCCGAGGGCGTATCCAGGATCTCGGTGGGATCGCTGAGGAAGGCATAATCCACGCCCATCTCGCCAAGCATGCGTTTGATCACGCGAAAATTACCCAGGTAGGTCTCGAAACCGGGTACGATATTGAGCTTGGCGTTGCTGCCGACCTCCTTGCCCTCCATGTGATTGAGGGTGAAGTAGCGCAGGATGCCCTCCATCATGTTGTCCCAACCGGTGACGTGGCTGCCGACGAAGCTGGGGGTATGGGCAAAGGGCGTCGGGAACTCCTTGGGCACCCGGCCCTCCTTCTTGGCGTTGTTGATGAAAGCGTTGAGATCATCGCCGATCACCTCGGCCATGCAGGTGGTGGACACCGCCATCATCTCCGGCTGATACAACGTCTTGGCGTTCTCCAGCCCTTCGAACATGTTCTTCTGTCCCCCGAAGACCGCCGCATCCTCGGTCATGGAGTCCGAGACCGTGGCGATGGGCTCGCGGAAATGGCGGTTGAAGTAGGTGCGGAAGTAGGCCACACAGCCCTGGGAACCATGGACATAGGGTAACGTCTTGTGGAATCCCAGCGCGCACAGGACCGCCCCCAGGGGCTGGCAGGTCTTGGCCGGGTTGATGGTCAGGGCTTTGCGCTCGAAGTTGAGCGCCTTGTACTCCTCGGTGGTGGTCCACTGGAAAACCTCGGCGATTTTCTCCGCCGAGGGCGCCTCCTCGAATACCCGCTTGCGGGCGAAGGCATCCTGGTATTCCGTATCGCAGAACAGGGGATAACCAGGTTTGATGTTGTCTTGATCATGGTTCATGGGGGATTCCTCACGCTCTAGCCATTGCGACCCATCACCCGCCCAGAAACAGGGTGGGGAGAGTGTCCCGCCCTCAGCAGAGCGGGACATTTCTCAGAAACAACCACTCAAACCGCCACGGGCTGCTTCCAGGGGGCCTTGAGATGCTTCCAACAGGGGTTGTTGATGGTCATATCCATATCCCGGGCGAATATGGCAAAGCCGTCATAGCCGTGGTAAGGACCGGAGTAATCCCAGGAATGCATCTGGCGGAAGGGAAGACCCATCTTGTGGAACACGTACTTTTCCTTGATACCGGAGCCGATCAGATCCGGTTGCAGCCGCTCGGCGAAGCTCTCCAGCTCGAAGCTGGTGGCATCGTCATAGATCAGCGCACCGTCCTTGAGCTGCTTGAAGGTGCGGTCATAGTCGTCGTTGTGGGCAAACTCGTAACCCGCCGCGATGACCTCCATGCCCAGATCCTCGTAGGCACCGATGGCATGCCTGGGCCGCAGGCCGCCCACGAACAGCATCACCCGCTTACCCTCCAGGCGGGGCCGATATTTGGCGATGATGGCCTCGGCGGGGGGGGTATACTTGGCGATCACCCGTTCCGCACCCTCCTTGATCTTGTCGTCGAAGTGGGAGGCAATCTTGCGCAGGCTCTCGGCGATCTTGGTGGGACCGAAGAAGTTGTACTCCATCCAGGGAATACCGTACTTCTCCTCCAGGTGGCGGCTGATGTAGTTCATGGAGCGATAACAGTGCAGCAGATTGAGCTTGACCTTCGGGGTCAGCTCGAACTCCGGCAGCGAACCGTCGCCCGACCACTGGGCGACCACCCGCAGACCCATCTCCTCCAGGAGCGTGCGCGAGGACCAGGCATCGCCACCGATGTTGTAATCACCGGTAATGGCGACATCGTAGGGGGTAGCCTCGAAACTGTCGTCACCGTCGCGGTTGTGCAGCACCCAATCCCGCAGGGAGTCGTTGGCGATGTGATGTCCCAGAGACTGGGACACCCCGCGGAAACCCTCGCACCGCACCGGCACCACCACCTTTTCCATTTCCTTGGACTTTTTCTTGGCTACCGCTTCGATGTCGTCACCGATGAGACCGATGGGGCATTCGGACTGAATCGTCACCCCCTTGGCCAGGGGAAACAGGGTGTCGATCTCGCCAATCAGTTTGTCCAGCTTCTTATCGCCGCCGAAGACGATGTCCTTCTCCTGGAAATCGGAGCTGAAATTGATATCACCGAACACATTGACGCCGCTGAAGCCGGTGACGTAATTGCGCCGCCCGGCGCGGGAGAACTGGCCGCAGCCCACCGGTCCGTGGGAGATATTGGCCACGTCCTTGACCGGACCCCAAACCACACCCTTGGCACCGGCGTAGGCGCATCCACGGGCGGTCATGACCCCTGGCAGAGCCTTTTTGTTGGCGACGATGCACTTGTTGGAACGTTCGATGCTCGGGTCATTGGCCAACAGGTGTTTGGCCCGTTGTTTCCCCGTATCCTCCGGGTAGACCTCCAGGACTTCCTGGATCAATTTTTCGGTATCTTCGCGATTCATCGTGCTCATGGGTGAACTCCTCGGGATCAGGCAACGTTGAGGGAGGCTTCTTCGGCCGCGGTCTTACCCACCATGGGATCGTCTTCCTCCATGACGCCGAACTCCATCAACAGCTCCTCGAGCTCGTCCATGGTGATGGGCGTGGGGATCACCAACTTTTTGTTGTCGACGATCTTCTGCGCCAGGGCGCGGTACTCATCTGCCTGATTCGCCTTGGGGTCATACTCGATCACGGTCATACGCCGGATCTCCGCCCGCTGCACCACGTTGTCCCGGGGCACGAAGTGGATCATATGGGTGCCAAGCTTTTCCGCCAGCGCCCCGATCAACTCCGCCTCCCGGTCGGTCTTGCGGGAATTGCAGATCAGTCCGGCCAAACGCACGCTGCCGGAGTTGGCGTATTTCACGATGCCCTTGGCGATATTGTTGGCCGCATACATGGCCATGGCCTCACCGGACACCACGATGTAGATCTCCTGGGCCTTGTTCTCGCGGATGGGCATGGCGAAGCCGCCGCACACCACATCGCCCAGCACGTCGTAGAAGACGAAATCCAGATCGTCCTCGTAGGCGCCCTCCTCTTCCAGGAAATTGATGGCGGTGATGACACCCCGGCCGGCGCAACCGACACCGGGCTCGGGACCCCCCGATTCCACGCAGCGGATATCGCCGTAGCCGGTCCGGAGCACGTCCTCCAGTTCCAGGTCCTCGACACTGCCGGCATCGGCCGCCAGGTGCATGATGGTCTCCTGGGCCTTGGAGTGGAGAATGAGACGGGTAGAGTCGGCCTTGGGATCGCAACCGACGATCATGATCTTCTTGCCCAGGGAAGCAAGGCCCGCCACCAGGTTCTGGGTGGTGGTGGATTTGCCGATACCACCCTTGCCGTAGATTGCGCACTGACGTATTGCCATCGGGATTTCTCCTTGCGTTGGAATGCGAGAAATTTCGTCTGAACGCCCTTGCGCAACACCTGTGCCAACTGCTCAATATTATTTTAAGATAATAATATTTATAGAATTTTTATAATCTACCGGGCACTGAAAAGGGAGTGATGTTTACGACAAAGACCAAGGCGATTTGTAGGGTTGACGACAACGCTACCATGACAACGGTAGAATTACGGTTCAAGATGCTTAACTTGTATGGTTACTGACAACGAAGCCATGACGAAACCCTGGCCCAGCCTACCGAAAAACGCGCGCTTGCCCATCAACCACTGCAACCTCCCGGCCGTGGTGCTGGGCAGTCTCAGCTACCAGCAGCATCCCGTTCCATTACGGCTCGACGGCGTGGCGGAGCTGCACCGGCGGCTCATTGAACTATTGGATGGGCTGAACGACCCGGCGCGGCGAGCTCAACAGTTCATGGACTACATGACGGTATATTTTCGCCTGGAGGCCCTGGAAAGCGCAGGCTTGACGGCGGGCAAACGGAAACTGCGGGGACGGGCGGATTATCTGCGCATGGTCAGAGGTTGGGCCTTCGACCCCGATTACCGGGAAGGCGCGGTGCTCAAGGCCTGGGTCGAGTCCCGGTTCGGTCTGCTGCCCCGCTTTCACCAGGGCAGTTTGAACGATTTTTCCGGTGAGCATTACCTGCGTTACCTGGAGGAGCGCAGCCAGGGACTCTACAACACCAATGCCCTGGAAGCGCAACTGGATCTGGTCTACACCTACTGCCAGTATGAGTTGCGTCGTCGTTTTCCAGATAGACATCACCTCAGGCTATACCGGGGCTTCAATCGGGTGGGAGACAACGAGCTGCTGGCAGTCCAAGATCGACGCCGATGGATTGTGCTGCTCAACAACCTCAGTTCATTCACCTCGTCATGGGAGCGGGCCGATGAGTTTGGGGATCATGTGATGGTGGCCCAGGTACCCCTGGCAAAGATTTTCTTCTACAACCAGATGCTACCGGGTATGCTCAAGGGCGAGAGCGAGTATGTGGTAATTGGTGGGGTTTACCAAGTCCAGGCGATATCGTGACGGGTTCCGTAATGGGGTAACCTTTCACTCCTCTGGTCCGAAGCAGTTTTGGTAATCGGAACAAAGCTCGCACGAGGGCGCCCGGCAGATGTAGATCCCTTCCTGAATGCAAAGCTGCTTGTAGAGAAACTTCTTCCATTTCATATCGCGATCGTTTTTCGCCGCCAGGCCCGGGAAGTTGCGGCTCATGAGCTCGCTTAGCGGGCCCCGGCCCCAAAGCCCCAGATCCTGCCAGAGATGATTGCTGGCCATGCATCCGGTGGCCACGATTCGGCTCATCCAGATTTCCGAATCATCCCGTTGCGCTCGGTACATGAGCATCAGTTTCACCAGTTCTCCCTTCTCCTCGAGCAGCCGCGGATCCCACAGCGGTATCCGCGGGTTGTTCGGTTTGGGCAATTGTACTCCGGCAAAATGGTGCTCCACCATGCGCGCAAACATCCGAGGCTCCAACCCCAGCCGTGGGGGCAGAGCTCCCCCACCGCCATAATGACTGGCCAGCATGCTGGCCAGCGGATTGTCGTTATCCCGCCCGGTCCGATGAACCATCAACTCGTCGTAGAGCCAGCGGTACCGGGCCGTTGCAGGGTCGAGATGATCGGGCATCTTGGCAAGGGCAACCAAAAGGGCATTATTCGGTGTTGTATTCCACCAGGATATTCTCATCCCTCACGATCATCTGACAGGCCAGACGCCAGGGCGGCGGAAAGTCGTCCTCCAGGATCTGTTTGATCTCACTATCCGTCAATTTGCCCAGCTCCTTGAGGACATTGCGTTCCTTTTCCGTGGGTGGCCCGCCCATGCGTGGCTTGTTGTCGAGGCTGGTGACCTTGACCAGGCAGGTACCGCACTCACCGTCCTGGCAATCAAAGGCGATGGGAATCTTGTTAGCCCTGGCGATCTTCAGGACTGTCTCGGTGTGGCTACCCGCCACGGCGTAGACGGTCTTGTTCTTGTAACTGGGGTTGGAAAAAGTGATCATCGGCATGGGAATATTCTCCGATTCAAGTCCTTAGTTTCGGGTAAACCGCTGCATTGCATCGGTCTTCAGCCGGGTCTCACCACCACATGGCCACCCAACACCTGGGCCTGGCAGGCGAGGCGGAAATGACGCCCGGCAAAATGCTCCTTCAGCACCTTGTCTTCCAACACCGAGGGTTCGGTCAGGTTATCGATACCGGTCACCACCTTCATCAAACAGGTACCACAGTCGCCCTCCCGGCAACCGTAAACGATACCCGAATTGACCTTATCGGAAATCTCGATCACTCGGCTGCCAGCCGGCACGGTGACGGTAGTATCGATGTCTTCGAAAGTAAGCTGCGCTTTGGCCATTGCAATACTCCTATGGGATAGTACTCAGGGTCGGTGGAATACCGGTTAGGGTTGCGGGAGGATTGAGGGGATTGCCGAGGCTGTCGACATATCCAGCTTGCCGCTATCCACCCACTCCCGATAAACTCCCATGACCGCCTCTTCGATGGGTTCGAGGGCATGTTCGCTGTTGGGCTGAATGCCGGCCGCCTCCAGTTGGCTCCAGGGTTCGAACCCGATCTTGGCGCACAGCACGGCTTCACAACCCTGGAGGGCGCGGATCGTCCCGGCCAACACCGTTTCCGGCTCACCACAGCCATCGGGACCGGTGCAATAGAGCTCGGTCTTGCGGTGACCGATCAGGCGAACCCCCTCCGCCGATGCCTCGTAGATCAGGAATTCCCGGGCATGACCGAAATGCTGGTTGATCAACCCACCCCCCTTGGTGGCCGCCGCCATCAGCACGGGTCTGGCCTTACCCCGGGCAGCGGAGCGCCGCACCGGCACGAGCTGCACCAGCGTCGCTTCAGGTTTGTTGGCGGCGCGGCATGCCAGTTTGCGCTGGATAGCGGCCCGGGCCGCGGCCCGCTTCGCCATGGCGGCCTGAGGGTCTACCCTTTGACCTTGGACCCGATCCTGGCTGAACTCGGCACTGCGATCTTCGCCCAATAACCCGATGGCATCGGAGCGGCACTGGCGGCAGTGGCGCATCATGCGCATATCACTGCCGCAGGCATCCTGCAGCGCCTGCAGCTCATTTGGGCTCGGACCGCGCTGGCCGGTGACGCCGTAATAATCGCCATGTTTGGCATCGGCGATCAGCGGCATGATGTTGTGGATGAAGGCGCCTTTTTCCTTGACGATTCGATTGACCTCCCGGAGATGCTCGTCGTTGATACCGGGGATCATCACCGAATTGACCTTGACCAGCACATCCCGCTCGACCAGCAGCTCCAGACCCCGCTGCTGCTGCTCGATCAGGATCGCCGCCGCCTTGCGCCCACGGATGCGACGGTGGTCCCAGAAGATCCAGGGATAGATCCTGGCGCCGATGTCGGGGTCCACGCAGTTGATGGTGATAGTCACGTGTCCAATGTTATATTTCACCAGCTCGTCCACGTACCGGGGTAAAGCGAGCCCGTTGGTGGAAACGCAGAGCTTGAGGTCGGGAGCTTTTAGGGCTAATTCGCGGAACGTGGCGAAGGTGCGCTCGGGATTGGCCAGGGGGTCCCCGGGCCCCGCGATTCCCACCACAGATAGCTGTGGCAGCGCGGCGGCCACGGCCAGTGTCTTTTTCACCGCCTGCTCTGGACTCAGCAGCTCGGAAACCACGCCCGGGCGAGACTCGTTAGAGCAATCGTACTTACGGTTGCAGTAGTGACACTGGATATTGCAGGCGGGCGCAACCGCTACATGCATGCGGGCGAAATGATGGTGAGCTTGCTCCGAGTAGCAGGGATGGTCTCGGATTTTCTGTTCCAGCACTGATTCTCTTGACACCATCACAGTCTCCACCAGCAATTATAGGGATCTTCATTGAGAAAATTACGCGCCCCCTTTTGCAATTATCGGGCCCACTTGTGATGAAAATATAATAAATTGATTTATTTATATTTTTTTAGATGACCTGAACGCTCTGTTAGGATTCGAACAAACACAGGCTTGGGGCTTGTCGGTAAACCCACATTCGCCATCAATGATGTTTCCCGAATCCACCCCATGGCATTGTCGGCTTTATGACATTGTCATGATCTCTCCCGGGGTTACTCTTATCACCGAACTGCTCTTCTAAGCATAAGTATCTAAAATAATTAATAAACTATCTCTTGGCTTAGAGATTGCAGAGGCCCGCCTACGCCCATCCATGCGGTTGAGGTTTTGGCACATGGCATTTCGTTCTTGTACCCACAGGCTTGCCCTATGACACGTATCAAGCTCTCGATCATTGCATTGTCGATCTTACTGTTACTAGTGATGCCGCTGGCCACCGCGGGGGAAGTCAAGGTAGCCGTCGCCGCGAATTTCACTCCGGCGATGAAAGAGACGGCGGCTGCCTTCACCGCCGCCACGGGACATCAGGCGGTCATCAGCTATGGCTCCACCGGCAAGCTGTACGCCCAGATCATCCATGGGGCACCGTTCGAGGTATTCCTGGCCGCCGATCAGGTGCGCCCCCGTTTATTGGCCGAGGCCGGCTTGGCGCGAACACCCTTCACCTACGCGGTGGGTAAGCTGGTACTGTGGAGCGCGGACCCGACACGCATCGATGCTAACGGAAAAGTCCTGCAAAGCGGTGACTTCGCCAAACTCGCCATCGTGAACCCCAAGACCGCCCCCTACGGTGCGGCCGCGGTGCAGGTGATGCACTCCCTGGGGACGCTGGCGGCGCTGAGGCCGAAACTGGTGCGTGGCGACAATATTGCCCAGACCTATCAGTTCATTCTCACCCGCAACGCTCAGCTGGGCTTCGTTGCCCTCTCCCAGGTAAGGCTGGACCCCAAGGGCTCGGTCTGGAGTCCCCCTCAAATCCTCTACGACCCTCTCCTCCAGGATGCCGTGCTGCTCGAGCGCGGCACCGCCAATCCCGCGGCGACGGCTCTGGTGGCTTTCCTCCGGGGACCCGAGACGCGGGCAATTATCGAGAAGTACGGCTATGGACTCCCTTGAAACCCTGAACCCGGGCTTGAATCCGGGTCTCGATCTGGCATCGGTGTGGCTGACCCTGAAGCTCGCCACCGTGACTACCCTGTTATTGCTGGTGGTCGGTATCCCCATTGCCTGGTGGCTGGCCCAAACCACTTCGCGCGCCAAGCACGCAGTAGCCGCCGTCGTGGCGTTGCCCCTGGTGCTGCCGCCGACAGTGCTGGGCTTTTATCTGCTGCTGCTGCTGGGACCCAACGGACCGGTTGGCCAGGTGACCGAACCGCTCGGACTGGGCACCCTACCCTTCACCTTCGCGGGCCTGGTCATCGCCTCGGTGCTTTACAGCCTGCCCTTCGTCGTGCAGCCCGTTCGCAACGCCTTCGAGGCCATCGGCGCCCGTCCCCTAGAGGTGGCCGCGACCCTGCGGGCATCGCCCTGGGAGCAGTTTTTTGATATCGCTTTGCCCCTGGCCCGACCCGGTATCCTGTCGGGTGCCATCCTCGGTTTTGCCCATACCGTGGGCGAGTTCGGGGTCGTATTGATGATCGGCGGCAATATTCCCGGCGAGACCAAGGTCATGTCGGTGGCGATCTACGATCATGTGGAATCGCTGGAATGGACTCAGGCCCATTGGCTTTCCGGCGGCATGGTGGTGTTCGCTTTCGTCGTAGTGCTCACCATGTATATCCTGGGCCAGCGTATGCAGCGCATCGGCCAGGCCTGAGAATCGCGATACCGATGAGCTACGCCGGGCTGGCCTTCGGGTTTCGCTTGGATCGGGGTGATTTCCACCTGGATGTCAACCTGTCGCTGCCGGCCCGCGGGATTATCGCCCTATTCGGCCGCTCCGGTTGCGGCAAGACCACGATACTGCGCTGCGTCGCCGGACTTGAGCGCGCCCATGGACATTGCCAACTCCATGACGACATCTGGCAGGACGACGGTCGCCAGCTGTTTCTGCCAACCCATCGACGTCCGATTGGCTATGTCTTCCAGGAGCCCAGCCTATTTCCGCACCTGTCCGTACGGCGGAACCTGGAATATGGACTCAACCGGGTGCCCGAGGCCCAGAGACAGATCCAGCTCCCCGATGTGGTCGGCCTGTTGGGCATCCGCCATTTACTGAACCGAGCACCGAACGGGCTTTCCGGCGGGGAATGCCAGCGTGTCGCCATTGCCCGGGCACTGCTCACCAGCCCTCGCCTACTGCTGATGGATGAGCCCCTGTCAGCGCTGGATCAAAGGAGCAGGCAGGAAATACTGCCCTACCTGGAGCAACTCCACGATACCCTGCGAATTCCGGTGCTCTATGTCAGCCATTCCGCCACCGAGGTCGCCCGGCTCGCGGATCATATCGTGCTGCTCGAGCACGGCCAGGCATTGGCGAACGGGCCGGCCGCGGAACTGATACCGCAGCTCGATACACCGTCGGCGATTAAGCAGCAGGCCGCCATGGTACTCGATGCCGTGATCAGCCGCCATGACGAGCGCTATCGGTTGAGTGAGATCGAGATACCGGGCGGACGGCTCGCGGTGTCCCGAATTGATCACCGCGTGGGTACTCGGATCCGGGCCCGCATAAATGCTAGCGACGTGAGTCTTGCGCTGGAACGATCCACCCACAGCAGTATCATCAATATCCTGCCCGCAAGAGTCTCGGGAATCGACGAGACCGCCGACGCCCAGGCATTGGTGCGGCTGAATACTACCCACGAGCAGCCAACGCCCCTGCTCGCGCACATCACCTGCCGCTCCCGCGATGCCCTGGGATTGGTTCCGGGCATGGTCGTCTACGCCCAGATCAACAGGATCACCGTACTATAGCTCATCGGTTTTCCCAAGGCTCCAGCACCGTCTCTGGCACCAGCAGGATTCGTCCCGGGAAGCGAACGTGATACATGACGCCGTTCTGCTCCTCCCGCAACACCTTGGCGATTTCCCCCTGACTGCCTTTGGCAACGATGATCTCACCATCGATGGCCAACGGGATCCGGTTGATGACTTTGTCGCGAAACTCAAACCGGCCGGGGGTCCAGGGCGCATCCGCCGGGATCAGCTCCGGCTCCCGACAGCCCACGGTGATACCACCCTGATCGACGAAATGAACGGAGTAGATAATCTGGTCCTGGAGGAAGACACCCATGTTGCGAACATAGCCAATGCTGCCCCGCGGGATCAGCAACGCCCCCGTATCGATGCCGGGGTAGGTCCCGTCATTGCGAACATTGCGAATCACGCGCACGGCATCACCGTAATCGAAGGCAGGTACCATGGGGTCTTGCTCCTATAGCCGTCGCATCTTGATGTTGAATGTC
>JAAUXT010021262.1_pt1 | contig 20869 bp, 19 predicted proteins | sample 7278171 | NCBI WGS metagenome assembly JAAUXT01 (sample SAMN14350112, study PRJNA611818) | marine sediment metagenome | isolation source: surface marine sediment (1.8m) | place: French Polynesia: Moorea | collected 2018-08 | reverse complement strand
TAATGCACGAAAGCCACGACCTTTAATGCACGAGGTACGAGTGCATTTTGGGAGTGCTTGAGTGCATTTTATTGTGTATTTGTTGAGTTGAGTTTCAATAACCCACATATTACCAGGATTTGTTCTTAAACATTTGTCTGAAGACTATAAAATATATTGTTTCTTTCCTTCATTTTGTTCATGCCTCATTAACTTTTGGATTTCTCTTTTTTATGCTCATTAACTTTGTCAGTCTTCAACAAGCATTCATTACAAAATGGTAATGGGTCTCGAGAACAATGGTTGTGGAAAGGTCACCCAACAGACGCCCATACAAGGTGTGGTTTACAAAATGAAGCAAGACCAAGAGACCACCACCATCACCCACCAAAAAAAAAAAATAAATAAAAATAAAAAAATTGACTGACCTGGTTGTCATGACCTTGTGAACCGTGGAGTTCATGAAGAAGAGTACTCGTATACCGGTACATAAAGATGATCATCCACAAGGCCGATCGTCGAAAATCTCGGTTCACTTTCTCCCCTGATGGGTGGTCAGCCACTCGACAGAGTCCGTAGTGATGGAAAATTTCAGAAAAAGGACGGGTTGGGGATGGGGGTTGGCCAACGAAATGTAAACATTTCGCTGGGTTTGGCATAGACCATTTGGACGAAGAACACACGTTGGATCGGAGAATGAAGAGGGATACCAAATTGCACAAAAATGGGTGACTGCAATCAGAGCAAAAATACAGTGATTCTGTTGCACCTCTCAAGTGTTCATAATGTTTACCAACTGAGAAAACTGGCAGAGAGCACTGGTAAAAGGTTCCTTTAAAAGCACTGCGCGGATGGTAAATATTTTCAAACTTCGTAGGCCAGGAGGCAAAGGGATATTTCACCTCATTCTTTGTTTCGCGGTGATGAAGAATTCGGTCTCTGAAATAACTCTCGGGTTGAAGAACCAAAAACTGTACCCCCATTCACCGGCAAAGCATGCAAAGTTTGATTTAGATCGTGCTTTCAAGGTGCGCAGTTTACATTTTTGCCAAACATGTGAAGGATTTCGATGAAAGGTGTGTTCGGTGTGGGCTGCAGACAACATTTCAGCATTCTGTCAGTTTTACAGATCTTTGTACCAAAAGTGGAATTACCATTTTGTGTCGAGAATCTGTGAAAAGGTGCATGTGTTCTTGCACGACAGTCTGTGTTTCACACGCACCAACTGGAAATGATCAGGGGGAGACTGCTAAAATTCTTGGTGATTATCCCGCCCCTCAGCCACCCTGAAGTGATCAGGGGAAACCATGACAACTGAAAGTTCACCATTTTGGGATTGTTGTTGTCCTATCCATGTCCTTCAAGCCATGTTGTGTTTTTGGTCACAAGATCTCGCATTCAAATTTCAATGTGGACTTACCCCCTTGGACAAGTCAACGTTGCAATCCGTCAGAGAATGATCGGAATCAAACAAAACTTTGAGGGCAAGTTACCAATTCAAATTGCTCGCACCAGTTTGATTTCAGTATGTGCAGGTCACATGGCATGACTGCCATCCTTATCATGACAAGCTTGAGCTTATTTCTCTGTGACAGTTCACCATTTTGGGGATATGTTCCAGGTCTGTCCATAGCTTACAACATATGTTGTGAAAAACACACTTGGAGTCATCCTGAGCTCAATTCTTCCTGAAAGTTAACTAATTTCCGAGATGTTGTTGGCCTGTCCATAGTCTTCAAAATATGTTTTTGGTCACAAGGCTTGATTGATTGCTGATCAAAAGAGCTGCTAAGATAGTGGGGAATGCTCAAAATTTCAACCTAACTTTCAGGTACATTTATGTTGTCATGCTGAACAACTTCAGAGGTCAGAAAGTGGGACAGAGGATTTAGCAGATTGGATTTTACTGAAAAGAAACTTTCTGGCTGTTTTGAAGGCAAACATGGAAACAGCTGGAAAGTGTTCCCAAACTATATTCAAGCTAAACTGTGTCGTTTTGAACAGCTAATTTGTATAGCTTTCTGCAAGCAAGTCAGGATGGCTGCTTTCTTGGTAAAACTGTAAATGTCCTGTTGGCCCTCTTTGAGCCCAGAATTGTACGGTACGAGGCTGATCCCAAAAGTCCTTTTCGCAGTCGATCGACACTGGCGGCCGATCTTACGTAGGAAATCGATTGAAAATCAATATGTGTGGAGGTTGAGTGACTCTGGTCGACTTGACCTTTTTGTGTGTGGGTCACTGTGAGAACTGGTCACTGTCTCCGGTGAGATTTGCTCACTTCTTTCGGAGCAGAATGGCTGCAATTCCAGACATTTCTTTGCGTGTGCTGCAGCGATCCGTGATTTGGTGGTTGTGGAGGACAGAAGACCTATGTGCTGGTGCCATCCACACACAACTGCTGGCTGTTTTTGGCAATGAAACATACTCTATTCAAACTGTAAGGTCATGGTTACGGAATTTTTGAGCAGGAAGAGACCGGATGCAGGATTTGGACAGGTGTGGAAGGCCCATGAGTGCAAGGTGCCAGGAGAATGTGGAGTCTGTTGTTGAAGCTGTCCAAGCCAACCGCCGGCAGACTGTTGCACAACTGTCTCTGTGGGTCAATCTGTCACATTCCAGTGTCCACCAGATTCTCAGAGGTGATTTGAAATTCAAGAAGAAAGCTGCCAAGATGATTCCACATGTGCTGAGTGACCACAACAGAAGGACAAGAGTGAACCTTGCACAGGAGGCTTTGGACTGGATCTGAGATGAACCTGCACTCATGAGCAAGGTCATTACAGGCGACAAGAGCTACATCCACATCTACATGTCAGAGACCAAGGAAAGGTCCAAGGAATGGCTTGACAAAGATGACCCTCACCCACAGAAAGCAGTCAGGGGTTGGGGTACAAAATACTCCAAGTGTATGCTGGTCCTTTTTTTGACTGCAAAGGCGTTGTGTACAGGGAGTATGTTAGAGGGCAAACCATCACTGGGGAAGTGTACCTCGGGATCCTGGACAGGCTGTTGACAGCAATTCAGCATCGACGCACAAGACTGTGGAGGTCAGGGCTGTATGTTCTGCACCAAGACAATGCATCGGCACATACTTATGACAATGTCCAACGCTGGCTGGGACGTCGTCACATCCGCATGCTTGACCATCCTCCTTACAGCCCTGACCTCACCCCCTGTGACTTTTGGTTGTTCAACAGGCTGAAGAAGAACCTCCGGGGCATCCGCTTCCCAGACCTCAACACCCTTGAATTTGAGACAGATCGCCTGTTGGGAGAAATTGCAGAACATGAGTATGCAGAGGCCATACTCCACCGCTGGCCCCATCGACTGGAGCGCTGCGTATAACATGAAGGCCACTACTTTGAAGGACTCAGACAGTGATTTCCACTGGACATTGCACATGACAAGACTTTTGTCATTGACTTTGACACCTGTTCTAACAGTTCTTGACATTGTTTACATCGCAGTCCACTCACAAGCCACGCGCCGACTTGTTTCCTTACGTAAATAAAGCAGGGCGCACGCGCCAGTGTCGATCGACTGCGAAAAGGACTTTTGGGATCAGCCTCGTAATGATGGGAAAAATTTTGATAGATGAGCATCTTTTGTCAAGCTGGCTGCGTGGAACCAGTGGAACCGCGGGCTTTGTATGCGTGGCCTTCTTGTTTCTGAACAAGGTTCGCGAAGTCTTGAACTGAGGTCGTGAGAAATTTTCGTGATGTTGGTTGAATTAGAGGATCGCAAACGTTGAAAGTGGCCACCACGATCATAAATACCTGAGTGCATCGAGGTGCATGAGGGTCGAGGGTTGCACGCTCTATGGGCTCCGAGGGAGCATTTCTGAAGTGAACGGAGGAAAAAAGACCACCGTACTGAGTTTTGAAAGGTAACGGAAGGGAAACGATCCTCTTGCGTCATCTGTGCAGCCGAAAGGCCGGAGGCAGCGTTTGCAGACGTCCTTCAGTGGTGCGAGCGTTCTGTGTGTCGTTCCGGAGATTCAGCACCAACCGTCCCAGTGCTGTCGCCCAGTGTCATGGGCGGCGCGTCGGATCAGCGCAGTGAAGCTACGCCGGTCATTACAAGTGTGAGAGAGGAAGCAACACATGAGAGACCTTTATGCACAAACTGCACAGCGTGTGGTAGCCGGTTGCATCATGAGTATGTGAAAGTATGCACTGTGGAGTCGCATTTGTTTGCTCCGTCTGAGAATGTGCCACCGTAACGCACAGAGGTGCTTGCTTTTTGTTGCTGCATGTGAAGTGGTTTGAATAGAACGGCCTTTGTTCTACGTACTGAGTTGGCCGAGTGTGTGGTGCGATTTTCAGTGTCATTGCTGTTTGGCGAATTCCTGCTGGGAACCACCGAAATCACACCTTTTGGGTCAAATTCTGTTCATTGGACATTGTCTTGTGGTCAGAATGTCAATCTCAAGAGGTCAACCTGCAAGCCTTGTTTGCGGAGTGTGCCGCCCCCACCCACCCAGAAAAGAAGCCAAAGTGCGTGATCAACGTGTGCGAGCACAGGCAACGCAGTGATGAACACCATGCACCACTGTCAGTGCAAGTTCTGAATACCTTGCCTTTGCAGAGACGGCAAGTGTGAGTCGCAAAACTGGAATCCGTCCGAATTGCTCCTGCTCTGCCGCATTGCCCGTGATCTGGACATCTCTCACCGACCTGGGAGAGGGGAGGTTGGCTGAACCTGAGGGTTGATTGACCACAGGGAATTTGGCTGACCGCGCGCGAGCTGATCAGGGAATTCGACCAACCAGGGGGACATTTCGCCCTCTGGTGGAGGCAGGGTGTCAAAAATGAAAGAAACAGGGAGGATGTTCCACAATTTGAACAATGCCGAAGCCTTGCAGGCATTGGCTTTGGGTCCGTTCAGTTGATTGTGGAAAAGCACACTTTGGAAGTTGACGGCACAAACTGGGGCTTGAACTTGGCGCTTTTGAGTCGTCCCAGACAGAAGCGGAACGAGCAAACGTGATTTGAAGATGAATGTCAAGTAGTGGTTGAGGCGGGGTGGAGGAATTCTCAAGGCGGCGATGCTTCTGTGAGGACTCCCCAGCGGGAACGTTTTAGTCGTGGTTGACCCCAGGAGATAGCGCGCAGGGTTCAACGAGCTCTGCGTGCCTCACATTCCCAGCTCGAGCATCACGGAGCGAAGAACGGATTCTCAACGCCGCGGACAATTCGATCCGCTTGTTGCGCCCAAGTTTTCATCGAACTCCCAGTTGAAGTAACGAGTAAATTGGCCGTGTTCACTCGAAAGTCGCCCGCCCCACGGATCCGTCACGAGCGCGACAGCTGGTGATTGGGTCAGATCTGGACCTGTGTTGTTTTCGTGTTTACGACATGCAGCGCGAATGGTGTTTCAAATGTAAAAAGAAAAAATAACTATGTTGGTGTGAGTGACAGTGAATTTTAGTGCTCTTCCATTTGCGCTTGTTGAGGACGTTTTTGTGGAACTTCGCTGGTTTTTCTTTGCTTCTGTAATTTTTCAATGTATTTTCACCAGCTCGTACCATTGCAAAGGCCGTGTTTGGTTTTAACTTGAAAAGTGAGTTCGCTCGCCCCATTGATACTTGAGGCAACTGGCTGGATCTTGTGATGGGGGGTTTTTGTGGACGTTTCGCCTGGACTGCTCCCAGTACTTGCGGCCACGTCTGAAGAGAGGGGAGATTTGGTGGTGATTTTTCAGTCTTGAAAACAGCACTATCGGTTTGTCCAGCTGGTGTCGGACTGTAAACAGCGGAGCTGCAGCAACAGCTTTTGTACTCGGCTCTGGATACAGCTTATCTACGGGTTTCCTAATGTACGCCCATTGATGTGTACCGAGCATTCTTGTTGCGTAATTCTGTTGAGTGAAGGAAATTGCGGGTTTTGATACGAAATGGCTGTCTTCCGCACAGCTGGATTCCGTCTCCTGACTGAGCACCAATCGTCGTGGCTTCAGAAGCACAGAGCTCGTCTCGTACATTTGCACAGTGAGCGGTGGTCTGGACGGAGTAACACGTGTGCCTTCGTGTACCAGTGGCTGTGGGCCTGTGTTGTAGAAGTGAGCACTGAAAATACTGCGCCTCCCAGACTGATGGCGATTCTCTTTGTTGTAAACTTTCCAATTGAAGGTTCAAACGCACTGTGCAGATAAGATTTTGGTCCTTTGGCACAATGGACATGGATGGAATTGGAATTGTCTTCGGGTGCAATTACTGGGTCGCCAGGAGGCGGGCTCGCGCCGCTCAATGAGCGGAGGATCCAAAATGAGATTGAAGGCGGGTCCACGCTCCAGCAGCTGACCCACTTCCGCAGCGCCAAATGCACCAAAATACACAGATACTCGCCACTCGTAAAGTGTTCCCGACTGTCTGAAAACCCAAAGCCAAGGGATTTCTGTGAATCTTTGTGGTGCTATGCTTTGTGTTCTGTGCATCATTTTGTATCAGGTGGACAACTGCTGTGTTGCGTTTTGGCAGTGCCGATGTTAAGGACGGCATGATTTCTGGAGGAGTAAACAATAGTTTCCTGTGTCTACGGAGAGACAGCTCTCCAATGGATTGTTGAAAGAGAAAAGCTGGAACTCCCGACTTTTCAGTCGTTGGCAGTCAGAGATTAAAAGTGGATGCCGAGGGTGTGCCGGATTTTTAAGTGGGTCTGCGTGTTCCAGTTCACGGCGGCAGCAACAAGCATTTCCTGGTGCCAGTGGCCAACAAGTGATTTGATTGCAGAGCGGAAAGGGCGTGTGCATTTGTGAACAAGCCTGACCAAGTTAAGTTCGGCTTTCACCGATTCTTGCCTTCAGAGTACATCCTGTGATTTGTTTTTGGGCGAAGTGTGTGTCACGGCTTCTGTCTGTGATAATTAAAATGCGACGTGCTCTTTACGAGTGGCAAAATAAATGGCTCGTTGACGGTTGTGTGAACTGAACTGCTGAATTGAGACGGACAGTGGCGGACTGGTTTTTTCTCGCTCTCACACACTCACGTGGACATTCAACAAGTGTGCTCGGTGACACGGATCACCTGCGATGGAGTCTGCTTGAACACTGTGTGGAAATGGATACACGAACCGGATCGATAATTCAGCCGTCCTGACTGCGGACGCCAAGGAGCCGCAATATTCCACATCCGGAACGAAACTTTGTAACTCCAAGGAAACTGGGGAGTCCCTACTTCTGTTTGGTTATCAGGCCGTCATTCGGTGAATGCGACTCGTTTCTTCGTTATCAGAGCTGAGTTTCAAAGGTCGGCTTTTGTATTTAGAAACTGCCACGTTTGTTGTGCTGAACACAAAGGAATGCAAAGTTTGTGGAGTTTTGAAGAAGAAACCCTGGAGAATCTCTCGACGTCTCACTGGTTGAATTGGGCGCATGTCGTTTTCTGAATGCTGAAAGGATACGTACGCAATCACAAAACAGGCGACGACCGAAACCGGATATTACGGTCAGTGAGAACTGTGCACCATGAACAAGGTTGTGTACGCAAATTTGTTTGTTTTCACAACACGAAACAAACTTCGTTCGAACGAGGAGGCGCGCTGCCTGCCATACACAGCACACGCATCGAAAAAGCCGGAGAACTTTCGCAGAAAGTGATAATGAGTTCCAGGAATGGAGAAGGATAGGATAAGAAGAGTGCAGCCCTGTTGAATGTTTACAGCACCACACCAGCAGAAAGTCCCCCCCCCTAACATCTTGCCTCCGGAGGGGCAAGTTACCGGTGCACGTGGAGAAATCAGCGAGCCGTGTGCTGCACCCACTTCTCCTATGGTTGAATAGGGCGAGTGCGGGTCTCTTTCCTCAATGGGATATCGCTACACTGTGATGGATGCGTCTGTCTCGATCCACATGCTTCTGGATCCTCAGCCGATGGCGGCGTCACAGTACGACGCAGCGTGCTACGGAGCCGTGTCGAGCGGCACCATTGTGACCTTGGACGGCGTCCCCGGTGTGGTCGAGTACGCCGGCCCCGGGATCGCCACTTACACACCAGTCGTTCAATATGCGGCTTCTGCGGCCGCAGCTGCCACGGGGACGTGCGTGTCTACCGCCGCAGTCCCCCTCAATAATGGTGCTAGTAACGCAAACAGTATTAACAGTCAGATTGCCGTCCCCTCGCAGCAACCGCAGCAGCCTCCGCCGCAGCAGACCGCGTACTTCGCCGCTGTGACGGACCCCGGCGGTGGAGCCCCCTACTACGAACCCAACGTGCACTACGTGCTTCCGGTCACCACCTGTGATTCCTCTCCCGTCCATCAGGGGGACTCGTACGCCCCCATTGTCGCAGCAGCGACGTCTTCCACTGTGGCAACAACTGCTGAGTCTTACGCACACAAGTCCATTCAAGGTAAACATGACGTGTTCACCTCGTGAGCAAGACCTTTGCTTGATTGACTCCGTGTAGATCCACCCCAGACAAAAAACTTCCCAACAAAAAGTAAAGTTGAATTTCCGTTGCTCCAAACATTACGCCTTGCAAGAAGCCAACGCGATTTTGTCAGTCTGCTGTTGACAGATAGATTTGAGGTGTTCTCTTCTGAGAGGTAATTGCAGACGAACTGCTGTCTGTGCATGGAAGTAGTGCAGGCGTGTAAATCGAGCACGTGAACGTGAAAACGTTTCCAGCTGCTCACTGCGTTCTGCGTTCATCAGGAGCAGCGATGTACGAGCGCTCCGTGTGCAGGTGATCCGTTATGTAATCTGGAGATCAATTTGCGCAACGCGATGTTAATGATTTGTTGTGATTCTCAGATCATGCCAGATGATCTTCGTCTGCCGCTGGAGGCGTCTGTGTCTGGTTGTCTTGTGGATTTGTTGACCCTTTGATCCATCGTTGGTCCGACATCTGCAAACGAACCAGTTCATTGCCGAAAGGGTTCATTGCCTCCACCACGAAAATGCCGTTGAAGTGTCAATGATTGATTGTGAGACAACAACGCCTCCTTTCTCTGATCACAGCATGTGAGATTTGGTACCAAATGAACAGTTTTGTGTCGCACTCTTCGTCAGTTCTTTGGAGCGGACTGCCAGACAAGAGCAGTGCAGTCTTTTGCACTTGTACTCTCCGACTTGTTGCACTTTGTTTGGCCGCAGACTTTGAAGCTGTCCGATGGAGGAAAGCTGACGCTGGCTGCCCGCGAGCAGAACCTTTCCCTTCACATGTACGATGGCGTGCATTCTTCAAGATCAAACCTCACAGGGCGGTGTGTGTTGAAATTTATCTCAGTTGATTTCAAATATTGATTTGTTTTGCAACCCGATCTTTTCTCGGTCGAGACTGTTATGAAACCTGAAAGATATAGGGTTTTATGCAAAGGACGACGGGCTGGGGTTTGCAGTCGGAACTTGCGTACGGGCATCGTTTGGGTCAATTGCTGAATACTTTTTCCTCTCGCATAAAAGCGTCCCTCGTTCAACGTTGTGACTTGGGGGAGTTGACGTTGGACCTGAGCACTTGAATCTCCTTTATTTGAAATCGGCATGCAGAACGTGATTGAAACGGTCAGCGGAGCACAGCATTTGTCGCTGGTTGTGGCACGTCACCAGCCCCTGACTGCAACGTGTCTGGCCAGCTTCCGATTACCCTACCTGTTTGGGAGTTGATTGCAACTTTTTGAAGTGCGATACTGCGCTTGTAGCCCGTCCTTTGAATCGAGTTTCACTGATGTGTAATGATCAAGCTGCAGTGGGGAGTCAATTGGCTCCCGAAGGCGGGGGAGGGGCGAACAATGATTGCTGATATGCCTTGTCCGCCATGGGTGCGGAAAGTCGCCGTCACGTAATATTTGGAAAACTTCAAACTCCAAACAAAATGAGCGTCCCTCCCAGCCCCGTGAAATGGGTGTGTTTGTTCATTGCCCCCCCCCCCGCCCCGGTCTCTGGCGACGACTTTTCTATTGGTTGTCACGTTGTGGATTGGTAGTGATGAGAAATGTTGGGTGCACTTGAGCATCTCGATCCGGTGCGGGGATTGTACCGAGCGAGGTTCCAACAGCAGGTGGTAACCGTTGTATAAGCACACTTTCATGCAAGTGTTATCACAAATGGCTGTCAGTTGAGTGAAGTTCAGTGAGGTTGTCAAAACGATGGCGAGGAAAAAAAAATCCCAGGACTTTTTGTCCCGGTCTTGTTTCAAAAATACATTTTCTGAGTTGCTGCTGTGATAAGGTTTTGACAAACGAAACGGGCATGTTGCACGCATTATTGTCCCGGGTGTCGAAGGTAACAGGCATGTGTTGATCTTTGTGCTGTCACGACACCAGAATGTTGCATTCTGGCTGCAGTTTTTTTTGCTCCTTGCTGATACTGTGTCAGTTCACGGAACATTCCGGATTTTTTATCAACCTTGAAGCGTGGTTATATTTGCTTTTGCCCTGTACGTATCTGACTGGCGAACTGGCACTCTCGAGTTGGCACTTCCGAGTGTCCACGTTACCCCACCCCTCCCCCTTCCCACACAAGAAAACTTGTTGGATTTTGTCACCTTTTCCGGATTTCCAAGTTTCTGAGTTCCCAGATTTCTCAGTTTTTGAATTTGTCCATTTTTCCAGACTTCTAAGTTTCCAGATTTTAAAATTTCACTGTTAGTATTTCCATATTTCTGAGTTTCTGGATTTCTGAGTTTCTATCATTGTTTTTTTTTTCAGAGTTTCTTAGTTACCCCCCTCCCCTTGAACTTGACATCAGGCCATGTCCCCTGCAGCAAGACAAATTTATCAGTTCTACTTGCTTTGAAATGTTTGAATTTGGTGCAAAAATGAGAAAGGAATTTATCTTGGAAACTGTTAGTCACACAGCAATTCTGACACCAGACCGGGGGGGGGGGGTAAGAGAGGAAAGGTACTTTTGACTACCTGTGGAATTCCAAGTCACCACCAGTACAAAAATTCTTGTCTGTTTTGGCAGATTTCAGCGGATTGCAAACCCTTGCGATGCAAGTGGTGCGGCTGAATTCTGTTTGAAAATCTACAACAGTGTCACACGACCACACAATCTGCGAGTTGTGGAAGCACAGCATCACGTGCACAATTGCGTCGTCAGAAAAGTAAAACTTACAACAACAGCGACTGAACTTTGACAGCCATTCATGTGTTTATGTACCTTTGTTTCGATGTCAAGAAGAGTTTCAGATTAGCTGGCACCAAGTAGACATGTGCACATGTCATGTCAACAAGTGTGTTTGCGTTCTGTGTATTTCCTGGAATGGGCCAACAAAGGAACATTTTACCCAACCATTCTCCAGTGTCAGACACTGGCATGCTCTCTTTTTCATGCAGGTGTACCGAATGGCTTCTGAGATGCGGCTCAGACGGACGTCAAACCGCAACCACATCCTGTGGTCGGTTGCATTTCCAGCCCTGATTACGGATGGTCAACCGCTGGAATCGGGGGGGGGGGCATAGAGTCCAAAGCCACTGAACAAGACTTCCTGTCCTTTCCGCATGAGGACTGTTGCTGCGAATGGAGCACGGTGACGAGAGACTGGGTCATGCCGGCAGCTTCCCTCGTGTTGTCATGCACCTCAGCCATTGTAAAATTTTAGGGTCATTCCATCTAGATCATCTCTTATCCGTCTTCCCTGCGGCCAAATAATTCCTGGGGCGACTTCAGCACACGGTATGATTTTATGGCCACATTCCCGAGATAACAGTGTCTCTTGATACTTGATGGAACAAGCGCTCGACGGGGGTCAGGCAGTGCGCTAAATGGCATCAATCGATCACGGAGTTCTTTGTGGGATCAGAAAAGTCGGGTCCTCAGACGTGTGATGAGTGTGTGCTCGGGCAAACACTTCGAAGGTCCAGCCTGGTCACCTGGTTCGTGTCGTGAACGGTTGTTTGGGTGGTGGATTCGACGGACTTGTTCGGATTGCGTTTTTGCGCACGGGAACGTGAATCTCTTGGAAAGCGTCGCATATGTGCGACTTGCAGCAATACAGGGTCAAGAGTTTGTCAAAAGGGCATTGAATGTTCACGTTGTGAGGAATTTCGACACGGGTGGCATTTTGATGACTGTGGTCACTTGGCAGGCGAACGCTTTTGACACTCCTTGTGTGCCAACAGGAAACGAACGCTGAAGCAAAGCTCTGATCGCTGGGGTGGGAGCTGCACCAAGGCCCGTGGGACCAGTGTGCGTTCAGCAAGACGGACCATTCCAACTACTTGAAAGCATCTTTGCAACCTTGGGTGTTGTGTTGTCGGGGTTTTTTTTCAAGCGCGCGGTCCGGCTCTGCCGATAGGACACGCGCTTGTTGTAGTCACCATCAGTCTGTATGTGGTCACTTTTGGTTGAGTTGGAAACCAGAGGTGGTGGTGAGGGGAGTCTTTTTGAGCTGTTACAAAAATTCACCAGGGTGATTTTTAGGCCAATAAAAGCAACTTTAATTTTTGGCACGGTTCAGTTCCCCCCCCCCCCGAAATGGTTCAGTAAGGCCAACTGAACTGGCCAACTGAACCGTCGTCAGAGCTCAGAGCTCGTAGGAGACCGCGCGTTTTTCAGGCGATAGCCTTCTTGTTTGCGGGTGGGGGGGGGCGTGCATATCTGCACCCAACAGTTTACGAAACACCGACGTGAAACTTGATCAGGGGCGTGCCTCCAAAGCTGTGTCATGTTGCAATCAGTCGTGCACCGTCCCTGTTGTTGTTTGTGTAAGTTGATGGTGGTGCACACAACTTCGTATCAACTTACTTGTAACAGCTGCTGGAAAAAAACAAAATCTTTGTTCCTGGCTACATTCTGCAATGGGACTGCGTACGTGCGTGCGTGTGTGTGTGTGTGTGTCCTGTGCTTTGTAGTGTGCTTTTTGTTTCTTTGTGTCCCCGCCTTGGGTTTGGTGGGGCCAAAAATTGTGCACACCACACACAATGTGATTATGACAATGAGGGAATGCCCCCTCCCCGATCAGCAGTGATTGATTTTCAAGGGACCAGCAAGCGACAATTGTTTGACTTTGAAGCACCCCCCCATGACCAAAATTTGTGTTGCTATTGTTTTGTTTCACAGTCATGGCAATCAGGGAAGTTTGAAAAAAAAAAGACACGCAGAAGCTTGAGCCCTGAACAGGAACTGCCTCTTAGGAGCCAAAGTACTTTATTTCAATGGTAAAGGCTCATTCTGTCATTCCCCACAAGCAACTGCAAACGGCAGCTGTGTCTTGTACAGCAAGCCAACAACTGTGAAGACTCGCATTTCATTCCGAAAAAGAACGAAAAATTCTGTGACTGTGGAAGAGAAGCAATAAATTTGTATTTGTCCACAGGAATAGCCTTGGTGGACTGTCTTCTGTGTGTGCGTGGCCACTGTGTTGTGATGAGGTTTGTCCAAATGTCCCTGGCATTTCATATACGTTAGTACTCTTTTTGCGCTGATATGACTCCCAAGGTACATCGTGCACAACCAGTGTATTTGCTTATGCTACCGTCGTGTGAAGTTTATTTACACCAAAGGGATTGTTTTGTGGTACACTGGAGGTGTTTTCAGGGATCCGCGGGTTCCAGCTCCGCAAGAAAATGGTTTGTTTAGTCTGAGAATCGGAACTTTTTTCCCCTTCCTGCTTTCAAGGTGGAGCAGTGATCTGCACGTAAAAGTTTGGTCAGAGCAGCACACTCCAGATTGTGGTTTTGTTTTCACCTGATCTTGGAGTTCACAATCAGGGTGATCACGCCGCCGCCCCTCTCCGCTCCCCTCAAGCTTCGCAAAGAAATGACTCTCCCCATCCCAAGTGTCCACTGGAAAACAATTCTCCTGCTATCGACACAGTTCGAGTTTGCGGGATTTGCGGAAGGTACGGGCTGGGCCTGGTACTTTCAACCAGGAGAAATCCAACTGGGTTGCTTCACCCAAGGATGATTCCTTGCACAATTCTGGAAAGCAACTTGGGGTCTTCGGGCAAAGCAACCCAGGTTGGTTTGAGTTGAAAGGGGAGGGGGAGATAAAGCAACCTGGTTACTTTTTGCCTGGCATTTTTAACCAGGAGCACTTTATCAGCCTCGCTGAGTGGTTTGCCTCTGTATCTGCGTCCATGTGCTGGACCCGAACCAATTGTCCGGGCTACAGGTACCACAACCACCAACCACCACAGAAATTTTCAACTTGGACATGTCCCACAGCAGGATATTACCCTGGTAGAACATTGTCCTGGTGAGACATTGTCTGGTTAACCCCCCCCCCCAACAGAAATTTTCAACTTGGACATTGTCCCAGTGGGATATTGTCCTGCAGGACATTGTTTGGGTTACCCCCCTGCACATAGAAATTTTCAACTTGGACATTGTCCCACTTGGATATTGTCCAAGTTACCCCCCCCCCCTCCAGAAATTTTCAACTTGGACATTGTTCAACTTGGACTCACCTCGGAGATGAAGTGCTGTACTGCTGATGCACGCGGCGCGCGTTTGATTCCCCACTTGAAGGTCTTGTTTTTTCTTTTGTAGGGGACAAAATTTTGCGCATCGTGGTTTGTTCCGCGTTCCTCTGGAAGGCGTTGTGCAAAATTCCAGAATCTATTCTGGAGCGAAATGACGAGCGGAAGGGGGAAATTTATGTACAAGTAGACATGTGGTAGTAGCAGGGTGTCTGGTTGTACACATAAACAACAACAAACACAAGCAACCACCCCCATGCTACACACACCCCAAACCCGAGTTACACGCTCCAGCGACAGGAAACATGGCCCGGGGAATCGTTTCTCAACCTGCCGAAATTTCCACCCTGGAGCTGGGTTTTTACACAGGTGTGGTTTTTGACGGGCTTGTGTTATCTACTGGCAACAGGTTGGTCATGACGCAGGTTGGGGGGGGGGGGCTTGATGCAATGCAATCGAATCACAACCAACGATGTCAAGGTTTTTTGGTCACCTGTGGCTATCAGAAGAGTTCTGACAACCCGAAAAGTCAGGAGTGATCAGGCAGTGACAAAGTGGTCACCCCTGATCACGACCAAGGAATTTCAGTGGCCATCAGGCGCCATCAGGCGGGGTTGATCACCACAGAAAATTACTCGCGGTCATCCCTGATCATCACCAAGAACTTTTTGAGCGATCACCCCTACTCCACTGAAGGGAAATGAAGAGTTCTCCGTGTGTTCGACTCAAAAGTTTGCAGTGGTGATGAGGGTGACCACTGATCAGGACCAAGTATTTCTCATGAGTGGTCCTGTGATCACCACCTAAAACTCCTCAGTTTTAGTCAGTGATCACTGGCCAGAATTTCTCAAGGTGGTGGTCACAAATGGCCACGTTTTGGCAGTGAATACACCCACTGATAAATTGTCAGGTGACCAAGGCTGAAAATTTAGTGGTCACCCCTGATCACTGCCAAGAAGTTTTCAACAGTCAAAGGGGGATAATCGCTGAAAATTCTTGGTTGTGATCGGGGCAAAACATTATCCGTGGTGATGCCACCCCTCACTGCCAGGGTTTCCAACAATTCTTGCCAGTGTACGGGTATCGAGTGGACCTGAAAGACTGAACTTGGAATTGTGTCGTCGGGGAATTGATGGGTTGTCAAAACACAAGAACACAACGTAAATCTGCGAACCATGTTGTATGACCGCACGCCTCACATGACTCAAGTCCTGCGACAAAAGCTGAGACTTGTTTTTGGGTGGAGGTACAAGCTGACTGAATTTATATACTCGCTGACAAAATAATTGATGGTTTGGTGTCGGAAACATTTGCAAGCCTCCCAGATCAGATGGCAGCCCAGCATTTGAAACAGACAACTTTCAGACTGCTTCAAGAACAATTTCTACAAAATTTCTGTTGTGATGTTGGATGTTGTGCCTGTCTTTTTGCACGCGCCGACTGAGCTCCGCGTGTAACAGTCATAATTTTCTGGAGTCCTCGTTCGTGCAAGGATTCCCTCACACCCAAATTTGAAAGGACTTCTGGGAGTAGATATTGTCAAAAGCCAGTGTCCCAGGGATGTCAGGTCAAAGAGTGTGGAGGGACTGCTCCTCCTGAAACAGAAATATTGTCCAAAGTATTTGCATAAATTTTTGTCCAAATTTGTTTGTATCAGACAACTTGACTCAACCAGCGTCACCAAAATTTGACATTTTCTGGATCAAAATCCCTTTTCAGGCCCCAGCTCCCTTTTGAAGCCAGGCTTGAACACTTGCAGTACAAGATAATTGATCTGTTACTGATTGGAATTTGTCCATTAGAGATCAGTCGACTTCCAGAGTTTCACAGTGCTCAGGTCTGCAGGGTGACGACATTGATCACTGTGAAAACCATTTCAGCCAACGATTTCATATTGGTGATCGGCTTTGGACTGACTGAATGACATATTTCAGAAGTAGACGTGTCATTACCCAATAATTTACTGCACATACACACAGCTGCGATGTTTAGACATTCCTGAGGTATGAAAACAAAGCGAGGGAAACGCTTCTGTGGGATTTCGGGTGAAGAAAGGGTCAACAGTGATCTGCTTTCTGTCGGGAAAGCGGGCGATTCGTCTGTGCTTTTGTCTGTTTTGTCTGTGAAGAGGTGAAGAACGAGAATACGACTATGAGCGAGAAAACTTTCAATTCTCCTTGTACTTTTCGTCCAACTTGAAGCGACGAATTCCAAGTGTGAAACATTTGTGCAACATACACAACAAACAAAACGAACACATTGAGCACCACTTTTTCTGGGAGTCTTGAACCCAACTCGCTGTGCAAATATCAGACATTTCTCTGACAATATTTGTGGTGCACTGCACACAATGTGCTAATAGTTCTTGCATTGGCTCTTACATTTTGATATCTCGTTGGAGAAAACCACCCCTGATTCTGTCGTCATTGCACTGAGTCAAAAGCTCGTCGACGGAAGATAAAATACGCGCTTTCCCAGAGAGTGGAGTTGTCATGATCTTTGGATGTTGGCATGTGGATGGCGTGAGTCTCGCCATGGTGCCGCTGTATGCAGAGATTTATGGGTTGAAATTCACAGAAAGTGGGTTGTTGTCAATTGCTTACTCACTGTGGCTGGTTGTTGGTTTTTGGTGGGTATTTTTTTTCACTCCTGATCCTGCACCCAAACACGAACATGACTTTTTTTTGCGGAATTTGAGTATTGGTCTGCTGTATGAATGTGGTGAGCCTCACTAAACTTGAGGTTGATTTTGCATTTTTGCGGCTGCGGTTGTTTGACGTGTTGAAACGGTTTGAGTGATCCGGAAACCACAGACACAGTGACGGGTGCAGAAGGGTCACCTGTTGCTGCAGCCCGCAGGGAAAAAAGTTGCGCAGCAGATTGCGGAGCACACGCTTCTAATCGACTTCGGGGCACCTTTTTGCCACACTTTTGTGAACTTGTGCCACCACATTTGCTTTCTGGTGTTTTTTTTGGCGTGACTGGTGTCAACGGTGAGGACCCGTTTGAGTAGTGCGAGTACGAGTAGCTCGGCGTGGAGCGCCGACGAGAGATCGCGGGTTGAAAGTGCACACAATAAATTTGTTGGGACAGTGTCAGCATTGTGCGCCTCATGCATGGAAGGAATTCTGCAACGGGACCCACTGCCGCCTCATGGCTACCTGTTGATCACAGACTTTGTGAATCGAGGACTCGGGTCTGCTCAACGAACACGTGCACTTGAAATCCGAGCAAGACACTGAAGCGCCAAAGAAGCGAACGTGGTCGTTTTCAGGCAGTTGTTTGTGACGCAACACATTTTTGTGAAAATGGAAAGTACATTTCATTGATTGAAATGCAAGATATGCCACGCACGGAGTGGTAATTAAATCGTTTGAATTTTACGACACGCAATTAATGTCATGTGTTCGCTGCTTTGTTTGTGTGAGAAAAGGAAGTGGCTGCATGATGTGACGACGCTCCCTCTCGAGCCGGTGGTGTTCATTGCTTCTGTGTTTCGTTCGTAACGAATCGAAGCAGCTTCTTGAGAGTCTTGTGAAATTAGCTCTCTTCGCACAATGGCTTCGGTGAAAGTCAGAATTTTTGGCACTTCACGAAAGATTTGCACTGAAGTTTCTTTGACCATTGCGAAGTTTCATTGTTGCGATTGAATTTTGGAGTCAAAGCACCTCGTACTTGTACTCTTATCTCGCACGTTTGACCTAGTCCTTGTTGGTCAGCTCACGGTATTGAGGATTGCATATCCCGACAAAAACAACCCGACAGTCTTTGCGTTCAGAAAGTTAAGCGGCAGTTGAAGAGCAGCAGAAACGTACCGTTCCAAAGTCGTCTTTGTGCGGTGGATCACTCACTCAGTTGCCTTGTGCGCACACTCACTGCGCGAAGTCCTCGTGTCAAGGGTAAACTTTGGGCGGTGACAGGGTCAGGCCCCGTCATCACTGTGCCACATTAGAGAACCTGATTGACTAGCGCGCAGTCAACTTGTGACCTGTTGGCACTCGCTACTTCTGTGTTGAGACTCGTGGAATTCATGTTCACGCAGCTGTGTGGGACAGATCCACTTCGCTGCAGATTTCCACCATTTGTGAGAGATGACAGGGAATCACACGTTTTTATGTCGGTGTTCCTCTTTTTTTTTTGTGTGTGTGTACGAGTAACGCGCTCACATGTGATCAGATGATGGTCTCTTAGCTGTGTGGGTGCAACAAGTGAAAAGCTGTCGTCAAACTGCGACTCACAAGTGCGATCTGTCGTGTTCGGACAGTGCTGCGTTCATCCGCGGAAGGTAGCACAAGGACAAAACGAACACGCGACATTTCACACTTTAAAATCGGACTTGGGGGGTTGGGTGGATAAATCTATTCTGGACGGTTGGTTCGGCAAGGAACATTCACGAACATCAGCGTTTGCGGTTCGCAGGCGGCTGCAATAATCATGCTACGTTTCACATTTTGATGGCTTGGAGCTGACACCAGACTGGCACGAAAGCATTGGCCGTATTTTATCCCCAGCAACGAGGGAAACTTGTACTGGAGGAGGAGCTGCAACAAAAGTGCCTCACATGAAGATGTTCTGTGTGGTTTTCAGTCACGGGGATCCTCCACTGCGCTGCGTTTGCAACAGAAGTCGGAGACTTGCCAGCCTGGAAGGTAAATGATGAGAAGGGGCTGCAGTGGCAGAAGCAAAGGTGCATTAGATAGACAAATGGCTTTTGCCTGAAGTTCTGTGCAGAGCTGTCAGCAATTGCACTGAATTGACCCTGGCTACAAGTGATCTACGAGTTGCTGCTGCGCTGTTTTGGAGGCCGTCGTTCTTTGAACCTTGTTGCACCAGTACCAAATTAAATTCGTTGACCCGAAACCTGACAGTCGAGTGGCGGGGTACAACATTGACGTCAACTGCCAGATTCTCTTCTGGACCTGCACACGATTCCATTGAAGCCAACTTTGTGGTGCAAAGGAGCTGGGCGTTTTCTTCACAGTGAAAGGATAATGGCCTAGATGCTCGTCCTAGTACGGACGATTGAAAGGTGCAGACGTTTGCTCACATCGTTAAGCCACTTGAGTCTTTCTCAGTGAAGAAGCGAAGCATTTCTCTGTGGCCAGGGAAGCCTGAAGGGGCGCTTGCACACACCGGTCTGTCTGATGGACACGCCCCCGTGATTTCCTTGCTTCGCACCACATTTCCTTTCACCCGTCACCCGGTGTTTGGATCTGACACTCAGGCGACATGTTGTGCACCATCTACATTGATCCACCGCTGTCTCCAGCTCCAGTCGCGCTCAGCTACGACGGCAGGACCCTCGCCCACCTGCCATTTCATCATGCTAAACCAGTGAAGAAGTATGTAGGTCAGTATTGGTTGGGATCGCTGCGCGACGGGCGCGTTGTTTTCGCGCAGGTGGTCGGGCAACTTTTTGTCGGGCCGTGTTTTGGTCACAGGTGTATAGAATTACTGTTGCCAGAGATGCATGTTATCCAAATTTGGATATTCATGCATGCCTGCACAGTCGAGTCAAGAGGATTTTTCGGTGCAATGCCATTATGGTGTCTCCACAAAGGAGAACGTGCGTCTGTAGTGCCTTTTCGGGAGGAGAAATGGACCGGAGAAATCGCGAGAATGTGTCCACGATCGGAAAACTCGTCGGCCGTCACGCCGTCTGTTCATTGTTCACCAGTGTGCAGAAATTTTGTTTCGGTACGGAGCGCCCGGTCACAGAAAAGGTGTGGGTAGAAACCACGGAAAAAAGTGGTGGAGTTCGGGCAAAAGAGTTCGTCACTCGCACACAATCAGTGATGCACATTTGGGAGGTTCCGCAAAACAGGAAATTTCTGACGTGTGCGTGAACCTAGACGTTGTGGAATTCTACGTCCGCGTCGTTTACGTACGCGCACGTCTACGTTTCGAGTTTCTGGTAACTCCCAAATTGTCTTGGGTCAAACTTTCTCAGGCGAATCAATTTCGCACATTGCCAAGATTGCATGTCAAATCTTCCAAAAGCTTCACTGTGGTCTGAAGTGACTGACATCCCCGGGGTGGAATGCGAGGGTACTCTGCTGGCATGTTGAAGGCGATACTGTGACCGTTGGTCAGTGCGGTCCAGTTTGGCACGTACGAGTATAGCCGTGATTCAGGAAGGAATTGACGAACACGCGCAAGACATCAAACGTCAGTGAGAACGTCAACGCCAATTGTCTGGTTGTTCGTCTCGCGTCTCGGTAGTTTGTTGTGCCTCTGTTCCCTGTGGTGGTGATGACTGAATCTTGACACACGAGATTCAAGGGTCTCATTGAATGGATCGTCGGGACGAGCCTGGTGATCCTACGAGTACCACTGGGTATTCATCTACAGAGATGGAAGGATCTGAGCATCTTATTTCTTATTTTTTAAATTATTTGTGAATGTAAATTTGGTTGATACGAAAGTATTCCACAAAGAAAGGTCTGCAGTCCAAAAAGAAGGCAACCTTGTGGTCAATTGCGATTGAATAAATTTTATCTTTGAACCAAGATATGAAACAACACTTTA
>JAAUXT010092562.1_pt1 | contig 20872 bp, 17 predicted proteins | sample 7278171 | NCBI WGS metagenome assembly JAAUXT01 (sample SAMN14350112, study PRJNA611818) | marine sediment metagenome | isolation source: surface marine sediment (1.8m) | place: French Polynesia: Moorea | collected 2018-08 | reverse complement strand
ATGTGCTTTAATGGCAGCAGGAAATGTGTCTAGACAGGAAGTGTGGGCTTTCTCAGGGAAGAGCAAGGACAGTTTCCGCTTCCGCGACCATCAGGGTTCCCGCCTCGGAACTTCTCGTTCAGTGATTGCGCCAAATCTGCGGCACAGACGCCTGGTGCGACCACGGGCTTCTAAAATTTTTCATCAGTTTTTCAAGAGCAGTGAGGGACCTGGGAACCTCGAAGATGCGTTGGATTTGAACACACTGATACAGGAAACGTTCCGTTCTCTTTATTCATTTCGCGAAAACACGCAACAGTCGCGTCATGTGATGCGACGCGAACCAACGGATTGGATTTACTTCCTCAACCAGCAAACTGCAGACATCGCACCGCTGGGCTGTTCCGGAGTCCAGCCATTCACAACAGACAAGACGTGAGTTCGCTCAGCCCTCGCAGCACACGAGCAGGCAAGTTCTTTTTTTCTTCTATACCATTCAGACGTATTTACAACTCAGTTGTTTCCAACACAAGTGCTTCAAGTTTCTTTCCCACAGCGCAAGTTCAACAGACACCCACATGCGCAAAAATCCATTCTCGCGAGTGGTAATTTCACACATTTTGGTTGCCAAAGCTGCACCAGACAATCTGTTTCCTTGCGGTTTGCCCTTCAGTTCACTGTTGCATCGGCACGCAATTTTGACTTCGGTTTAGTTATTTAGTGACGGCCCCCGTCCGTCCCCTTGAAACGGAACACGCAATGACGACATTGCCACTCTCGTGGACGCGAGAGATGCAAAAAATACCGAAAATCCCCGACAGAAAATCCGACCTTGCTGTCGGTGCAGGAACACAATTGACTGAAGATCTCTCGCTTCTCAGAGGTGTTTCCAGAGGAAGTGAACTCAAAGGCACCAGAGCACCGTTGTTCTTATCCAGAGTTCACAGCAGACAGAAAAACATCGCCTGTTGCGTCGCAAGTTGTGGTCTCGGATGCACTCAAAGTAAAGCAGTATTTTGCTTCAGTGCCGGGCAGAACAGTTTGTTGGGGGGGTGTTGAAGTAGAACAAAGTCCACGCAAGTACCGACAACGAATCTCCCAAGGACAAAAACGTTTCACATTCCCTCAGTTTCAACTGTCTGCAGTTGAATAAATATTCGCCTGAAAGACTCCACCAGGTTTCGGAGGAGATCGAAAACGCTGGCCATCTGGACAACATTGCTCAGGTGATGTCACGATCAGCTGAATCCTCTTCCTCGTGCTGAGAGACTTAGTGTCCCTTCTCGAGAGCATCCCATTTGGTGACGGCCATCACCACCCGTGGAGCATGACCAGCTCGGAGTAATTGACCTACAGAAGCGTATTTCATGAAGATGTACGTTTTTTTCACTGAAAATTGGCCAACACTAGGGAAATCCATCGAAGTCCTCGTCGGCGATCTCTTTCGCGCTCTCGATCTCTTGCTGTTCCCGTTCCCTTCTCTCCTGCAAACAAAAAAAGATTCTGTGTGACACGAGCGCCTCTTGCAAACGTGCCAGAGCTGAAGCATCAAATGTCTGGAGCCAGCAAACAAAGATGTTCCGGACCGCCAAGAATTTTTTTCAGGCAGTTTGTCCAATAGACCACCAAATTTCTTTCTTCAAGCTCAAATTCTTGCGAACATAGTGCACGGGAACTTTTCTCCCAACCAACGAACAATTGAATTCCAGTGCAGTGAACGGCTCAGGAACGCATGCCACCACTTGCTTCCAATGTTGTGCAAAACCAAACACAAAAGTTCTTTTTCGGTGGCGTCAACCAATCTTACTCAAAAAGGTCTACAACGTCGTAAGTATGCTTTCACTGCTGACAACAAGTCGGCCCTAAAGTTCTTCTGCAACGAGTGACTGGACGCTCAAAACGGTTTGAACTTGGAAAAGTAAATTAATTCAACGAACTCAAGTCTGTCGCAACGCAACGAACGCAGTTCCAAATACGCACAGGACCTATTTGAGAAGGTCTTCAATTATGTTCACCATTTGATGTTTCAGCCTTCTCTAAAATCGATTGTTTCCTTGCACCGGTTACAATCAGACGCAAGGACAAGTCGAAACGACATCTTCCTGCTCCAGGTCTTTTCGTTATCCATGGTTCGGCATGAGATGGAATCATCAAAAGACGGACTGCATCTTGTTTGTCGGACAAAGTTTGCAAACAGGAAGGCGGACACAGGAGCGTCGTCAAGAGTGCAATTGCCACTGGGCCACTGGGCGATCACCACTCAGCACCCACCCTAATGTTCCGTGGGGAAAGAGGTTCTGGCTACTGAGAAACCAGCACTCCTGAGAACCGCCGAGGGGCAGGCAAACGTCATTCGAGAAATTCTTCAACGAAAGATCATCTGGGGTGATGGCTGTGTAATCCTACTGAGTGGTGAATTTTGCCAGTGCATTACACAGGCTCGCTCCAAAGACGCGCCTCTCCAAAATATTTTGCATAAGAACTTCTGTTCTCAGAGGCAAACAATCTTCTCACCTCGGCTGATTCCAAATCTTTGTTGTATGATTTGGGCGGGAACCTCATAGCCTGAAAAACAACGAAGATTGCGCGTGAACACCAGAGGACATCTTCAAAGCCACATTTTCACGAAGAAAAGCCCACCATGTACCGAAGACATGTCGGTGGAAAATTGTGAACTGCCTTCGTTCCAGGATCGACGCAGAACGCCCCAACCTGACAGACCCACTCACCTTGACGGAACTGTTGTGGATGTCGAGGCAGAAGCTGATTCGCTGATGGAAGGCGGACATGGGTTCGCGCGTGCTGTAGATGTCCAGGGTGTCCTTCGAACGCACGTACCCGTTTTCATGGTCGATCGTCGCTTCTATCACTCCGTCTCGGATGGCCTGTGGTGGTACAAAGTCCGTGCTGGAGAACGGCATTGTTTGATTTCTTGCAAATCCTTCAAAACTTTTCACGTTGTGTGTTGCCATAACAATCTAACACATGGCAACCACAAGTAAGAAACTTGGGTTACTTTGGCAACGATGTATTCGGCATCTTCGGGGCTGTCGAGCAGCAGCTTCTGTGCGATGTCGGCCAGAGAGATCCGAGAGTACGACAGGTTGATCATGCGGACACCTGGAGAGCAAAGAGAACACGTACAGCAACACGCAGACTTGTGAGAAGAGCAACAGGCACACTTGCAAAACGTCCTTCTGAGACAAAGACAAGGCGTTATGGAGATGTGGAAATGAATGATATGAAGAGCTCACCTGTCTTTATCACATTGTGGCGAAGACGAATGATAAGTATGTACGTGTCTTCAGCTTGAAACTTCTCTCCGTGCGTCTCCAATACTTGGTTGAACTGCGCGAGATTGCCTTTCCTCACAGCTGCAGAGGACAAACCAGGATGAGGGAGGAACAGCCGGAGCTTTCGTTTGTCCCCAGCATGTCAAGCGGAACCACAGGAGTGATTTCCTTGAAACAAAGCTGAACTGAGACCACAAACGAAGGATTAATTACCCTGTGTCAATTGAAAGTAAGGCGATAGAGTTTTCCTCATCGATGGTTGTCTGAAAATTGCTCTGTCAGGTATATCTCCCAGCAGCAGCTCGACTGTGATGGCCAGTTTCTGGACCTGCAACACAGAAGTCAACCTGATGGAACAGGTGAGCCACAAGGAATCCGCAGTTTCATTCTCGGTGGGCCTCCATATCAGAAGGCTCTGAAGACTCGCGACGCTCCAACAATAGCGTGTTTGAACATCAAATTGCACTGAACAGCTGACTGTGTGACGACAAGTTGAAAACGTACTGTTTGTTTGAATCCCACAGCGGTGTGCTGAGGTGCTTTGCGTATTGCCTGCAGAAGGTTTTTGTGAGCCTCCGTGTACTCCAACTGAACTGCTTTGATGCGACCTGCAACAATAATTTGCACTTGATGATTGGGTACAATGCTTGATTTGCCGCAGCAAGCCACGTGTCGTGTTCGCACTCTCTCTCGATTCAGTTTCGCCGTGAGAAATGTTTGGGGCAAAAGACGACTGTCACATTTGATTTGAAGTTGGCACAAAACCTGACATCGAATTCTCACCGAGGTAATATAGGAACCGGGCCCACTCATTGTTGGACGCGCTTTCTGGGAAAGTCGACTTGGAGACTAGTTTGTCGGCTTGGTCGTACAAGTTGTACAAAAGGTAGTTCCTGAGAAGCAGGTTCTGCAACGTTGACTGACCCTCGAAATCAGATCTCAGGGTGCATGTTCTCAGACGAGCATGCAAGAATCTGCAAGGAGAAAATATCCAATCTGTTGGTGTTCATCCAGCGGGAAAATTATGCGAAACTAAAATCCTTGTCCTGTCCAATGAACTGAAAACAAAAGAATAGCAAACGAGATGCTTGCAAAGCTGATGCTAAATTTTTTACGAACAGACCCACCCTCGTATCTTGTCCAGCTGTCCAGTAATTTCGTATGCTCGAGCGTGATAATAGTAGCACTTGGCTGCCAGCATGTCCAGCGTCCGTCGGTTGTGGGAAGTCACTTTTGACATCAAGGAATCGGAACACTTCACAGCCTGGGAAAGACGAGACCTAATGAGCACCACATCAGCACAAAGGAAATCTACATAAAATTCGTCAAAAGTAATGTCGAGGAGTGTACCTCTTTGTTCTTTTTGTTGTCTATCAGGTACAACAGGAGCAGCAGGTGCAGATAGCACTCGACCTCTGGCAGTAAGGTCTGAGACGCACTTTTGCCAGTGCGCGGACGAAACCCGCTGTTGTTGTTATCACCGGTTTCCATCACCTGAAAACGAAATGGAAATGTCTCAGGATGCAGTCGATGTTGCGCCAAAGTGGAGACGTTGTGGCCATACTTTTTCCAGCCTCCAAACACTTCTGTGAAGCGGCAGACCCCCAAAGCTGTCAAAACGTGCACACACAATCCGCAAGCTTTCACCCAAGGGCTCCGATTGTCTTACCAATTGCAATGTCAACGTCGACAGCATTTATGTTCCAGACAAACGATGGGGAATCTACATTGAGGGTCTGCATGTTCTCACGACCAGACGACAACAGAATAGCTTGAGAATATTCTGAATCCCCACCTTGAAGGCCTTTGCCCAAATCAGTCCAGCATTGTTGCTTCGTGCCTACCTCTTCCAAGAAGTCAAGAAGACCGTCTTTCGGTATGGACACGTTGGGGAAGTATCCTTGAATAGCTGTTCTGAGCACGTTCTGATTCAGCTTCTTTCTCAGCGTCACTAGTGCTCTCAATGCTCGAGACATGAACCGCGGCTCCTTCGTCGAAACAGCTTTCTCGATGTGTTTCACGTGTTCCTTCAAGTCTGAAATCAAGAAAGCAACACTCACAAGTTGCCCGGTTCGGGAGCATTGTGGTCAATCTCCAAGGACCTCTCAAAAACGCGAAACCAGGATCAAGCCACCAAATATTTGTCCGAAGTTTGAATCGCATTCCCCCCCTTGCTGAGTCACGTTCACTCTCATCATATCACCCCTAACCACGACACCAGGACAAGAGAAACTGTTCGTTTTGACAAAAGATCCAGATCTGTTGTGCAGAATAGAACACTGCATGTCCGAACACTTGTGTGAATCAGCAATTCTAATCAATTGTCCTCGGCTGCAGTTTGTCCTTCATGAACTGATCTAAAATTTCATCACGTCTCCGCCATCGACGTGGTTGATAAAATCATACTTTGTTTTCCACAGAAAGGGGCTGGAAAGGGAAACACTTCGCAATTTTACCTTCCAAAGTCAGCAAATCTGCGTCTTTCTTTGGCTCTTCTTTTTCATCTGTTCGGTTTTCGGCGTCCTTCATCTCCACCTCCATTGGATCTTTCTTCACCATTTTTGGTTTTTTAAGATCACTTGGAAGTGAAGTTTCCACAACCTTGTCACCCCTCATCGAAACTTTTTAGTTCTGAACAATATCCGAGAAAATAAATGTATGAACTCCACAATTCAGCACGTCATGATACATATGGCCGCATTTGCTGCTGACTTTAGAACTTCCGGCCCTAAAATCTCGGAAGATATTCAGATTATATTGAATGCACAAAAATATAGATGTTAAAAATTATGCTGCAAAATAATTTTTTGAATTTTTATTTTGATACCTGAAAGTTTCTTTCGGAGTATATTTCGACAAATGATCAAAGTTCACAGTGAAGTTCGTTCCTGTGATCTGCAGCGCCTCTCACGGGGAAACACTGCAAAAAGAGAAAGTCATGGCAGAAAGCGGATCAAAGAGTGGGAGCCTTGCAAAAGTCTTCAAAAAAACCGTTTCACGTCAAAAGGAGAAGGTAAGTGATTTTGTCAAGTGCACTTTGAATGTGTATAGTTCTACTTGGCCCACTTTTTGATTGACTTGCCGGTTATTCAAAGGACGAAAACTGAACTTCAATTTTCATATGTCTGTGCTCAGTGGATCTCCAAGTTGGTCCAGAGTTTTGACAGTTGATCGGAAGTTGAACTGAAAAATCTTGATCCACAGAAAACTGCTCGAAATATGAAACTGAATAACCGGCCAGTGCTAGTTTGAAATTGGCACAAAGAATTTGCTTTGAAAAATACGAGTGTGTGCAACAAATCTGGATTGCCTGACTTGATGTCGACTGACAGCTGGTGGATCTGTTGGAGCTTCTCCACATCAGTCATTTGACATGTAAGAATTTGTCTGACGGACCCAGGTTTGGGGCTTGTGGGGTAGATGTGTGTGTGTGTGTGTGTGTGTGTGTGTGTGTGTGTGTGTGTGTGTGTGTGAAACCTTGAGCGTGGGCCGAAAACTTTTGACAGATTTGGCAATGCGGTGGGGTGGAGGGAGTCTGGTGTGCTGAGACAGACAAACGGCTCAAGTTTCCGGTTGATCTATCAGTGGAACTTTAGACACTGCAAAAGCCTTGTCAGGAAACGCCGACCTGAAATTATGCGACGTCCCAGCAACAGCAGTCGGAGAGGGGCTTGAGGATGTGGCGGTAGGGAGGGGGCTTTGGGAGAAGGGTGATGGGAAGGCGGGGGGGGGGGCATTGAACGGACCTTCCCCATGTCGCATCACCACCAGGTGCACTGCCCTTGAGGGACATCACACAACAACAAAAGCGAGGAAATGTTGAATCGAAGCTGAAGGGAAAGTGTCGCGCATCAAATCAAGGTACTGGGAACAAACTGAACACATTTGAATAAATAGGCTGAATTCCAATCAATTGTCACGTAAATTCATCGATGACTTTGCCATTCTTTGTTCACATTCCAAAAGAGTTCGCTGGGAGGTGGAGGTGAATCAATTGTTGGCAATCCTGGTGGGTCACTGACAAAGAGTCGCTCTGGCTCGGTTCAAATTTTCAACAGCAGATACCGTGTCAAATACCTCAGAAGTTTGTGCGAAGCTAACCTCGAGGACACCAGTTGCGTGCACAGGTAGCACAGCTACATGAATGACCGAGACTTGCACGTTGAGCTTTTGTCGTGAGACCTCGTGAAGCATGAAGGAATGTAAGATTATCACATTGTTTACGTGTTACCAACAATAGCGAGCTCCAGTGGGGAGAAAAAAATCACTGCACGGATGATACGTGCGACTTGTTCGCTTGCCAAACAGCGGGCATAATTTTCAGGCATGCACGGTGAAGGCCTCGATGATTGATGTCTTGAAGCGATCGCTGCAATCATTTGCGTATTTTGCAGGAAGTTCGCCTTTGGGGAAAACTGCAGACATTTCTTTTCGGTGCCTTGTACCTTACCCCCCTGCCTTACGCCCCTGCCCAGGACACACACGGGTACAGGGGCAAGCCAATATCAGCTCGCGGCTGACAAGAAGGACTCAGTGCTTGTTTTCACACGTGCAGGAGGGTCCTTCGTCCTTTCTCTGATATTTGATGGCCATCACCTGCCTCGAGACTGAGGAACTCCGTAATCATCAGTGGTAACGGCTGATGAAAAATGATCCATGGTCATCAGAAGTGATGGCCGCCGAAAAAGATCAAAAAACTGCAAAGTTGTGAAAATCGCATTGTGGCCATTGATTTTCGTCACACGCTTGTGAAATCTCTAAATCCGTACTTGTGGCGATAAGATACGAGACTGAAAAGGAAATTTGTGAACAGAAAAGGAAACTTGCTTTGACCCTCGCAAACTGTACGATTTTTATGCCACGAACGTTTGACACACAAGTACTCGTGCGCTCAACTTGATCGATGGATGGGTTGCGGTGGCGGCACGTGTGATCTGTGACCAGACTTGCAAACAAGATCAGTTTCCGTTTCGGAGCTGAGAGTGACCCTGCAGACACAGACAGACCTTTGGATGCTGGTCAGTCGCACACGTGAACAATTTTCCGTGGGTGTTGTGAATCCAAAAGCGGCCCAACGGCTGAAATCATCCTGCCCAGAGTTCCACCTTTCTCTGTCTCAGCAAACGATTTACACATCGCATTCTTCAGGTCAGCTGAACTTGATGGGGAAATTTTGTCTAGATACGGAAGCAAGAGAGAATTCCAAGGTTCTCTCGTCTCGTATTATCTGCAGTTATCCACACAAAAACACTCTTATCTGCACTGTCATTTTGAGGTGATTTTCAGTCATGTCATTGGGAAAGTTTACAGGAGTGCTGGCTTGGTCTTTGTATCTGTGGGACTACGCCCGTGCTTGCAGTTTGTGCAGCTTGGGATTTTGTGATCATCCGATCGCGATGTTCAGGCTTATTCGGGGTAAATCCTCACATGGAACCTGGCGAAGGAATTCAGGCCAAAACGTCAGGTTGAGGTTCCCTTGTTTTCTTATTCTCATCGTTCGCAGTCGGTAAAACTTGAAATTGAATTCAAGTGGCTCATAAGTGATCGTCCCACCTCAGCGTCGCATTTCTCCTTCTGTCTCTCATTTGTTCCTGGTCGATAACAAAGCAGTGAAACAGTGCTTTGGGGCTGCATGATCGGTGCTGTTGTCTGACCAGGATTATCATTGAATCGATAATACACGAATGGATAGAACCTGACTTACAGGAGAGAAGTGGAGCACAGACTCGGTGGAACATTTGTTGGCATATTTTTCTGTGAAGAAAGTCTGCATTGACCCCCTGCCATCCATGCATGTGTGTCGAGTGCGCATGGGGGCAGGGGAACAACGAAATGTGTTTGTTGCCCTGTGATACCATTGTCATCTGCGAAAAATGTTCTTTTCGCCCGTGGTTTTCAACGACCCGCGGGCTTGGTCCTGTCACGATTTTGCCTACGAGGATGAAACCACTTCTGCTGTCCGTCATGTTTGACACCGGGCAATGTATTTAACCGTATTTCCTTTTTGTACTTGTCTGACACAATAGGTGACATGCTTGTTTGTACACAAAGAAGACAACAATAACACTGATGAGTTTGGAGATTGTGAGAACAGGTTTCCACTGAAAATGTCCATTCCAAAGTCAGTTCCTCAGTCACTGTGTTCCTTCAAAGTAGTTCCCCTGCTCCTGCAGATAACACCTCCATCGTTTTGGCCAGGAGATCATGATGCTGTGATGATATTCAAGGGCAGTTATCTGGGCAATTTCTTCACTCACAGCTTCTTTCAGATGGTCAAGACTGGGGAAGCACACGCCCCTCAAATTGCGCTTGAGCCGATGGAACAACCAAAAGTCACTGGGGGCAAGATCTGGAGAACATGCCGGTTGCGGGAGCCTGCTCCAACCCAACTGCTGAGTCAGAGCCAAGGTGAGGGTGGCCTTGTGGGTGGGAGCATTGTCCATATGGAGAAATTTTCTCCCTTGGACAGTGGAATGTGGTCTCCTCCTGTTGTGTGCAGCATCAAATCTTCTGAAAATTGCTCTGAAGACTTGTTGATTGACAGTTTGTGGGCGTTGTACGTATTCGTAATACACCATTCCTTTTGAGTCATAGAAGGACACCAACATCACTTTGGCAGTTGCCAAAGTCCTTCTTGGCACCATTGGTTTTGGCTCTCCTGGCCTTAACCATTCCTTGTTGTGCACTCTCATGGAGGGATCCCAAGTGTAGATCCAACTTTCATCCATTGTGATGGCGTTCCGGAAAACCCTTGGGTTTTGACTCATCAGTCTGGAGAAGAAATTACACACTTGACGCCTGTGCTCCTTGTGTGCCTCAGTCAGAACAGATGGGACAAATGTTGCACACCTTTTGCTCAGTTTGAGGTCTTTTTTGAGTATCCTCTGCACTGTAGTTCTTGACAATCCAGATTTGACCGAAATCTCCCTGATGGTTATGTGCTGGTTGGCTGCAACCAAGTCTTCAACCTTCCTGATGTTCCTCCTGGATCGCCCAATGCGTGGCTTTGGAGTTCTCACTTTGTCAAGCACAAGGGCATGCCCATTTCTGAACTCATTGATCCAACGGTGAATGCTGCGGTCGCTGAGCACAGGAGTGTTGGCGTAACATGTCTGCAGTCCGTGTTTTATCTCAGCAAAAGTCCAACCCAACTTCACACAGAAATGCACATTGATTCTTTGCTGAAGCTGCCAAGAAATCTCTGAGACACGCTTCATCGTCAGAAAAGGCGTCTGAGCAGACGAACAAATGCAACAGTGCTGTCTGACCTCGACCAAAGTAGTCAGACTGAGTGCAATGCCGCGCCGGTTCAAATCGGTCGCTCAAACATGACGGACAGCAGAAGTGGTTTCATCCTCGTACGAGTGTGTGTCTGTGCATAGGGGTGGGAAGGACGATACCAAGAATCAGACTTTGGCCCACCAGGGACACGGCCTTCCTACTTGGGACATGGCATTGTCCCACACCCCACAAGAACAATAACAAGCATCAGTCCATGCCTGACCTGGGTGGTGGCCGTACCCACGTGGGACAGGGCTGTGTCCGACCCCTGGGTAGGACAACAACAAGCATCAGGCCGTGTCCAACTTGGGTCGTGGCCCACACTATCCCTCCACCCTGGCAGAATGACAGCAAGGATCCGGCCATGTCTGACCTGGGACTGGCCATGTCTACCTGGGACATGGCCCCATGTCCATCCCCTCCCCCACCAGGTTCGACGATGGCAGCCAACAGGTATCATCTCACTTGGGGTTTGCCTGCGCACTGTAAAAACTGCAGGTTTTCTTGCTGAGATTTGCTTTCTTGTTTTCGATGTAGAGGTTGATGCCCTGCAAGAGAAAAATGTTCAGGTGCTGGATTGTCAGTACAGCCCGGGGAATACGGTACCACTGATAATTATAGCAGCTGGACAAAGTGAAATATCGCCACGTCGATGAAGTTGGCGCGTCTCAAAACAGAAGTGTTCTTGTTGTGTGAAAGGGGCAAGCCACGTGATGATTGCATTTCAGGGTGTCTCATTCAACACAAGTTTGCGTATCGACAGGCTCGATCACCATATGTGCTCAGTTTCGCAAAACAAACTCACTGAGTGTTCATTCGTCACGGTTCCACCAAGTTGAGAAGACACCGAGTTCTGTTCGTTACATTTTCTTGTTTACCTTTTGTTGCTGTTGGTGCTGCTATTTTGAGTGACAGAAGTGTGAGTTCTCTGCTCAGCTGCGTTTGGAACAGTTCCCGTCTCACCTCAGGTTGGAAAGCATTGCAGAAGGAACCCTTGTCGGACGGGTGAGAACAAGCCTGGCGCTTGTGTGTCGCAAGGGCTTCGCGTTTCCGTGTTTGAGCAATGATGCCATAAATAGTGAAGTGTACGAGCGTACATGTTTCCTTCCTCACCCAGCTGGGGAGAATGTTGTCATGCCACCTCAATTGGAGGCTCCTGTGCAGAGATAAGTTTATCTCGAAGAAGCAAAGCTGCTTCGGGACGTCGAACCTGGTCCCTGCAGTAACCGTCAGAGCGGTATGGATGGCTGCGAGAAACTCCATTCAACTCATCTTTGCCAAAAATAAGCGGTTTTGTGTCGCAGAGTTTTGTGATTTTGTGTCGGAATTTGCACAGCCGCCACTCCCGATCAGGCTTGCGAACTCCCGTCCTCAGTCTGAGGAAGCGGACGGATGTGAGGCAGGTTGCTTCTTCTGCCGGTTGACGGCTGGTCCGGTTTCAGCAGACCACGCGAAAACGAGATCAGACAAAGGTCCTGGTCTCAGGAGAATGTTTTGGGCAAGCCGTTGCAAGCAACGTCTGGTGTGCCAAATTGCTTGTTCAACACGGACAGGTTTCACGGCAAGAGACCACGCACAATTAATTAGGCGAACACTGAGGCGGGAGCCATCGCGATGGCAGCTGTTCGAATCGACGTACTCGTGTTGTGTTCGTGCGACGTTGTACTCGTATTCTCAGACGCTGGAGAAAACTTCAACTTCCGTTTCCCGAGTTTCCGGCGTGGCCGCTGACCTGCTAATTCATTCTGCACGTAAAATGCGAGGGTTTCCAACACTGACTCTATGACAAGGCTCCAGTGAGCCATTTGTGTCAAAGGCTACAAGGGTGTGTGAATCAATCACACTTGAAGATTTCTCATGATTGTTCTGTTTTGACTTGCGCGCGTGTGTGTCCAATGAAATCGAACTGTAACTGAGGTGATTTTTGTCGGTATAAGTTCTGCACTCAGTTGATGATTGACTTTTGAATCTTGAATTGGGTTACATTCCACGGAACATCAATGTGGTGTGGTGTACTGTCTGGCTGCTTGTTAATGCCGCGAAGCTCCATCGGTAAACGATCGTCTGTGTGCACTTCTTTTTCCTTCTTCACTGCTGTGGCTTCATCCATCAGGAACACTTTTTACAAGTCGTTTTGCAGCGGCAAGACTCCAGGTGAACGTAGGAAAATCGTGCATTTGGGTCGCACGGGTTTGCTCTGCTGCAAACCGATTGTTAGCGTCAATTCCGTTGATTTATGGTTGAAATGGGCGCACAGCTTTGTCACAAGCAAATCTATGAGATGTGTCCCCTGCAAGAGAGGAAAACAAAGGTTTTGTTCATTCCAGAAAGTTTTCTCGTGCAGTGTTCCTGCCACAAAATTGAAAAAGGAAATTGTCAGATGTTTTCAACACACTTCGTCACGCGCAAATGACAGGATGATGTGTTTGAAGTGACCAAAAAGCAAGGTGTTTCGGATCCCCAACATGTTGCAGGTTGGACGGGAATTTTGCCAATCATGTTTTGACAGGAGGATCTGGTGCTCGTTCCTGCACCTGGTGCAAAAAGACCAGGTTCTTTTCCAGATTTGCCGCAGATGCTGTGGAATGCTGATCTGACCCAAAAACTGGATGCGAATCTTATTTCACTTCCGTCCAATCCGAGTTCGATTTTCACTCGGCCCGGGGTTTCACTGGGGTGGATCCGATTGGTCACTTTCAATTGCGTGACCTCTCCCCGCTTTGCCCCAATCCACATGTTCTCACAGTTGGGCGCAAACCGCCAATGCACCACAAAGTTCTATCTGCGCCCGCATCCAGAGGCGATTTTCGTCAGCAGTGCGCCTCTCTCCGAAGCTTCGTCTCGCAAAGACTCAGCCTGTCTTCCTTCGTAGCTTTTTGGGTTGGAAAAAGCGCTGCATTACGTGCCGTGTGAGATAATCCACGGGGTATGTACATGTTTATCTTTTTGCTTTGTATGTTGTTTATTATCAGCCGCACATGAGTGGGCGCTGTGACAAGAATACAGAGCTGCTGCTCACAAGAGCCCGACGCTCGTTCATCTTGGTTTCCGTGGCAGGAAGGGTCCGGTGGCGCGCTCGAGGTGGAAGATCAGCAGTGCTCAAGTGTCGAGGTAGCGAGCGGGCAGATATTCGTCTTTGTGATGGTTCTTTGATTGTGACAAGGTCTGTCCTGTGGACAGGTATGGACGTTTCGGAAGATGCCCTGTGGGTACGATGATCTCGAAGTGGCTTTGACCCAAGACACGAGAGTTCGAATTTTATTGGTGGGCAAACAGTTGTGACGTGACATAGGAAAACAATAGAGCAGGAAGAGTGGGCCACCTGTCCCTCCACTGAGGCAGGACTGTTGCAACTCGGGAGGTTCTTTTCCAGAACGTTGCTCAACTCAGAATGTCTTGAATCAGTGATTTGTTGAAACTCGAGGCATCAGCCACTTCATCTTGACCTTGAACAAAACAACTCCAAACAGAGAGTTGAAGCTAAAAATAAAGCCAATCGCTGCTTCGAATGCTGATTTGAGTGGTGAAAATTGTTTTGTTCTGGGCACAACAAACAGGTGGATCCAAACAAAACAGTTGAAGCAGTGTCGATCTCTGGGGTAGATTTCCACCAGACTTGCTTGGTTTTCTCATTGGTTGCAGAAACTTGCGTCGGGTGTAGGTGCGGAAAGCGCAGGGGGATCAGTCCACTGTTGGCATATTGAGACCTTCAGAACACGGTCACACTTCAGAACGCTAAAAGAGTTCTGGGGCCTCTGTACTGCAACAGAAACCCTGTCACATTTTGGAACCCTTGATCGGGGTACAAGCAGGTACCAAGCAGGGTCTGATTGAAGGGCTCTTGAGTTGGAACTGACTGAATTTTGGGTTCGTCTTTCCGACAGGATGACAAAGCTTGAGTTGTGGAGGACAATGACAGCCCATCTCAACAACGAGGCCAGGCAATGCAAATGTAAGGGAAGAGTTGAAGTGCGCTGAAGGGTTCAGTTGCAGTTTGCTGTCGCATTTCATACTCCTGCTTGGAAGCGCGTCGAGTTAAAGCGTGCACTGCATTCACTGTCGCCGGCGACGTCGTGACGTGCATCGAAGAACAGGCGAGGTTCCAACTCTGGAATCCAGTTCAAGCTGAACCTCCTGCCACGGAGGAGTAGTCTGCTCCCCACCCCGCAAGGAGTGAGGGGGTGATCACGACTGAGTGGTGATGCCTGGTCGTGATCACCAACAGGATGATGATCAGGGAGTGATTGCTGGCCAGTAGTAGCCACTGCCACTCCCTGCCACCCTGCTGACAGTGATGAGGCTTGACTACAACTGGGACTCAGTAGTGATCACTGGATTGCGCTCTTCGCGAGCGACGCGCCTGTATTCTTGTGAGAACTTTTTGGACGCCGTTTGTTGAGATCCGTGCTCACCGCATAGTCAGTTTGGCAGGGAGAATGACAATGCATCAAGAGATAAGTTTCAGTGGCTGGTCAGAAAAACGAACTGGTTGTGTACACACGGCAATAAACCTGTCCGTGGTGGAAATTATTTTAGCTTTTCGAGCGGTATTCAATTGTGTCGCAATTAAACCATCTCTTTGTTGTTTGTTTGGTGTCATTTTGCCTCGATTTTACAAGCGATGCTCATGATGTCCGTAAACATCTGGTTCAAACACTGTCAAAAAGTTGGGATTCGGAAAATAGTTGAAATAGTTTTGGCTTTCACCATCTCCTGTTGGTGTTTCACTTGCAAAAAAGTCGTTCTCAAACGAGCGCTTTTTTGTGCTGTCAACGGTCAAGTTTGGCATGTAAAGTTGGATGCGACTGCACTGCAAATAGTTGAACGTGACCAGCAGTGACATTGAGGTGAGAAAATTTGTGATTTATCCTTTGTTGGATGCGCAAGCGTTTTACAGAGTGAGCACCACCATATGATTGGGTTGGGCACAGAAATGGGATCTTGTTCCTTTGGTCGTCGTACTCTCGCTCACACGGTTCGTACTTGTGTACACAGTGGGTCCTCAATGTGTTGTGCTCCGTAAATCTCCTGAACTGGGCTGTGCACCAGAGAGAGACTGGAAAGGAATTTTTATGTGTGTCTGGTTGGGACGTGTAAGGCTATCTTAATTCACTTGGAAAGTTGATTCATTTCGAATTGGTGGTCTCTTCAGAGGATCCGAATATGATAGATGTTGGCAGGCAGCGGGCATTGTTGCTGGATTCAGTATTTTTGGGCAAACAGTAACTTGAGAACTCGAGTGTATGCATTTGAGTTGGAACTCATTTTAAACGATCCGACCCTATTTACAATGCATAACCGTATGATGAACCCTTCACAATGCTGGATCTTTTGGTGTGTGTGCGATATTTTCCTTTTGAAGGCAAAAGGTACACAGGTGAACGCTTTCCGTCGTCAACAACTTGACGGACAACCTGCATTTGCAGACCCCTTGAGCAAGGTCTCCACTGGTGGTAATTTGCACGACATTGGGGGCGGGGGGTTGCTTCATCTCTTTGTTTTCCTTTGGAACTTTGGTTTCACGGTGTGAAGAAATTGAACTTGTGTGGTGTGTTCCTGAGCAAGTGTGAAACAAAAAAATTCATGCAATTTGTTCTGTTACAATGCCGTGTTGACGGACGATTACCGTACGTTGTTTCCGTTTGTACATTGCAGCTGCATGCTGGCAATGTTTGGAATTGAAGCCAACCTTGTTTCCTGAAAAGGAATGCATCTCCCTAATTGAATTGCCGCTTTATGGTCCAGCAATTTCCCAGTTGTAAATTTACATTATACCAAGCGGTGCCCGTAAAACTCCCCCAGGCAAAACGTCATGAAGGAAACTGCCAATCATCAACTGGAATTATTATCAACCATGAATGAGGGTTGTTCCCCAGATCCCGACGTCCCTGATGCATGTCACTGAGGCTGGTGTCTTCACCTCCTGGCTCTGTGGGGAGCGGGGGGCTGTTTTCAAATCAACGAGGGCACTCCAAATGAGTTCTTTCTGCCCATGTTTATTCGTGTACGTCCCAACAATGGAAGAGTGAAATTCGTCTCTCTCCAAGCTGCATCCGTTTCTTGCTTTGTGTGCAATGGAGAGTAATTGGTTCCATCAGTTCTCATTGTGGCCTCTGATGGCGGAGAGGAAACGTTCGCTGCAGTAGTCCAGCAGTCCGCGGGCTTCGAGGGCGCCAACGTTCGCATCGCTGATCACTGGAAAAGGACGCTGTCACAAGTCAACCCATTGTTTTCGATTTTGCCAGATGGACAGGACGAAAAGACATAAGTTCGCAACTTCTGTGCAACAGAAAGCGGCAAAGGGCACTTGAGTCGTTCTCGTAAGTTTGTTCACACTGGCCCTCACCAGAGCTGGCTCAATCCTTTCACTGACGATGTCAAGCATCAGTCCGCCACTGTCAACTTTTTCGCGAGAAGCAAGGGTACAATGGTGGGCGGGTCCCCAAGAGTTGCAGTATTGCTAAGCAAGCCAAATCCCCCTTTCCCCTCAGTTGACTGAGCCCCAAAAGAAAGCTAACCCCAAGGAGTCAGCTGAATCGTCCGTTAGGTGAACCCCCTTGACAGCCAAGCCCCCGCCCACTGTCCCCTGTGGTCAGCCACACCTTCCCAGATCCAGTGAAGTCCAACCCCGAGAGTTGGCAACGCTTTGAACAGCTGAAGTCAGCTGTCTCTGCAGAGGAATCCTGTTCATCAGGTTGCTGCAGAGTTTTCTTGTGGAACCAGTCTTTGTCCACGACCACGAGCAGTTCTCATGTGCGCGTTGTGAAATTGAACGAAGCCACTGAAGTGGTCCCAAGGTTCATCTGGTGAAAGACAATCAGCTTTGTAGGGCAGTATGGTGGATTCGTGCTGACGGACCCGCGTTTCCCGACAGACAGTAATTGTGTCTGATATTCTGGCGCTCATCCAGACCTTCAACGATCAGTGCTGTTTCCATTTGTGTGGTGAACCCCAACAGCAACTTCAAATTCGAGGTTTTCGTCCTTCAGCAGCTCTTCTTGCTGGGTTCTCTTGTGGTTTGTTTGGGATGCAAGTTGAACAGGCCGAAAAAGTCCAGGGCTGAAGTTGTTGTCTTCAGTTCACTTCCCACATCGTAGACTCTTCGGTGCGGTGGAATGGCAAATAAATTGAAAATTTTCTGATCAAGATCGGCTGTACCCAGCTGGTATGATTCACAATTGGAGTGATTATGATATTGATTCAGGTGTTCGTTCTGCTTCATTGACCTCGTCAACTAATCGACCGTGGCCCACGGGCTAATGTCCCAGCATCGCACGCAACTGGATGCTTAATCTGGGAGGACTCCGTGACGGGAGAGAGATGGAAGCAGTGCAGGAAACAAATGGGAAGCAAAACGGTGTTGTGACTCCAGTGGCTTCCCTGCCTGGGGCTCACTGCTTTCCAGCTGAATCCTGTGCCTGTTTTGTTCGGGCCGTTGGTTCACGAAACGGAAAAATGGCCCTCCTGCACAACTGGATCGTTCTCGCCCTGATTGTTGAATGCTCGACTGTTGAAAGCTGAGAGAGAGCTTTTGAGTTGCTAACAGTACAGTGCGATTTTGGATTGTGATGCTTCAGTGAATCATATTCAAAATCAATGTCACAATGGATTTGTATTGGAAAGGTCCACAGAAGTGATGCGAGTCGATATCCCGATGCAACTAAAATTGTGATTGGAGTCCGACAGAGTTTCGCAGGTGAAAATAGTTGGACGCTGTGGCGTCGACTCCGTGGGTCAAACGGTTCCGAAATAAAACCGAAACAAGACCCGTTGTGGGGAAAATAACTCGTCACAATCACAACGAACGTAACTGTCAGTTGTGCTGTTTGGAAACTCGACTTGGTGGACCTGGGGTGACTGACGGCTGCTGCGGGACAAGACTTCAAAGCGCAGTGTTGGTGGCTCTGACAGGAGCTGCCTGCTGCAAAAAAGCAATTGAAATGATGGAAACGTAATATGCATCAAGTTGCTTCCAAAATTAGACAGTCTGATACACCTGAGAAATTAAACCAATAGTCGCCGGGGATCCGAATATTTATGAGCATTGGGAAAATTGTGCGAAATTGGGTCATTGACTGTGGAATGGTCGAAATTCATTTTGAACGATTGGCGTGACTGGACTATTCAGTATTCACAAAGAGAATGGAGAGGGAAAGGGACAATGGCATCACGCAATCTGGTGGTTTCTGAAGGGAAATGATTTCTTCCTCAAGTCCATTCCTGAAGGAAAACGAAACACACTCACCATTAAATTCCGGTTTGGTCTGTTAAATTCCAGAAGGGACCACTCCAGACGGGAACAAACCTGACCAACCATTGTGGAGGGTGATCAATCAAATATCGGGCAAAATGAACTTCGTCTCTTTTCGAAATGCAAGTGTTCAATTTGGGGGTTGGGGGGCTGCTTTTCTTTGTTGACGTGTTGATGCAGGTTGAAAATCGGTCTTGTCTTACACGCACACATTCGTGCAGGTGTATCCGTACAAATTGTCAAAAAGGACGACAGGTTTCGCACACCGTGTCGTGCATTTCGACGCACGCAATTGATTAACCCGAAATTTGTCCCCAATTCCAGTTGCGTGATCAAAAAAAGCTTCTGAGTCGAATGTTCGTAGTTCTGTCCATGATTCAGTTCCTTGCGTCAGGAAAACGAGAAGTCGTGTGTTGAGACAGGAAAGAGTTGACATGAATTTCATGACTTCAATCGCAGCGAACTTTTGTCGTTTCAGGTTCTGCAGAACCTGGGCAAGGCTGACCGAACAACAGATGACGCTTTCAACGAACATGCCTCCAACTTCAAGCGACAAGAGGTGAGTGACTGAGGACGCACGAAAAGGGAGGCACAACTTGAAGAACGAACTGCAGGTGTTGTTTGATGTGATGAAGACAGCGCTCTAAGAAACACAACGGTATCTGTTGAAATTTATCAGTTACACAGCTTCGTTGGTGACCACGGTTCATTTTGTCTTTCAGGCTTCGGCCAACAAACTTCACAAAGAGCTCAAGAACTATGTGCAATGCGTCCGAGGTGAGTGTGCTTCCGAGCAAGTTACATTTTACGTTTCCAAGTTTGAATTTGTCCCGACGTCAGTTATTGTCCACGAAAGGAAAGAGTTGCAAGGAAAAGGACACTTAACGGCCGCGGAAGAGTAAAAGTGGCGAACGGTGCTCAAGGCTTCAACTGTTCCTCCGGAGCATTGTGTTTGTGTTGAGGAAAGGTTGAGATACCATTCCTTGATCTGTCACTCAAGTCATCGAGCTCGGTTTACGTGAAGTGAAAGCTTCCAGAAGGAAACTCTCATCAAGAGAAGTGGATGTGCAAATGTTAGGAATTTCTTTCGACTTCTGTTTGCACAGGTCACTGTAGGCAAAGCGACTTGTGACCCACATGTATCGAGTACTTGTGCAGATGCCTGAAGCTAATACCGATCATTCTCCCGGAAATATCCTGTATTTATTTTCCCCTGTAAACAAGACAGAAATCATCCATCGCCTTCGGTTCTATCTCAATGCCCCACGTGGGCAAATCTCACAGCATTACGCGATGTTTTTGCTGGTGCACTGTCAAAAATCTCTCTGGGATACTGTTCCGGAATTTTGACAAAGCCCTGTAGATGAGAAACGCACTTTCAGGTTCCACGTTCCCTGAACCTGGTCCCAGACTCAGAGGTTTGTTGACATTCGTGGGTTGTTCCTTTGGTCGAAATGCGACGCTCAGATCACTTGTTGGCGGAATATGAGAAAAAATTGCTGCGTCAGCCATATTTCAGGACTCCACACACACACACACACACACACACACACACACACACACACACACACACACACACACACAGGCCAGGCTGGAAAAATTGCCGACTCGGACTGGGCTTACCCAAGCTGGATTGCACTTGTGCAGAAGTGGATTCACGCTCTGTTGGTTCTCGGGACGTCCATTCAGGGTGGGGCGTTTCAGTTTTACTTTATTGTGCGATGTCCCTTTAGGGAAGAGCACTTAGCGGTGTGCCGAAATTTTTTTTTGTATTTATAGGATCTGGGCCAAGATGTCCCATCCCGTCCTGTCCCCCCCCTCCCGTGGAGGGCTGTTGGTGGCCTATCTCAGCAACTGCTGAAGGTACAGACTTGATCTAGGGCTCGTTAGAAAGGTCTTTGAATCCACATTTTAAATTTTGAAAAATGGAATCTCCATGGCAACCTCCTCAGCAACTAGATGCAAAACTCCCTAGCAACCAGATACAAATGGCCAAATCTCAGGTTCTTTTCATGATAGAGACATAATATATGGCTCATATGAAAGGTATTTGAAAGTAGTTTCCAGT
>JAAUXT010026447.1_pt1 | contig 20874 bp, 18 predicted proteins | sample 7278171 | NCBI WGS metagenome assembly JAAUXT01 (sample SAMN14350112, study PRJNA611818) | marine sediment metagenome | isolation source: surface marine sediment (1.8m) | place: French Polynesia: Moorea | collected 2018-08 | reverse complement strand
GCCAAATCAGAGCAAGCCAAATCAGAGTGAGCCAAATCAGAGTGACCCAAATCAGAGCAAGCCAAATCTGAGTGACCTAAATCAGAGCAAGCCAAATCAGAGCAAGCCAAAATCAGAGCAAGCCAAATCAGAGCAAGCCAAATCAGAGCAACTGAAATTTCCTCAAATCGGTGTGTATTTTTCAGCCAAGCCTTGGTGCAGCATGTACTGCAAATAATTGCCAACACAAACACATTTCTGAGTGACACATTTTGCCACCAAATGTTGACATAAAGAATCAGTCCTTGTGTTGTTCCTTTCCAAAACACCAAAAAGCCTCAAGGTTTTGCAGTTGTTTTGCACATAACCTTTACTTGAGTGAAAATAAAGATTGTAGGGCAACATATTGGATATGAGGGGATTCCAAGGGCTGTTAACCACAACACCACCTCCACTGGAAACTGGCGCATCATCAAAGCTGCCAGGAAAATGACAGCAGAAGGCAACCAGCCAAATAGGTTACACAGTGTGATGGAACTGAGTTGCAAAATCAGACCGGAAATTGAATGTTCAGAAGCTCTGCTCCTGGAATCTTTGAATGCATGTTCACTCTGCACTACAGCAGAAACCAGACATGCATGCATAACAACAATGACTATTGTGGACACGATGTCAATTAAAACAAACAGAACAGTGCAGATTAGTGTGATCAAAGAATACCCAGAGAAACTGACAAATGGCAGGCACAACTGGTTGGGAACCATTGGATCTGTGAGTACCAAGGCACACGTCAGAGTAGAACCCAAAATAGAAACCTGCAAAGCAAGTGCTGTGATCCATTTTAGAACATATTTTGTTTTTTTTACATTGGAGCCAATTGGACTGACTACAACCTTGAGTCTGGTGAATGAAAGGAAGATGAGAACCAACTGTGCAAACACAACACAAATGAAAAGTATGTCAAGTGCCAGAATGCAGAAACCATTCGATTGCCACTTCTTCTCAAAGAACACATAGCTTCCTTTGGATGAGTAAACTGTATCAGCTATCCACACAATAATTAGGTACAACCCACAAAGGGTATTGTTCACACAAATTGTTGTTATTGTTGTTGTGTATGACATGATGGCACTCCTGCTAAACAAATGACTGAGGCATGAAACAAGGTTTACTGTAACAATCACTGCTGCAACACAAATCAAAACAAATTTTCTTTGTGAGTTGCGCAACAGGTCTCCACAGTCTAAAAACCAAGGCAGTTTTGGAGCACATTTGGCATGGGGTGAGAGATAACAGCAAAGGGAGTAATGATTGGCTATGAGAAGCAGGATGTTTGCCTTTTTGAAAACATGGGGATGGATTTGAGATGTTTCTGAAACTGTGATCCGTACAATGATAGGAACTGCTCTGGAAAGCATGATGTTGGATTCCAAAACTCTGATTGGGTTTCCTGTCAGATTCAACATCCATAGCTTTGACAAATTGAAAAATGAGTGTCTTTCCACTTTTGCTATTTGGTTGAAGTCCAACATGAGCATTTCTGTATGGAGATTGAATGGAAAACAATACCTTTTCAGTTCAGCAATTCTGTTTCCTTGTAAACCCAACAACTTTATTTGTACTGGAAACTTGTAGCAACATGCACAAAGGATGTTTATTTCCCTCAAAACCAGAAAGATAGCAGCTGGAAACATGGTCTCTGGAACAAGTTTTTTGTGTACAGAACAGTTTTTGACATAAATTGAGAAGTGCAGGGAATTTGCATGAGGAACTGAAGATAAGTCTGAGCATGTCATAGTGGAAGCTAAACAGCTACAACCATGCACACAATTGAGATAACAAAATAACTCATCATCTCCCAAGTTACAGTCATGTACACCATCACAAACATGTGCCAAGTGTAAACATCTCAGTTGGTTGCCTTTGCATTTGAACAGTGAACTACATGTGTAATTATGGCACAAATAGGATTTTTCATCATCACCTTGTGGACAATCCCTTTTGCCATCACAGACATATGACCAAAGTACACAATAAAAATTTGGGCATTTAAAATTGATGTTGCACTCAAACTGTTTGCAATTTTGCAAATGCCCCCCAGTTCTGCATGGGATGAGATTATTTTGGGGATCAAGTTGATAAAAGCATGTTTCATGTATGTGGTAACATTTGGGATGTCCTAACCTGCATGAAATTTGGAGGGAGTCAGCACAAGGTGTCACCAACCCTTCAACTGAGAGCAATATCAACAGAGGTTCATCATCTCCAAGTGGACCACAGTCAGGAACCAGATCATTCACCAAAAGTGGCTTCAAGGTGCCCCTGTTTGATTCACATTTGAAGTCAAGTGTGGTCTTTGTGTACATTTGTGCTTCCTGTTTGGAGCTCAATACTGTTGTTGCTTGAGATGAAGGGAAATGCACAACACAATTTTTGGATTTTTTGAAACAATAGGGTTTGTGAGCATTGTTCAAAATAACCTCACAGTACTGTGTGTTGTCTTCAGGACTGGAACATGCACAGATATCTTCATCAACAGGATGCACAAAGCAGTCAGCTGTTCCATCACAGATGGACATCTTGGAAACATATTCTAATGTCACACATTTCAATGTAGTTGCAGGGACAGATGTGGATGACATATTTTCACAGCACGCAAGTGCACCTGTTGCTTTGTTCAGCTCTAATGCTTGGACAGTTCTTTTGTGAAAGGACAAATGTTCCTTGATTGTATGTGTTTTGAACCATGTCATGTTCACGGTCTCTAAAATTGGTGGAAATGTTGCCCCAAGTGATGCCAAACTGAAAACTCTATGCAAACGGTCAGAGTGCAAAAGTTGCCTTCCTGTCTTTTTGCAGAGGCCAGCCGGCATGGAGGTGATATTGATTCTCCCTATGTCCCACCAAGCAAATGATAGGCACACATTTGCACTCTGGACACTGCTTGTGGGACAAGTCATGGATTCAGGTTTTACATTAGTAGAATTCTCATTGATTTGCTTGCTATTGATTTCACAAACAATCCTGCTCAACAGCATTTCATCACAGTGAATGTTTACCCAATCAGGTGCTGCAAAATTTGCTAGGAACAGAACTGTACAAGAAGAAAATGAAATGCTTGGCTGAACTGGATACAGGAACTTTTGCATGGAACATACCTTGCGCATAAAATATTTTGAGCAATTGTAAACACAACTGTGGTCAGGTTCAAACAGGTGAGACTGGTAGGACAATGCGGAACATGCAAAGGATGTTCGTGCACATTTTCCCATGAGGGTATTTTGGAAATACTGAAACCCTGATGAGCTGTTGTCTGTCCATTGTATCCTCAAAACATTTCCTACTCTTGTTGAAAAGCCAATAAATATGGCTTCAGTTGAAGGCAGGTGTTGGCTGAACTTAAACATGGCAAGAATTTCATTCTGTTCGTCTCTGCTATTTATGACTGGCAAGTGCCCTGCAACACTCAAACACAACTCTGATGCCTCCTGCCAAGAGACATGGTACATTTGAAGTGAGAATAGGTCAAACAATGCACATTTTCTAATTTGAAACACAAAGTCAAAAAACAAATATGTTTTGTGAGACAAAGATGAAGTGATGTTTGGAACAAAAATTGTTGTACTTTCAGCAGTACCATTTGTAAATCTGTGCATCAATAAAGTGTGCAATGAGTGGTTCACCAAATTTGTTTCAAAAGCATTCAGGAATTGCTGATAAGTGTCATGCAACCAAACTACAGTGCCAGAAAGACAATGACCCTTGTGTTGAGCTGGAAACTCAAGTTGCAAAATTGAACCAAACATAGGTATTGTTGACCCCACAAAATGCCATTTGTTGTAGTGATATTGAGATTTCCAGGCAACTACAATTGGGTTATAACTGTACTTGGAGACCAGAAAAGACCCTTTCATGGAAACAAATTGGTTATTTTTGTCTTCTTCATTGCATGATAACCTTGCTTTGAAGGCTATGTCATATTCCTCAGGGAATATCTTTTGTATTTGTACCTGTCAAAGGAAGAGCATAAATATTTTAATGTGTGTTGTCTGAACACACCCTTGATCGTACATGAACTATATTTTCTAATTTTTATATTTTTTGACAGGAAAAGTTTTCTACAAGTTGTAAAGTTTCCTTCCATGATCAACATGGATTTGGCAGTAAGTTGTGGGTCTTTTCAACAAGCACACAAAGTGCCAATTTCCAACTTGACAACTATATACAAAGTGCTAAACATACAGGGAAACATGCACCTGAGTGACATTGGCAGGTAGTTCAAATTGAGGCAGCTGAGCATAGGAATCTGTCCATTGACTGGTTGAAGAGACCTTTGCCTTCCCTCTCACTGTGATGTCCACCCAAGTTTTTGAGCCTCGGTACATGAGCAGCTCCAACACAATGTCAAACTGAATGATTGGACTTTCTTGAAAAAGAGTCATGTAAATTTCTGTACTTTGCACAGGGTTATTCTGCTGTACAACACACTTCTTTATTTGTCTCTTGAGTACAGGACCTCTTGCATACCAGTCTTTGTTTTGCTCATGTCGTGTTTTTGGTGAACACTGCATTTCTGTGGGGACCCTCAGCCAGTGATGAATTATGTTGTAGAAACTGGAAACTTTCAACAATTCCCTGGTGATGGGGAAACAGTGCGGTTGCTGTTGGAACATTAGTGGAGGCTGAAAAGAAGCCTTCACATTGTACTGAAAGCAAAAAAGACATGTCAAGTCAACAAAAGAGGTCACTTGATCACAATGTATTGTTGTCTTGAGAAACAAAACCTTTCAAGTACCTGAAGAGCAATTCCAGACATCACTGCTGCATCTGGTGCAATTCGAAGCTTACAGAACCTCATGTTTGCAAAGGAGCAAAATTTGTCAGTTGCCAATGTTTTGTCAAGAACTTTTGCAGCATTTTCTCTCTCATAGTAGGACACCAGTTGGAAAATTGTGCAAGCCTGTGCATTCCACGAATGGAACAAAACCGTCAGGCCCATTTGCTTTTCTGTTGTAAAATTTGTTGTTTTGATCGCACTGTTGTAGTCATCACATAGCAGAGCAATTCCAGTGTTTAACTGTTCAAAATTATTTTGTTTACACACACAAATGAACACTGAATTGCAGTTGGTAATACCCAACAAAAAGTCAGCTTCAATACCTGACTGCATCTTTCTCCAATACAGGAGCAGATGAAGGGAGGAATTCACGGAATAGAAACTTCTACTGAAGTTTGACTTGAAACTAGAATTGTGACAGAGACTTGGACTTTCTCTGGTCTTATTGGCAAAACTACTGAAGGTAAACACCCCAGCAAAGGAACATGTGTCCAGGTGTTCACCTGTAGTTTGAATCTTGATTATTGTAGCATTCACTTGCAAAGGCAGAGACACTGATACCAATGTGTTTGTTGTGCTCTGATTCGTGGTCTCACTTCTAAGAGCAAATGACACAGTGCGGTCCTTTTTGAGCATTATTTGCTTGTCAACTTTTACTGGTTCACCAAAGTAATTTACGGCACTGAGGCTGAAATTTGCAGACACCAAAAGTCCAATAGTGCATTGGTGAGTAGTGCAGGAGAATATGTTTTCTTTGGGCCAAATGAGTCTTGATTGGAAGTCAGGTCCATCAAAGACAGCAATGTTTCCACTGAACTGAAGTCTAATGAAAAGTCTGGGACTTGTCTTTATCCACATTGTAAAGGCAACATGCTTTTGTGGAAGATAAATGGCAAAGCTGTGGTAAAAATTTGATGAAACTTTCCTGTTCCAGTGAACATTGTAAATACTGATTTTATCAAACATTTGAAACTGCCCATAAATGGCAATGATTTGGCAAGGAAGTTTTGAGGTAAGCTCCATGTTGACATGTTGAGATGGAGGGTAAAAATTAAACACTGAAAACTGACCACAGAAAACAAATCTTCTGGGATTTCTGCTTTCTGTTTTCAAACTGAAGTGTAGAGTAGAACAGTCTTTGTTCATCATTGACAGCCTGATGAAGTTAAATGTTAAATTCAGAGCCAAGTGATCATCTGGTTGAAATATCCAAGACAACAAAGTGCTCTCAACTTTGTGCCCACATGTCAACTCATGATACAGCTCAAATGTACCAGAAGACAGCTCAACATTTGTATTGTATGTCTGATTGAGAACAATTGTTTGTTTGGAATAAAAATGGACAGTGTTGTTTCTGAACAGAAAACAATGACTTTTTCTGGGGGGCACCAAATACATGTAACAAATGTACCTGTTCGCATATCGGTTCAATCCTGCCCTGGACATCATGAACTTTGCCCTTTGCCTGGAAAACTGATGAAAAACTTCCGAAGATTTCAATCCAAACAACAAAAAATTTTGAATATCATGGTTTGTCTGGAGATGCAGATTTTTAGCCAAATACTTTGTTATGTAAGTGTGCCAATGTTTAGGAGCCTGCTCCATTGATTGCCGGAAGATGTGGAAATTTGAAAGCAGCTTGTCGCTTTTGGTCTGAATTGGTACGTGCAACAAAAAGTACACAATGGACGTGCGAAGTCCCTCCATTTACAACAAATACAAAACGTTTGCGCACTCTTTGCATCAGATAGAAAGAGATCCTCCTGGGCAATTTTCAGTGAACCTCGAGGTGGAAAATGTGCAGCACTTCTGACGAACTCGGTCAAGTTCACGACCCACGGCAAATGATTCTTTGGAAACACAAAACAATCTTGGAAAGTCATTAAATGGAAATGGAAAAGCAGCTGTGTTTTTGCTGTGTAATCATAAGTGCAGGTTCTGTGAACTGGTCAAATCTGATTGAATCGCACACAGTTTCTGTGTCTATTTGTGAGGCCTCGGACCAAACATGGAACTCACAGAGGCAAGTCCACAGTCGCGACGTTGATGTTTGTCCTGAGGTACATGCACCCGTACACCTGTTCCTGGTCTCGCGCACGCGCAACAGGTTACGGATACTCAACATGACGGATACTCACAGTACCAAGTCTCGAGACAACAAAATGTGGACGCAAGTGCCGGTCCTCAGGCACATCTACAGCTCTGAGTCGTGTCTCCACATGGAGGGACTACAGCTACAGAGAGTCACAGATACTCACAGAGCGTCGGTCGTCAGGCACGCACGGAGGTCCCTGAGGCGGCGGGACCGTGGGGCAAGGGGCCACGTCTGTAGGCTACAGCTGCAGATACTCACAGATACTCACAACGTGAGATACTCACCGAGCGAGATCTATGGGGTCCTGGTGGGGTTGATACAGGTGATCGTCCTCACTTACACACGCGGCTCCTTGGGTTCATTGGACGTCCACGTCGTTGGGCTGGGGCCAAACTCAACGTCACAAATACCCACACACGCTCACAGCGGGAGGTCATTGCGAGCCTTTGTGGCCATGTCGGTGTGGGTCCTCAGTTCCTCGAGCTGTGCTTCCACGTCTTACCTGTAGATACTCTACGGCACAGATACTCACAACATGCGATACTCACAGGGGGAGGTCTCTGGGGGTCTTGGTGGCGTCGATGTAGGTGTAGGTCCGCAGGTACATCTGGAGGTCCCTGGGCAGGGCGTCTATGTCCAGGGGCTCCAGAACCACTGCTATCAGATACCGTTTCTCCCCATTCACCATCTTATGGTGAGCCAGTTTGAATTCCTCCATACAATATGGAGACTGCAAAAAATTTCTGTGTAAAAAGAGTAAACAATGTTGAAAACAACTGGTCAACAGTGGATAGTCATACATAACTGTTTTGCAAAAAATGCGCACGCTCGTAAGCGCAAGAATCTTTCAGAATGCTCACTTGGACAGCAGCATGATCATCCTCCTGGACTTGACCACCACATCTGCAATATTTGCTAGAATCGGGACGCCAGGAGTGAAATCTCTTTGGTGCAGAACCAGTTGGAAGCTGTGATCTTCCTCTAGAATTGGCGTCAACCCGTTATACTTCATGAAAATATCTCTCATCAGCTGAAAATCATTTTCACTGCAAAGAAATGAGGAAGAATATCTCCTCCTTGAAACATCATTTTGAGTTATTTTCTCCGTATCAAAGCACATAATTTTTCAGCACAGAAAACGCGCAAACAACGTACCTGTAAGACAACAGAGCATCACTCTCTTTGTTTTCCAAAATTTCACTTGCAGCATCATTTTTGTCCAGAATGTCAAAATGAAGAAACATCAACCATTTGACCTCATTCCATCTTCTGCTGACACCAATGATTGCAATGACAATGAGAACAGTGATGGTGACTGAGACTCCAATCAGGATTTTCTGCCACAGGGGAAAACAACCCATTTTGAATCCATCCAGGCTGTGCATGTATTTTCCTGCAAATTTACCTTTGCCACACTTGATGTTGTTAAAGTCCTTCACTTGACCTGAACTCATCCAGTCTAACATCCAAAGCATACTGCAGTCACAAACAAAGTTGTTTTCAGCCAGCCAGATTTCAGTTGAGTTCTGCAACATTTGGACACTTTTTGGCAGTTTTCGAATCTTGTTGTCAGACAGGTCAAGGAATTGACACTTGGTCTGTGCAATAATTTCCACTGTTCTGTCACTTATTTTCTCAATTTTGTTGCTAGAGAAATTGAGGTGCAACAGGGTTTCCAGGTAATCATATGTTGCATCCAGTTTCACCAGAGGATTGTGTGTGAATTTCATCCATTCAGTGTTGTCTGTGACATTTGGAGGAAGAGATGTCATCTTTAAGTAGGAGCAGTCAAACAAATTTGCAAGGTCATGGATGTAGTGACAGGAACAGTTGCAATTCGTCTGACATTTCACTGGATGCACTATAAAATGAGTGAAACAGAACAAAAACATTTCAAAATTCCAAAGAAGCAGTACACATAGAAAAAGATTTCCCTGGTTGGAGTGTGATCAATCCAATTTGTCTTTGTTTGGTAAGACATCACTCTGAAACCTATGACTTACGTGAAGCAAATGGAGTTTCAATCCAAATAACATCCATGGTACCACTGTTTTCCTTGATCATTTTGTACTCTAGTGCTTTGTTCAGAAAGTCTGAGTCTGTTCTAGAGTTTATGCTTTTGTCATTGAACTTGATGATATAGTTGTAGGTGTACATCTTACACTGTTTTGGTGATATCAGTTGACAGTCAAACACAATACATTCCTTCTTACTTTGCTCACACAGTCCATTTGACAGTCTTAATTTATCAATATTGTGGGCGCAAATTCCTTCATCTTGATCACCTTTATTTCTGACCAAGGTGCAGTTTTCCATTGACACATTTCCAGCAAATTTCTTTATGAGAACTGCTCCTTCTCTGGCACTGTTGCCTTCAAATAGACTGTTGTAGATGGCAATGCTGCTGTTTGATTCTGCAGAAAAACAGCCCCCATAAACAGCTTTGTTGAACAGAAAGCTGCTGTTTGTTGCAAAGATGGTTGTGTAGTTCACTGCAGTGACAACACCTCCATTCCCACTTGAAGAGCAATTTACAAATGAACAATTTGATATTTTCAATGTGCTGTCTTGGGAGTAGACAACACCAGCACCACCTCCAGTGTTGTTGAAAAACATGCTGTTCTTCAGATACAGAAAACAGTCAATTGTCATGTAGAAAACACCCCCTATCATAGCTGTAGAACTGTGGTTGAACACACTGGATTCCACATGCACTGTGCTGGCGTATCTTCCAACAATGACACCCCCATCAGTGGGAATGGTATTGTGTGAGAAGACACACTGGGACACATTCAAATAGCTGTAAGTGAATATCATGAGGGAACCACCGTTCATGGCATGATAAAGGAAGTAGCACCTGTCGAAGTGCACTCTGGAGTTGCTAACAGCGTATACAATTCTGCTACCAGTGTTCTTGAAAAAATAGCTTGATTTTACAAACAGTTTGGCTTCTGTATCTGTGTGCAACAAACACCTTTTCACACCACTGTTTTGGTAGAATTTACTGTTCTGCACTGAAACATAAGCTCCATCTTCAATCAGGATAATGCCAGTGAAATCAGCAGTGTTGTTCTCAAACAGACAATTGTCAAAGAACATGGTGACATTCCCCTTTGCAGTACCCACCCCTCTTGAATATCCAGCTGAATTTCTGATGAAGGAACAGTTTCTGAAAGAAGCATATCCAGCAACCTGCATTCTTATTACTCCATCTTTGAGCTCACCAAAATTTTCAATGAAATTTGTAGTTTCAATTTGCAGGTTGTTGTTGTCAGAACTTGCAAGAGCCCCACCCTTCCACTCAGCAGAATTATTTTTGAAAATGGACTCACCAATTTTAATTTCAGAATTATCATATGTGACAATAGCACCCCCTGTCCCAAATAAAACATTGTTGCTGCAGAAATATGAATGGGCAATGTTGTATTTTGCATTTGAGCTGAAGAGAGCTCCACCAGATGCAAATGCTTTGTTCTTTTGAAAGCTACAGTTGTTGATGTGCAGTTCAACATTGAAGGATGCATATACTGCCCCACCATATTTGGCAATATTGGAATCAAACACACTGTTGGCAATACCAAGTGTAGAATAAGTCGAGACTCTGATGACACCCCCTTCTCTGCCTTCATTATTTCTGCTCACACAGTTTTCTATTTCAAGTGAACTATTTGTGACAGAAAGAACAGCAAATTTAGATTGATTTGAGTGAACTATGTTGTCAGATAACTCACAGCTGTCCAGTAACAAAATGCTTTGATCAGTTGTCATGACAACAGGAACAGGCTGATCAGCTTGAGAAATACTGACATTGATAAACTGAGCATAACTATTCACAATGAAAATTTGCATTTCAGAGCCTTTTGTTCCAATTAACTTTGTGTTTTCAATGACCAAGTGATCTCTTTTTCTTCTGTTTTGATCTCTCTTTCCCAAATAAATTTTAATTTTATTGGTATGTGTGTATGTTTTTCCAACAAAATTCAGTTTATAATTTTTGAAGAAACAATTGTTGACAACCATATTCACTCCAGAGGTTTGGTGTGTTGAGTTTAACAAAGAAATATTTTCCATACGTGTGTAAACATCTCCAATCTCAGATTTGATGTTTTGAAACGTGATGTTTAGACCCGAGATCCAGGGAAACGCGCTCTGAAAAAAAACAACAACAAAAGAACCCTGTTAAGAAAATGGCCAAGAAAGAAATTGGAAACAGGAGGAAAAATAATTACAGACTGTTTTCTCTGATGAAAGGAGAGGTGGGAGGTGGTATTCAAAACGGGGAAGGGTCAGGGGTTCTGTGGCAGCAGTGCCCCCAGCAGCAGGAATCAGGGGGCGTCAACCAGATTTGTGCTCTGGATGGGGAGCAGTGGCGAGTTTCAGCACCACGTTCCGTAGCCACAAAACGTACACGTAACACGTAGCTTTCAGACACAACTCCCCTGTTGTGGAAGGGTCCACCAGTGTGAAAACCAACAAATTTGACACAAATTTCAAGAGCCAATTGCATTTATGACCCCTTTTGAAACTTGATGCTTTGCTACCGTGTGGACAAAACACTTTGGGTTTCTATCCCTTGAAATATTTCAACATGTTTGATTGTAGATTCTTCCAAAGAGGGGTGTTGCATCAGAAAGCTACTTGTCACGTGTACGTTTTGTGGCTGCGGAACGTGGTGTTGAAACTCGCTAGTTGGGGGCCCCGTTCGTCCAGGTGTTACATATCCAGGGGCGAGAAAAATAAAATTGCAGTTTGGGCGTGTGGGCGTGTGGTCTCAGGGTTCTCACGGTTCTGTGGAAACGAAAGCAAGTTTCCTCATTTCTACCCAAGACCGAAAGGAAATTTCTGATTTTGCTGCGTGAGTCAACACAGCGTACTGGTGAACAAGAGGACAAGGAACGAGTGCAAGTTTGCTGCAAAGAAACCAGGCAGAAAATTTTGCTGGTGAGATCACAGGGCTGAAACAAAGGTAACAAATGTCACTGGTTTCGGTAAATCTGGAATCCACAACACCAACAAGGAAACAGCGAAACATAAGGGAAAAACAACGGGTACAAGTTTGCTGCGAAAAGATACTGAACAGGGAATTTTCCTCAAAAGCACAACGTGCAAAAACAAGAACAACTAGACATTACGGATCTGATGAGCGTGAAGTCAACAATACCAATGTAAACAACCAATCACGAGGAAAACAATGCTCAAGCTTCCTCAAAAAAGTGACGAGATAATTTCCTTTTGAGAACAACAGAAATTTTGGACTCAGTGAATGTCGTCCACAACATGCATGTGAGGACAACAATGCTTGAGTTTCTTGAACGACGAAACCACCGTCACCAGGGATGCACCCGTCTGAAATCAATGTGTAAAAGACACGTTCACCAAGAACAAATTCTGGGCTTCGTGTTACCACAGCGAGGTTCAGCAGATCCGTGCGGAATTCCGGCCTCTTGCTCCAATTACCCGAACTCAGCTCCGAAATACTTTGGCTGTTGGTGCAAATTTGGTCATTTCCAGAAAAGGTCCACAGAAAGAAGTTTGGAGCCACCAGGCTGAGGTGTCTGTCTCTCTGTGCGCTCTCTCCAACCGCAGAAGCGCGTGAAGTAGGCAGAACGACAAGGTTCTGATCAAATAATGTGCACATTCAAATAACAATCTTGACAAAACATTGACACTTTCCGGTGGGAGTTTCTGTCTTTGCGCCAACTAAAAACGAATGGCGTTGAACTATATCTGGAGTGAAGTGTGTCAGTCAACTTCACCCTGTACGAAAAGCTGAGATGCCACACAGACACAAATCCCATCAAGCCTTTCTCTTTTCTTTATTTGTCATTGTCGCCAAAAATAACCTTGAAGCCAATCACGTCAAAAAGGTTTCGGAATTCTGTCAGTGCGTTCCTTTTGGAAATATGGCAATCTTGTTCATTTTGAGAAAGTTAGCGTGTTGTTCAACAGTTGCAGCAAAAAAACTGTTTCCAGTCTACACCACCACATCTACACACTCACATCTCCGTGAGTCTGTTGCCATAGTGACGGGGCGCGTTGCCCCGGAGACGACGCGCGTCCCCCAGGGGTAGAAGAGGTGTTCCTTCATCATTGTCATCGTCATGGAAACGCTGAAGCGTTGTTTGGATGGTTTCCAGGTGGACGTTGTCATGGAAACCGAGAGGTGGGATATTCTCCCCTTGGAGCAGGGGTCCCCCTTCAAGTGGGGTTTCCTCCCCTGGCTCCGGAAGAGGGGGTTCCCTGTTGTCATGGTAACGAAGGTCACGAGGAGCATCCGGGTCCTCAGGCTTCAGCTGTTTGAGCGGAGTTCCTGGCATTGCAAAGCGAATGCGTTTCCGAAGCCTGCAGAGGGAAGAAGATCAAGGGAAAACAATCCCTTGTCAGATCAGGACACACAGCTCAGAGTCTAGCAAGTCTACCAAGATCAGGGCCACCCAGAATCAGAGTCATCCAAAGTCCAGGTGATCCCAAGTGAGTATGAACTGAAGGGATGTTCACTCGTGGACAGGGTGAACCACATTCATGTCACTCTTGTTCAGGTCTTTGGGCAGTGCCCAAAATCAAGGGAGTGTTCATTGCTACAGACACTCACAACACAAGATACTCACAGAGGAAGGTCCCTGGGAGTCTTGGTGGCATCAACGTAGGTGTAGGTCCTCAGGTACATCTGCAGGTTCCTGGGCAAGGCATCTATATCCAGAGGCTCCAACACCACAACTATAAGATACCTTTTCTCACCGTTTACCATCTGATGGTGAGCCAGTCTGAATTCTTCCATGCAGTAAGGAGACTGCAAATAATTTCTGTGAGGAATAAAACAATGTTCAAATCAACTACAAAACAAAAAAGCTGCCTGCAAAACATTGTATCATGCAAGCTCAATGCTGTTCCTATTGTGTGTAAATGTCTGGGGATTTCTGCTCACTTGGAGAGCAGCATGATCATCCTCCTGGACTTGACCACCACATCTGCAATATTTGCTAGAATTGGGATGCCAGGAGTGAAATCTCTTTGGTGCAGAACCAGTTGAAAGCCATGATCTTCTTCCAGCATCAGGGTCAACCCATTGTACTTCATGAAAATCTCCCCCATCACTTCAAAATCATGTTCACTGCAAAAGTAAGGAACCTGGTCATCCCTTTTGAAACTAAGAGAATGTGTTGTTGGAATCCAAGATAAGCAAAAACATTTGGTTACCTGTATGACAAAAGAGCATCAAACTCTTTGTTGCTTAACTTTTCATTTGCAGCATCATTTTTGTCCAGAATATCAAAGTGAAGAAACATGAACCATTTGACCTCATTCCATCTTCTACTGATACCAATGATTGCAATGACAATGAGAACAGTGATGGTGACTGAGACTCCAATCAGGATTTTCTGCCACACTGGGAAGCAGCCCATTTTGAATCCATCCAGACTGTGCATGTATTTTCCTGCAAATTTACCTTTGCCACACTTGATGTAGTAGAAGTCCTCTACTTGACCTGAGCTCATCCAGTCTATCATCCACAACATTTTACAGTCACAAATGAATTCATTATTGCCCAACCTAAGTTTTGTTGAATTGGGCAACAATTTGCAAGATGTTGGCAGTCTTCGAATACTATTGCTGGACAGATCCAGGAATTGACACTTGCTCTGTGCAATGATTTTCACTGTTCTGTCACTTATTTTCTCAATTTTGTTGCCAGAGAAATTGAGGTGCAACAGGGTTTCCAGGTAATCATAGGTTGCATCAAGTTTCACCAGAGGATTGTGTGTGAATTGCATCCATTTAGTGTTGTTTGGGACATTTGGAGGCAGAGATGTCATGTTCAAGTGGGAGCAGTCAATCAAATTTGCAACACCATGAATGTAATGACAGGAACAATTGCAGCCCTCTTGACATCTGATGGGAAATACTGAAACAATACAAACAAATCATTGTGAACAGCGCTGCTGAAAAAAAGACAGTTTGAAACTGATGAATTGAGTGTAGCATGTTTTTGTGAGTCATGATTGGAAAAATACTCCTGCAGGAAATCCAGACCTTGCCACAAACTTACATGAAGCAAATGGAGATTCACCCCAAGAAACACATCTGCTCCATGCACTGACTTTAATGAATCCAAATTCAAGTGCTTTGTCAAGAAAGTTTTTGTCTTTCATAGAGTTTATCACTGTGCTGTTGTCTTGAATTGTGTAGTTATGGGTGTACAGTTTGCCAAGGTCAGATGACAAATGATAACATTCGTACACAATGCAGATCAGCTCATCCTGCTCACATATGCCATTTGACAATCTGAGCTTATCAACACCATGAGCATAAATGCCAGCATCATAATCAGCTGTATTTCTCACCATTGTGCAATTCTCCATAGACACATTCCCAGCAAACCTCTCAGTTAGAACTGCTCCTATTCTGGCACTATTCCCACCAAACAGGGTGTTGTATATGGCAATGCTACTGTTAGTTTCCACATTAATACAGCCTCCAAAGACAGCCTTGTTGAAAAGAAAACTGTTGTTGCTTGCAACAATCTCTGTACCATTTTGTGCAAATATTACTCCACCATTGCTACTTGATGAGCAATTGACAAATTCACAATTTGTTATGTTTACAGTGCCATGTTGAGAGAAAACAACAGCTCCATATCCACCAGAGTTATTGAAAAATGTGCTGTTTTTGAGCTCCAGGCTGCAGTAAACAGTTAAATAGAAAACACCTCCTCCCAAGACCACAGAGTTGTGATTAAATACACTGGATTCCACAAACACATTGCTTGTATGCATTGCAACAATTATGCCACCATCACTGGGAATTGAGTTGAAGAGGACGACACTATTTATTACAGAAAGATCACTGTTTGTGAGCATAATAATGGAAACACCTTTCATAAAATGGTTTTCAATTTTGCAATTTTCAATGGATATGTTTGAGTTTCCAACTGCATAAATTATCCTACTCCCAGTATTGTTCAGAAAGTGACTTGAAGAGATGAATAGTTTTGCTTTGGTGTCTGTGGATAACAAAGCATTCTTTGCTCCAGAATTGTGGATAAATATTCCATTGTTAATGACCAAATGAGATTCTGTTTCTACGACTATGATGCCAGTGAAATCGGCAGTGTTGTTCTCAAACAGACAGTTCTCCATGACAACATTGGAATCTCCCTTGGTAGTGCCGACGCCTCTTGAATAAATGGCAAAATTTCTAACAAATACACAGTTAGCAAAGGAGGCAAATTCATCAAATTGAATTCTGAAAACTCCGTCGTGTAGTGCACTGAAGTTCTCGATGAACTGAGTGTTGTTGATTGCAATCAATTTAGAATCAGAGCTGGAAAAAACTCCTCCTTTCCATCCAGCAAAATTATTGTCAAAACAGGATTCAGTGATGTCTAATGAAGAATTTGCTTCCATTCCAATGACACCCCCTGCCACTTGGCTGGCATTATTCTTGGAGAAATGTGAGGAAGTGATGCAAATATTTGTCTTTGAACAAAACAAGACTCCACCTGATCGTGATGCTGTGTTTGATAGAAAGCTGCAGTTGTTCAGGTTTACTTGAACATAGTCTACTGTATATACAGCTCCACCGTATATGCTGGCATTGTTGGAATTGAACACACTGTTGGCAATACAAAGTGTAGAATGTGTGGACACACTGATGACACCTCCTTTACAGCCTTCATTCCTCCTGCTCTTGCAATTTTTCATATCAAGTGAACTATTTCTGACAGACAGGACAGCAAATTTAGATTGATATTTGGGAACAACCTTGTTGTCAGAAATTTCACAGCTGTCCAACAACAATAGGGTTTGGTTTGTTGCTATGACAACAGGGATAGACTGATCAGCTTGAGAAACACTTACATTGATAAATTTTGCAAAACTATTCATGATGGAAATGTGCATCTCAGAGCCTTTTTCTCCAATTAACTTTGTGTTTTCAATGATCAAATAATCTCTTTTGTCTCTGGTTTCTTCCAAATATCCAATATGTTTTCTGAATTCATAGGTTCTTTTTCTTCCAACAATATCAAGCTTGTAATTTTTCAGGAAACAGTTCTTGACAACGATATTCATTCCATGGGTGCTGTGAGAAGAGTGCAGCAAAGTCACATTTTGCATCCTCAAGATTACATCGTCAATGTCAGACTTGATGTTATAAAATATGATGTTGAGACCCGAAAACCAGTGAAATGCGTGCTGAAATATACAAACAAGGGAAACGTGTAGACAGAACCCAACAAAGCGAATCTGGATGGGGACAATGAGGAACAGTTGAAGCCTCTCGAAACCAGCTCCAGCTCGTGAAAACTGCGACGAAAGTCCAATGGCCCACAGTGGGCTTGCATTGGTTGCTTGTGTGCTTCGTTGTGCATGACAATCCTCACGAGTGGCCAATGGAAGTCAATGGGCTCCTTGGGTTCTTTTCACCAGAGTTTTCAGCCAGTTGGCTTTCCTGTAGAATCTGAACACGCATCCACGGGCGCTATTCTTTTTACACTCTGCGTCGCGATACTAGCGCTTCCCTGCGTCAAACATCCGCCATTTTTACCTGAATGCAGAGAGTTTTGTGTTTCTCTGTGACACAGAAACGCAATTCTGTTCTTTTTAAGCAATGCAGAGCAACGCAGAGAAGTACAGCGCTCAGCAGTGATCAGCGGAGAAAGAGCGGGAAGTGTGACGTCACGAGGTGCGTCCACCTTTTGGGGTTGAGTTGTGTGGGCAGGGGTGCGCTCAAACGCCCAAACCCTATTTGGAAAAGGTTCGAAAGGGTGAAGATTGTGAAGCACTCTGCACCCCAAGTACACACAACAGAACCTGGCTTGCTCTTTTCTCCGGCCCGTCTGAACCAAAATCTCGGGACAGAAAATGTTCTCCAGAGGCTGACAAGTTTTCGAGGTCGATGCCAGAGCAGGATGAACAGGACAAACCCATGGTGGCCTGCCTCAGATTTTAGATGGGGCCAACAACCTGCGACCCCACCAGTGTTATGTATGGGTGTTCAGGCCAGCATCATTCTGTAAGCATTCAGCTGGCTAAACCATTTCACTTCATTTGTCAGGAGAGAGGAGCCATCTCTCCTGTCTCCATAGACTAGGTAAACTGAGTCACACATATGAAGGGTTGAATTGTTTACTGGTCACTTACTTGAGCTTCAAAGAAGGAAGCCCAGAGTGTGGGTGAGGTATGCATTAAAAATACCTGAAGCTGGGTGAATGCACAGCTTCAGAGGAGTGCAGGCGAGAATGATGTGTGAACGAACCAAAAATCGAAGGTTTGATTTTAGAGTGGTTCGATTACACAACACCAGGAGCTTCCCCAACGACATCGACAAAATTCTGTCCACATGAGAAGGGGATCAAATGCAAGGCATCAGTTGGTCCTACCCCTGCCCCCGCTGGAACGTCACGCCTCCAGCGAGGACGCGCAGGACGCACCCGTGCAAGGATAAGCCCGTCAAAACTATTTCAATATATCGAGCTGGGGTTTGATCAAATTGTTCAGAAGTTCAAGGGAGGGGAGGCTGGCCTGCAATCTGTCTCTAGTCCCCAATTCCTTTCGTGATGTCAATTTCCTTGAGAAGCAACGGAAATTTCAAAATGTGTAAAATGCTCACGGAAAAGCAGAAACCTGAGTTTGCTGCAAAGAGACTGAGCAGATAAGAACAGTGCTAAAACAAGAGAACGTATGTCAATTTTGGAACCGGGTGAATGTGAAGTTCACAATACCAACATTTTGAACAATCAAACACCAGGAAATCAACTGTGTGGGTAATTTTCCTCGTGAGACGAAGGTGCTAAAACAACAGAAATTTGTCATTCTGGAGTTTGTCCATGAAGAGTCAAAGACACCAACGTGAGCAAACAATCATGAGGAAACCAACGGGCACAAGTTTGCTGCGAAAAGAAACCCAAATGGATTTTCCTCATGAAAACACGGTGATAAAACAAGAGAAAGATAGAAATGAGACACTCTGGATTCGGTGAACGTGAAGTCAACAATGTCATTGTGAACAAGCAATCACGAGGAAAACAATGCTCAAGCTTCCCAAACAAAGGAAGTGCTGAGAAAATTTCCTTTTGAGAAGACAGTGCTAATAGGAATTCTGAACTCAAAGGGTGTTGTGTCCACAGTCACACGTGTAACCAGCCATGAGGAAAAACAAAACACAAGTTTCCTGAACAAAGAAACTGACATGAAAAAAAATTTCTGGGTCACAACACAGTGCTCCGTGGACACGCCTTCGTCTCGCGACTGTGGATCTACCCTTTGACTGCTGGCAACAAATTGTTCCACCGGCCTACATGGCGGGCACATTCAGTCTTTTTCCGTGACTATCTCAAGTCGATGACAGAGAGGTGAAACGCGTGAACGATCACACCACCAAGCCTGTGTCCCCGTCCCTTTTCCGCATACGTCTGATCTAAATTCTTTCTCTCCATAAGAGCTCCGTCATTTGTTTCTGTCTCCTTCGAATGATACCCCCCCACGTCTCGTATTCTGCCTCTCCACATCTGTCGCTTCAAGTCCCATCAGTTGCATGCACAGAGAAACAAGCAGACAACTGACTGGCAGAGACAGACACACACACAGACACACACACAGGCACACACAGACACACACACACTCACACACACAGGCACACACACACTCACACACACAGGCACACACACACTCACACACACTCACACACACTCACACACACTCACACACACTCACATACACACACAAACACACACATACACACTTGTGGCACAAACGCGCGAGTGCACACAAACAAACACACACACACACACACACACACACACTCGTGGGTGACCAGGAGCACTTTCAAGAGAACATGTGCGATCCGCCCAAAACATCAAAAATTTTCTACCCCACCTGAGAAAGATTTTTGCGTTTCGTGAACCTCTGGATCAAAAAGCAGCCCTTCCTTTGATCACACAAAAACTCATCTTCCATTGACCCAATCAAAAATTGCATCAAAAAGACTTCTCATTGTGGTCTCAAGTGTCACTTACGAGTGTTCAATGCTTGCCCCTTGCACAGTGCTGAATAAAAGATAGGAGTCAAGGGAGGTTTGTTGGAACGATGTACTCCCCTGAGGGTCAGACCAATTCAAAACAGACCTGAATTGTGGCGAATCTTACCAAACATAGTGTTTCGAAGGCCTGAGTGTTTGATTGTAACACCGTACCTCGAGGGTCTGGCTTGACCTAAGCTCAAAAAGGAGCAACATTTTCACTTGCCTTCATCTAAAGCTAATGTGAACTCAATCGAAATACAACTTGCCTGAAAAATCTAAACACCTGTATGCTGGGCCCTCACTTTTGATTGCGTGAGTGAGGGCGTCTGAGTCAAGACAATCTGTCGTCTTACGATGACAAAAAGTCACCACCTCAGGACATGGACTGTGAAAGATGTGTTGGATTTGATTTTGATTGGTAACAGCCCCACGACTACGTCACGTGGTGGAGAACACGCGAGGTTTTGAAAAAAATGTGTTCCTGTGACAAAACTCAAACGATTTTGGGGTTCTCATACAGGCAGGGAGGTGTTAGAATTTTTGACGCACGCATCAAAAGTTTGACGCGCGGGCATCAAATTTACCATGAAACCCAATGGAGAGTACAAAAAATAGCTCCATGGAGCTCGCGGTGATTTGAGGAAATTTCAGTTGCTCTGATTTGGCTTGCTCTGATTTGGCTTGCTCTGATTTGGGTTGCTTTTTTGTCAAAATTCTCACTTTTTTCACTCAATATTCACAACTTGGGAACTCATTTACCACATACCCAAATGGAACAAATTTGACCATACATTGTTTCACAACAATATCCACATATCAACCAAAAGAATTACCCAGTATCCATTTTTAAATTTTCTATGAAAAAAAACTTTTTAACCCAAACTTTAGCCCCACCTAAAAACCATATAAAAATTTTCAAAAATCAAAAATTGAATGCTACCTC
>JAAUXT010140612.1_pt1 | contig 20876 bp, 27 predicted proteins | sample 7278171 | NCBI WGS metagenome assembly JAAUXT01 (sample SAMN14350112, study PRJNA611818) | marine sediment metagenome | isolation source: surface marine sediment (1.8m) | place: French Polynesia: Moorea | collected 2018-08 | reverse complement strand
GGGCCGTCCAGAGAACATGAAAGGGATGATGGGCATGCACCAGAAGTTCAGGGCCCTGCAGCCTACACTCAGGGCGGACCACTGAAGCCTTCTGTTCGTGGGCCGAGAACATCTCGGCCACGGCCAGTGTGCTAGTGCCAACGCATTTTTGGCATATTCCGTCTTTATACGTTCTCATTTCTGGACGCAAGGAAAGCTCGCAACTGACTGCGATGAATCGGTAGAACACGGAAAATGGCAGGAACCAGCGGGAACTCTGTCAATGGCTCTTACCGCGTACACTTGTCACCACTTGACATAGGCTGCGAAAAATAACCACTCCGTTGCAATTATTTTGTCAAAATGTGTGAATACAGCATGAAACAACCAATTTTGAATGATGTTTGGGCTTCACTTAACAATGGAAATGACCACGTTGAGGTTTTCAGTTGACACTGAGCGTCTTCAATTTATAGAAAACATCTGAGTTCTCGCTTTTCAGGTGTCGATTTGGTGAAGCGGCAGGCAGTTCTGTGTCACAGAGTGCTGCGAACCGTCCAGTCAGCTGCCTCCGAGTCGAAAATGCTCACCAAAGAGACCTGGGAAGGTCTGCTGAAATTCCTGCTCAGTATCAACGACATCCTCCTCGCTCCGCCCAGTCAGCCAGGTGGAGAAAACATTGTTCTTTTGCGGTTCGGAAAGTAGACAATTCTTGAAGAAGAACGCCGTTTTTTCCACGTTTTACCAGAGACAAAATAAATTCTGGTTTGTCTGTGTCCCTTATCCACAATAATTGATTTCTGCAACTTCAGATGGAATCGGGGACCAATTGTGTGGGCGCGTGCTGAGTGTTTTGTTCGAGATGTGGCTGTTAGCGTGCACCCGCGCCTTTCCCTCCCCGCCACTGTGGAAAACATTCCGTGACATGTGCGCCAACTGGCGGCACCATGAAGCGCTCGTCATTCAGTGGTACAGAGTCAACGTTGCGCTGTCGGCCAAGGTGCTCAAGATCATGTATGGACCAGACTATCCTGAACTCCATGCCGGTAAGCGCTGCACTGAACTTGTGGATGACCTTGAGGGATGTTTTGCGTCAGTTTGCCTCGAAGCATTTTTCAAGCAAGCTGCATTGTCGTTTGACTGTCTGTCTTTCTGCAGTCTATGAGGAGCAGCCGCTGTTGCCGGACGACATTGACCCGGACTGCGTGGCCCAGTGCTGGTTCCGTTTCCTCCACATTCTCAGCAACCCGGTCGACCTCTGCAGACCCGAGGTCTCATCTCCTCATCTCCAATTGCATCTTGGATTTCTGCCGTGTGACATTGTGAAGGGTATTCACTCCCGTGGGTTGGTTTTGCAGGTGATCAGCAACACGCCAAAGTTTTTGCACATGGCTCTCACCAGCGAGTCAGTCATCGACCCACATCAGCACGATTGTTTGAAGGCCTTACCAGGCATCTTCTTCAAGGCAATGAGAGGAATCTCTGTGCTGGTCGACGCGTTTTTAGGTGAAACCTTTTCCTTTCTTTTGAGAGATTTTTCTTCGAAGGGCACTTTGTGTCTGTGTCCTAAAGGAACCGTAGGTATTTGCAAAAGCAGTGTGTCGACACATCTCAGGTATGAGCACACCTCATCCGGACATGGAGTCAATGCTGGGTTCCTCGATGAAGTCGCTGTCGATGATGACCCTGGAGAGCAGCAACACGCCGCCCCAGCAGCGCAAGACGAAGGCGTTCAGTCTGACTGGGAGTCAAATGAGTTCGAAAGGTCAGAAGTGTCCCTTTGGGTGGTGCTTCTTCAAAACATCTGGTCCAGCATTTTGTGTTCAGCCAAGGTTTTGAGACTTGGTTGTTTGCAGGATCCACGAAAGGCGTGGCTGCGACGCCCAAGGGCGCCCCGAGCAGCGCTGCAGCGACGCCGTCCAGCAGCCCAGGTCACTTCCTGAGCCTCGAGGCGCGTCCCCCGCCCGCCGCGTCGCGCCCGAGCGTCAACAGTGTGCTGCACTTGTACGGCGCCTGGCTCGTCGAGGCGGCGCTCGTTGGCATCAAGGTCCACGGCAGCGAGAACACGGGTGTGTATGACAAACAACAAGCGCAGCTGTCTCCTGACAGAAACTGCTGTGCGACTTGTACATATTGCAAAAAACCACTGACATAGATTCTTGCAGCTAGCAGTCAGATGCGAGACCAATGCCAGTCACAAACAAGCCTGTGCTGATGAACCACAAAATGTGGCGCCTTCATTCCTGAGTGAAAGCTCTAAAAAGAAACACACAAACCAAAACTTCAGTGTTTAACCTTTTGCAGGCCCGCGCGCGTGCCTGTATTGTTTTCTGGCCGTTTCCTCTGCAGACCACCGTGTGATGGCTTCATCTCAAAAATGTTGCTTGTGGCACATTTGAACATTTCTGAAACAGGCAGCTGTCACCCTGCAGGGTGATGGCTTCTTGTGGCTGTCGTACTTGTGGGGATGGTGGTTAATTAAATCTCTTCAAATTTTGTAACTGGCAAGCTCCTCGGCGCGCCAGTGTTCAATGCGTTGACTTGTTGTTTCAAAAACAGCCTTTTTGGATGCTTGTTGTCAAAGCTACATCTTAAAATTGCGTTGTCCACCGTTGGTATGTTTTCTGACAGCTGAGTCAGTTTACTTCGAAGGAAACATTCCCAGTTGCATGAGTAGATCTGATAAAACTTGCAAAATTGCTCACTTGCTTCATGTTGAACCAACTGTGTTCGCCTGCACTCAGACTTGCGGTAGTCCGTGCTGCTTGGTTAAATTGTGAACCCCAAACCTACGCCATTACTGTACCGTAGATTCTACCCTTTCTGCTTTCGAAGCACATTTGCGAAGTTTTAACATTCAGAAGCTTCGTACTAATCCGAAAAGCAAGTGCCATGGAATGCGTTGACGTCACGCCGTTGCTGTCTTGACTTGCGAGTGAATCTAACAGGTTTCTTCCCATCGACTGTGAAGTTCACCAGTTCGCTTTTGGTTTGCAACAAGATACAAGTCTCACCAACACTTGTGTAAGACTATTGTCAGCTTTCTGTGGACGCGAAAATGTCAGAAGAACTCAGAAAAGATGAGCAATTACCATATTGCTTGCTAGTCCTGTTTTTCGTTTTGGTGCGAGTGGTTGTGTCAGAAGACAAGTGATTTTTGTTCAGTATTGAAAGTAGAGCTGTAAGATTAACGCGCTTGTTATGCTTGGTTTGTCAACTGATTGCACGTTTTGCACTCTCTCTTCTCTCCTCACCGCTGGGTGCGCCGCTGGCTCCAGGTTTGACGCGGAGCCGCACAGCGTCCTTCTGGGACCATGACCCCTCCCGCCTTACCCATCATTCCTCATCAGATGTTGCCACAGCCGACGACAATGGTGGTTTCCCCGACAACGAGGCGGGCCGCGCTGAGGCGTGCGGAACATTGTGCCGCATCCTCTGCTCACACAAGACGGACGAGCAAATCCTGCCGGTCTACCTGTCACGATTTTATCTCGTGCTCTACTACGGCCTCGAGCTCAACTCGGTAACACGTCTCTCTGGTTTGTTCTCAGAATTTCGCTTTCGAGTGTGATGATGCGATTGAACAGGTGCCTTGGCGGAAACGTTGATTCGGGTTTATTATGGGCGTTGTAGGAGGTGAGCGGACTGGTGATGGCAAACATCGTGCTCAACGCCACCGACCTGCTGCGCGTCAATCTGGACGGCGTCACGCTGCTGCTGCCGCGCCTCTTCAGCGCCGTCAGCGCTATTCTCAGCGAATCGACGCCCAAAATCAAGTGCGTTTCAGCGGTGCCCGTGAATTGGGTCTTCAACTCCAATCTCTGATTCTGTCTTCACTTGTACTCACTTCATCGGTGGAGCGAAACTGCGTGATAAAATTGCGAATGAAGGAGTCTCTCAAAGTCACACGATTTATTTTCTTTGTGCAGGTGTTACGACACCGTACCAGTTGTTGAGCTTCGAAGAGCTGCCATTCACCTCCTGCTGTCCATGTTGTGCCTTCCTCTTCATTTCAAGACGCTGACAATCGGCCGTGAGTGAACTTCAATCAAAAAGAGCGCTCTTTGTTTCAAAATCTGTGAACGAGGGTGAAGATCTTTGTTTTGCATTTCAGACATTTTGGGAGCCTCTGCAGATCCTCCCTCCACCTACCTTCAGTATAAGTCGTCACTGGTGTACCTGCTCATCCGCGCTCTCACGATAGAGACGGAGACCAGCAACACGCAGATGCTGCTTGGTAATACATACAACCTGTCCAGAACAATTTTGAATTTTGAGGCGAAGTTGAGGACTGTTTCGAAGACGGTTTCGCTGTCAGTTGAGTTCACAGAAACTGGCTGAATTTCCTGTGACTGACTGAATGTCCTGTTTTTCCCCATCTTGCTGTTGTTGATCTTGTGTGTTGATGTGCTGCAGGTGGGTTGATGCTGTGCGTGCAGGACATGGCGATGTGCGAAGAGGCGGAGCAGATGACTGTGCAGGAAGTGGAGGGGGAAGCGCCGCCGTCCCCCACATCCGCGGCCGACCACTCCAACGGTGAGATCAAACCTAAGAAACGGTTTGAGTCCAGACTCATTTCATTCGGTACACTGCAGTCTTCGCGGGAAAACTAGGTCGTCAACCTTCGCTATTATTTCTTCGCACGGTGCCTTGGATTTTTTTTCTGATTTTTTTTCGATAACTCTCTGCTCGTCTTTGCGACAGCCTGAACATACTTCCGCAAATTTTGTCTGCTATGAGTTTTCAGTATTGCTTCTTTTCCATTTTTGTCTCCATCAGCAGTGAACCCATCGGCCTCCAAGATGAAATCGTTGAGTTCCGTAGATTTTGACAATCTACCTTATTTAGAATCTGGATTCACGCGACAAGACAAGTCCGTTTCGCAATATGGTAGGAAACACGCGCAGGGGTGTTTGTTGAGCGGAATGTCGCTCGCACTGCACTGTCTCAGAAGTCTTGCAACACAAGCAGATGTATCGTGCATGTAATTTCCGCTGTGCCTCCACGGCGTCTGGAAGATGGATACAAGAACCTCGACCACCCACCCCGCAATAAGAGACTTTGGACAGGACGTGAAGCCAGGAACTATGAACCGTTTCGGCTTCCCAAATTTGCTTCTATTGCAGACCCCCTGCCTATGAATGACAATTTGCCTCTCCTGAAAATGAACTTTCGACAGCAAAACAAAAAAATGCTTGCCTTTTGTTTCGGTTTTCTGCGGTCAGAGCCCCTCCTTGAAATGTCTTCCATCCAAAGTTTGCTTCAAAAGCACGACCAACCGCCTCCTTTTCTTCACGCAACGTTTGCTTCAGAAACACGCTGACTTGGGTGTATGTGAGTCAAATGCGTCCGAGGCGTGTCTCAACACTGTTCAATGTTCTTGTTTCACTTGTGCACTGTACATTTCACTGCGAAGTACTGTGGTCCTACATTGTCGTTGGCAACCTGTGTTGTGGTGTGCTGCACAAAGATGTTCGTTGGTGGAGAAATGAAACAACAAACAATTGTGTCCAGGTGGCCCATGTGACGGAGTTGCGACTGTTTTGGGCGTTTTCATAGGAATTGGGAAGTACGGAATTTGAAAAAATCTCTGAATGGGGTTCGCTTTGGTATTGCGTAGGTGCTCGGTTCAGAAAGGAAAAGAGGAACTGTTCGGCTGGAATGAAGCTAGTGGGAGATCATGACAGAACAGAGAACTAATGTGTCAAATTTGGTTCTTCTTTGTTGTTGGTGTGTGTTCTTCGACATAGATTTGCTGTGAGAACTGCTTTTTGCTCATTTGCTTTCGTTTTCTCTCCAGTAGGTAACTTAACACCAGTAGAACCATTCTTTTCGCAGACACAGCTCACGGACTGTTCGGCCACGCAGTTTCGCTTGTTTCGCACAGACTGATGATGTCCTGGAAAATGGATCTGAAAATTGCTCTCGCAGCCATTGAGGTGAGTTGGGTGTTGGTCAGCGGTGAGTTGGTGGACGTCTCACGAATTGACAAGAGTCAGGTGAAAAACGTTCTGAACTTTCGCCCTGTAGGTGTTGTCTGGTTTGGCGAAAATCAAGCTGAACAACCCGAACATGTTGATGTGCAAGCGGACCGTCAACTGGATCTGTGAATTCATCGTGTACCAGTGCAGCCGCCCGGCGCCCGCGCACTCCAAAGTGAGAAGCACTCGCGCACTGTCGTTCTCCCTCCATTTCTACCTTGCACATTTACGACCTGTTGCAAACTTTGTCAGTTCAGTTTCTCATGGTCGACCGAGTGATTCACATCGACATCTACATTCCACCAGGACTTGCACTCGATGATCGTGGCGGCGTTCCAGTGTCTGACGTTGTGGCTGGTCGAACACGACTATCTGATGCTGGATAAGGAATGCCTGCACTGTGTGCTCGAGGTCGTCGAGCTCGGCATCTCCGGATCCAAGTCTCAGGTCTGTCTGTTACTGTCTCCCCCTCACGCGTGTCCCACATTACAATTGATTTGTACTGGCGAGATGATAGTGAATCCAGCGACGACGGAGCCGCTCTGCTGCAGATTAGCACAGTGCATGAATTGAGTCTTGGTTTGTGCACAGTGACCTGCATGACTGTGCCCAAGGAATCTGTAGATTAGAGGCACCCGACGGAAAATGTTTTTGCCATTTGAGAGAATCAATGCAACTAGTTTTAGAGAACAAGAGAAGAATACACTTTTTTGCAAAGGGAGCCACTGAGCACACGTTTACCCGACTGCACTTGAAGACAAAATGTAAAGAGGTTGAGATTTTCAGCTGTAGAGCAATTTTCAGGGCGACCGATCTCAGGAAGACAAAAACCGCGTTGTAGTCAATCCTGCACAAGAAAAACCCGATAAAAGCAGCAAGCATGACAAAGACTACAAGTCTTTAGTTGGCATGCTAGACCAGGTATCATTCCAAACATTGCGTTTATTATGTTCCCGTCAGAGCTGCTCTGAGAACGATACACACCCATTCAGTTTTGGCGAAAGTGTCTTTCATACTGGAGAAAACAAAACCAGTGTCCCACCAAACACTGAGAGAGCAGCTCTTGGCAGCAGCGTAATAAAAATGTTGCTGAATACGTTGTAGAGACTGAGCTGGGATCGCTTGCCATGTGTACTAAACAACAATCGAATTTCTGTGTCGTGCTGTTGCAGGAGTTACTCATTGCTTTGCAATCTGTTCAAGTGCAACGTTCCTTCTGCCGAACATGGGTGTCAAGTCTTTTATACTCGACTGATAATTATAATACTCGCACGCCGCGTGTACGGAGATTGCCTCGTACGTTTGCACTGCGTTGGACTTCGGGAAATTAATAACCAAGAGTCTAACATACAACACACTCTTTGCCGGGGAATGTTGAAAAATAAGAAAATTATAAAGTAGCAAATAAGAGCGCATGTAAAACGTTTTCCAAACAGGCATTTTTCGAATCTGAAGATTGTGTATGGCACATCAGAAACTGAAAAACAGAACAACAACAAAAAACAACCGCATGATCTTTGACGAAGAATCATTCGAGCAATACGAGTCTGAAAGCATTTCGAAATTTGGTGAATTGAACTGCGAAGACAGAAAAACGATTCAAACACACAATAGCGTTTCAACGCAAACCCGGTCTTGGTTCTTCGCACCTCAGAATTAAACTCTGGTGCTTGTCAACTCATAAACAGGTTGTAAATACTGCAAATATTTTTATTTACTGTTCTCACTACTCACGAACAGGCGTCAGTCATGATGTTAACTCCAGTGCAAATGGGGAGCAATACCCAGTTCTTTGTCGTAAGTTCACTTCCTTGTTTCCTGGGGAGGGGAGGGAGACGGTACAGTCAAGGTCGTTATACTGCCTATCTACGAGCACCACCTGCGGATAGATCAAGTTTGTTTCGAAAATAATTTGCACGGGGAAGGGGGACAATTGTGGAAGTCAGGTTTTCGAGTCTTGAGATCAAATGTATGACTTGTCCAACTGTTTCTTGCAAGGTCTGTATGGTACTCAGTGCTTGCTGGAACTGAATTTTAGGGGCAAGGTGTGTGTTCGCTGTGAACGGACAAGCTCTTACCACTTCTCTTTCATGCCAGATTTTGATAAACAGGTCAGCGGCTCGTGCTGGGAGTTCTTTGCTGCAAGGCTGTTCTGGCCAAGGTTCTGGAGCTCTCTCTCCAGCGTTTAATTAACCCGATTTCTGCTTTTAACTGACAACATTGCATGTACTTCCAGGTTTTTCTTCCAATGTGCCATCACGACAGCAGTGTTAATTTTAAGATGGTCATTCTCGTGAAAGCAGAATGATTTGAAGAATCAGTTTGAATGCTTTGGCACAGTGTGCTTGCGGTGTGATTTGAGGTGAATCGTTCATTTCCTCTTCCCGTTTTGAGGACAATGACATGATTTTGGGGCTGATTTTGCAGAACCGCGCGAGCGACGAGCCGAAGCTGAAGGGCGACAAGGAGCTGAAGCCGGTGTCGCTGCGGGTGAAGGACGCGGCCGAGGGGCTGCTCTCCTGCATCATGGACCACGTGGTGAGTGGGCCGCACCACAGCTTCACGAGCTGAAGGGTCTTGCGGTGCTTCGGTGTGTCATATTTTTTTGAAATAATTTACTGTGAGTCAGTTGTCTTTCGGATGCGATGAAATCGTGCGTTGTCGTGTGGCACTCGAATCTGAACTTGATGGTTCGGTGTTTTATTTCAGGGATCCTTCCCACCACCATCGGGCCCGGAGGCGGTTTGTTCGCTGCTGGACGAGGACACGCTGCTGCGTTATGGCAAGGTGGAGCGTCGTGGCGGGACCGAGGGCGCTGCGGCGCTGCCTGAGGGAGGAGCGCTCTTCAAGTACTTCGTGTTGGACGGCACGACGGTGGTTGGGTTGCTTGAGCAGCCGCTGGGGAACGACGAGGACCCGCTGCCGACGGTCACGGCGCTCATCCGCGGTCCTTTCGGCCGTCACGCCTGGACCATGCAGCTGCGCTACCTGCCCAGGCACCAGAAGGTCAGTTGTGCGTCGCATGCGCGGTGTGATCGCGTTTTGGGAGAAATTGCATTGCAATTTGCCTTTTGCAATTGCTGGCGCAACATTTGTCGTTTTGTCTTCTGCTCAAGGTTGTGTTGTAATGCTGACTGCAGGTGGCGTCGAAGGCGCTATTGGCCGAACTGGAACGTCCGAAACCAGACGACAACGTCGGCGTCACGCACAACGTGAAACACCGATACTACCCCGCCATCGTCGACTCCATCCCGCTCGTACAAGCGTGAGTTGGGTTGCTTCCTTTGCAGACTCTTCAGTCGCAAGTCAAGAGGGTTCGTAATTTTGGGGGCTCAGAATGACGAACACAATCTCTTGATTTTGTGTTGGGAATAAGAGCGAAACGTGTCTGGCTCCACAGAGACCGCAGCATTCCGCCGCTGGAGTCGACCATGGCGGACGAGGCCGACGACTTGCTCAAACTAGAAGGTTTCATCCGGGAACAAGCGGCGTATGAGAAAGGAGTCGTGGACAGGGTGACGAAGGAGCAGAATGAGGCCAATTTCCCGAATGAGGAAACCGAATGCAAGGCTCCACAGTACGTTGCTTTTGTGGCGAATCAGTGTTCATGATTGATTTTGACTCCGTGTTGAATCACAATTGGACTCTGGTCGTGTCGTCTAAAATGTTTTGCTGGGTGTTATTAAATCGATGGTCGGTTCATTTCTTTTTGAACCAGGATGGTGCATGATTTCCAGACCGCTCGACTGTTCCTGTCTCACTACGGATTTCTCTCACTTGAAGCTCTGAAGGTGAGAGGTTTGGCTTCGTTTTGTTCTCCAAGGTCTATTTGGACTGACATCAAAGTGGTGAATGTTGGGGTGCACAGTTGTCGTGCGCGACTCGTGGCCTCTGTGACTGTGGTGGAAATTGAGATGTTTCATCACTGGCCCAAGAGATGCACGTGGACTTGAGTGGTTTGCTGAGCCTTTGCTCCCGCCCCTCGCAGGAGTCTCACGGCAGCAGCGTTCCAGCGGCGCTGCTTAAACTCGACACGGCGGACGACGCGGCGTTCCGGGCGGATCTGGCGCAGCTCGACGCCATCCCGTGCAGGACCGCTGACACCATCCACCTTTTCTACGTCAAGAAGGGACAGAAGATGCCCTTCGAAATTCTCAGCAATGTTGTGAGTAAAATGTGTGATGTGATGTGATTTTTGCCTGAATGGTGGTTTGTTGCTGTTGGGTGAAACACATTGCAGCAAAAGCATTTCCTTTGCAGACAAAGGCTGTGAATGTCGACAAGACGTTCCTCGAGTTCTTGCGCTCACTCGGTTGGCCCGTCGATGTGAAGAAACACGCCGGGTGGACGGGTAACACTGCCAGCAGCTGGAAGATCATGCCCACCGATGAGGAAGGTGCACATCGTCTTCAAGTTTGACTCGTTCTCTTGGTGCAAGTGTGTTGACAGTTGCGCTGAAAGTTTGGAACATCAACCACAGAGTGTCTTTGCAATCACTGGGCCAAAATTTGGACTCTTGTGCCAACAGGTGATCTTGTGTTCTGTAGATGAGTTTTACCCTGGTGACACGGGCGGCAGTCTTTACGATGGACGAAAGCAAGTTCTGTACTGGGCGGATGTCAGTACCGAGGTGGCGTGCGTGGTGCCGTCGCCCGACACGTACCAGCCGCCTGGCCGCCGCTCCAGTCTCGACTCATCTACAGGTATCCAAACCACTCCCCTCTTGACGCCAGATCGCAATGAAACTTACGACAGGAAGCGCAGCAGCAGGTCAGAATTTTACCCACAGATTCAGTGGCTCGAAAGGAACCTGCTGTTGAAAAAGAGTCAAAACGAAAAATGCGAATGAACTGAAGTGCGCGTCATTCGGCTTGGTCTAATCATTGATGTTGGCATGTGAACACCACTTGATTTCAGAAAGTAGATCTAGCGTCGGTCTACATTCAGATTGTTTTTGTCGCAGGAGTGTTTCTTGGGGCATCCAGGGCAGACGGTTGGTTGAAGATGGTTCTGTTGCATTCTGTTAAATGAATTGCTTTGGCGTTTTTCAGGCGACAAATCACTTTCAACTGAGCCCCCTTCGCCTGGTATTTAGTCCTTCACACATAAGTTTCTTTTCATTGTTTTACCTGCGTACCTCCGTCATTCTCATCTCCAAATTCCTGACAAACGTGACTTATTTCTGTGTAGAGAGGTTTTAGCTGATCTTGTGGCGCTTGTGGTCTCTAGATCTATGCGTGTGGTGATGTTTGGCTTGTTGCATTTTCTTGTGCCACACAAAGGGAGGATGTATTTTGTCCTCCGTCTGATGTGTCAAAACAATCCCTTTGCCGCACAGGCATCTAGAATCATTGCAATTTGTTTCAGCCTTCTTCATTTACCTTGTGAAATTTTCGTGCATTGGTGGAGTGATCACCGGCGACAATTTGAAGAATTCTGTTGTGATTCTCCCTCTCCTTCTGTTCGCATTGTGGCCTCCGTCTCGTCGACCAGTCATCTTGATTTTCAGTCGCACACATTTGAAAAATTCTTGCACGACAGTCACTTGGTGTTCATGTCGTTCGATCCCGTGCGAGGATGCCACGCGCAAATCATATTTGCTTTGCTGCTTGCATCGGCAGGACTTTCGCCGAAAAGTGAAGATGGTGAAAATAGAGGCGCAAAGCAGAGTGCCTACGAGCGGCGCGTGGCCCGGTTCAGTGTACCGGCCAGGTTTTACTCACAGAAAAACCTGACGCCTTCCGTGGGCGGAGCCGCAGGTGCAAAAGGTTCACCCAAGCTTAAGAGGGTCGGACAAGGTGCAATTCTTCAGCGGTTTTTATTTCATATTGCACAATCCTGTATCTGCTTCTAGAGATTTACAACAGCTGTTTTCTGACTAACTCATTGGGTAAAAACGCTTTGGTAGAAACTTTGTAGTTGTGTTGTGGCAGTTTCCCGTAGCGATGTGACATTTGCGGGCTGTATACGGCCGAGATTGCAACAAATGATACCCAAATGTTGGAATCTGAGAGCGGGATCATGAGCATGAGAATGAATGACAGGACGAAAGAACTTGAGGCAGTTGAGAAGAACATCACGACAGTTCATAAAATTGTCGTGCAGCAGAACAATAGGAGTGTTTCATACTCGCAGAGTCGATTCGCATGTGTTCTCGTGCAAATAGACCAGAATGGCATGCATCAAATCGGTCTAACAAAGGCACAAATCGAGCAAAAGTTACATTTCTAAGGGTTTGTTGTGCACAAGTGCTGGGTAGTTTAGATATGGACGAAGAACAAAAAGGTTGTTGACGCATTGCATGGTAAAGGGTAGGATGTAACGTGATCATGAAGTCGGTCATTTCTACAAGTGTGAAAAAGATGTGCAGACATAATTTGAACACAATCAAAACGGCGACCTATTTGTGGCGAGTACTCATTGTGACCACAGGAGAACAATTTTGAACGTGTGATATCACTCTCCTTTTCCCAGAGCTCGTCCTATGTCTGTCACACCAAGCTCTCGATTTTCATCATCATGACATTCCCATACTGTATAAATCTGTGAAGATGTGTGGAGAAATCTGTTGAAATGCTCAAGCAAACTCTTCTGGATTTTGCAGAGAAGCCGAGTTTGGCAGGGATCGCCGAAAGCGGGAAGGTGAGCGTGCCGAGCTCCGGCGTCGCGAAACCCAAGTCGTTGTCGTTGGACCTGGAGCTGCAGCAGCCGGGCGGCCGCCCACGCTCCCGCACCGAGTCGCCCATGACGCCCACCGGCGACGGACCCAAAAGGTGACCACTCGTGCACTTGGACCCAAATCGTACTTGACTTGATAAATTGGCAAGGCCGTTCAGGAAACATTATTGGTGATGCACATGATGTTTTTATTTCTTGTGACAGGAGGGCCGCCAAAGTGTCGTCCGCTGCTCCGCTCAGCGTGACCAAAATCTTCGTGGTCTGGCTGGAAAACTTTGAAGACCACGAAACCTTCCCAGCAGGTGAGACACAAAGAACCGGCAGAGCTGTGCCATACAAAAGAGCCCAAAAGCCAAATATAATGATTGTAAGTAATTGTCCTTGTCGGCGTCACAACAAAAGAATGAAAGTCATTGGTTCCTGTTTGTCGCACCCGCATCAATTGTTTGCAGCCGACTTGCTGGCGTCCAGCAACACGGGGCTGGAAAGTTCGGGCGCGGGGCGGCAGGCCGAATCTCCGCTGCACGTCATCTTCATACACGGACTCGCCAGCGGACTTTTCAGAATCCATCTCCAGGGGCCAGCCGGCAGGTAAGCAGCTTTCCGTGGAACCTTGCCTTCATATACCACGTTGCAATTCCTGTGGGGACTGACTGACTGTCGTGCAACGTATTCAGGACGAGCTCAGCGATTCCCCTTGTGGACGGCATGGTTGTGAGCAGGCGAACACTGGGGTCACTGGTCCGCCAAACAGCTGTCAATATCTGTCGGCGCAGGAGGCTCGAGAATGAATCGTAAGTTTGTCTCTTTGAACGACTTGTGCTGTTCTTGCACACGCACCCACTTCCCTGCAAGTTGAGGAATGTTCTGAGGTCGAATTTTCACTTCACAGTTACCAGCCGCCGCACGTGAGAAGAAAATTGAAGATCAAGGAAATCGTGGACAAGTACAAATGTCGCCTGACTGAACCGGAGTTCTACGCATCTCTCTTCCACGATGTGACGAAGCAGTGAGCGCTGGTAAAGCTCGATAACAATTTACTGATCATTCCGTGCAATGTGTACAGCTGAATATTTGTTCAGACGGTGCTATTTGTTGAGGTTTGTTCTCAAGTTCGGTGTCGAATGGAAGACGTGTGAAAAAGCAGACGTTTTGGTCGCGTGGCAACGGGGAGCGCGACTTGTCTGTTGAGACGGGTGTGACAAGTGATTTGCCTCATTTAGCCATCAGCAAGTCGCGCAGAAAAAGAAAATTCTTGCAGTCACTCGACACGCGTTCTCGATGGTTTCTCCCGGAACCTGGCATGCATGTTGGCAGGGCTAATGACTATCGCTTTCGCCAAAATGCGCAAGCGGTCCAGTCTGTTGGTGTAAATTTCGGTGTTTCTGTGTCGCGTGGTCAGGAAGTGGTGTCATGGGGAAAACATACGAATTCTCTGCAGGTACCGTGTCATATTTATCTTGTTGAATAAATACCCCAGGTGTGTGCTTGGGTGAAAATTCAACCTTCTCGAATTTCGTTGGAGCGCACGTAGATCTGCGATTCCTACTTTCCGGTTTGCCTTTGACGCTTTGGTGATTGGAATGGTGCCTGTGGGCGTTCTACGAGTGCGTGAATATTTTCACTGAAATTTGACATTGGCTCAACAAAAGGTATCGGCACTTTCTCATGCGGCTGAGCGAACAGCTTCTGCTGTAAGCGCTGAAGTACGTGACGAAGATTTTGTTAAATGTGCGGTTTATTTTATACTGCCGTTTCTGACTGACCAGTGTTGACAAACTTACGCCTACAACGTTTGTCCCACCCCAAAAGCCTGTTCGATGTCAGTCCGCAGCAATAAATAACAAACTCGTCAACAAAATTGCACCAATCGATTTGAATCGGCGAAGCATCAAGTCATTTCTCTTCCCAACTTGGCAAGCTGAAAAGGCAAACGAACAACCGGTAAAGTTGAAAACCAGTTTGGAAACGGAGTGACCAAAATTTGTTTTGCAAGAGTTTTGAAGGCATTTCTGGTAATTTACAATCACCAAACAACTGCGCGCACCGACGGGCTCCGTACACAAAAAAGTGATTCGTCTTGCGGGTGAGAGATGCGTACGATCATCACACCAGAAGACACAAACACTGGTTTCCGTCTCACCTGTTCAAAAAATTCGCTGGCATTCAACAACTCAGTGCATCCGTACGTGATCTTCTTTGGTGCCAGGGACGATTTTCCCTGCAATGACATTCAAAGTACAGACAACGCTCGTCATCTGACTCGCTTCGTTGTCCTGTCAAAACCTCGTTTGATAAAAACAAAAGAATCGCAACTTATTCACCTTCACATAGTCTTGAAGATTCTGATACTCAATGTAATTTCCGCCACCAACCAGAAAAACCACGGCCTGAAAAGAAACAATTCAGATGAAACCACGCCAAGAAATACACTGCCTTGATCCCAAATTCCTTCACGCAAAACTACCTCTTGGAAAGGTTGTCTGTTTCTAGGAATGGAAGAGCTATCTGTGGCCCGAAGAAGTTTCGGATCGAAATATCTGTAGTCGTCCGTCTCCTGTGAAGATTTCATCTCCATCAATGCGTCCACAATCTTCGTCGTCGGTAAATTCTGCAAATCAAAATTGCACGAGCAGTTGGTGGACTGTTCATCTCTGAAATTCCAGACAAAGTATTTACCGATGGCGACTGCTGAAAGCTCAGATCACTCACATGTTTCTTCACCACCAGGTTCTTCACACCTTCCATAGCAAACTGGGATGCAGTGGACATTAGTTTGGAGAACATGCCGATGTTCTTGGTGCCACCACCACTGTAAGCAGCTGGGTTCACATTCCTCTGGGAATAAGTCCTGCACAAACGAAACAAACCATAGACAGGAACAAGTTGACAATGGCGTAGTGACAGCTTGTTGAAACATCCCATTGTGTGAAACCCACCTCCATCGTCGCACGAAATTCACAGCATCGAGATCACAGTTCGCTGCCTGCAGAGCGGTGCAGTACTGGTCAACTTCAGCCTGTGAAGCAGAGACACTTTACTTGGCACACGAATCACATCTACTTGGCGCAGTGTCATGAGTGTGTCTGAAGGGTACTCACGTCAGTCATTGTGGGGCCACATATCAAACAAATGATGAACAGCCGCACTTTGTCTTCCGGATTCCCAGCTGAAAGAAGCGTATTTCTTTGCAGTCACAGAAAATGTACGGATCAGGAAAAACCTTGAATCCTGAAGGAAGGCGCGCAGTTTACCGTCAGGGTCTGATATGATGTCCATTATCGACCTGTCCTGCAAAGATCAAAACCCGTTTTCGTCATGCCAAAGATTGAAGTACAGCTGTATCTCTACCGTTCGACCTGTTTGAGAAAGTATTTCGAAAAACAAACACTCACCAAGTTGCTCTGACTCATGAGCTTTTCTTCAGTTTCGAAATAGACGTCAAGTTTTCTTTCCTACAAATGAAAACGAACATATTCCCTCTTCACAGGCAGGATCCTACGCTGGCTGTGGAACACTTTTGAACATCTTGGATCTGTAGTATCTGTAGTATCTGACTCATTTGCGGCAAGGGGATTCTTCGCAAACCGAGCACGCACTTTTATGTGGTTCAGCAGGGCCGTTGCGATGTTTGTGTGCATGTCTATCAGTCGCTTTTTCTCCAACAGTTCTGGCAAAGAACTGAAATGTGGAAAATTCACATCTGAACCAACAAGACTCGATCCTTCCGGCCTTGGGCACAATTCCTGGAACAGAAAATCCGAGAGTACGAACAAAATCTGAATCTACCTGGCTGCGGACGTCAGTTTAGCCGTGTGGTCGTTCATTCCTGCCATGACATCTTCGTCTCGCACATCCTCAACACCCTGCGGGAAAAAATAATGACATATAAAAAGAAGAAAAGAAAGCAACAAAAAAACCACAGGAAAGTTCAGATCACAATTTGCAGGAGAGACCACCATTTCCCGAAGAGAAGCAGCAAGTTACCATAGCATGCTTGAGCCTCGCCACTTCGTCTGTTTTGGCCCGGTATGCCTCCAGCTCCTCCTGCACAGCTTCTGCCACAGCCGGAAACGGACTTCCCTTGTGGGTCTGCCAGAACGAGTCTGTCGAACTCAACTCGTAGGTTTTCTTCTTCTTCTTTGGCCGAGCACCTCCGCTGTGCGGGTGACTGCTATCCGACGCCTCTTCCATTTCAACTTTGTTCAGCTTTAGGGTCTGAAATGTGAATTTTGACGTCAGAAGTCGATCAGTTACCGTGTTTGCCGAGAGTTAGATCTACACTGACAGTTCGAAACAATTTGATGGCTCCTACTGACCAACACATCGTGTGCCAGGGCCTGGTATGTCCATGTGTGGTGAAATGGAGTTGCGAGATCGACGTTTCTGTCCAATATGACGAGAAGAGGTCGTTGGAAACTGAACTGACCAGCTTGTACTGTGTCTATTGTGAAGAGACTGTTTCGAGGGTCCCTGATGTTGTCCCTCAGTTTCTTGTCCAACTTCTCAGCAACCATTTCCGCAGCATTTCCTCTCGGGCATCTTATAATCGGTACTGTTCCTAAAAGCAAACCAACGCATTTCAATCACCAAACTGCAACAACTGAACAGCAGTCCGTCTGGAATTCCGTTGAATCCAAGACTCTAACCAGCCCTCCGGTCCAAAAGAACCACTTGTCACAAGAGAATGAATTACCTAACGTTACGGACACAGAGAAGAGACTGTCCACAATGCTGTCCATGGTCGCTTCAATTTCTGTGTCTTTTATGTCACCTCTGTTGATTTCTAAAAATATTGAAGTTGAAAGTTGAAATGCAGCAGCCCAAGTGTCAAGACCAACGTTTCAAGTCTTTCACAGGGAGGAAAAGAAAAATCAACACACAAAACAACAACACCCCCACCCCTCCACCCCAACAGAGCCAGGTGAGTAAAGCGCTCACCGTAGTACGATATTGACTTGCTGTTCTGGTGTCTCAGGCAGTACATGTCGTCTTCCAAACTAATAAAATTCAGATACTGGTCGAAAATCTGAAAAGTTATACTGCTTCAGTGACAAACGCATCAGACTCGCAGACCTCATAAAGGTTGCCGCAGCTTAATTAAACTATTTCAGACTTGCGTACCTTCGACACCTGGGAAACACAACCGTGCTCAATGGATGCAGTGGCCAAATCTTCAAGTCTTTGTCGGGATATCGCAGATATGAAGTTCAGAAAATAGTTCTCGTACAGCTGCCCTTGAAAATCCTGAAAACAGGAATCACATGTTCAAAAATCGGAACAAAGACTCGGAGATTCACCGACCAGAATAAACAATGTCAAGTTGCAAGATGCACAGCACAACAACACAAACGTCCTTTGAAAATCACAACATCGCACCCGTGTGATCCTTTGTATGTTCTCCTCCGTTGGCATGACAAAGTATACTGCAGGAACATCAGGAATGGGCTCTCTGTCTGAATGCAACTGTCTACAAAAATTATTTCCAACATGAGAAGTTTGGTTCACAAATACGAGGATGAACCACTTGTTCTTGGGATTTATCATGTCTGTGACTGCTCCGATCATTGTGCAACAGACTACAATGCCTGCTAACTCCAAGCAGCAAAAGACATTGAAAACTGTGTCAAATGGCTTCATCATGATCGTCTCTGAAAGATTGCTAAATCCCAAGAACAAGTGATTCATCCTCGTACTGGCACTGAACACAAGCCGAACGACACAAGTCAAACAAATTCGGTCACTCACAAGTGCAAAGTCACTCCCAGTTCTTTCAACTGTGGAACTGATAGAAGTGGAGCCAATATGTCTTGTCCCCAACTGTCGTACACCAACACCTGGTCAGGCCAACATAATCACAACTGTCAATGGCGGGAGAGCAATTGCTTTTCAAACGTTCGTGCCCACATGCGTCACGTCTTGTTCAGGTTCAAGCAGAACGTGTTCCAGAGCCATTCCTACTCTGGCGATGGCAATTGGCCAAATGTCAGTCGCCAGAAATAGAATGCGTCTGACAAATAGCCCCCACAACGCAACGTCGAGTGGTGTGCTCCTTCTCTTATCTACTCGCACAGCCAGTAGAATTATCTGGTCTGCAAGATCTACTCACCTTCCATTGAGGCTCCGACATAGAAGCTTTCGACGGCAACGCATTGAAATTCAGCATTCGCCGTATCGCAGCTGGAAATTACACGTACGAAAACTGAAGACCGAGTTGAGATCGTAAACACACAACTGTGGTTGGACTCGGGTTCGGAGGCCGTCTCTTCTTGCTGAGAAATGTTCTTATGTCAGTGAAACACACTCTTTCTGCTAGCCCAAAGGGCACGACAATAACATTGACAATACGTTCAATGTCGAGGATTTGCAGGTTCTTACCGGCTTGTTTTTCTTTTATGGAAGCAGCCATTTTTTTCCGGAAATTGACGTGGCTCGGCCTATCGTGCTTGATTTGTCGTCTCGCTCCAGAATAAAAATTCTCACCCGTGACAATCTATGTACAAATTCACCGTAATTTATCAATAGTCAACTTTCGTGTGGATTTGAAATTCTTCAATTTAGCTTTAATTCCATCACTCGTTCACAAACTGCGAATGTTAGGTCGCCAGGGTGCTCGGGGTCTGTGGAGCAGGTGCGCGTGATTGGCGGTCGGTGTGAACGGTTGGACGTTCTTATTTCAAGATTTTCCATCCAGCTGGTTATGTGTGACGTTGCATACAGCCTGTTTTGCAGTTGACATCACTAGGTATCTGTCAGACAAATAATTCGCGCAGAAGGTGTGCATGGGATCCTTTGACAGGGGTGGATATTTGGAAATCTATCTGTATTCTCTATTATCGCTCAAATATGGGACCTGTCAAAAACTAAAATTGCGTAGATCTACGAGCGTAGAAAAGTTAATTTTCAAAGCCCGCAACTGTCGCATTTCGCGTGCTAAATCCAAGTTCTGGCGGTTGTGCAAAGCATATTGCATCACTTGTGGACATTTACATTGCATGTAAAAGATCGCCAGAACTTGGGCTCTCCTCGCAGTGTAGCTGGCGCACGGTGTCACGAATCGATGAATTTTGGTGTTTTCTCCACCAAATCACACAAGATCTTCACAATTTTCTCACACAACCAAGAGGAAGTGACTAGATCTACCTATCCAGAATTCATTTCATACAAGAAAACAATAAACTGTTTTCTTGTTCCAAACTAAATATATTTGAAGTGAGAAGAGACAAGCAAATTTGTCTGGAAATTGTGACATCATACAGGCATCTCCATAGCAACTGACCCAGTGAGCAAAGTGAAAAGAGACAACCAAATTTGTCTGGAAATTGTGACATCATACAGGCATCTCCATAGCAACTGACCCAGTGAGCATGCTCAGTGACACAGTTCACCTACTGAGCATGCTCAAAAGCAACCAAAACCTGTCATGTGGTCAGTACATTTTTTGTGCGCAGAAGTTTGATTCCACTGATTTATCATAGTGATTTTGTTTTTTGTATCATTTACTTTCATACGGGCCGCATTCCCCCTGGCTCTTCGAATCAAAATCTGAGCCAGAATTTTCACATAACACCCCCTCTCTGGATAGCTAACCCTTGTGTGGCCTGTTGGAAGATTCTCAGAAAATTGCGAGACAATCGAAGCAAGGCATTCTTTGGGACAGGGGAAATCACAAAAGTACACACAAGCGTACAAAATAACTCTGATATGTTTGACCGAAAGCTTTCTTTTCAGCAAGCAAGATAAGAATCATAGACATTGTTCACAATTCTGAATACAAGTTCAAACGTTAACATTTGTAAACTTGCTCGTCTTTACATTTGCTAGAAAAGGATAAGAAACCATAAAGTCGAGATATTTAAACGACAGCTTCATATCCCCTTTTCTTCTTCTTGAGTTGTCCAGGCCCAAAAGAATCAGGGTGAAAAAGATCAAGAATCCATTTATGTTGTTACAGCTTGCCAGATATTGAGGGACTGATAAAATTTTCTTTTTTTTGGTCAAAAAATCCTTTCAAGTTTTGTGCACACTTGTAAGTGTTTTCCCCTGTCCCTTTTCTTTTTCGAAAGGTGAAAGTTTCATTTGCAGAATCTTTTTAAGCGTGTGGTCGCCCGAAGGGCGGTGTACCACACGCTTAATGTAATCACCATCACTCTGTATGTCCGCCCATCCACCCGTGGGTGTAAAGTGGGTCTAACCCGGGGGGGGGGGTTGGACCCACTTTGGGAAAAATGGTCAGTG
>JAAUXT010025307.1_pt1 | contig 20876 bp, 24 predicted proteins | sample 7278171 | NCBI WGS metagenome assembly JAAUXT01 (sample SAMN14350112, study PRJNA611818) | marine sediment metagenome | isolation source: surface marine sediment (1.8m) | place: French Polynesia: Moorea | collected 2018-08 | reverse complement strand
GGTTTTGTCCGCCCACGATGGATGGATGCGGATACAGGGGCAAACCAATATCAGACCACTACTGCAGCTGATAAAAAGTAAGAATTTTGACAAAAAAGCAACCCAAATCAGAGCAAGCCAAATCAGAGCAAGCCAAATCAGAGTAAGCCAAATCAGAGTGAGCCAAATCAGAGCGAGCCAAATCAGAGCAACTGAAATTTCCTCAAATCACCGCGAGCTCCATGGAGCTATTTTTTTGAAGGTGTTGCAAAAAAAAATGGCTGCACCTGCCGCTCCCACAGACTACACACTACATCCTCTGGTGACTGTACAACACACGCTCCGCCGCTGAGGCAACCACGCAAATTCTCATCAATCGAACACGAGTACCGCTTGACATATGCGAACACAAATAATTTCACACTCAGGATAAGTACTTCTGCAATCATTCAATACTCTGTGTCAGCAAAAGCTGCATTGAATAAGTTGAAGAGCAGAGCGACGCTACCTGTGGGTCTCCTCTTCATCAGTGCAATTCTCCTGATGCGCTGCACCGACTGAACCGAGCTTTGCCGCAGCGCGCAACCTGTGTTCACTGAAAACCTCATCATCAGCTCCGATCCAAATTTCATATTCCATTATTTTCAGCAGGGTTTTGTAACTCAGCATTCTACACATGAAGCCATCGCACCCACAGGATCTGAGGATGAATCCAATTGTTATTGCGATGAGTGGCAGTGCAACACAATCCGAGCATTGTCTCCAACCGTTCCGATGGCGTGAAAGAGAAACGCTGCACTGTCCAGCCGCAGCCGCCTCATTTGATTTGGCAAGTGAAAAACAATTCGACGGTTTCCCTTCTTGATTAAATGCAACTTGGCATCACAAATTAAAGCGATAAATCAGCAACGGGGGAATCAGTGGAGCCTCGTCGGTGCGATCGACGGACGCTCAATGCCGCCAGTATCGGTGCGATCACTCCGATCCAATCACGCGGCACATAATTAATTTCCACCTGCTGTTTCCATTCCGTGTATTTCTCCCACTGTGTACATGTTCACATCCAACCGCTTGATGATGTTTGCAAACAGGCGACACATTCATCACTTGACAATTGCTGTTGGAGGAATGAGAGTTTTCCCTCTTTTGTCAATCGAAGCTGTTTTTTTTGCTTTTCCTTCAAATGAAATTCCTTTTTCAGTGACTTCAAGGCTTCTTGCTGTGACGGTTTTGTGAGTTAGTTCCACGTGACATGACACTACAATTGGGGGGAATTAGAATCCTGCAGTTCTCGAGTACCAGGTGTGATTTCCTCCTGGCAAACCGCGCATAAGCTGAACAAGTACCTCATTCGAGTGTTTGTGTGTATGCAAGCACATAGCTTCGATGCACAACCTCGGTTCCATGCTCTCTGTGGTGAGAATACGGGTACGTACACTCAATATTTCCCCCACAAGCTTCATCCGCAGCAACTTCAAAAGGAAAAATAAGCAGAGAAATTCGTGTACGCTCCCTGATAACCTGGCAAACACTCGGGATGAAAGGCAGGTAGACAGCTCGAATACCAACTCCATTGGATACATTCATGACTCGATGGAACCATCGACCAGAGCGAAATCAGCCCAACAAATTCAATCGTCGTTTCATCCTCGCATCCCTTATCCTGCCTCACAAACACACAAACAGACACTGAAAAGAAAACAACAAAGGCTCGTTTGCCTCATGCTGTAGAAGACAAGAGCTGTTGCAAATATGCTTGTGCAGTCGAACGCAAGGCAGACATGCCGAATTAGCCCGATTCTGATTGACTGCCACTCTTTTCTGCATACTTGTGTGGCCAACCTCCTCCTACGGCACCAAAGATAATTAGTGAGTCCGCAGAAAACAATGGCGTAACGAGAACTACCGGTTGGCACGCCACAAGTTGATTTAGCTAATGTTCTCTTTTTTGTGCACTCTGCTCTGTCATTCACTGGCATTGGCAACCATGGCATGGCAGGCGGGTGTGCGACGTATGCTCATTATCACGTACATGTGGATTGCTGAGGAAATACCTGGCCACCAAAGCTGTTGTCCCGTTGCTCTTCTAAACGTGTCTTGGAAGAGACCACAGGCTAAGAGGACAAAACTGTTCTTCTCACACAGCGCAGGTTTGCTTCTCATGAGTGTCGCAGGTGAACGACAGCGAAATTCGATTCGCTCATATCCCATCTTCCTCTCGTTCAGCACAATTCGTCACTGACACAAGTTCTTGGGGTGCAAGCCCGCCCAATGGCAAAGATTCTTCACTCGCGCTTTGATCGAACAGGTGCACTCACCTAAAGCCGACGATGGGGAGCTCTTTGCAGATGTTGCACTTGGCCTGGTGCTTGGCGGTCTCGGCGGCCGCCATGCGGTGCATGACGGGAAGCCAGACCATCGACTGCGGCTCCATCTTCATCCAGTCGAGGAAGTGCGACGCCTGGATCTCCGTGCCGACGCCGACGCCCTGCAGTGACGACGCCTTCGTGTAAACGGAGCGTGGTTTGAACGTAGAGCAGAAGTAAAGCCACATGACCTTGGAGAAGACATTTGTCCGTTGTTTCAAACTGTCTGATTCTTTCTCTTCATGCTGGAACTCTGTCGCAAGATTTCAGGACATCGACATGTGAAAGCTTGCTTGGAACAGTGATGAAAGCAGCCGAACACTATTGACATGACTAAAAGCCTATTTGCTTCTTTACTTCATGGAAAAGGAATTTTGCCATTGCAAGTTGTACTACTTTTGCACGAAATAGGTGTGAGAAAAAGATCTTTTGTGTTTTGGTTGAGGCCCCGCCACTGACGTACCCTGGGTGCACAAACTGATTTGGAGGTGAACATTTGTTCAGGTAGTTTCAACGAAGCAAACTTCACAAATCATTTCACACACAACCAAATGTCAGTACCTCTTCCATAGACTGTGACTGCAGCGATCGCTTTGACCTGATCGGGCTCTTGGATTTTTTGGGGCTCCTGGTGAGGGACATCGTATCACTTCTCACCGCATACTGTCAAAGTAAAAAGCACCGTACAAAACCGCCGAAATAAAGACTTGGTCGCTTGTGCATCATCAAAGGGAAACACTCAAGAACATTTTGTTTCTGATTCTGCTAGTTTGAAGAACAAGAGTCGAAAACTGACACAAAATGCCAGGCATAATGTAAACATCACCGGTACAAGTGACGCCAAGTCTTCATTTCCAGAGCAACCAATCGCAGAATGTACGCACGCAGAAATAAAAAACGTGGCAAGAAGCCCTTTTATGTGCCGTGGTAAAGAAGAAAAACAAGCAAAACAGACACGGACAAAAGGCACTCAAAACAAAACACACGAATAGTGACGACACGGGACAGTGAAGTGATGATAGACGAAGAAAAAAGGCCAATGCATTCTTTCCGATGATCATGAAAGCTCATTTACTCAAGTTTCGTTGTCGTGCACGCGCTCCACTATGATATTATAGAACCGTGATGATGATGATGATGCCTGGTCTTTATGCTGCGTATGCTGGATGTTTACGCACCTTTTCGAAGCAGCTTCTCACGGACGGCTCGATGTTGCTGCCACCGAACGAGGCGACCTCCCCGAGCTGCTTCGGGATGCAGAGACAGTCGTGAAGGAGCAGTGCCAACTTGCGTTGGTCTACCATGCCGTTCGGATCGGCCACCAACCGGAAGATATCTGAAGATGAAATGCGATGGAGAAGTTTTATTTCTGTCCATTGAGTTTCACTACAGACAGAGCGTTGAGAGGTTTCGAGAAATACTGTGGTTCGGGAGACTCACATCTGTACTTATCTTCCAACGCAGCCTTGCACATCAGAATGATTCCGATTTTGAAAGACAGCACTCGTATTCTGCCACTCCGTTGCCTGTAGAAAAGAACGAATGAAGTTTCAGCACTCATGCGATGGCAAACTCCACTTGGTTTTTGTTGGGTATGAACGATCATGTACTGTTTGCTTCGAAGCTGCTGTTCTGCTGAAAGCTGCTTGAGTCGGAAATGGTATCGACTGGCACATAAGCGAATGCAACGGCCCATCCGAAGACTCCAGTTCTCCTCACCCGGAGCTCTTTCTCTCCCTTACTGGTTTGAAGTTCTAATCCTGGTTCTTGAGTGCGAGAAATCTGCTCACGTGTCGTAGACGTTGAGGACCCAGTTGAGGACGAGGTCGACACAGAGCGGCAGGTTGACGAGGTTCGGGTGGTCTTCCTTGACGCCCTCGTACATGGTGGTGACGGCGTTGATCACCTCGATCACGTCCATCAACTTGTCGTTCTGCGCGCGCAGGCCGTGCTGGTCGAACGCGTCGATGGCGTTGTTCATGTTCAGCAGATCAACTGCGAGGAGGAGCAACCATCAGGTGAAAAAGATGTACAGGGGAGGGGTGGGTGCAGTTTGATCCAACGTGAACATGAACAGATGCAACCAGAGTCTGTTGTTACCCTGTGACGTGGAACTTTCTTCAAACAACTTTTGAATGTGTCAGATATCGGTGACGCGGAAAATACTCACAGCATAATTTCTTCTGCAGGGTTCTGAGCTTCATGGCAGTTCTGTACGCGGAGAATCTCACATCGTTCAAGTCCGCTGAAGCGAGCAAACAACAGGTTTCTGAGCAACGACGAGGTTCTTGACATAGTCAAAGACAAGAGAATGAGAATGACACAAAAATCTAAGAATAAAAACCAGCGAGGAACTTACACAGAGTTTGTAGCAAGCTTGTCATCTCAGGATGATCCCAATGAGTGGTTTCTGTTGTATGGCTGAAAGAGAAATGGTCAGAGTAATTGTGCCTTGCCTTGAGCAAAAAAATTGTTTCTGAGAACGATTTTGCGTTTTTGTGTGTTGTTCAAAGTGACCTCGGCTACACCTTGCTCGCTCACTTGAAACTGAAGCAAAGAAAATTGCAGAACATTTGTCTGAACTTACTTGATGTAGTAAGGCACTTTGTTGCCAGCCACAGCTCTCTCGTACGGATGTTGAACTGATGCTGAAAGCAAGAAATTGTCACTCTTCATATTTCCTGAGCAACCCTCATCCAATTTCACTTCGCTTCGGTTGCAGTACCGAAGAGGCATTTCACCGAAAAAATCCTGTGTGTCATCTGGGCTCTTCAAACTTCATATGCAGAAACCCAACTTTACTTTCACTGGCAAAACAAGTGCTCTTTTTAGTCTCCACACTTAGAAACACCTTGGCTAAATATTTACCTCCCGAGCCTGGTGTGCACAACATATTGATCAGCCTACAAATGGCTAGATCCCCCTTTTGCACATCGTGCAGACCCGGAGTAACCTTATCTCAATTGTACCATTTACATATTCCTTGTAATTGACTCAATGACGCAATATAAATGCAGATGTCATGCCCGGCTGCTGTCGTATGCAGACGACTTTAGAGCTCGGAGCAACAGGACATCGCAACTTGGGAAGTTCTTTTGCATTTATGCGAATGGCATTTTTCTGCCCGAGATATGCACAGCCTCTGATCAAATATCCCACTGTTCAACTCAATAACAACCTGTGTGTTTCTATCTGGGTGACTTCACACAAGGCTTCTTCTGATATGGCTGCTCGAGGTAAAATAGGTTCTCGCATTGCTGCCAAAGGTGAAGTACATGGGGTCCATGTAAATGATATCTGGAGAAATGTTACCCTTTTGAATAGAAAGCCAACCTCCATAAAATTTGTTGAAAGGAAATCTTGAGACTTGTGGGCAAATGGACCTTCTTTCTGGAGCCAGTCAGGACTTTGTGCGTGTCTATTTTGTCTTTGTTTTCAGAGAAAACTTTCCGAGTTCGTAAATTTGTATTCCCCCTTCGGGCAATGGCAACAGAGACTTTGATTGTGGCACCAGGTCTGTTCAGCACAGCATTTGTGCCTTGTTTCCCTTCGTCAAAAACAAACACGAGAATATTCATTCCATTCTGACAAATGCACTGATATTGTGTGGAAACAAAAAATTCTTACCAGATAACAAATGTTGAGAATTTGGCCCGAAATCTCTCAAAGCATCTTGCAGTTGCCGCAATCTCTCCTCGAGAGACATTTGTAAAAGTTTCCACCTGCAAGAGAGAAACAATCCAAAGAAAATGACAACAGGTGGTTCTGAATTTCTTCGGCAGCAGCGACTTCTGTTTGAAGCACATTTTTCGGTGATGACTTCCACTGAAAAAGTCGGTCCCATTTTTGTGTGTGTTTCAAACGGGGTGTTTCTTCAAACAAACCACGTGAGGCGTGCTTGCGACGTACCTCGTGTTGAGTTCTTCCAATCTGTTGACATTGATGTGAGACAAAACGACGTTGACGTCATGGAACTGATTGGCCAGATCATTGGCGTGATCCAGCTCCGACTTGATTGGACTGGTACGTAGTTGGAAGCCCTGCAACAAGACGACCGTTGTCACCACACATCAGCGCAACGCTTCGGTATATTTCTCCTCAGAAGAAGAAACGTTCAACATGAAACATGAGGACTTTTTGCGGGAGGATTCCTCAAGAGCATTCCACTTTACTGATGTGCAGAATGCTTTTAAAATGCTTTCTGCAACATAAAGCAGCAACCGTTGCATCAAGGCGCAGGCATTTCATACCTTACAAGAGTCGATTTCGTCTTGCAGAGATTCTAGCACGACGTCAGGCACAGGCAGCCAGCGGGCCTTCTCTCTCTCCACTTCTAATAACTTGTGATGGATATCTTCAAGTAGCTTGTGGAATATCTGCATCTTCTGTTGAGAGATGAGGGCACGCGATTTGAATAACATATTGCTCTCTGCCTGATCTGAGACGCACGTGTATAAAATGAGGTTGGTCCAGTCCCCAAACAAAATATTGCTTCAACCCTGAAAGGTCTGTGAGTCTTTGTTTCAGCCAGGAATTTTTTCTGTCCCTTCAACTTGTACTTTGATCTCTTTTTTTCGGGGGGAGGGGGAGGTGCTGAGTACAGCGACCGCAGTGAAAAGGTTTACCTCGAGCACCGCATCCAGTCGGTGCTGCCACTCGTTGGAGTGTTGGTTGAGCTCGACCCACTTGCGGTTCATGAGGCGTACGTGGCGTCGGATCTTCTTCATGATGTGCCGCGCCTCCTGGTCCGGCGTCATCTCCGACCCGCTCCCGTCCGACTCTGAGGGGAAACCCAGCCAAGGTCAGAACAGAGTCAAATTGCTCTTCCCCAGAGAGTGCAAGATCACTGGGGCAGATATCCGTGCTTTTCGCTGGTGGCAAACCCCTCACCGTCGCCACTGTCGGCTGACACGCGCTTGTCGTCGAGACCCTCCTCGCGGATGTACATCCGCCCCGTCTCCAGACTGCCTTCCACCAACATTCGCTTCTCTTCCAGATGGCTTCTCAACGTCTGCAAAAGACCACAAGCATTGCTGATTATTGAGGCACAAGCAAAAACAAACAACACAGGCAGATTCTTGCAGGTGTCGATGCATCTGCTCCAGGGTCCCATCTCGCACCATGGGAAACGCGATGCACCTGTCGTGATGCTGGGACTTGACATTTTCGGGGAAACAGCCAACTGTTTCGAATTAAAATTTGTGAAAGACGAATCTGTGTCATTCAGGAAAGAAAAGTCAGTGAAGCTGCTGAAACGGGAGAGCGGGAAAAAACACGGGTCTGAGAAAAGGAATTACCTGAAAAACACCAAGGTATTTTCGAATCCAAGGGTTTGAGAATCTCTCACAATCCTATTCGACAAAGAAACAAAAACCAGCCCAAAGAAAACTGTGTCAATCACGCAGGTGCTCGCAGGTAGGAAACCGCAATTTCCTCGACAGGCATTCGAGCATCGAGGCGGCTCACGAATCAGCTGCGTAAAAGAAGCTGATGGCAAAAGAGACTCGCTGTAATTAATCTCTACGAAAGCGGCGGAGTTCTGAGAACATACAAAACAGCTCAGGGTAATTAGTCTCAAGAGCCTTCAATACTCATCAGCCTAATGTGGGGACACACGTAACAAGACGCAAAACTGAACCACACGGGAGAAATCAAATTGCATCGTGTGGGCAACGAATCTCGCACGTGTATCAATGACACCACACAGTCGCGACACATGTTCTGCTTGTCCTTCCCTTTCTGAGGCATACAAGATTGTACCATTGATTTGTGATGCTGGTTCTGTTTGAAATGATTTGCAATTGTGATCACCAAGCATCTCTGTTCCGGAGTACTCAATCACTATCAATATCATGTGGTACATTAGTTCCTCTGCTGCTGGGCAGAGAAACCCCTGAAAGATGACAGACTGCTCCTCAGGAGAACTCACTCCAAATAAAGCCGTGGATTGGTCTTCTTCTTTTCCTCTTTTACCCAATTGATTTCGGCTGACGAATGCACACACAGGCCTTTGAACAGAGAGGGATCTTTCATGAAGACCGGGTTTTTGACGGGCCCAAACATCGAAAAAACGTCAGCATGACTGCATCTCTGAGACCTGCCACAGAAACGCAGAACACGGCTTGCCACGCTCTTGTTGGGAAATCACATTCAAAAGAAAATCTTGTTCCTGTTCTGTCTGCCAGCGGCCTTCGGCTCAGCAGCGTTACCTGGACCTGATGAGTATCGTGCATCAAAGAAAGCCTTTCAAAGTAGCTGATATGTTCTTTCTAGCTGAAGGGTTCAAGCATGCAAAAAGTAATTTCCTTCCGAACCATAGCTGTCCCGCACATAAAGACGCTAATCAAACGTGTAATTACCTGGTGCACTTCGGCTTGTTTCCTCACAGAGTTCAGATCTCCGCCAATCGGATGCTGTCTTTGAATTTCCTCGTCTTTTTGTATCGTCCACTCGATCAGATCCTTCAGCGTTTTCAACAGGTTACTCCACTGTTCTGCGTTGGTTTCTAGTCGTGCTCTGAAAAATATTGAGCGAACAAGACAGGTAATGACAGGTTGTCAATCCAACGCGTTGTGAGGAAAGTGGGTGCTTAAGATCTGGCTCTGTGTGCTGTAATATCAAAATTTCCGTCTTTTGTGGAAGATGAGAGGCTTGTAAATTTCAATGCAGGACACGATGTGAATACTTGACTGACGCACCTAATTTCCACGGACTTGGACTTCAAGCTGCACCAGCGCCGGTTCATCTCTTCGAGGCGACGCGACAAAACTTTGCCGTCGGTGTTGTCTGCGCCTCGCGCCACCGATTGGCCGGTCGTCTGCAGCGTCTCGAAGGCATGCTGGTGCTGCTCGATCTCTGATTGGAGGTCCTGCAAACAGAGCAGAAAGAAACCAGTGAGTTTCGTCGAAATACAAGTGAGAAGGCGAGTTTCTGGAAAAATGCTTGGTTTCACCTGGCGATTGTGCGTAAGAGTAGTCCATCTGGTAGCAACAGTTCCACGATGAAGGAAAAGAATGAGGGAGCAAGAAAAAAACTCCAGAGCACAACTTCGGTTTGTGACATGTGATTGTTCATGCTTCCGCGCATCCAGATCGGAAGCTAAATCTCCAATTAAGCTGCGCAGCACCGAAGGCTGTCACCTGAACGGCATTTGGAAATGTCACCCGTAAGACAGCCACAAAACGTGCGCCACTGGGGGCTGCAGCTGAGTGAACAGCACATGAATATTTCATCAGTGTCATAATTGCTGTGAATGCAGTGCGGCGCTGAGGGCTTATCTCCCTGAACACATCCTAATGCACCTTCACATCTTCGTCGCTTACTGCGGCCGAAGGACACGAGGAAATCTCGACGAGTTTCCGCCAGCCTCAGCCTTATCTCTGCACACATGAGAACAAACCACCTGTTGCTTTACGCTGCGAATCCGCTCTGTGTCAATCAAGGATATTCCCCTGTCATCATCACACGTCTTGCAAGGTGTTTTTGAACACTCATTCAACAATCATTTCCATCAATCAGTTTTTCACAGAACTGACATGTTTTCAGCCCCAAAGACAGGTGAAACATCTGACGCAAGTTTGGCGTGTGTCACCCCACCAGCTCTCCTCTTCGTGCGCAGACTCGCAGACCCTGATGAATGGGAAGCTCCGATGAGATGACCAAACATCCATCATGTTCGCTCGGACATTTTGCTCGGCGCCACCTCGAACCATCCGCAAATTGGGCTCGCAGGAATGTTTCTGGCCTGGCGCTGATCCCTTCATGAAATAGCTGTTATTATACGCCTCATTCGCATTTATCAAGCTTCTCTCTGACGGCATCTTTGATTATGTCCGTCAAGCAAAGGCAAACGCCAGCAAGATTGGGGTGCGTGTCCTCAAAAATGTGCTGACAGCTGAACGATTTATATATGTTGCTTGGCCACTGGATTTTTATCACAAAAGTTCAGCTCCAGATTTTTCACTGACAAAGCTGGAAACAAAACGCTTCCCACAACTCGCGCTGCTCCAGAGCAATACCCAACGAAAAAGTATCCGCAGTAACACAAATCGGGGCCAACCTCCGTACCCCCACTATGTTCACAGTGTGTTGCACTTTTGCATTAGTGCTGCTAAAATCTTTTGAATCGCAGGCAACCGGTCCGGATCTCAATTTGCATCCAGGGCGGCCACGTCATGCGCGGAGGAGACGCGTGGCCACGATGTGGTGCAACAGACCCGGCGGTGCGCTAGCAACAGATTGAAATTGGCGGATTACAGCATGAGATTGACTGATCAGCTTCCCATTGACACTGATCGCAGCTAATTCCTCGTGATGGACGCGGGTGGCGCGATCAGATCGAGTCGGGACATTCTCCGACTGAACACAGCAGAAAAATGCAACGCCACCTTCCGTGCGTCGGGTTTTCCCTGCTCCACGAATCGAATCAATGGTGACTGCAGTAAATACGCTTGTCCTGGGCCACGGGCCTGAAAGGTGACAATTTGAGATGAGATGCTTTCTATCCTGGGGCCAAACCATTGTCTCCTCATCTCAAGGCCAAAGGTCACCTCAATCATTTCTTGCTGAGAACAGTGCAAAGTTTTGGAACGCACGTCTGACATGGCTGCTCGTTTGCTCATTCCCTCGAAAAGGCAGGACCAGAACTGGAAGCATTTGGGCATCTTGGGAGTTTTCCAGTTGTTCATTCGGCGGTGTTTTCCTTTCGAGGCAAACAAAAAGTGCTCCGGTTTTTTTTTTCTGGAGGTTTCGACGAAATTTGGAAAAATTTCATCTTCTTGCTGCAAGGGCATGTGTGTGGCCTCGTGACCTGTACGACTTGCATTTCACGGGTCTGTGAGACTCGAATCATGTGTCTGCTGAAGAGAGGAACACCTCACGAAACCGAACAACAACATCGATTTGAAAAATCGCCTTGGCCTGCATTCCTGTTTCCTATCGTGGCACTGAGGGTTCTTCGGGTCACATTGTCACTGAAATTAAACGACTTTTCCAATACCAATTGACGTCGCTGTGTAGTTCCCGTCCAAATTGACAACACCGACGTCAATCCACATATGGGACAAGGCCAAAATTTTCGAATTCTTGGATGCAAGCACCTGTACATGCACCTTGGCGGATTTTGCACCTGTGTGGGAATCTTTGAAACATGACACCTTGGATTTCGTTGATTGGAAGTTGTCGATTGTTTTTGATATTTGTAGTTGGAGTCGAGCGCCTTTTAAAGTTTCTGTTGTTTTCATCCGTGTCGTGACTGTCACGCGATCTTGGCACTCCAGCAGAATATACAGCGTGTCGGGTCCCCGTGCGTCATCGTTCACCAGCAAGCACCCCACAAGTGTTTGTCAAACCCACCCCGACCACGTCCCAGGATTCTTCTCTCGTATTCAGGGGGGGGGGGGAGAAACACACACTTGTTTCCCGACCCTGACCTGTTTTGTTTTCTTTTGGTGTGCCTTATGAAAAGGTGCAACTCAAGGGAAACCACACACAAACTGCAGGCTGTGCAGGATTTTTGGTTCAAAGCCAAGCTGTGGAGGATAATTGGAGGAAAACTGAATCAAGCAAAATTTTAATCTTCCCAAGTTGATTGGTCGGCAGATGCGTCAGGTGGATCGACGTGCAACAGTTTCTCAGAGGAACAAAGACACGTTTTTGCAGTGGCAACGGTGGAAATCCACAAATTCAAGTCAGCGTAGGAATGTGTGGGATGCAGAACGAAAGCTGCCCTTCTTCCTGCCAGCAGAATAATTATTGTGCAAATTAGATACCAGAGCCGTATCATTGTTTTGAAAACGACACCACGGGCTTATCGGAGAGACGCAGCCTTTTCTCGCACTTGATACATATCGCGAGTTCATTGACAGACTATTGTTTCCTTCCGCACCACACAGTCTGGTTCAAGAGACGATGCAAAGGACGGATGACAATTGCATGAAATCTCTGTGTGCTGCTCTGTCGATGAGTGACCAGCCAGCAGCTTCAGGCCATAAGCTTTTCCTCGCTTTTCCTCACGGTGTGTGATGCATGACATGTTAATGCACAGCCGGCGCATCTGTCAGGTAGCACGGAGACAAAGTGATTGTCATGCTGCTCTATTTGCTCAATATGGAGATGCTGAACGACTCTATATGCTACACACTTCAACAGCTTTGGAGATTCACCTTTTTCGTATGCAGCTGCACGTGTGCTCAAGTGCACCCGTTCAAAATGAGATCTCCCCCCCCCCAAGTTCGCACCGAAGTAAATAGGAGTGCCCCTCACCAAACAAAAAACAACCACTGACCAGACCCCACACTCCGAGCAAGTGACCCTCTGTGCGCTCCGCTCGCCATGCAGCAACAAATAGACAACATTGCAACAATTCCGTGCTCGTAAAACTTCAAACAAGAAGCGTGTTTGCTCATTTTGTTTGGTTCCTCTTTGAGACATCAAATCGTGAAGGTTAAGCACAGGTGCATTCCTTCGTGTCACGGTCTTGAGTTTCTTGTGCTCGTGAATCTCGCTTGACACAAGCAGGATTCGAGGAGCAGGAAGTTTGACAGGTGAGACGGAGTCGTGAAGCATCTGCGCTGTCCAGCAGAGGACGCACGACATAAAACCCACTTCCAAGTCCACTGCATTGTCCTCAATTGACTCACTTGTGACCAGGATCACGTCTGCACCTGCATGCGCGGACTCTGAACGCCCACACAAGAACTCCACCGTGAGACGAATTGCTTTCTGTGCCAGCGAATCTGAGAGCGCAATGCAGCAGCAGCAGTACAGACGAGAATTTCTGAGCTATCAGTCAGGTATTCCAGAGGCAGAAAACACTACAACCACTTTTCGCATCCAAGTACCGCACGCACTTTGCGGTTTGACTTTCAGTCAAGTCTTCAAGCACCTGAACGGTACGCTGTTGCGTCAGGCACTTGCAGCCAGGTGGCAACTGTAGAACAGGATCGCATGCTCATCGTGCTTCTGCCATGATCAACCAATGATAAATATTTGGGTCTTTCCTGACATTATAAAATAAACTTGAGAACGCGTGAACTTGCTGTGCAGAGAGCTCGTAAAAGTGCTCCCTCACCTGCAGAACCCTGGGCACTGGGTCACAAATGTCTCGAGAAGATGACAGATAATTTGACAGAGATTTCAATTTCAGCAGGATGAAAGCTGCATCTCAAAATACCAAAGGTTGCACAACCTTGTTCCCTCGTCCGGATTATGAGCCGTTTGGATGACGAGATTTGTGAAATGTCGCTTTCAGCAGACAGTGTCCCGGTTTCCTTTGCCAATTTTAAATGGCCGTGAGTACGATTCAACTGATTTGGATGAATCTGAGAAACAAATTCACTCGGGGAATCACCGGTGTTTGTGAACAGTCGGTTGTTCGCAGGAGTACAGAAGTTGCCCAGTTTCCACAGAAACAATTGTCATGATATCTTCTCCCCCTGAAAAACTTCTGGTTCTTTTCTATCAGCACACCTCCTCGAAAACCTGTTAAACTATCAAGAGAAACAGCATAACTTGTATTGGCATGGAGAGTCTGCTCGATACAGCGACTCAAACTATATCAATGAACAGCGAAAGAAAAGTTTCCATCACATAAATCGGGTTCTTTGTAGAATTCCCTCTGGAACCAAGCGCAGGTGCATATCGCGTGGTTTCTTTTTCGTGAACAAGCAGTGATATTTTCATTTGTGTGCATAAAATTGGCGTCTCTTAAAGATATTTTAAACTTTGCCTGCAGAAGAACCACACCCTGCACGACCACGTTTGATCATCGGAAAACCAGGATCTTTGTGGGTGAGAAGTTTCATTTTTTCCAACAACGCCAGCCACGTCAACTTTTACCGTGAAGTGACGTTCTGTCTGTGCGTGAACATTGACCGAAGCACCAACTCGTACGTGCGTGAATTTCCTTTCCGAAACCGCTGCATTTTTTTCTGCAGAACCGTTGCGCAGGCCTTCCAAGCTCACATTCTTTGGGATGGCAGATAACTCGCAAAAATCAAATCGGTCACATCCAGTTGCTGAAAATGCACTGAAAGAATGTGGAGAGTGTAAGCTTCCAGCTGAAAGCCTACTTCCAGGATCGATTTCGTCGGAGACATGAGGACCAAGAAGTAAAAGAACCTCACAAGTTCAGCTCTCTCGCAATCTACACTGGCACTGGCTCGTTCACATCCGCCGTGTCCCGACAGATGTGGAGCATAGCAGTCCCTCCCAGCTTCACGGGGTTCAGACACGAAGCCTGCGCTGTCTTCCACCGCGACACTGACCAAATATTGCTCTTGTACCAAAGCCCAACAGTCAGAATATCAAAACAGGAAAATTGCATAACGGACGACCAGGAGCTAAAATCAACATTCGTTTTCGTTGCCTCCAAGGAAAAAGCCAGGAAGGGCCCCCTGGTAATATCATTTCTGCCTGAATGATTTTCTGCTTTCAGACGAATACGTTATTGCTTTTCGCTGCACGCAGAACAATGTGAGTCTCCTGCTGCACAATAACCCTGCGCTCTCAACCACATGTAGCCAGATTTAGCTCTGGCCACTTGGTCAGTTAATATTTTTCAGTCTGGATTGTTTTTGCGTTGGTCGAAATTTTGCACACGCCCACTGAAGGAGCATATCAAAACTGGCATGGTTTGCAAACATCTTCGGTTGTCAGGGGGCACAGTCCAAAAATGGTGTCAAGTCAAACAGCTTCAGACATGCCGGTTTTCAAGACAGAAGAAACCCTTTGAAGGTGGATTGTATTCGTTGAATGAAGGACAAACTGGGGCAATAAATTCCTCATTTATTTAACACCCCAGGTTCATTTATTGATCCGGCGGTCCTTGTCTTATTGTGCATTCAATTATGGTCCATTCCTTCATTACAAGCACTGCAGGCAAAGCTGTCCTTCTGGCTGCTGCTGTGACAGTTTTCGTGCGGCACCGAAAGGACGGTTTTTGCAGTCAGACATTGTGATTTCTGAAACGGCCCCGGATTACATGTCCATTCCGTGGCGCAAGCAAATTCCACCGGACGATGAGAATCCAGGCAATTTCTGAAAAGCTTGGCGGTGCAACAGATTCCACGAGACCCTGCAGAACTTTATCAAACTGCGTCTGCTGCTGGCTTGTGACTTATTGAACTGACCAGCCATACATCAAAATGTTCCCATATTAACTGTGAAGATCGTATAACAGGACACAGCACCGCTCTTCTACAATGGCGAGGTGCATCCGACTTGGAAAGTCGAGATCAGAGATCCATATGTGCACGAATTCGCCGTGCAGAAAATGAGAATGGCAAATGACCTGTCAAAGACTGGGCTCGTGAATTGTGACCTCTTCTTCGAGTAAGTCCTTTCCCCAAAACTGCATCCAATGGAGTAATTTTGCAGAAACCCTGACAACTCTTCACCATTAAGCGGATATCATTTCACTCGGTTGCCATGACGGACAGCTTGACGCAAGAACAGCGAAAAACATGGTATTTCCATGGTAACTTGCACAGCTCATTCCGCTCGCTGCACAGCAGTGCTGGATCTTCAGTCCGAGAATGACATTCTTCTGCAGAAGCGGCGATGTTCAGATTCGTGACCTTTACTGCCATAAACTTGACGTGCTTCGTAACGACAGGGTATGATGCCCGAAATGATGGGCTTCTCACTCCCTTTTGCAATTTCACCTCCCCCCCCACACACACACAAGGCGGTTCGTCGCCTCTTTGCCCTTCAAATGAACCAATGGTCATCGAAATGACTGCCTGAGCATTCCCAATCACTTGCAAAGCTAATTAGACTCTATCGTCGACGACTGGTCACAATGTGGCACCAAGAGTGATCAGGTCACAAACTTTACTGGCCACTTCGCTGTCCGATGCAATTACCGAAACAGGCACTCAATTAACAAACACATTAGAAAGAGAAAATTCTGTGTCACACAAAATTTGTTGGTGACATGCACCGCACTGTTGCTTTGTGTTGTTAAATCACTCGCTTGTGTCCCACAACGTAACGTTTCTACACAATGCGGTTCGAAATTTGCAATTTTGCAGCAGACTTGGTTCAAACAAAGCGAAGACAATGATTCAGGGCATCATAAATTGGGATGTGCCAAGCTGCCTACTCGACCAACACGTCTCCAGCTGGGTTTTCCTCAGCTTTATCACGCAACGCACAGTATTCGGCAGACACCTACATTATCACTGGGCTGCAAAAATCCAGGCTGTGATCAGGGATCACCACTTTCCAGCACCAAGCGCGTGTCGAAACAATTTACACCTGCCTCAACCCACTTGTGTTCATATTTCAGTTCGCATAGACATCATAGCGTCTGCAAGTCCCACTCAAAGCTGTTACTTAATCACTGTCAGTCTGGAGTAAACGAATCTGGAGAATCCATTCCGACTCCCACCTTGTTCCGCGTCCAGTCCAGATGGTTTTTAGCAAACCTGAGCGATCGTGCTCGTTCACTGGCAACGCGGATCAACCACCCAGGCTTCTGTCAGCGTGAGAAGCAGCAGACCCATGTCTTCATTTGGGTGCTTTATGGAGGCCCAGACCTAAATACGAAGATTCCTCCCCGAGATATCTCACTCGGCCCTGAGAGCGGATTTCAGCACCACATACCACCGCTGATTAGAATACACAGATCCACCCTATGTAGAGTCTTGCAGACAGGCAAACTTTCATTTTTCTGTGCATAGAAATCATACACGCAGAATGGCTTCTCTAATCAAAACGAGACGTTTGACTCGTCTTTGGATTTTGCAGCTCTGAATTCATGAATCCAGATGTCGCGGTGGAACCACGCTGAGTCCTGCCTTTGAGATGCAACGAACAAAGCGCGAGACAAACACCAAAGGCCTCGGGAAAAAGTCTTCTGAAAGACAATGGCTTCACGCCTGCTGTTCCCACATCTCATTCGCTAAACGCCACAATGGGTGAAGCAAGGTTTCTTGAGCAAACGAAGCCTGTAGAATGTCACGCTGAACATAAAGTAATGTTCTGTGACTCTCACAATGGTATCGGGTGAAGATTCGATAAAGGTGAGGCACACCCGTCCGTCATCGTGTCAATGTATGACAAGATCCATCCGTTTAGCCAGGCCTGCAGTCACACTGTCCGTGGGATCTCCCAGTCCCACTTGTCACCGCGTTCCACAGATCCCCCGCGCTCACACAGCGCACGGAAAATGTGCATTTTGGCGAGAAAAACGCGTTGCGATCGATAACGCAACACAGGCCGTACGCTTCCTTTAGTTTGACGAGTTTGACTGACACAAGCAACATCTGTTTTGTCAATGTTCCATTGACGCAGTCCTCCACAAAAGCGAAAACTCAATTTGTTGACTTTGATGCCTCACGTCTGAAGGCATTAAGCCGCGCACCGCGAGAATTGTAAGCTGTCAGGACTAATCACACCGTGATTGGGCTTCACACATGCAAAACAATGCCGCCTCTCGCACCGCGGGTTGACGTGACAACGTGACGACGTCAATACTCGTCCTTCCACACGCACGAAGAACAACATTTTATCAGGAATCGCACAAAGCGACAAAAAAATGCTGCGGTTGCGACACAGAGTTCTTTCCTGTGACCAAAACCAGCTGCAACATGTTGGAAACGGAAATTTGGATCATCATCATGTGAACGTGAAAGACCAGAGACTGTCTTGATCTTGTTACGTTGCGGTGTTCTAACTGCGACGAGTTTGATGGAATTACATGTCTACTCACGACGGAAGAGGCTCGGGAGGAAAGAGGCTCAAACGGCCACGAGTTCAGCTTCTCTGATAACGGTCACTGTGCGAATTAACCTGGAAAGGTACGACTGGGAGGGAGGCCATGGCTGCCATCTCCTTCCCACGTCACGCTCTCACGTCTTTCTGTCCTTTGCAACAAATCGACAAACGGCACGATCGTTCAGTCTTTGCCGGAGGCTGCGAATGTTGAAGTGTCCTCGAAAAAGTGCATGAGCGTGAACAACAAACTGGATACTCGTGACACCTTGCTGTAATTTACACAATTCCTTTGCCTGTCTTCAACGTGCAGTTTGATCTTGCAAACGCGTCAGCCGACTGTCTGTTGTGTTTAGGGGACAGCAACAGTCCATTCAGACAAAACCTGCCGGCTAAGATGGCCAGGTACTGTTGCAAATACCTGAGTGCACTTCAAAGCAGTTACCTCAGTCCTGTTGTGTTGTCGGTTGCAACGAGTATTTATGTATGGTTTATCTTTGTAGAAATGACATGACTGGCGTGCTTGTACACTGTAACATTCCTCTCTTTTGTGAAAAATGACTGCGGCATTAACCAGTCCGTTTAGCGCACCCCTCAGCAGTTTCAACATTATTTTCAGAAAGAAAAGCCAATCTGAAGTACGTTTTTATATTTAAAGTCATTGTCCTGAATAGATGTTCTGCATTTTGATGATGTTGCAAGTTTGGTCCACGAAACACAAAGCTCCCATTCACTGGAATGTATTTTCAATTCCCACCTTCGTCTTTGAAGTGAACTTGCCTTTCGGATCTCGTCAAGCATGGCAATGGCAAACTCTGGTTCTCCGTTCAGGACAACCACACAAGCATGGCACAAGGATTCATGAAAGCAAAATTATTTGACAACAAATACTCTCGACAACATGGAAAAATTTGAAAATTGTGCGTTCCTTTCATATCCTGTTTCTGCAATTTGAAAGCAATGGGGCCGAGTGTGACCTCAAAATCTGCAATGACAGGATGTCGAATCGTGAGGTGGTTTCCGTGGCACTCACCTCTTCAAATTTCCTGAGTAGATCCTGAAGGGAAATGTTGAGTGTGATCATATCTATCGAATATTCCACATTGATGAGGACGGAACGCGTCCTCGGGAACGTGCGAGTCCTTGGCCTGGGTGACAGTCGCCTCCAGGCGCCTCGCAGCGGAGGCGGCCCTGCGGCCGCGGCGGCAGGCGGGGGTGGTCTCCAGAAGGGTGACGAAGTTTTGGGTCTGGCCCCTCCAGTTCCTGAGTATGCTGTTGCAGCAGCGCTTGGCACATGACCTACTCCTGAGGCTGTAGTTGTCCACGGTGTACTTGTTGAAGGATAAGGTTGAGTGCTGACTGGGTAATGAGTGCTCCAAGCAACTGCACCGGGGGTTGTACGCTGCGGAGGAGCAGCAGGCCTGTGCGCGGTTGTGCGCCTCGGATGCGGCCGCACGCCGACCGCCTGCCCCCATGACGAGTGCGTGCGCTCCACAACGCTTTCAGCCTCAGCCTGTGATGTCCACGTCTCCCTGTCCTCGGGTTCGCCGTCCTTCGCTCGAGCAGGATGATCCTCTGCTTCCCTTTGATGTTGCCGTTTGACGTCCCCCTCCCACCACCCACCCCACCATCAGCTAGTCCCGCCGCACAAATTGGCCACAAATTGCCCGCAGCAGTTCGAAACCCGACCACTGCAGCCGAGAGTCGCGCAGCAGTACCCCATTGACACCTCGACAATTCAACGCTCTTGCAGTGCACGAACGCTCGGCCGCCTGCCCATTCATCCACTGACTGTGTACAAAAACATCCAAGGCCTTTTGGTTACATGTCATAGTCTTTAGATTTCAACATGATGTCAATGAGCAAGGCGCACAATGAAAGAAAAGGCGGCTCTTCAATCATTCACCCGTGCGATCAGGAGCCACATCACCTCCACTGCGGTGGCCTCGAGTCATGTTCTGCCTTCATCACTTCAGAATACTTGTCGATGTCTCCCTCCAGGTGGAATGTAGATCCATGTCAGCATCTTCCGGCTGCACCCAGTTTTTGCATCATTTTGGCTCGTCGCTAACGACGGAGCTCATGCGCTCACCTCACTAATCCAGGTGAAGTGGCCACATTGATCCAGTCTTGATGATCAGTCTCTTCATCAACTCAGCTCGTAGCTCATCTCAGACAACACGCGTACGTTCTACAAAGCTTTTCACAGCTTCTTGACAACCTGAGCTTCTTTTGAGTCTCCTACAATTCACTCGTTCATTGCGAGTTGCAATTACCTTAGATTTGTTGTGATCCAGGTCTGCACACAACATACGGTACTTCCAGTCCAACCACCGTCAAGTTCTGATGCTCATGAAAACGCCACACAGCACAAGACGACAAGAGCTCTTCATTCAGTTGTTCTTCTCATTTTCCTTCTGTTCCTTTCATGAAGCCAAACTGAGTTTCTTTCCACGCCGCTCGCTTTCTCTCGCTCACTCGCTCGTTCGCTCGCTCTCTCCCCAACAAGCCACGCGACACTCGGATACAGACTGCCATTGACGGCGGAGAGCTGCCTGCCTTTAGCAGTGCGCGAGGCAGCCAACCAGCAACAGCATCGACGCAAGCAATCATATCAGACTTGCGCTCAGCATGTCGAAGTTGCTTCCTCCCAGATCTCAGCAGGTACGAATCTGACTTCCTCGCCAATCATACTGCTTCTTGAAATATACCACGCTCGCAGTTTCTTGAACGCCAGGGCCTTTGATCTGCTGTTCAAGTTTATCCAGGAATGAACTCACTCAGTTATTGAACTCCAACAGTTCCAATACTTTC
>JAAUXT010012663.1_pt1 | contig 20878 bp, 23 predicted proteins | sample 7278171 | NCBI WGS metagenome assembly JAAUXT01 (sample SAMN14350112, study PRJNA611818) | marine sediment metagenome | isolation source: surface marine sediment (1.8m) | place: French Polynesia: Moorea | collected 2018-08 | reverse complement strand
TAGCAATTCTTGCCTGGAAAAGTACATTTAAAGTGTGAAACACTTCTTTTAATTAGTGACATACCTTCTCAGCTGCCAACTGGCTCCTTTGAAAACCAGCGAAACAAGACAACAATGCCAGATAACAGCTGAAAAAAAGAAGAAAAATTCAACCACTTTTATTATTGCCCACTACTGATTTCATGGCCTCTTCTCATGACAACATAAATGATAAAGCTCGCAAATTTCATACTAAAATGTGCACAAGCATCACCACTGTTACTTTGTCACAATTGTTTGCAACTTGCATCAAAGTACCTGCAAAGATTATTAATTTTCAAAACTTACCCTAAAAACCTTACGCACAGATGACGCAGATATTTCCGGTTGGCACCGTGTGGTTTTTTGCGCATAGATGTCAGCACGTACAACGAATTTCCCGCCGCACTTAATCAACTTGTGAGACATAATGTCGCTGTGCTCGTGCGTCGCAAATTCGGCGCGACGTGGCGTCACGGGTGACTCACGCACGTCGCTGCTTAACCTATCTATGGAGACTTCTTGACCCGGCCGAGATCTATCCAACTCTTGTTTTTCTCTTTTCAGAGCTCCTCACTGGCTCTCCCTTCCAGACAAATCAGAAAATGACAGAAGTTCGACCTGCAGCATGCCTCGCTATCTGAGGAAAGACTACCTTCGAAATAACCTGCGCAAAGTCACTTTCTGCATTGCATTTACCCTGGTCAACGCCGCTCTCTTCACATTCTCCGCCGTCAAACACAGGTATTCCGTGCTTCACTTGTGATCAAACAAGTGGACTTGAATCTTCAGAATTTGGAAGCCTGTCCGGACAGACTCGGATCCCGTGAGATTCAGTCGTGTGTGAAGTTCATGAACTGGAGCCCCAAATGCTTGGCTGTGAAAATCTTTCAGGCAAAGCACATGGGCCCTGATGATTTCGCGAGGCTGCGGTATGGCGCTCAACTTCAACTCCGCCTTCGTTCTGGTGCTGATGCTGCGCTCGTCTCTCACCTGGGTCCGGTCCACGCGCCTCGGGACCTATCTGCCCGTCGACCAAAATGTCTTCCTTCACAAGATGGTCGGAGTCGTTGTCTTTGTGCAAAGTTTCACACACGGAATTTGTCATCTCATAAACCTACGTGAGTACACAGGGAAGTTGTGTATGGTCTAAAAGACAGCAAAGGGACCAAGTTGTTTCAGTATGAAAGCTCCATTGTCTGATTTAGAGCAGTTGACCATTGTCTGATTTTTTATGTCATTCTTGACGATATCCGCTGCTTCATATTTGCAGGGATACTCAAGGACAAAGGGCAAATTTCCAACGTCACCTACGCCGAGATTGTGTTTCTGACGAAGGGACGGTTCGGCTGGATCGTGCCGGGCTTCGCGTTCCCGTCGGGAGTTCTCGCCCTCGTGGTGCTCGCCGTCATGGTCGTCGGCTCCATGTCGTGCGTGAGGCGCTCGGGATATTTTCAGGTGCGTAAAGTTGAGAGGCTGATTTTTATTGAAAGTGTCACTGATGAGCGGCACAAAGGAACTGGGCCTGAAGGTTTGCAAGTCGCTCGTCTGTGCTGACTCACCAACTCGTCAACATTGGTTTGTCTGTTTCCCCACCCCCTCCATTCCTTCTCAGGATTGTTTCACTTGAAGAGGCCGTACATTGCAGTGTTTGCTTTTTGTCCCAGGTCTTTTACTGGAGTCACACTTTGTACGTCGTGTACTGGGCGCTGCTCTTCATTCACGGACCGATCTTCTGGTGTTTTCTCCTCGTCCCCGGCATCGTTTTCGTCGCAGAAAAATGCTACAGATCCAAAGCGTTCAAACTGTCCAAGTTTGGAAAAGTGTACATTGAAGAAGTCAACTTGCTTCCGTCAAGAGTGAGCACTTTGCTGAAGTCAATCAGAAATGCAAGGGCACAGTGGTGACAAACATTGAACCTTGACACGTGCGAACCATTGCAGGTGACTCACCTCACGATTGCCAGGCCAGACAATTTCCGGTTCAGGGCTGGAGACTATCTCTTCATCAACATCCCGACCATCGCCAAGTACGAATGGCATCCGTTCACCATCAGCAGCTGCCCAGAGAACACAAGTGAGTTTCATCGTCCGAGTACCTGACTCTGGGATTCTGAACACAAACACCAACACCGTGGGTTTTCAGCTCTCAGCTTACAACTGCTCAAAATGACACAACAAGCAATTTGTGATGCTGATTTCTCTCGTTGTGGGGTTTTTAAGGAGAATTGTGGCTGCACATTCGGTCAGTTGGTGACTGGACTGGGAAACTTTACGACTTCTTCAACTGCTTCCCAACAAAGACAGACGGTGCTGTCGAAAATGGAGTTGTAAATCCAGCATTCACAGATGGAGGTAGAGAAGGTTTCACGAACACATTTTGTTTTCAATCCGGCCGACTTTGCGCACAAATGTGCACTCCGGTCGTCGACACAAGTACCTACTGGTGAACCAGTGCGTTATTCAGCACGTAATCCCCACACAATTCGCCTGGAGCAATCAGAAAGATATTGTGATTTCTTACAGAAGAGTCAAATCCAACCAGGAGGTTTTCCGAAGCTCAGTGTGTAGGAAGTCACTGCCAACGAAAGCCAAATCTAAAGACAAGAGCTCTGAAGTCACTCACAGTGAACATCCAGGTAAGACTCTCACAGTAACCTCTACCTGGGAAATGGGGAGTTCATCTGGTCGCGCAGGCAACGGAACTCCGACCTCGAAGAGATTTTGAATGAGACCTGCATGGTTTGGAGACAGAAGAGTGTTCTGCTTTTCCACCTGAAGAACATGCAGTGCTCAGCAACGCTTCAGCTCCCCCTGCCTGACGAAGCAAACCTTTTGCCTTCAGTGCTACCTGGACGGACCGTTCGGCACCGGTTCGAGCGAGGTGTTCCAGACGGAGGAGGCGGTTCTCATCGCGAGCGGCATCGGCGTCACGCCGTTTGCGTCGGTGCTGCAGAGCATCTCGAAGCGCAGGAGTCAGGCCAAGACGGAATGCCCACACTGCGGCCACATCCTGCATGACGAGGCACTCAGCACCATGGCCTTGAAGAAGGTACCGAACAAAAGTACATCTGCACAAATGAAAGCGAGTCATGGTCCACAATTTGCGTTGCTTTTTACTGACATTGAGTATCCGCGCGTCCTGTGTTTTGAGGTGAACTTTGTGTGGATCAACCGTGATCAGAAGTCGTTTGAGTGGTTTGTGGGGCTGCTGACTCACCTGGAGCTGGAGCAGGACGACGACTTCCTCGAGATGCGCATGTACATGACGGCGATGGCCAAGAACAACATCAAGGCGCTCGGACTCCAGATGGCCATGGAGATTTTGCACAACAAAGAGCACAGAGACATCCTGACTGGACTGAAAACAAGGACTGAGGCAGGAAGGCCAGACTGGGATGAGGTCAGGGGCGTCCATAATTTTCGACTTGGCTTTACATGTACATGTACTTTGCATTTTGTCATGGTGGTGAGGAATTTTTTTGCAAGTTTCCTCGTTTTCCTTTCTCCATGCAAAAATGTGGTCCTTTTTCTGAAAATTTTTGGCCTTGCTCCACGTTCCCTTTTGTCATTTGATCGTTTTGGTTCGGAGAGATCATGTGCCATTTTCTCACATCATTGGTTCATCGTTGAATAGTGTAACCGACGGGCGGTTTAAATTGTTGTCAAGCAGAATAAGATACGTTCACTTCCGTTTCAGATTTTTGACCACATCGCAAAGAACAAGCGTGGAAAGGTGAAGGTTTTCTTCTGCGGATCGCCACTGCTGGCCAAAACCTTGAAAAAGAAGTGTGAAGAATACGACTTTCAATTTGCCAAAGAGAACTTTCAGTGAAACAGCTCACCAGAGGCAAAGTGGTTCAAAGCGCAGCTGAAGAAGCTGCAAAGATCGCGTCGATCTCGGGAATGTGTGAATGCCGCTGACATGTGCAGCAACAAATGTGTTGCTACAAATCTGTCGCTCAAACCAAAAGTTTTCAACAGGCGTCAAAAACAAATGCACCAGTTCTTTGTCAAATTCTCAGTATATTTTCAACTATCACACGCACGCATAAACCAAATTCGAAGTGAAAACTACGCATAGATTCTCCACGACCGACGCAAGTTTCTCCTGAACAGTATAAGGATGAACGAAACTGTCCCCGGCTTTGGGTGCTTCCCGAATGAAACATTGCATATCGGTGCAGTGAAACAGTTGGGAAATTTGGTGAAAACGTTTGGCCAAAGAAGCCATACACACAGGTTGCGGTGGTGTTATTTGTTGGTTGCATTCTGCCGACGACTACACGGTGCCAGTTTTTGTTCTCTAAATGCAGCTGAAACTGCTATCAACCAAACAGCTACAGGAATGTCACACGTACTCGTAAAAACCAATTCTGCAGAAATTATGAAATACGCACAACCGTCTGTACAATAATACACGTTTGATGACAAGTCAAAGGTACAAAATCATGAAGTTCATTACACTGCAGATTTAAAAGCCCATGATACTTTAACACATCGTAAGCAATTTATTCCTTTCACAAAGGAACATAACGTCTCAGGTACCACACATGTCAGAAAAAAAAACAACTGACCAACACGCAGTGCCTCAGAAATACATGTATCTACAAGATCCAATCCAACACGGTGAAGAATCATGTTTGTCGACGATTTCTGTTGTTGTTCACTGGGAAATCCATTTCCACACAATCTGGCTTTTTCCGTGAGTGGATGCATGTGCAAATAATGCGAGTTTTTCTGAAAAGCTCTGCGTGCACTCCTATGTTTGGTTCGTCTCTCCCAGAAACACGTACATGCAGCCTTCCAAGATAAAACCTTACAAGCCGACACCCTTACACACTCAAAGCATTCGAGAAAATGTTTTGGGAACGACAACGTAATTACTCACAAAATGTTGACGGGAGAGCATCGAATACATGTTGCGGAAAGATAACGAGACAGAACAAACTTTGAGGCGTGTGAAATTGCGAGCATGTCTCCTCAAATTCAAAGGCAATACAGTAGATCACCTGAATTGAGCGCACCTGCCAACAGGTGAGGGATTTCAATTACCGACCAAGAAATGCGCTGAAGTAAGAAACAAAATGTCACTTGACATTTGTACACACTGTGCCTGCGAACGAAGGCAAAGTTCCCGCCGTGAGGAAACCGACTTGGCGCAAAGACGCCAGAAATCAGGCAAGCTTCACCATTGCTGATCTCCGAGAGTATGTGTTTGTACAGATGAGTGAGAAACGCAACACCTCAGGACTTGAACTGATCGCTTGCTTATGTTTCTGAAAAAAAAACATGCTTGGTTCCTGAACACAATTTCTTCCGTTCTAAGAGCGTTTGTCCTCAGGTTTCTTGTCAGGTATGTGGGTCATCAGCCAGTTTTCTATTGTGTCCTGATTGGATTTCATCCATTCTTTGTTGGAGCTGCAACAAACAAACACAATATCCTTTGTTTCAAATACATTTGACTCTGCGATTGGAGAAGCACAAACCGGAGCAGGACGGAAGTTGCGCACCTGATGAGAGCGAGCGAGTTTTCTGCTGCCTTTCGTGCCACACCTGCGGGCGGGTGCTCCTCGTAGAGTCTCCGCAGCTGAACAGTAAAATTGTGCAATGAGGCTGGCCTTGATCAACGAACCGCAAATGCCTGCTTCAGAATCTGTCCCAATGGACTGTCCACTCATTGGTCAACACGCTGATTTGAACAGAACATTGTTTTGAACCTTCACCTTCAAGGAACCAAACTTAGTTGCACTGACCTGCTTGTACTCGTACTCTGTATTTATCAACGAAGTTGTGGCATAAATGATGTCTCTCAGAAGGAAAGCGTCCATGCCAAACCTGAAACAGGAATGGAATGTTCACTTCCGCTGGTTGTTTCAGTCCAGAACAGGCAACTCTCGACACTCAATGCAAGTTCCTGATGTCCAGGCGATTCTGCTGGGCACCCATGAGTGGCTCGCCTGGAAACGTTCGTCCCTCCCCCTCCCGTCTCTGCTGTGTGCAGTCAATCAGTCAAGCACGAACTAAATCGTTCGTACATGGGAGTCGACTCATTGAGGACTCAGGACCCCTGACCGAAGGCTGTCCTACCTCTCATTTATTTCGATCCAGTTGGTGAGCAAGAACTGCAGCGCGACGGAGCGGCCTAGCGGCGTCGACGCGAAGTATCGAAACAGGTTGCGCACGTCCTGCATCCTGATCTTCGCGCTCTCCATCGACCACCGCGCGTATCTGCAATGTGTTTGTGGTGCACATGGTCTTCGTTAGATCCAACCTCCGTCAGGAGTGACATGTTTCGGTAAGTTCGCCAGCCCAACACTGTTGAATGAACTATCGTACAGTTCCGTGTATGTTTCCTCCAAAACTTGGCACAAAAAGAAGGGGTGCGCCTTGAAAACGGGTTAGTTTTCATTGTCGAATTCACGAGTGCGTCTCATGCAAGGAACTGTGCAGGAACTGTATTCTTTCTTGCCTTTTCTTGACACAGGGAAGACCCAACAGCAGGACCAGGCTCGACCCTCATGTCTTCTTGAAAACGTTTACTTGACCTCTGTCAGGCGAAAATTTTTGGCTTTCTCATGTGCATTGTTGAAAGTTTGGATTTGCAGCCAAGGGCCTTGGGAGACTCAGAGACCGGGACCAAATGCTGACTCCATCACTGTCACCTTGGTGCTCAGCACGTTCGAGTCTGCAGATGTGACCTGTTCTGCTAGGTTCACTCACCGCCACATCAGCCAGGGCTCCTGTGAGAAGGCGAGCGCGTGCATCATGATCTCCGCCTCAGAAGCCACCTTGGTCGTCTTGGACTTCTCCCAGACGTGGTTCCACTCGCGCTCCGACCCGTGCGCAATGCCCACCGAGTACACAACCACCGCGTAGTCCGGAGGAATTCTACAGCAAGGTTTCCTGAACCGTCACTTGTGAATTGCGAGCAAAGACAGGACAGTTTCTGTTGAGAAAGGTTCGAGCTTCATTTTGATGCTCGAACGTGAGTACCAGTCGGTTGTAAAGCTACTCTACTGAACTGACAAAAATCGCGTCTTTGAGTACGGTATATCTTTGTTTCAGTGAGTGCGTGCACCTGGTTCCGTATTTCATCCACGAGTCGAACATGTTCCTGGCCCACTCCACAGCATCGGGCACCAACACAGACGTCGCAGCCTCCAGCACCGCTTGGCGAAGGTTCCTGCGTGTGATCAAATCTCTTGTTGCCCAAACACGTCCTTCCTTCCCAACAAAACCAAACAAGCATTTTCCTTGTCGAGTTGGGCACGTGCCAAAGCAGCCTTGTGACCCACTTGCCTGTCCAGAAGGTCGCCTTGGTCCGACGTGCCGACTCTGCGGTACTGCGGTGCGACCAAGTCACGGATGTAGTTCTGAAACAAGTCCAAAGCAGCTTCACGTTTAGTGCGCCACAAACAAACGTGAGATGGCGACGTTTTCTCCTTTCGGGGAGCATTCTCCTCTTTTTTCAATGGATACAGATCCACCAAGGCAGAGACCAAGAAAAATGCGAGTCTCGTGTCCTCTTCCTCTTTCCCCTGCTGGCTCCGTGGACGTCTTCGCGCACACGTCCTCATCAACGGGCGCGGTGTGTACGAGTGATGCGCGCTTCTTCTGTTTGCGCAGAAAGCCTTCGGACACATGGATAGGTGGGCGCACACGAACACGGCCTGAACTGGAGGCCACAGTAAATGTCAGGTCCTGGTGCTTAGTTCAGAAGGGATGTCCAAATCCTGACTCGAGAGCAAATAATTTCAAAAACTGCAGCTATGTGTTGTGTACAAACACTACACCTTCGCAAAATCGGCCACCAGGTTACGTTTGACCTGAGCTCTAACACAAGCAATTGAAGTGGCATTAGACAACATTTGTATTCATTAATGTCAATAATGTACTTGCGTGGAACGTAGTTCAGTGTGTTCCCTCTCGGAGATTAGTCAGAATCTTTATGTGGGCTTTAAGGTCCATCAGTTCAAGCTCGTGCGTTTCTGGTGGAACCTCAGTGTTTTTGCATTGGCGAGTGCTTCCCTTTGAATTTTCACACACAGAGTTCACTTTTCAAATTGCTCAAAATTTACGCTACTTGCTGTTCTTTTACTCTTGATGTCGAAACATTTGTCTGCAACCAGCTTTTTACGTTTGCACGCACGCAGATGACAGGCACCTGTCTTCAGTCACTTGTCACGTGCAGGCAAGACTCGCAATGGAAATTGTCGCACCGCGCACCGTGTCCGAGGGGGAGAGCGGAGGCACTGTGCGTGCGCACTGTGTGTTCGTTTACGTTGCCACAAGTCTCAGAAAAAAATCAGACTGACAAGATAACGAAGCTGCTTACCAAGAGTTTTCCGTAGGCATTCGAGGTGGAGAGCATGCCCTTGATGAAGTCTATGGAATCCAGGAAGGCCCTCCACGGCACAAAATCGTCCTCATTAGACAAGTAAGACGACAAGTTCAAGGCAATCTCGTAGTTCAACTTGTTGGCTCTGTGGGAAACAAATGGAAAGATTAATTTGAAGGACTCTCCTCTTGTCACTGGAAAATGTCTTGGCGCTCAAAAAGAATACAACTGTCCAGTGTCGGTCGTCTGCCGGTGCTCTCTCAAATATCAAACCCGTATCGGGTTGGGTTTCGACAAATCTCTCATCACGCCATGTTTCCAAAAAAAAAGCGGCGGACCAGCTTTCCCTGCAACTTTTCTTGAAATATACGTCTCACCAGCACTTTTGTGCGTGGCAGCCATTCAAGTTGAATGCATGCAGAAAGGCATGAAACTTATTTGCCAACAAGAGGAAGTCAGACTGAATGGCTGATTTCGCATGAAAGAGGGAGTTCTATGAACAGAGTGGGCCTGTTCCGTGGATGGTGGACAGTATTCATGTGTCACGAACGAATAAGAACTCGTCCATTACGTCTGTAGTCCGCCCGATTGTTGCCGCTTTGATCTTGTAAATCAGGGAAATGTCCAGGGAAGTCCATGACAAAGGGATGCGGGTCGGAGTGTGCGCGTAAAACAAGAGCGCTCCGGGGACAGGGCCATATTGGACTCCGGAACCAAGTGTTTCAACAGCTTACCTGGCCAAATTGAAAGCGTCGCTGATGAGACCAGCTCTATTGGCCGCAGAAAACACCTGAAACAGGCAAAGAAAACACCAAGTCAAATAGGAACGACAATCAACGGGCGCTGCTGTCAATGAAAAGCAGGACGCACATCGAGTTGAACACACATATCGTCAGCTGCTTGACTTGCAAGAGAACCACAAAGAAGAAGATTCAGCTTGAACTGCTGGTTCAATTTCCAGACGAACAAATTGACCCCGTGTTGTCCACAGAAGCATAAAATCGAGTGATGGAATTGCCGGGCGGTCTTTGATGCAAAATCTATCTTGATAGGTGACCTTCATTTCAGAATAATTGCTCTTGAAACGGCACGCTCTTGACAAAGCTGAACGCTGCATTGAAGGACGAATTGAGACCGAGTCTCGTAGTGTGAACCCGGAGATGTTTTGAAGCGACTTGGCCGCCCATTGATTCCCCATGCTGGTTTGTTTTCCCTCAATCCCTTTATTAAATTCCCCGTCTTCTCTGCTGACAGTTTATGAAGTTTTATATTTAAATCAATTGAATTACTCGAATTGCAGTGATTTAGGCACTGCATGTTTGCAGACCGTATGTACGCAATGTCATGCTTTATTCAAGAACTGAAGGAACAAACTTCTCACACAAATGTTCAGCAAACGCGGAAAACTTGACATAGACAAGGCATTGTTTTGAAATGCTTCATTACTGGGCGTTGTAATCACGACGGATTGCTTTCTGTTGCGCCCACCGCATCTCGAGGCAATCAGTGGAATCAGCGAATCTGCAGCTGCCCCACATCCCACAATCACTTTGTCGCCGCCAGGAATTATGAGCAAATGAGGATTTCATCTCAGTCAATGTTTGTCTTTCCTGACAGTCCAAAGAACACAATATTGACTTGTTTGATGGACGTTTTTTGCTTCATGCTGCACCAAAATCCCGAATCATACAAGCGGCCATTGTGTGCACGCTCAATAAGCACTTCCTTTCCGCATTTACATGAATATTGCTTGTCCCTGTCGCTCGCCTGCATTTCCGAAACATGGTCACTCATGCTGCAGATCTGGCCCTTCAACAGACATTTTGTCAGCTTCTATGACACAGTTCATGTTTTTCATGGGACTCAAAGAGACAAGATTTGGTCTGCAGCTGAGGACATACGAATGGGTACTTGCACATCTAAGATCGTTCAAAGCTTTTTCTTGTCATTCTTCTTTGTTCGAGTTTGGAAAGAAAAGTTGGGGTGTGACAAACGGTGTCGTGAAAATGATCTTTGGAGGACCAAGCCGTTGGACTATTTGACTGAAGTCATTTGCTCGTCCGACAGTTCTGCGGTGTGAAAAATGACATTTGTTGCAGAGTTGCTGACACCGCCACGTACGAGTCTCTTTTGAAGAATGGAACTGTGAACATCACATTCGAATTCCTCAAAGCTTTTTGTGAAATGTCTCTTTTGCTTTCATGTGAGAACAGCGGGATCTTCTTCCCTGACACAGACTTCGCATCTGAAAGTCAACCTGAGTTTTCCCACCTCGCAATGGATTTGAAACAGTGGCAGAACGTTTTCAAGCCATTTTGAATCTGGGTTTTATTTGAATGGCTCAACAGTTGTGTTGTCTCTTTTTTGAGATGGATTTTCCCCCGAGAGACTGGTTTGACCATCATGAGGTTACTTTACAGCATTTTGAAACGTCTATCTCTGAAACGTGCACGAGCAAAGCAGATCCAGGTGGGCCCCTACTGACGTGCGCCTCCCTGAAGACGGACGCCAGAACCCAGACACCGAGGTTTGTGTGTTGTGTGTTGAGTTGATGGTGGTAATAAGACGAGAGGGCTTGGATAAGACATGTCAGAGGCTGTTGGATGCTGACTCCAAAATGTTTGTGTCCCCGCCTGTTCCACATGAATTGTGCTGGAGTCACACTTGCTCACCTGGAAGGAGCCCAAGGGAGGGAAGTGGGCTCGGAGGCATGTTGTGCAATTGAGCTTGGCTGACACGAAAACGAAACCTTGTCACACTCTGATTGAATACAAAGAATAAGGATAGTGATCACTGAAGTTTGACACAGTCAATCCACTTTCGGTTGGCGCTGCCTCGTCCATTAACTCATTTCTCATCATTGTTCCCTCTTTCCTGGCGCTCACTTTGAAGCCACCTGCAGGATGCAGTTGCAGCTACATTTACAAAATGAGTTTACGTCGTGCAAACCTGTGCAGAACATGGTAACTCACACAGAACTCTCTATCAAATCTTCTTCACTGAACATGGTTCTTCCTGGGGCCTGGAGACAGCTTCAGGTGGATCAAAGGCCTGAAGGCGTTCCTCAGAAAGCTGGTTGCTTTGTTTCGAACTTGAAAAAAATATTCTGGAATCTGTTGCTTTCAAACGTTGACGCCAAGGCAAAGGAAACATCTTCCCTCCGGCGCAAGTGGCTCTTGGTGAATTTTCGAGCACAAGCGCAAGAACACACGGCGGAGCCTTCAACGACCCATCGGAACGCAACCAAACAGTCCACAAAACGGGCGGGTGCGCAAGTGGACTCGACCTTAATTGGGAGCGCGAGAGATTTTTGCGTGAGGCTCAACGGCTTCATTAGTCCTACAGACTCGCGAATCGCCAAGCCCAGGACCTGTTGAATCCAGGCCTGAGGTTTCAAGCTCCTCTGACGCTGATTTCCGCGAAACAAAATGTGAACTCACGGTGTGATCTGTCTTGAGTTGCTTCACGAGTTTGTTCCACATGGCGTCGTCGTAGTTGGTTCTGTAGAAGCCCATGTAGTCCACGTTCCCAATGATCCACATGTCCCCGGGGATCGTAATTTCAGCTGCAAGCGATCCGTAATTACCACCTTCACACGAGCATCGCTATATGTCTGAGCAATAATTGCATTATGTGGGAGCAGAAATGAATATTAATTGCCGGCGTAATTGATAGATTGTGGAAGCACACCAGCACCTGATTTCATGTTCATCCATTTTGTTCTCACTTGATTGCTGTTCTCTAATTTATAGCTGAACGGAATTCGCCATTTGTATCTGCAATGAATAAACAGCCCAATTAAATGCCAGAAGCTGACAGTTCTTGCATGTGAGAATGGCATGTAGTTCGTTACACATACGTGTTGTGAAAACAAAGTTTTGAAAGCTGTTGGCGAGACTCACTTGAACCTCGACTTGGTGGTGTCCATGTGCTTCTTGTCCTCGGGGTTGAGGAGGAAGCGCTCCTGGTTGAGGCGGTACTTGTTACCGCCGATGTGGCGCACGGAGACGACGGGGAAGCCCATCTGTCGCGTCCACGTGTCCATGATGAGCCCCACGTCGTGCTGGCCCCCGACCGCCTGCCACAACACAGACACACACCGGACTAATGGACGGCCGAGTGGACGCTGCCTACTCCAACACTAATTACTGCTTTTCTTGTCCTCACAGCCCGACACAAAATGGACAATAATGGGACTGGGACGGGGAGCTAAAAGTTTGCGAAGTGTGAGAGTCCAGTCTGTAGCACATGATGTATGTGGGGAGAAGAGCGGACGACTTCATGGCCCCCTTGATAGATGCGGAAAGCCGAAAGCTGAGGAAATTGGTTCGTTCAATTAAGACGTCAATGCAGTGAACTGACGCTGACTTGTGAGTACACTGCAGGTTTCGTTCAAAAGCAAACAAGAATGTGAAAGTGCAACAATGCTCAAGGTGGGTGCAAAATAATAGTTCCGGTACGAATTTGGACTTCATTTCGAGGGGCGCCCAGACTCCGAGAGAGACGAATTCATCCTTCTGTTTGAGCACATTTGCCGGGACCGAGTCTTCCGCCACAGACTAAATGTGCACAAAATGAATCAGCAAAAATTCATCGAGATGAATGATCAGGTCCTACACATTTTTCTGGAAGTGTTCTCACTGTGATGAGTTGTGCCTGTTGTGATTTTATTGCAAAAGACCAAAGTGTGCAAAAACAACTTTTGTTGTCGCTTCAGCGAGCTCGTGTTGAGGACCCCACCTGAATGGGACGGGCTGGGGTTCACAGAGCTGGCATGTTTCCGTACAGACAAATTGATTCCGTAAAGACAAAAGTGCCTGTTTTCAACGCACAGGACTTCACCAGGTACTGCAGGGGATCTGGCTTCACAACATTGTCGAACCATGTGTACACCCTTCAGGACACAGCAGATGAGAGAAAGTAAACATGGTGTGCGCTATTCCACCGTGGCAAGCGGTATGTTTCTCCTGCATAATTCATCACGGTTCTCCACTGGGCTTGGTCTTTTTCTCTTACATCAATTTCCAAGTATCTGTCTTCACCCAAACTGGGGACCAGCAATTACCACCCACTTGCCTGGAGATTCCAAACAAGGAGCGGCTGACACAGACGCAATCCCCATTGATCTCTTCTTCAATTCATTGAGGAGGTGTTCCCAATGGGTTGAAGATCACAAAGGTCTGGGCTCAAAATGCATTCCAAACACGGACTGCAACGCTGGTGCGCTGGCATAGCCGTGCTGCTCAAACTTCAGCTCGTTCGGGAGCAAAACGTTGGCGTTTGTTGAGACTCAACAGGCTTCGTCATTTCGCCTTTCAGAATGGATTTTGCAATCACGATGCAAAGTTAAGCTTCCAACAAAGGACACAACACTTGTTTTGTGAAGCTTACCTCTTTGAAGGTTTCCCACAATTCTGACATTTTCGCGTTCTTGAATTTATACCTGCTGATGTACATCTGAAAGGAGAAAAAGAGGTAAGAACAGGATGCGAGCCTGAAAGTGTGCGTGAATCACTTTCACAAGGGAGTGCGCAGCAGGTGTCGATGTCCTACCTGAAGTCCCTTCTGGAACTCGTCCCAGCCCAAGAAACCTCTCAGTAACCTCAGAACGGCCATGCCCTGAAAACACAAACTCCTGAAATGAAGACGTATCTTCACACACACACAAGATCAATCAGATTCAAGCATCAAACTACACAGTGGGGGATGCACGTTTGCCTGTGAATTCCTATGGCATCTCAAGGAATTGATCCGGTTTGTCATTACTAATGCAAAAGGCGGTGTTGCGTTTAAAAGACGAGACCTTTGGGACCAAATCAGCCACATGCAATCGCACATTCACGTCAGCTCCCGATTCTCGTTTTGCGCATTGGGTCACGTTAAAATGTATCACAATGCTTTGAAGAATCTTGGGTCACTAAACGCTGATAAGATCGTCTCATGAGAATGTGCTGCGTGTCGCAGACATGAGGGAGAGACGGAGACAGTGAAGAAGAGGACCAGTTTGTTTCATCAATGCTTCTTGAGATCGCGATGCAAAAAGGAGGCCAGCCACCGAGGGAATCTGAGGAAGGATGTCCTTGTTTGAATCAAAGACATCTTCAATCTGGATACAAACACATCCCGCACTCAAGGATCTGCAGACACAGCTGCCCCCAAAACTACGTGTCCTTTGGCTTTGCTCAGGAAATGTCCCGCAGCCCTTTTGGAGTGAATCAGACTATTTTGCAAACAGGATATTTCGTGAAAAAAATCCATCTGCAATGAACCTGCCGCTGTTGTCAATGAACGAGCACCAGGTGTCCGACTGTACGCGTTTACTGTCCTGCATGATTAATTCGTCCCAAACAAAGGCCGAGGCTCGAGCCCTGTTTGCACCAGAAACATTACGCCCCACAGACTAATCCGCAAAACTAAATGACGCAGACGTGACCAGACCAAACCAGATAAAAAACACGGTCACAACATGTTCGTATTTGCAGGAAGCTGGAGAGTTGAGGCTCGTACGATGGATGCACGCATGTCCTGGCATCACTTTTCGGTGATTTGGGATTTACAGTCCCCTGAAGGACGATGGGCAGCTGATACAGTCACAAAATTAGTCTTTATTACAGTTATTAAATAAAGCCCACAATAATTGTTTTCAATGCTCCCAGTGGAACACACATTTCTGGGATTGAAGTCTCTTTTCCAACAAAGAGTCCACGTTTTGTGTCAAATGTTTGGCTGCTTCCTGGCCCTTGTTTCGTACACAAATTTGTGGTGTCAGCCGATCTGTGCATGTTCAGGACCAAACTGGGTCGTTACGCATGTTCATCCCAGAACGATTTTGCAGCAAGTATCCTGCGAAAAAGGGAAGACACGATTGTTTCTGGGGATTCTGCTCGTTTGGAGTTCTCTCACGATTTAGTGTGTGGTGCGTGCGCGGTTTGTGGTGCACCAGCCCAGGACAACGAATGATGTCGAACGAGAAACCCATCACTCCCCACAAAGTCGGTCTGCGAAGCTGCGAGAAGTGCAATTGTGACATCAAGTTGCAATCTCTTGGGAAATATCGCAAGCAAGGAGAAATTCCCAATTTATCTACTGCTCTTCAGGGGTGGCTGTCACACTCACTGGCCTCAAACAACAATGAAAAGAAAACTTCTCTGGTCGCCTCCCAACAAGTTCGATAAGACGAACAGATAGTTTGTAGCGAAGCAAAACAAAGGGCTTGAAGCTGTGCCAAACACGAGACGTTCACTTACCTTGTCATACGATATGGAGTCGAAGAACTGAGGGATGTCATCCGGATCGCTAATCGGCGTCGATATTGCATGAGACGTGAGCAACGAGTCTTTGGTCATCACGGGGTAAATGTTGTTCACCAGTTGAAGATCAAACTGTGAAGCGGAGCAATGCATTGACAATAGAGGCGTTTCCAAATACCAACCTGCCACAAATACGTACACTGATCCACAAAAACAACGGACTCACCACTTTCCAGTTTGGGTAAATACTGTCTAAAGCGAAGTACATGAGCGTGTTGGCGAAACCTTCGTTCAACCACAGATCGTCCCACCACTTCATTGTTACCATATTGCCAAACCACTGAAATATGCACAAAGGTGATGCTTAGCAATTTCAACTTTTGACTGTGAACCCTGTATGTGAACCATCAGTTCACATCAAAAATTCATGCACCACAATTCTGGTGAGTTTTACGGGGAGGAGACTCGGCTTGAGAAATGAAAACGAGCGCGACAGAGCTTCTCGCCGTGGTGCGTTGGGGTGATCCTGCCCTGGAGTTGTATCAATCTGGTTCGGGTAACTTTATAGTCCTCCTGGGTGAGGAAGCAGGGCTTCATTCAACTCTCTCAGATACAAAACAGCCCAACAGTGTTCTTAGATTGGCACATTAATTCTGTTATAAAAGTAATTGACATACAAATGGGTGTCGTAAAACCGTTCTTGTCTTAAAGCCTTTCAGAGTGCCAGAGCTTCCCGAATCAAGAAAGTGACTGAGTCTCTTCCGACAAAATTTAATAAAACGAGAATCCATTGTTCTTCTGAGGACAGCGGGTTGATGAAATTTGACGGTTTTCTTTTTCATTTGAATGCTTGGGTGAGGAAAATTAATTCTCAGACTATTTGAGCGCTTGTGAGGAGTGGAGTAACACCGGGTGAAGTGTGATTAGAGGCTCGCGCAGCTTCGCGCATTGATCAGCCCGTCATGTGGAAAGTCACTCGGCCTGCCGCTCCAATCTCCTCTTCCATTTCATGTCTTCACAAGTGCCAATTTAAGCTAAAAATAGGTCAAGGAAACCGAACCAAAATAAGCTTATTCCCTCTTGAGGGAGGGAAACCACAGGAAGCCCGGGTTCCAGCACATTTCCAAATGATCTGGCAGCGTGAAAAAGGCATCGTTCTCAGTGTTTGCCTGAAAGAAGCCATCGAATTGAGACCCACATCTCTGCGAATATGTACGAGTATATTTTGCAATAAATTGGGTTGTGTACGGAAAAATGGTCTTTTGTGTCATGACAATGAAGGTGAAGGGTTGAATTATTGGGGGAAACTTAATTTGTTTCCGCAATTTGCATTCACTGAAGTCAGGGTTTCAGAACCTGTATTGTTGTGTGGGAGCCACACAGAGACCGGTTGCACAGTGAACAGCCCCAAATCAACCGGGTCTTTTTGCAAAACCGAGGCGTAGCCCAAAAAGTATTTCCCTTCCCTCCAAACGTGAACCAAAACACAACTGCAGGACCTTCGTTTGCTCAGTGTTGATTCTTCTTCATTGATTGGGCCCCTGGAATCAGTGCGGGCCAGAAGGTCTCTCGTTCATGCCAGGAATATCTGCTCCATTCGTGGTCAAAACCATCATAACAGGTCTCTTCTTGCCAAAAGTGCCCATCAACAAGAGTGCTGGGTACTGAGAAGGCATGAAACCTGAGCAAACAAAGCCTTTTCTCTGGTGTTATTGTTTGAAGTAAAGCCTGTTTTTTTTTTCATTCCTCCTTGCGTTGGTATTGAACATGATCGGCGATAAAAGACGCACTTACAGTGTGAGCAATTTCATGGGCCATTACGAGCGAGACCCAGTATTTGTTGGCAATGGAAGACTTCTGTTCATCGTGCAGCAATGCTGTCTCGCGATAAAGTACGAGACCCCAATTTTCCATAGCACCTGCGCTGAAATCTGGTATAGCTACGTGATCTGCAATGGAAAAAAGAATGATGAACTGTCTGCATCGGTGCGAATGCAACAAAATCGTGATTTTTTGAAGAGAAAGAGATTGAAAAGGAATCTGATCAGGCACGCTACGTCATTTGTCTGCAGCTGCATGTGGGCAACACAACACATTCAGGTTCAAAGGTTGAAACAATCTTTTTCGGGGCACGAAAGCTGTTGCTACTGATGGCCAATTTGCACCAAATACAGAGAAGGAAACATGGAAAACCGAGATGCGCAGAGTGAAGCGCAATATTGTTTGAATCAATGCACATCCACATTGAGAGAACCTTGTGGCGCCTCGCGTTGTTCTCTGCGGACTTGACAGGAGAGTGAAATGTCCTGTGTAAATGTTGCCTTCGCAAATAACTGGGCAGCGATCACTCAATCTATCATCTCACTCTGGCATTGTGGTCGTGTCAGAGGTGAAGCCGGACCTGGCCACTTTTGGTGGATCACATGTGTGAACACCACCTCTGTTCGTGGCAACAAAGTAGCTATTGCTTCATCCATCAAGCTTCCAATGGACTGAACGGCTTATGATTCGCACCTATTCCCGTACACTGTCTCGGTAATTTCCTCAAAAGATACCGGTGGCCAACACGGAGCCCGTGACCCAGGGACCTGGAGACTCAATAGCTCCGGCTCGATGACGGCGCCACCCACCAGCAAGGAATCCTCACATTTCGTGTCACGTGCATTGGTCAGCCAGCGCCACTTTGAACAAACGACCTCTAATGGTTTTAAGCTGAAAGCAATTTTGTTGGGGCCAAGTCTCCATCATGATGATGCAATAAAATATCGGCTGAAACGCCCCAGCAGAACGAGTCGGAGCGACTGGGCTCATTGCGACTGATGCGCCTCGGACAACATTCACTCTGCTCACTGACGGCCTCCGGCGACACTCCGGAGTCGACTGTCAGCACTTCATGTAATTAATAGCCGACTTGATTTATTTCTTCAATGGCATTGAGATGTGACCGAGACTAATCTCTACTTTACCCTCTGCGATGAAATAGAGTTAATGTTAATGGTTAGCAAGGGAGCGATTCTTCTTTCAGATAACACCTGCTCCATCTCCGCCTTTTAATGTCCCCGTAGAGATCTAATGGCTACACGGTGCTTTGCCAAGTGTAATCTTTCACTGCATTGACATTCTTAGACGATCTACTAAAGAACTTGGAAGAGACACGAGAAGGAGATAGCCTTCTGGAATTCAGCTTGAGTCCTCGCGGACAGACGCAAACAGATTCAAGGTGTGTGTGAACTACTTACCAGCTTTCGGGACTACTTCAGGAGTATTAAAATATTCAGCAAAAAAGTCGTACGCTTTGCCAGCAAACTGAAGTGCGTACTGTGTTTGATCGTACGTATCTGGCTGTGACCAAATTCGTATCTGCAATGAATCAAACAAAGATATGTTTATGGAAACTACAATTCCACAAACAGGTCGAATTGGCGCACACAACCGAAAATTTGACAACGCATATATACGCACCAATGGACCCCTTGTGCTGTCTAGTTCTCTAGATCTAAAGTCGGCTATTACAAAAGCTAGGAGGTACGTGGACATCACAGGTGTAGTTTTGAATTTATCCCTGATCCACCCATCCGCCAGTCGCTCCTTGTCTTCGACCGGCATGTTGGATAAAGCTGTGTACTCTGCAAATCACAAAATACAAATCATATTTCCAGGGTAAGCACAAAAGTTTGCCTCCAGTTTTCTGGTTGTTGTGTCACTGAGGGCTCCGAGTCAAAAAAAGAAGGCTGCTTATGCAGTTCTGCGGGCTCTTTTCCAGGGGTTCGTTGTTCGTTGTGATTTCCTTTGCAGTAACTGGCCACACATACTCACTCACTTACTCACTCACTCACTCACTCACTCACTCACTCACTCACTCACTCACTCACTCACTCACTCACTCACTGGATAAGAAACATCCTTGAAGGACAACCACATCGTCTAAACAAATTTAACACTTTGCGAAATTGTCCCGTCTTGTCTTTCCCAAACCACATTGTTTCACTTTCAGTGCGTGTCAGTAAAAATTGGGAAAAATGTGTCACAAAAACAGTTTGATCTTTTCAAACGGTGGTTTTCTATCTTCTTCGACTCGACTGTTGATTCACAGTTCGCTCTGTAGATTACAAACGTCTCTTGGGGAAAGTTGTTTGATGTGCACAATTTGTCATGCAGGTTTTTTCACAAAAGGAGCAGCTGCTTTATGTTCTCAAGGCAAATTAAATTTAAATTATGAGACTCTGAAGGTTGTATATTGTGTGATGAAAATATTGCCTTTGAGAATGCTGCTGCAAGAGCCTGCGACGTTAATCCTGATGAAACGAGCACTTTCAGCAGACATGCGCGGAGCAAAGTAATGTTGATCATTGGAAACGCGGCGATCGTGGACTTTTGTTCCAAACCAAATCAAGATTTTCTTGTTCGTGCAGAACATTTTTTTGGAGTTCACTTCATCGCCTTCGAATTTCTTGTGAGCGCGACAATTTTTAATGAGTTTCCACTTTCCGCCTTTTTCAGTTTGTGAGCAGAACAAACGGTTCGCTTGCAGCATCAAAGCAATTTCTTCTGATGCTCAAGAACGACAGAAAGACAAAACAGGCCACAGCAAACTGAACGCCACGTGATCAGACGCACATGTTCCACAGGTTTCCATTCCCTGTGTGCTTTGTCTTTGGTTTCACAACAACTGAGCAACAAGAAGCTCGTACAATGTTGTTTCCAGGAGAGTCATGAGACAAGTTTCCTTGAACAAATATAAACATCGGAAGAACAGGAAAAAGGTTCGAATTTGCAGAGGTTTGGCTTGTGACTTTTGTTGAAAAAGGTTCACGTTTTTTTGTCTGCACATGTTTGCTCAGTGTGTTTCTCTTTGCCGTGAAAGGCGTGGTCTGTTTGCGGTGGACAACCACCTGTGCTAGATTCACTCAAGGTTCGGAGGAAGGGAGAACAATTGTCGGTTCTGCCCCTGGTCCAGGCGGAACGAGCCGAAGCCGGACCAGACACGCAGTGCTGTCAAAGCGTTTCACAAAAGGTGACTTTCGTCCTCCTTCAACCCTTGACGAATTGACCAAAATTGGCCAAATCCGCACACAAAAGTTTACAAAGTCGAGGTGGGAACTTTTCGTTTGCAGTTGCACTCTGCACAAGCTCAACAATGCAAAGACACACAACCAACATGAAAAAATAGCTCCATGGAGCTCGCGGTGATTTGAGGAAATTTCAGTTGCTCTGATTTGGCTTGCTCTGATTTGGCTTGCTCTGATTTGGCTTGCTCTGATTTGGGTCAC